>Ga0099364_10000190_pt1 | contig 104809 bp, 80 predicted proteins | sample TergutTh196P3_FD_73070 | JGI IMG/M metagenome (GOLD analysis project Ga0099364, IMG submission 73070) | Microcerotermes parvus P3 segment gut microbial communities from Pointe-Noire, Republic of the Congo - Th196 P3 | ecosystem: Host-associated > Arthropoda: Insects > Digestive system > Gut ...
TTGCTCTCTTCTACAAGAGCAACAAATTTCAGGAGAATATCCCCTTTTTCATGTACAGGAACCTTGGCCCAAATCTTCTGCCCTTTTTTGGCCTTTTCCACCGCCAGCTTGACATCAGCCTCGGTGGCAGCAGGGACCGTGTCGATCAGTTTTCCATTGGCGGGATTGATGACCTCAATAACAGCTTTGTCAGAGGCATCTACCGCCTTTCCGTCAATGATCATTTTCATAGATTCTTTCTCCTTATAGTTATTGGGCAAAGCCCGTGTATGACAGCATGAGGCCGCCTGTTGTATTGTTGCCGTCATCCTCATAGCCGTATTCGCCAAAGGTGAATTCCACTATGAAGGGAATGTCTCCTGCGGCTTTTTTAACTCCGCTGACCAGCTCGTCAATCCTTTCGCCCATACCCGCCCGGCGCCCGCCGCAGTGAACCAGATGGAAGGCTGCGGGGCTGCCCTTCATTTTGGCTTTCAACTCATCAATGGTCTTAGCGCCGGTGGAGATTAGATCGTCCACAGAGCATTCCATTCGGATCACCGCCGTTTTTTCCGTCAGGTTTGCGCCGACCGCCATAGAGTAGTCGTCGTTGCCGTTCATGGGATGCCGAATCGCAATTAGATCGCCCAGCCGGTCTTTAACTCCCAAAGGAGAAGTTATGGTATAAACAAGGAGGTTCATGCCTTTAAGGGAATCGGGCTCGACCTTTGCCCATTCGGCAAATTTCTTGACTGCCGGGACCCCGTCGATCTCAACAAGGGTGCGATTGTCTTTAACTTTTGTGATTATGCCCACATCACCGGTTTCCCGGTACGCGCCGGTAAAGAGATTGGTCATGGGCTTGTCCGCATAAAAGAAGGCCAGGGTTACCCCGTCAGCAAAAACCTGAGAATTGGCAAAAAGCTTCCATTCCCCGGCTATGGTATTATCCGCCGCACTCCCGCCGAAAAAGGGAACACGGCCTATAACATCGTTAATGCCCTTGAGGTAGAACTCCTCTTCTCCCGGAGAGGCGGCCATGTAGAAATAGGCCGGGGCGCAGTCCTTGCCGGCGCTTTTCATGGCTTCCTTGGCCGCCTCGCGGCCGGTGGCTCTGGCATCGCCGGCTTTGGCTTTGCCCGACACGCCCACGGTCAAATCCCCCCCGCCAAGGGCCAGAATGCCTACAAAGCCGTTGTCCCCGGTGATAAAGCCCTCGGGTGTGATCACGCCAGTAAAGGAAGTATTCCCCAATACCGGAACCCCAGGCAAGCTTTCCGCAATGCCCTTGAGCATTTCTGCCTGATTGTAGGCAACGCTGGAATAGGCAAACGCCACTTTAATGTCCGAAAGGCCATTTTTCGCCTTTTCCGCCGCTTCTTTTCCTGCCGCTTTTGGATCTGCGGCAACGCTTGAACCGGTATTACCCTTCATAAAATACCTCCTAAAAATATATGGATATTCATAATATCCTCATTTTATGGTATCAGCTATTTCCTGTTTGTAAAGAGCGCACTTTTTTGTGAGACTGTTACAAAAATGTTAGTTTAATAAAATATGGCCTCTGTTGACCCATCTCCAAGGATGCGTTATTATTCAACCAGGAGGCCTTATTATGCAGATAATACTAAATATTCCTCCCGGAATTGACCTGGGTTTTTCTGAATTTGATCTAAAAATGCACATCGGGGTCTCTTTATATGAAAAAGGTCTTATGAGTTCCGGTTTTGCAGCAGAAATTTTGGGCATAGATAGAGCTGACTTCATACTCAACATGGGCAAATACGGCAAATCGATATTTGATATTTCCGATGAAGAATTAAAAAAGGATATGGATATTGCAAAACAGTTCATTCGATAGAGCCATAATCTCAGACACAAGCTGTTTAATAGCATTAACTGACATAGGTTATTTGGATGTACTAAAACATCTTTATAAAGAAATTATCATAACCCCCGAAGTTGCTACCGAATATAAAAAATCTTTGCCTGATTGGATGATAATAAAAGAAGTAAAAAATAAAACAAAAATGAACGAAATTCGTGAATCCAAACCAATTCTCGGCATTGGAGAATCTAGCTCCATTGCTCTTGCCTTAGAAATTAAAGATTCTTCACTTATTCTTGATGACGAAGAAGCGAGAAAATACGCTCTTAAGCTCGGACTTACTATCATTGGCACTGTGTCCGTTGTTGGTAATGCCTGTGATCGGGGCTATATTAAAAGCTATGAAAAGGCATGTGAAGATCTACGAAAGGTAAATTTTAGATTCAGTAAAAAAATTCAAGAAGAAGTTAAGAAGTCCATGCATCGCACCTAGCTAACGCGAGCCCGGCCTCTTACCCCCTCCTCCTAGTCCTCCTGGACAATTCTGAACTTGATATAAATCTCTTCCAGGGTGCGGACAGGGCCGGGAGTTGAAAGCTTCTGGCGGAAGCGGGCGGCGTCCCGGCGGCCTACGTAAAAGTCGTACATGGCGCGGTAGTCGGAGCTGTTGACTATACCGAAGGCGGGCTGGCCGCCAAGGAAGGTAGGTATCTCGTCGTGGCCCACGGCGCCAATGCCAAACTTGATAAGCCTCAAGCGGACAGTTTCAAGTTCTTCGTAGGAAAGGCCGAAAAGAAATTCTTCAAGGGCCCACTTGGTTTGGTGAAACGAAACACTGGCCGAAAGAAATTCCTGCCAGTCCTTGCCCATGTCAAAGGTAAGACGCAAGAGTTCACTTGTAGCGTTCATGGTTCCGAAAGCGGGCGGGTTTGACTCACGGGCCTTCCACAGGGAGTCCAGAGCCGGCAAATGCCGTACAGTACGGACGTCGGTTCCGCTGTCCCAAAGGTTGATTAAATCGTTGGCAAGTTTGATCTTTATCTCCTGGGAAAATTCAGGATCGTCAAGGCAGGTCAAGTAGACCTCTTCGGCCATTAGGGTGCTGATAACGGTCAGGATCATCTTTCTAAGCGGAGGTTTAAATTCTTTTTCCTCACCGGCGAGTATGTGGAGCAGGGAAAAGGTCTGGTATTTGGCCACAAGATAACTTCTGGCGGCAACGACCTTCGCTGGAATGTGCAGGAGGTATGAGCTTGAGGCAAAGGAACAGAGGGCTTCCAGCAGCTGTTCTTCGGTTCTTTCAACTCCGCGGAGCTTCTGGCTTTCCCTTATTGACGGATACCTGGAGACAGCCAGACCCAGAGCATTAAGTAATTCGAACCTCTCTTTTACCAGGACACCTTCTTCGGGATTCTTTGCACCCAGGTAATCTGCAATTTTGTTTACAAGGTCCAATTCTTCGTCATTTAGTTCCAGCATTTCCGGCTACCGCCTCCACCATGGCAGTTTAGCACGAATTCTTCAATAAAGCAACGGCGGGGGTCTTGCCATTTAAGCTGCCGCTTTGGGCTTGATTTTCGCTCGAATCGGGAATATACTTATCAGCGTAGGGGGTGCACCGGCTTCGACTGGTGCGGTTCGGGATACAAGCTGCAGGTGGAGCGCCCATCTCCTGATTGGGCAAAAAATTTAACTGCCAATAACGACAGTTACAACTACGCCTTAGCTGCATAGTTGCGTGGAACCGTTCCGCCGCTCTGAGGAACGTCTTCCGCGTCGCAATCAGGGCTGGCCAGGCCGCCACTTCCGGGGACGGCCGGGTGAGATTTCCGGGATAAGGACAGGCCGCGCGCCGTTTAGCCAAGCCTGTCACTGACAACCCAATAAACGGCTAAATCTGTAGACGCTTGTATTTCGCGTATCAGGACGCGGGTTCGATTCCCGCCACCTCCAGGTATCTTCCAGCCCCAATGGCGATGCAGTCGGTTGGATTTGGGGCAAGGATCACCGGGACTCCTGTTTCTTTTGAGATCAGTACGGGAAATCCCTTAAGTAAAGATGCTCCTCCTGTCATAACAATGCCCCGTTCGACAATGTCAGCCGCAAGTTCAGGCGGAGTCTTGCCCAGGATGGATTTAATTTCATCCACGATTTTATAGATTGGCTCTCTTAACGCTTCCCGGATTTGCTCAGAATCAATTTCCATCCGCTTGGGCAGACCGGAGCTTGATTCGGTTCCCTTGATCTCCGCTTTTTCAATGTTTTTATCCGGGAACGCATTGCCTATCCCCATTTTCAGCCGTTCAGCCTCCGAGCCGCCGATTATTAAATTGAGTTCGCTCCGCACGTACTTGATAATGGCCTCGTCAAAATCGTCCCCCGCTGTCCGGATGGCCTTACTGACAACCATATCCCCCAGGCTGATAACCGAAATCTCCGCCGTCCCGCCGCCTATATCGCAGATCATGTGTCCCGCCGGCTCGTTTATCGAAATATCCGCGCCGATGGCGGCGGCAAGGCTTTCGGGGATTACCACAACGTCCCTGGCTCCGACTTTGTAGGCACATTCTTCTATTGCCCGGCGCTCAACTTCGGTAATGGTGGAGGGAATCGCAACTACCATGCGGGGTTTGATAAAATTAAATTTGGGAATGGCTTTGGTAAGAAAATAACGGAACATCTTTTCAGTTGATTCAAAGTCTGCTATAACCCCGCCCCGCAGGGGCCTTATGACATGGATGGAGCCTGGCGTTTTGAAAAGCATTCGCTTTGCGCCTGCTCCAACGGCCATGACCTTGTTAGTCCCCTTCTCTACCGCCACGACAGAAGGTTCATTGACTATAACGCCCTTTCCTGCAACGTAGATTAGAGTATTACAGGTTCCTAAATCGACCCCTATGGCCGCTCGTCCAAACATAAACTTTTTTAAACAACTCCCTGCAATAGCATTACTTCACAAACTTTCTTGAATCCGCCGATATTGGAGCCGGCAAGAAGATCGTTCTTTGTAGCGTAACGCTCCGCCGTTTCGGCAACCTGTTTATAAATATTCTGCATAATACGCTGAAGCTGCTTATCGACTTCTTCAAATGTCCAATACAACCTGCCGCTGTTCTGAGCCATTTCCAGGGCGGAAACGGAAACCCCACCGGCGTTAGCCGCTTTGCCGGGCCCGTACAATACGCCGCCTTTCTGAAGCAGCTCCACCGCCTCCGGTGTAGCCGACATATTGGAGCCTTCGGCAACCGCAAGACAGTTGTTTTTTATAAGCGCCTTGGCGTCGTCCGCGTTTATTTCGTTCTGCGTAGCGCAGGGCAGCGCCACATCGCAGGGCACCTGCCAGACAAGGCCCTTATCGAAATACTCAGCTTCCTTGCGATGCTTTACATACTCGCTAATTCTGCCCCTCTGCTTTTCCTTGATAAGCTTTACCGTTTCTATATCAACGCCGGCGGGATCAAGTATATATCCGCCAGAGTCGGAAAAAGTTATCACCGTTCCGCCTAACTGTATGACTTTTTCTGCGGCGTAAATTGCCACATTGCCCGAACCGGAAACAACAACTTTTTTCCCCTTGAATGTCGTGTTTAAAGAAGAGAGCATCTGCTCTGTAAAATATACCAGCCCGTATCCGGTGGCTTCCTTGCGGGCAAGGGAACCCCCATAGCAGATGGCTTTGCCGGTCATTGTGCCGTCTACAAGCCCTGTAAGCCGTTTATACTGTCCGTAAATAAAACCGATTTCCCTTGCCCCAACGCCGATATCTCCCGCCGGAACATCCGTGTCGGCGCCGATATGCCGGTATATTTCATTCACAAAGCTCTGGCAGAAAGCCATGACTTCGTGGTCGGTTTTTCCTTTCGGGTCAAAGTCCGAGCCGCCCTTCCCGCCGCCGATTGGAAGACCGGTTAGGGAGTTTTTAAATATCTGCTCAAAGCCCAAAAATTTTATCGTATCCAGATTTACACTTGGGTGAAACCTTAGTCCCCCCTTGTACGGCCCAATGGCGCTGTTGAATTGGACGCGGTATCCGCGATTCACATGCACCTTCCCCGAAGCGTCTACCCATGGTACTCTAAAAATGATCTGGCGCTCCGGTTCAACTATCCGCTCTAAAATCCCCGCCTCCTCACATTCGCGATGTTCGTCCAAAAAGGGCTGAAGCGTAGGCAAAATCTCGGTTAGCGTTTGATGAAACTCAGGCTGGCCGGGGTTTCTCTCTATTGTTTCTTTTAGAACTCTCGTTGAGTACGACATGTTGTCTATCCTCCAAATCATTTTCCGGTTTTTTGGCGGGGCATGTCAAGTACTTGATATACTTGATACTATTGCCCAAAAAGCATATATTTCTGTGATGTTCAACATAAAGAGATTCTCAGGCTCCGATATAGAAATTGCCCAGACGGTATACCCCGAACACGCCCTGCATATCAAAGAAATCGCCAGAAAGGCGGGCTTTCGCGATGAACACATCGAGTATTACGGGAAGTACAAGGCTAAAGTCGATTTCGGTTTCATGGATGAAAACAAAGACAAAGAAGACGGCAAACTTATTCTTGTAACGGCTATCAATCCTACACCGGCAGGGGAAGGCAAAACTACAACAACTGTCGGCCTTACGGACAGCCTTTGCCGGCTTGGGAAAAACGCCATGGCCGCCATACGGGAACCTTCTGTTGGTCCGGTATTCGGCGTTAAGGGAGGCGCAGCGGGCGGCGGCTGGTCACAGGTAATTCCGATGGAAGACATCAACCTGCACTTTACCGGCGATTTTCACGCCATTGGAGCGGCGAACAACCTTTTAGCTGCGATGATAGACAATCATATTTTTCATGGCAACCAGCTCAGAATCGATCCCAGAAAAATTGTCTGGAGCCGCTGTGTAGACATGAATGACCGCCAGCTTCGTTTTATTACAGGCGGCCTTGGAGGAAGGGTTAACGGCTTCCCGAGGGAAGACGGCTTTGACATTACAACCGCCTCTGAGATTATGGCTATACTTTGCCTTGCCTCTGATATTTGCGATTTGAAAAACCGCCTTGGGCGCATTATTGTAGGCTACACCTTTGGCAAACAGGCAGACGGCAGCGAACAGCCTGTCACGGCGGCGCATCTTAGCGCGCAGGGAGCCATGGCCGCCTTACTTAAAGACGCTCTAAAGCCAAACCTTGTTCAGACCCTGGAAGGAAATCCGGCTTTTATTCACGGCGGCCCATTCGCGAACATTTCTCACGGCTGTAATTCGATAACCGCCACAAAGCACGCCCTTAAATGCGCCGAATATGTGGTTACAGAAGCGGGTTTTGGCGCGGATCTTGGCGCGGAAAAATTTCTGAACATCAAATGCCGAACCGGAAACTTAAAACCCTCTGCCGTAGTAATTGTCGCTACTGTCCGCGCGCTTAAATCCCACGGTGGCCTTCCCAAGGAAGAACTGGATAAGGAAAACATTGCCGCCCTGGAAAAGGGCTTGCCCAATCTTCTTCAGCATATAGAAAACATCACAAAGGTATTTAAACTTCCGGCCCTTGTCGCCATTAACGTCTTTCCAAAAGACACTAAAGCAGAACTTGAGCTTGTCGAAAGAAAATGCAAAGACATGGGTATTAATGCTGCACTATCCGAAGTATGGGCAAAGGGAGGGGAAGGCGGCCAGAAACTCGCAGAAGAGGTAATACGCCTTTGCGAGTCGCCGAACAACTTTGAGTTCTCTTACGATGTCAATCTTCCCATAAGCGAAAAAATCGAGGCCACCGCCAAAAAAATATACCGCGCCGACAGCGTTGTAATTTTACGCAGCGCCGAAAAGCGCATAAAACAAATAGAAAACCTTGGGCTGGATAAACTGCCAATCTGCATGGCAAAAACACAGTACAGTTTTTCCGACGATGCCCACCTGTTGGGCGCGCCGCGCGGATGGAAGCTTACCGTAAGGGATGTAAAAATCTCCGCGGGCGCAGGTTTTATCGTGGTTTTCACCGGTGAAATACTGACAATGCCGGGCCTTCCCGCCATGCCATCGGCGGAAAAAATAGACGTAGACAGAACCGGTAAAATCTCCGGATTGTTTTAATCTTTTTGTTCTTCAAAGGGCCGCACATTTACGCCGTTATGTGCCAAATACTCTTTTAACTCTTTGACGCTGTAATTCCTTTCGGCTCTGGGTGAATAAAGCATGCTGCTGATAATCGCTCCCTGGGCCTGGGTGTCCAGAAAAAGATCTTTTAAGTGTTCAGGTTTCCCCGCCCCGCCGGAAGCGATAAGCGGAACTGAAACGGCCCTTTCGGCAAGCTTCATCAGTTCCAGGTCGTAACCTGCCATCATGCCGTCACAGTCAATACTGTTCACACATATTTCACCCGCGCCCAGATCCTGTCCGCGCTTAATCCACTCTATGGCGTCAAGCCCTGTGGCCAGCCTGGCCCCGTCGATAAACACCTCGTAGCCGCTTGGGGTTGTTCCCGTGCGCTTTGCCTGGGTCGAAAGCACGATACATTGGGAACCAAAGGCCTTTGAGCCCTCTGAAATGATCTGGGGGTTGCGTACCGCCATTGAATCTATGCTGATTTTTTCCGCCCCGGCTTTAAGGGCTTCGTACATATCGTCCAGGTCTTTTATTCCACCGCCCACGGTAAACGGAATGAAAACGCGGCGGGCGGTATTTTTTACCGCTTCGATGTCGATTTGGCGTTTATCTGAGCTTGCGGTTATGTCGTAAAAAATAATCTCGTCGATTTGCGCGTCGTACATCAGGGCCGCAAGCTCATCGGCGGAAGCCACGTCGATATTGTCCTGGAACTGTACGGCCTTTGTTACCCGCCCTTTTACTATGTCAAAGCAGGCTATCAATCTTTTTGTCAGCATGATTGCAAAAATCCCCTTAAAAGTTTAAGTCCGGCCTCGCCGCTCTTTTCGATATGAAACTGGGTGCCGTAAATGTTGCCGCGCCTAACAGCCGCCGTAAAGTCTCCGCCGTAATCCGCTTTTCCCCAAATATCGCTTTGCTCTTCGGGCTTTGCGTAATATGAATTTACAAAATAAAAATAGCCCTCTGCTGCCCCGTATAATGCGTTTACCGGCGTATCGTTGACAAAGCTTACCTTGTTCCAGCCCATTTGCGGGACCCGAAGCAATGCCGAATCAAATCTTTTTACCCGGCCTTTAAGCCAGCCAAAGCAGAGGGCATCGTCCTCCTCGCTATGCTCAAAGAGAATTTGCAGCCCAACGCAAACGCCCAAAAAGGGAATCTGTTTATTGATAACATATTCGTTTAAGGCATCTGTAAGGCCGGATTCAGATAGAGAGTCCATTGTCGCTCCCGCGCTGCCAACGCCCGGCAAAATGATACAGGCGGCGTTTTCCAAATCACCGGGCCCTGCGGCAAATTCTGCCTGAAAGCCCAGCCGCTGGACGGCGTGTAAAACACTTGGAGCGTTTCCGGCCTTGTAATCGATTATCTTAATTTTTTTTGCACTTGTCATAGGAGTTTTAACGAGCCCTCCGTGAACAAAAACATATTCTTCCCCCTATACATTTATCTTTACATCAACGCCGATAAGTTCTTTGTTCGCGTCCAGTATTAGCCCTACAGCCGCTAAAAAACTCACGGTCTGTTCTTCGGCGCTGCCGGTGAACTGCCCCGCGCTTAAAAGCCCTTCTATTTCTTCTTTACTAATTCCAATTTGTTTATCCGCCGCAATTCTGTCAAGTAGATCGTTTCCCGCCCCGCTTTCCTTGATGTTTTTCATCGTCTCGATGGAATGAAGGCGAATCCGCTCGTGCAGCGCCTGTCTGTCGGCGCCTTTTTTTACGCAGTACATCAAAATGTTCTCGCTCGCCATAAAGGGAAGCTCTTCGGCCAGGTGCTTTGCAATCACCTTCGGGTAAACGGTCATTCCGCCGCTTACGTTAATCACAAGCGATAAAATCGCGTCCACTGCCAGAAAAGCTTCGGGGATGGCGATACGGCGGTTTGCCGAGTCGTCCAGGCTTCGTTCCAGCCACTGGGCGCCGGCTGTAAGCGCGGGGTTCAGCGCGTTAACCGTCACGTAACGTGCCAGCGAGGCTATACGCTCGCTTCTCATGGGGTTGCGCTTGTAGGCCATCGCCGAAGACCCGACCTGCGCTTCCTCAAAGGGCTCTTCAATTTCTTTTAGGTGGGACAATAGACGAATGTCGTTTGAAAATTTACACGCACTTTGGGCAATCCCCGAAAGCACGGACGCGATATAGTAGTCGACTTTTCTTGAGTAGGTTTGCCCGCTTACAGGATAGCTTGAATCAAAGCCCATTTTTTCGGCAATCTTTTCTTCCAGGGCTGTGACCTTTTCATGATTTCCATCGAAAAGGCTTAAAAAGCTCGCCGCCGTGCCGGTGGTTCCCCTGCAGCCGAGCAGCTTCAAACTGCCCAGTGTAAATTCAAGCTGCTCCAAATCCAGAAGAAATTCCTGAATCCAAAGGGTCGCACGCTTGCCAACAGTGGTAGGCTGGGCCGCCTGAAAATGCGTGTAGGCAAGGCAGGGAAGCGCCTTATGCTGTGCGGCAAAATCGTGGAGCTTGGCAATTGCGTTTATTAAAAGTTTTTTTATACGCTGTAGTGCCGCGCGCTGCAGAATAATGTCGGTATTGTCACCCACAAAACAGGAAGTAGCTCCCAGATGAATGATGGGCCCTGCTTTCGGGCACTGCTGCGCGAAGGCACGGATATGGGCCATAACATCGTGGCGCATTTGCGATTCAAAGCTTTGCGCGTCCGCATAGTTGATATCCGAGACATGGGCCCTCATTTCGGCAATTTGCTCGTCACTAATATCAAGCCCCAGCTCCTTTTGACTTTCCGCAAGGGCTATCCAGAGTTTTCTCCATGTGGAAAACTTGCTGTCATCGGAAAAGAGCCACTGCATTTCAGCGCTCGCGTAGCGTTTGCATAGAGGATTTTCGTATTTATCCGGCATTGTTCACCCCCGAAACGCCGCTTTCCCGCGCGGCCTTTGCCACAGCCTTGGCCACAGAAGCCGCTACCGCCCTGTCCAGAGGGCTTGGCACAATGTAGTCCGGCGATAATTTATCATCGTCAATAAAGCTTGCGATGGCCTGCGCGGCGGCAATTTTCATAGCTTCATTTATCCGGCTTGCCCTGGCGGAAAGCGCTCCTTTGAATACGCCCGGAAAAGCCAGGGCGTTATTTATCTGATTGGGAAAATCGCTGCGCCCGGTACCTACAATATAAGCTCCGGCGGCTTTCGCCAAATCCGGCATGATTTCGGGGATTGGATTTGACATGGGAAAAAGGATCGGGTCTTTATTCATGCTCCTTACCATTTCTTGCGTTACAGATCCCGGTGATGACAGTCCGATAAAAATATCGGTTTCCTTTATTACATCAGCAAGGCTTCCCTTGCGGAGACCTGGATTTGTAATTTCCGCCATTCGCTGTTTTTCGTTGTTTAGATCGTTCCTTCCATTATATATCGCTCCGCTTCTGTCGCAAAGAATGATATTTTTTATTCCGCAGTCTAGCAAAAGACGGGCGCTTGCGATTCCAGCAGCTCCCGCGCCGTTAATTACGACCGAAATATCAGCGCAGTGCTTCCTGGTCAGGCGCAGGGCGTTTAAGACGGCCGCCAGGGCGACAATGGCCGTGCCGTGCTGGTCGTCGTGAAAGACGGGAATATCGCAGCACTCTATCAAGCGGCGCTCAATCTCAAAGCAGCGCGGCGCGGAAATATCCTCAAGGTTAATCCCGCCAAAGCTTCCGGCCAGAAGGCGCACGGTATTAACTATTTCGTCTATATCTTTGGATCGTATACACAGGGCGACTGCATCTACTCCGGCCAGTTCCTTAAAGAGAACTGCCTTTCCTTCCATCACGGGCATAGCGGCTTCCGGCCCGATGTCGCCCAGGCCCAGAACGGCGGTTCCGTCCGTAACTACCGCGACCAGGTTCGATCTGCGTGTCAGAGTGTAGCTTTCTGTTATATCCTTTTGAATCTTCAAACAGGGCTCGGCGACTCCCGGCGTATATGCCAATGAGAGATCCTCTTTTGTTTTTACCGGCACCCTGCTGATTACCTCAATTTTTCCCTGCCATTCGTAATGTTTGCGCAAAGATTCCATGGCATAATCCATTAAAGATTCTCCTTATAAACGCTGCTGCCAAAACAATCGACGGCGACAACAAGCGGCATATCCTGAACGACGAGCCTGTAAATCGCCTCGGTCCCAAGGTCCTCAAAGGCCGCAAGGCTGGCCTGCTTAACGCAAAGCGACAGCAGCGCACCCGCTCCGCCCACCGCAGCAAAATAAACGCCGGTGTTTTCGATGATGGAATCAATAACAGGGCGGCTTCTTGGCCCCTTGCCTATCATGACGCAAAGTCCTTCTTTTATCAGCCGCGGCGAATAGGCATCCATACGCGAACTTGTAGTCGGCCCGATTGAACCGATGACCCGTCCTGGCGGGGCCGGACAGGGGCCGGCGTAGTAGATTGCCTGGCCTTCTAGATCAAAGGGCAGCGCCAAAGATGAGGCAAGCATCTCTGTCATGCGCTTATGGGCGGCGTCTCTTCCGGTATATATAATTCCGGAAAGCAGTACGCGATCACCTGCGCGCAGGCCTTTTATAATTTCTTTTGATAAGGGCGATTGTATACTCTTCATATTATATGACCGCTGTTTCATGCCGGGTCGCATGGCAGCCAATGTTTACGGCTACCGGAAGACCCGCAATGTGTGTGGGGTATGTCAAAATATGCACGCCAAGGGCAGTTGTCCTGCCTCCAAAACCCGCCGGGCCTATTCCCAGGGCGTTGATGCGCTCAAGAAGGCGCGATTCAACTTCCGCCCAAAAGGGGTCGGCGTTGACGCTGCCAAGATCGCGCAATAAGGCCTGCTTTGACAATAGGGCCGCTTTTTCCATGGTTCCGCCAATCCCCGCGCCTACTATCACAGGCGGACAGGGATTCGCCCCCGCCGACTTTACCGTTTCCACAATAAAGTCTTCAATGCCTTGCATGCCATCCGAAGGCTTGAGCATACGCAGTGCGCTCATGTTCTCGCTGCCAAAGCCCTTGGGCGCAACCGTTACACGCATCTGATCGCTTGGCATGAAAGGCGGCATGAAATCGTAATGAATTACGGCAGGCGTATTATCGCAGGTGTTATCGCCGGCATGGCCGCGCTTTACCGGATCGCCGACGATGCTGTTTCTAAAATAACCATCGCGGTATCCCTGCCGCACACCCTCGTTTATAGCCTGGCCGATATCACCATCAACGTGAATATCCAAACCGAGAGAAACAAATACCACGGCCATGCCGGTATCCTGGCAAAGCGGCAGTTTTTCGCGCTCGGCTGCGTCCGCGTTTTCCAAAAGCGTGTCAATTGCAGAGACGGCAAGCGGCGAGCTTTCCAGTTCCCGTGCCTTGCAGAGCGCAGTGCGGATGCTCTCCTTCGCGTGAATATTTGCTTTTACGCAGAGTTCCGCGACCGTGCGAGTGATCTGTTCGGCGCTGACAAGGCGTATATTAGCGGACATTTTTTACAAACCTTTCGGCATTTTTAATGGCTTCCTCCATGGCACTGGCGGAAGGGCCGCCGGGCAGCGCCCTTACGTCCACGCATTTTTCCACGGAAAGCGCCTCAAAAAAAGTATCGTCGATAATATCTGATTCAATGCCTGACTCTTTTTTTAGCTCTTCGGGGGTCAATTCTTCAAGGCGCAGATTTTTTTCCATTGCATAAAGCACAAGCTTGCCGGCAATCTCATGGGCCTCCCGAAAGTTTAGGCCTTTTTTAACAAGCCAGTCCGCCGCGTCTGTCGCGTTTGTATAACCGCCAAGGGCGCTTTTGCGCATATTCTCCGTTTTGAACTGTAAAGAGCTAAACATTCCGCAAAACACGTAAAGGCTCATCTTTGCCGTATCGACGGCGTCAAATACCGCCTCCTTGTCTTCCTGCATATCCTTGTTATACGAAAGCGGCAGGCCTTTCATCATTGTTAAAAGTCCCATAAGGCTGCCGTAGATGCGGCCTGTTTTGCCCCTTATAAGCTCCGCCATGTCGGGGTTCTTTTTTTGCGGCATGATGGACGAGCCTGTGGCGTAGGCATCCGAAATCACGATAAAGTCAAAGGCGTCGCTAGACCATAGCACAAGCTCTTCGCAAAAACGGCTTAGGTGCATCATGATCAAAGAAAGGCAGGAAACAAACTCTATGCAAAAATCCCTGTCCGATACCGCGTCAAGGCTATTGGCGGTAATGTCCGCAAAGCCAAGCTTTTCTTTGACAAATTGCCTATCCAGGGGATAGCCGGTCGAGGCAAGGGCGCCGGAACCCAGGGGCATTTCGTCGGTTCTTTTACGGCAGTCGCAGAGTCTTTCGTAATCGCGCTTAAACATCTGGAAATAGGCCATAAGATGATGAGAGAGGGTAATGGCCTGGGCTTTTTGCAGATGGGTAAATCCCGGCATGATTGTAGCGGTATGGTTTTTGGCAGTCTCCAATAGTGCTTCAAGAAGATTGATAACCAGTTTGCATATTTCGTCGATTTCTTCTTTTACATACATCCGCATATCCAGGGCAACCTGATCGTTTCGGCTTCTGCCGGTGTGAAGCCGCTTACCGGCTTCTCCAATGCGCCGGGTCAGCTCTGACTCCACAAAGCTATGGATATCCTCATCTGCCGAATCCAGCGCCAAGGCGCCGTTTTCAATATCCGACAGGATTTCTTTAAGGCCCTTTACAATCAAGGCCGCGTCTGCGTCTGTTATAATACTCTGCCGCCCAAGCATTTCGGCATGGGCTATGCTTCCGTTTATGTCGTGTTTATAGAGCCTTTTATCGAAAGAAAGGGACGAATGAAATTTATTCGCGTACTCGTCTGTCTGACCGGAAAAGCGTCCGCCCCATAATTTCATATGCCTATTCCTATTTTTGCCTGTTTTGATTCATAAGCGCCCTAACCGTCATCGGCAAGCCCAGCAGCTTTATATAGCCTTCGGCATCTTTGTGGTCGTAAAAGTCACCGGTGGTAAAGCTTGACAGGTTTATATTGTACAGTGAATACGGCGAAGTACAGCCTGCCGGTACGACATTCCCCTTGTACAGTTTAAGCTTGACGATCCCCGTGACTGTGCTTTGAGTCTTGTCGACAAAGGCCGACAAGGCTTCGCGCAGCGGCGCAAACCATTCGCCGGTGTATATCAGCTCGGCGAGTTTGTCGGCGACAGATTCCTTAAAGGCCGTTGTCCTGCGATCAAGGCAGAGCCGTTCAAGCTCCCTGTGAGCCGTGTATAAAATCGTACCGCCGGGCGTTTCGTACACGCCTCTGGATTTCATGCCGACAACCCTGTTTTCGACAAGGTCTGCGATACCTACGCCGTTTCTGCCTCCGGTCTTGTTAAGCGCGTCCAGCAGCTCAACCGGCGGCAATGATACGCCGTTTAGCTTTATGGGAATGCCCTTCTCGAATTCAAGCTCCACGTATTCCGGCTGATCGGGCGCGTCCTCCGGCCTTACCGATATTTGCAGCAAGTGGCTGTAGTCCGGTTCATTGGCAGGATCTTCAAGCTCAAGTCCTTCGTGGCTTATATGCCATATATTATCATCGCGGCTGTAACTCTGTTCTTTTTTTGAAGGTGGTTCAATACCACGCATTTGCAGATATTCCATCTCTTCCTCGCGCGAGGAAATCTTCCATAAACGCCAGGGCGCTATAATATTCATATGCGGGACAAAGGACCTGATCGTCAGCTCAAAACGCACCTGGTCGTTACCCTTCCCCGTTGCTCCGTGGCAGATCGAATCCGCGCCCTCGGCAAGGGCGATATCAACCAGCTTTTTGGCTATCAATGGACGCGCGGCGGCTGTTCCAAGAAGGTACTTGTCCTCATAGATGGCGTTTGCCTTCAGCATGGGATAAATATAGTCCGTTATAAATTCTTCCCTGGCATCAATAACCAGCGCTTTTTTCGCGCCGGTTTTTAAGGCATTTTCCTTTAGTTTTTCATAATCCGCGCATTGCCCCAAATCGACACAGCAGGCTATAACTTCGCTGTTCTCATAGTTTTCCTTCAACCAGGGTATAATCACCGTGGTGTCCAATCCGCCCGAAAAGGCCAGTACAATTTTACTCACATACGTCTCCTAACACATTTTAACGGGTCAAGGGCCCTGCTGCTATACTTGCTTCCAAAAGGCCCAGGAACAAGGGATGGGGCCTGTTGGGGCGGCTCTTGAACTCCGGATGAAACTGCACGCCGATATAAAAAGGTTTACCGGCGATTTCTACCGCTTCTACCAAACTGCCGTCAGGCGAAGTTCCCGAAAGCTTTAAACCTTTTCCGGATAACAGTTCGCGGTAGTCGTTGTTAAACTCAAAGCGGTGGCGGTGCCTTTCGCTGATCTCTTCCGCCTTGTAAAGCTCAGATAGCTTTGTACCCTGCAGGATTCGACAGGGGTATGCGCCCAGACGCATGGTTCCGCCGCTTAAAAGCTTTCCCTCCTGGCCCGGCATCAGGTGAATCACCGGCTCTTTTGCATCCGGCTTGAACTCAGCCGAATGGGCACCGTCAAGGGCACATACATTTCTGGCAAACTCAATGACGGCAACCTGCATTCCAAGGCATATCCCCAAAAACGGGATGTTGTTTTCACGGACATATCTACAGGCGGCTATTTTTCCTTCGATGCCGCGATCTCCAAAGCCGCCGGGGATGATCAAACCATGCACTCCCCGCAAAAGCTCCGGCATGCCCTTTTCGCGCAGGCCGGCGTCTGACAGCTCCTCGCTGTCAATCCATTCAATGCGTACAAAAGCTCCCGCCTGAAAGCCCGCGTGGTTTAAACTTTCTATTAACGAAAGGTACGCGTCATGAAGTTTGACATACTTGCCTACAATTGCTATGGTAACTTCTTTTTTTCGTGAAGCGATTTTTTTCGCCATCTCCCACCATGCGCTTAAATCAGCTTCCGGCTGATTTATCCCCAACTCGCGGCATACAACCCTGTCCAGGCCGTTTTCGTGCAGCATTAGCGGCGCTTCGTAAAGGGAATCCAGGGTAATGTTTTCTATGACACAATCGGGTTTTACATTGCAGAACAGCGCGATTTTTTCGGTGATGCCGGGACTTAAGGGCTCATCCGCGCGGGCGATAATTATGTTGGGGTTAATCCCCATCGACTGCAATTCCTTAACCGAATGTTGGGTGGGCTTGGACTTATGCTCGCCGGAAGCTTTCAAAAAAGGAACCAGCGTCACATGAATAAAAAGGCAGTTCTCCCGTCCCCGTTCCAGGCTGATCTGCCGGATAGCCTCGATAAAGGGCTGGCTTTCGATGTCGCCGATAGTGCCGCCTATCTCTGTAATCAAAATATCCGCGCCGCTTTTTTCCGCACCGGCGTAAATAAAATTTTTAATTTCCTGGGTAACATGGGGAATGACCTGAACCGTATTTCCCGAATAGCCGCCATCACGCTCTCTTTGCAGTACGCTCCAATAAACCTTGCCGGAGGTCAGACTGGAAAAGCTGGTGAGATTTTCGTCGATAAAGCGCTCGTAATGCCCCAGATCCAGGTCCGTTTCCGCGCCATCGTCGGTCACAAAAACCTCTCCGTGCTGATAGGGGCTCATGGTGCCAGGATCGATATTCATATACGGGTCAAGCTTTTGCGCAGCGACCTTCAATGCGCGCTGTTTTAAGAGCCTTCCCAAAGAGGCCGCTGTGATTCCCTTGCCAAGGCCCGAAACGACCCCGCCGGTTACAAATATAAATTTTGTCTTGTGCATTATTATTCCCATTCTACCGTAGACGGCGGCTTCCAGGTAATATCATACACAACCCGGCTTACTCCGGCAAGCTCAGAAGTAATTCGCGCGGATATTTTTGACAATACCTTCTGCGAAAGCGGAGCGTATTCGCAGGTCATAAAGTCGGAGGTAACAACCGCGCGCACGGCAATAACCGGATCGTAGGTTCTTGCGTCCCCCTTAACACCAACCGAAAGAGTATCGGTCAAAAGGGCGAAGTATTGGTCGGGGCGTTTTTTTAGCCTGCCGATTTCCTCCCTGACTATCGCGTCAGCCTGCCTTACAGTTTCCAGCTTTTCCCCGGTTACTTCGCCAGTGATGCGGATGGCAAGTCCCGGCCCCGGAAAGGGCTGCCGCTCCACCAGGGCTGCGGGCAAGCCAAGCTTCCGCCCGATGATCCGCACCTCGTCCTTAAAGAGCCCGGCAAGTGGCTCCAGCAGCTGCGAAAAGGCCAGGCCTTCCGGCAGACCGCCCACGTTGTGGTGGCTTTTTATGACGGCACCTGCCGTCCCTCCGCTTTCAACAACGTCGGGGTATATCGTTCCCTGCGCCAGAATTGGAATTTGCCCCAGCTTTGCGGCTTCTTCCTCGAACACACGAATAAATTCCTCCCCGATGATTTTTCTTTTTTGCTCAGGATCGACGATGCCCTTCAGCCTGTTCAGAAAACGCTCTTTAGCGTTTACGCGGACAAGCTTAAGTTTTCGTTTTGAAAAAACCCTTTCAATTTCGTCGCCCTCATTTTGCCGCATAAAACCGTGATCCACAAAAACGCAGGTCAACTGATCCGGTATGGCGCGGCTTAAAAGCGCGGCGCAGACTGAAGAATCCACGCCGCCGGAAAGCGCCAAAAGCACCCGGCTGCCTTGGCCGCCGGGCTTAATACCGGCCTTCTCCCGTATCTTCGCGGTTTCTCTTTCTATATAATCGTCCAGGCGATAATCTCCCTTTGCGCCGCAGACATCGTAAAGAAAATGCCTGATTATCTCCGCGCCGCCTTCGGTGTGGGCGGTTTCCGGATGGAACTGAACGCCATAGAGTTTTTTCTCCATACATTCCATTGCCGCGATGTGATTTTCCGAATGGGCCGTTACGCGAAATCCTTCTGGTGCGCGGGAAACCACATCCCGGTGGCTCATCAGCGCCTTAAAGGGCCTGGAGCCGTCTACCGGCACTACAGTTACCTTGCCGTATTCGCCGATGCCTCCCTGTTTTACCTCCCCGCCAAGGCTTTGGCAGATGAGCTGCATTCCGTAACATATCCCAAAAACGGGAATGCCAAGGGCGAAAATTTGCCTGTCGCATTGGGCGGCGTTTTGGTCGTAAACGCTGTCAGGCCCGCCGGTTAAAATAAGGCCGACGGGGTTTAAGGCGCGTATTTCGCCTGCAGAGATGGTTCCGGGGATAATCCGCGAGTAAACATTGTTAGAACGGACAGAGCGTGCGATTAATTCCTTGTACTGCCCGCCAAAATCCAAAACCAATACCGTTTCGTTCATTATTCCACCGTAACGCTTTTTGCCAGATTTCTTGGCTTGTCTATGTCTAAGCCTTTGTTTGCCGCGATGTAATACGCCAGAAGCTGCATCACAATAACAGACAAGGACGGCGAAAACAATTCATTTATTTCAGGCAGCGCTATTCGCACAAGCCTGCCGTCATAATCGCCGGGGTTTGCGTTTCCTATCAAAAGTACCTTTGCACCACGGCTTAAAACCTGTTCTGCGTTTGAAATGATTTTTGTATAAAGCTTTTCACAGGTAGCTATGGTAACCACCAATGTCTCATCTTCAATTAAAGAAATCGTGCCATGCTTCAGCTCACCGCCCGCATAAGCCTCTGAGTGGATGTAACTTATTTCCTTGAGCTTCAGCGAGCCTTCAGTGGCAATCGCGTAATCGATGTTCCGTCCGATAAAGAATACACTTTTATACACTACGCAGGACGCGGCATATTTTTGTACCGTGTCGATGTGTTGTAAAAGTTCAGCGGCCTTATCCGGAATCGAAGCTATTTCCAGGTCCAGTTCCTCCTTGGCTTGTTCAGTTATGGCGCCTAAAGCAGCGGCAAATTGAAGCGCCAGAGAATACAACAACACAAGCTGGGCAGAAAACGCTTTGGTTGTCGCAACGGCGATTTCGGGGCCCGCCGCGGTAAAAATGCACATATCCGATTCTTTGGATAAGGTGCTTCCCACCACATTGACTATCGACAGTGTGTAAGAGCCCTTGTTCTTTGCCTCGCGCATCGCCGCAATGGTATCTGCGGTTTCACCGGATTGACTGACCAGTATAAGCAGCGTTTTATCATCAACTATAGCGTCCTTATAACGGAATTCGCTGGCAATCTCCACTTCCACCGAAAGACGGCACAGGCGCTCGAACACATACTTTGCCACAAGAGCGGCGTTGTATGCGGAGCCGCAGGCGGTGATAACAATTTTATTAAACTCTTTAATATCAATACTTTCCATGGCGGATTTATTTTTTCCGTCAAACCGAACACTGTTAACTGTATCCTTTAGGATCTGCGGCTGCTCCATTATTTCTTTGAGCATAAAATGCGGATACCCGCCTTTTTCCGCACTGTTCATAGTCCATGTAACAATTTCAATTTCCTTTCTGAGCCGTTCCCTGTCGGTGTTAAAAAACTCTACCCCCTTTGCCGACAGCAGTGCGATTTCCTTATCACCCATATAATACACACGGTTGGTATGCTTTAATACCGCCGGAATATCAGACGCGATAAACTGTCCATGTTCCGATACGCCGACAATCAGGGGATTGTCTTTTTTGACAGCAAGCAGCGTGTCGGGATTGTCAACGCACATAATGCCAAGCGCGAAAGATCCTTCAAGGGCGTTCAAAAGCCTGATAACAGTTCCAGTAAGGTCGCCGTCATAGTAATACTCCGCAAGCTGGGCAATCGCCTCGGTGTCGGTTTCGGACTGAAATTGCACTCCTTTCTGTTCCAGCCGTTCCTTGATTTGTTTATAGTTTTCAATGATACCGTTGTGAACCACTGCGATCCGGTTTTTCCCGCCTACATGGGGATGCGAATTAATATCAGATGGCTCGCCATGTGTCGCCCAGCGCGTATGCCCGATTCCGGCATTTCCCGTTACGGGGCTTTCGGCAAGACGCGCCTTTAGTGCCGTAAGTCTTCCCTTTTGCTTAACAACTGAAAAACCGCCCTGCCCAAAGACCGCAAGTCCCGCCGAATCGTATCCTCTGTATTCCAGCTTTTCTAAGCCTTCCAGGACAATTGGGACTGCGTCTTCCTTTCCTATGTAACCGATAATCCCGCACATTAAATAAGCTTTCCTTCATCCCATGGTTAAATAGTCGTCCCGTTCGGCTCCGACGGAAACATACCTGATCTTGCAGCCGGCCGCCTGTTCGATAAAGCGGACATAATCAAGCGCCTCTTTTGGTAAATCCGCCATCCTGCGGCAGGCGGAAATATCCGTCTTAAAACCGTCCAGGTATTCAAATACCGGCTTTGCATTAACAAGATCGTCCCCGGACGGGAATCTTTTTACCTTCCTTCCGTTTACCTCGTAGGCAACACAGACAGGAATTTTATCCATAAAGGACAGTACATCCAGCTTGGTCAGCGCAATTTCGTCGGCCCCCTGCATTTGTATGCCGTAATGGCTTGCCGGCACATCAAAGGCGCCGACCCTGCGGGGCCTGCCGGTTGCCGCGCCGTATTCAGCCCCGGCCTCGCGCAGGGCATCGGCTTCGGCGCCGCTCATTTCCACCGCGAAGGGCCCCTCGCCCACACAACTGGAATAGGCCTTCATCACACCGATGACAAGGTCGAGCCTTGTGCCAGGGATTCCCGCTCCAATGGGCGCGTAGGCCGCGAGGGTCTGGGAAGAAGTTGTATAGGGATAAATTCCGTAATCAATGTCTCTTAGCGAGCCCAGCTGTGCTTCGAATAAAATTCTTTTTCTTTTCTGCTTTGCATCCAACAGGTATTCGGTAGCGTCGCTTATGAACGGAAGCAAGGGGCGGCTGTATTCAGTCAGCCAGGATAATAATGCATCGGGTTTAACTTCGTTAAATTTAACTTCATTTAAATGCGCTTCAGCAGAGTTATAAGATTTTAATGTCAAATTTTTCCATTCAGCAATGTCACTGATTTTTTGTTTCAGGGTATCGGGGTGTAACAGATCCCCCATGCGGATTCCCTTTTTCATGTACTTGTCGCCGTAAACCGGAGCAATGCCGCGCCGGGTGGAGCCGTATCTTTTTCCCCCAAGGCGATCTTCTTCCAAAACATCTTGTCGAATATGGTAGGGCAAGCAGACAAATGCCTTATCGCTGATTTTGAGATTCAAGGGCGAAACGCTTATTCCCTTTTCACAAAGCGCCGCAATTTCTTTGCAGAGGTGTTCCAGATCGATCACCATACCAACGCCCATGATGTTGGTAACTTCCTCACGCAGGATTCCCGATGGCAGCAGGTTCAAAACGAATTTGCCTTTGTCATTTACAACGGTATGACCGGCATTGTTGCCGCCCTGATAGCGGCAGATCACATCGTAATCAGCCGAGAGCATATCCACCATGCGGCCTTTTCCCTCGTCTCCCCAATTTACGCCAACCACTGCTGTAAGCATGCTATCCTCCCTGTATGGCTTTTTTCAGCCTCTCCAATACCTTGCGGTATCCGTCCAATACCCCGCCCAAATCCCTGCGGAAACGGTCTTTGTCCATTTTTTCATTGCTAACTGCATCCCAAAGACGGCAGGAATCGGGGGATATCTCATCGCATACAATAATCTCATCTCCGTTGTTTGTACTCAGCTTTCCAAATTCAATCTTGAAGTCAATCAGCTTTATGCCGGCTTTAAAAAACAGCGCAGTCAAAAGTTCGTTTATCCTGTGCGCATGGCGGATCATTTCATCAAGATCCTCTTTTGAGGCAAGACCAATGGCGGTAATCTGGCTGGCGTTGATCATCGGATCGCCCAGGCTGTCGCTTTTCAGGCTAAATTCTACCACGGTGTTTTTTAGTTCAGTCCCTTCCGCTACGCCGTACTTTTTTGAAAAACTACCCGCCGCCAAATTACGAACGATAAGCTCTACCATGACAATTTCAGCTTTCATTACCAAAATGGAAGTCTCGTCCAATTCTTTTAAGAGGTGCGTTTTTATGCCGTTTTTTGCAAGGTATTCATAAATTAAATTGGAAATTGCCGCGTTCAGCCTGCCCTTCCCTTTCAGCTCTTCTTTCTTTTCGCCGTTGAAGGCCGTTGCCGTATCCTTAAAACGAATTACATAAGTATCCGCATCCGGCCCGGAGAATATTATTTTTGATTTTCCTTCATACAATAATTCGTTCATAGTGCCTCGTGTAAAACGCTTATTTCTACAAGCTCTGTATTGCTTTCGTCATAACCGGAGTAAAGGCTGTCGATAAGGGCGTTTGCCGTATCCACGCTTGTCATGCACGAAATCCCAAGCATGCATGCCTTGCGGCGGATTTTTACATCGTCCAGGGCAGGATCACGGCCCTTTTCGGAAGTGGAAACCACGTAGGAAATTTTTCCGCTTTGCAAAAGCGTGGCGGTATTGTGAACGGGACATTCGCGGATTTTTTCAACTGTGTGAACAGACAGGCCGTTTTTTTCCAAAAACGCCGATGTTCCTCGGGTGGCGTAAAGTGAAAAGCCAAGCTTATGAAAACGCTGTGCAATCGGGACAATTTCGCTCTTGTCTTTGTCGGTTACGGTAATGAGTACGCCGCCTGTTTTATTCATCTTGTATCCGGCGGCCAAAAGGCCTTTGTACAGGGCCTCGGATAAATTTCGGCCAATTCCCAAGACCTCGCCGGTGGACTTCATTTCAGGCCCCAGCTGCGTATCAAGCCCCGCCAGTTTTTCAAACGAAAACACCGGAACCTTTACCGACACAAAGTCCATGTCACGGGCAATTCCGGCAGCCGGTAATTTTTCACCTAAAGAAGTACGAACCGCCAATTCGCACATGGGGATTCCCGTAATCTTGCTCAAATACGGAACAGTGCGGGAAGCACGCGGGTTGACTTCGATAACATAGGGCCATCCCTCGAAAATCACAAACTGAATATTAACAAGACCACGTACAGCTAAAGCCCTGCAGATTTTATTTGTAATCGTTAATACACGTTCCTTCATGTTTTCATCCAGAGACAGGGCCGGATATACCGCAATGCTGTCGCCGGAATGTATGCCGGTTCTTTCCACCTGTTCCATAATTCCGGGAATAAACACATTTTCGCCGTCGCAAATAGCGTCAACTTCGATTTCACGGCCATGCAAATATTTGTCAACCAATACAGGACAGTCCTGCTTTACACGAAGAATGATTTTCATGTATTCGCGAATGTCATCCTGCGAGCAGGCGATAATCATGTTTTGACCGCCCAATACATAAGAAGGCCGCATAAGAACCGGAAAGCCAAGTTTTTCAGCCGCGTCAAGAGCCTCATCCTCTGTCATTACTGTAAACCCCTGGGCTCTTTTGACCTGCAATTCTTCCAATAGCGCATCAAAGCGTTTTCTGTCTTCGCAAATATCAATGCTGTCCGCGCTGGTTCCCAAAATGTTTACGCCCCGCTGGGCCAGTTCTTTGGCAAGTTTAATCGCAGTACCTCCCCCGAATGAGACTATGACGCCTATTGGCTTTTCAATTTCGATGACGCGCATCACGTCGTCAATACAAATCGGTTCAAAGTAAAGCCTGTCGGCGGTATCAAAATCGGTGGAAACGGTTTCAGGATTGTTGTTGATAACAATGGTTTCATAGCCGAGCTTTCTAAGTGTCCACACACAATGCACGCAGGCATAGTCAAATTCTATTCCCTGGCCGATACGGATGGGCCCGCTTCCAAGAACGATGACACGTTCCTTTTTACTCTTTTCGATAAACGGCAGGGCTTCGTTTTCCTCTGCGTTTAAAATCGAATAGAAGTACGGTGTTTCGGCCTCAAACTCGCCGCCGCAGGTGTCCACCATTTTGTAAACAAGCTCTGTATCAGGCTGTCTTATATCCGCAGAGTCCTTGGCGATACGTTCCAGTCCGTGCAAAAACCAGCGGTCTACTTTTGTTGTCAGATGAATCTCGTCCGCCCTTATCCCCCGGCAAATCGCCTCATAAAGCACGAATAATCGCTCGTCCGTAACGGCGTTCAGCATCGCGCGGATTTCTTCGTTTGTTTTGTTTTTTAGCCTAGGCAGATTCAGGTCGCAGAGTCCGATTTCCGCCCCGCGCACCGCCTTCAAAAGCGCTTCCTCGAACGAGTCGGCAATGGCCATCACTTCACCGGTGGCTTTCATCTGCGTACCCAGGCTGGTTTCGGCATACACAAATTTATCAAAGGGCCACTTGGGAAGTTTTACCGCCACATAATCAATGGCAGGCTCGAACGCGGCATAGGTCGTGCCGGTAACCGTGTTGGGGATTTCGTCCAGCGTGTAACCTATGGCGATTTTTGTCGCTACCTTTGCGATTGGGTATCCCGTCGCCTTTGAAGCCAGCGCGGAGGAGCGGCTGACTCTCGGATTTACCTCGATTACCGCGTATTCAAAGCTGTGCGGATTTAATGCGAGCTGGCAATTACAGCCACCCTCGACTCCCAGAGCTTCAATTATGTTAATTGAAGCCGAGCGCAGCATCTGATATTCACGGTCAGCCAGAGTCACGGCAGGCGCGATAACGATGCTGTCACCGGTATGTACGCCTACGGGGTCAAAGTTTTCCATCGAGCAAACGATGATTGCGTTGCCCGAGCGGTCACGCATCACCTCAAATTCTATTTCCTTCCAGCCGGCAATCGAGCGCTCAACCAAAACCTGCCCTATAGGAGAGACGGCAATTCCGTTCGCCACGATTTCACATAACTCTTTTTGATCGTGGGCAACGCCGCCGCCCGATCCGCCGAGGGTAAAGGCAGGACGGATAATCAGGGGATAAGCGTTATGTTCGGCAAACGAGTTGCCGTTAGCAAACGCAAGCGCCGTATCGATATCTTCGGCAATTACAGACGGAATTACCGGCTCGCCGATTTCCATCATAGTTTTTTTGAAGAGCTTTCTGTCCTCTGCCTTGTCAATTGTATCGGGAGAGGATCCGAGCAAGCGCACGCCGTATTGCGCAAGAGTGCCGTCTTTGCTCAGCTTCATGGAAAGCGTCAGGCCGGTTTGTCCACCAAGCCCGGACAGAATGCCGTCGGGGCGTTCCTTTTCGATAATTCGTTTTACGGTTTCAAGTTTAAGCGGTTCAATGTAAATTTTATCAGCGATATTTTTATCCGTCATAATTGTCGCGGGATTGGAATTGACCAAAACGATTTCGATGCCGTTTTCTTTCAGGACACGGCAGGCCTGTGTCCCCGCATAGTCAAACTCGGCTGCCTGCCCGATGACAATTGGCCCGGAGCCAATCACTAAAACCTTTTTAATGCTCTTATCTGCCGGCATAATTATCTATCCTGTCCATAAAACGGTCGAACAAAAACGAGGTGTCCAGTGGTCCGCCCTGCGCCTCCGGGTGAAACTGAACCGAAAACGAAACGCCGTAGTCCAGACCTTCGTTTGTTCCGTCGTTGACATTGATAAACGAGCTCACGGCGGTATCAGCATCAACGGCATACCCGTGGTTTTGGCTGGTGACATACACCCGCCCCGTCGCCATATCCTTTACCGCCTGATTCGCCCCCCTGTGCCCGAACTTCATCTTGTGCGTCTTAAAACCCATGGCAAGGGCAAGGAGTTGATGCCCCAGACAGATCCCCATAAGCGGTGTCCCACTTTTTTCCAGAGCGCGGATCGTTTCGATCATCACGGCATTTGCGGGGTCTGCCGGATCGCCTGGCCCGTTTGAAAGAACGATACCGGAGGGCTTTACAGCTAAAATCTCATCGGCGGATGCTGCATGAGCAAAGCGTGTGACCGCGCAATTACGTCTTACAAGCGCCTCCTCGATCCCGCCTTTCGCGCCGTAGTCAAGCAGGGCTATCTTTTTCGGAAGTTCCTCACGCAAAGGCGCCAAGCTGTTCTTCGCTGTCTTCCTTTGCGTCTTTGTATCTTTGCGTCTTTGCGTGCTAAATTGCAAAGAAACTTGCTGAACAGGGTTAATCAACTTGAAAGCAGCAGCTTCGGCTCTATCTTCCTCCGTTGGCTCAGTGTAGGTAATTTTGCCGTTCAGGACGCCGCTGCTGCGGATGATTCTGGTAAGCATCCGCGTGTCGATTCCGCAAAGCCCGGCGACTCCCCTTTTTTTTAAAAGCGCGTCCAGGCTTTCCACGCTTCGGAAATTGGACGGCAGCTCGCAGGGGTATTTGACGATATACGCCGACAGCGCAATGTTTTCCGCCTCAAAGTCTTCGGGTATGACCCCGTAATTGCCGATTAGCGGAAAGGTCTGTAGCACGATTTGCCCGTAATACGAGGGGTCTGTCAGGGTTTCCAGATACCCGGTCATTGCGGTTGTAAAGACAATCTCGCCAAGGGTTGTTACTTCCGCCCCAAAGGCCTGTCCCTTAAAAACAATACCGTTTTCCAAAATCAGGTACGCCGTTTTCATCTATAACCAATCCTGTTTCGCAAAAAAAAGGCGCCCATCCACCGTACGCCAAGATCGACCGGTCAACCGATCGACCCAGAGCACCATGGATGAACGCCTTTGTTCAACTGAACAAAGTTTACAGTATAAAGTCATTACCTGTCAACTGTTTCACGAGCCAACCCTGTCCTGCAAGGCGTCGTAGCCTTGTTCGCCGGTACTGACCTTGATGACATTTTCCACATCGTAGATGAACATTTTTCCGTCCCCGATGTTGCCGGTATACAGTACACTTTTTACCGTTTGAACCAAGACATCGACAGGGACCTTGCTAATAACAATGTCGATCTTGATCTTAGGCAGCATATTGGATTTAAGTGGTACGCCGCGATAGGTTACCTGATGGCCTCTCTGCAAACCGTAGCCCATCACGCTGGTAACGGTAAGCCCGGTAATGCCGATCTTGTCCAGAGCATCCCTTAGTTCCTCGAATTTGCTTGTCTTGGTGATGATGGTCACCTTGCTAAGCTTTCTACCGCTTGATACATTGGTAACGGGAACTGCCAGCTCGGGAGAAACAGCAAGCGGGGCCGCCATAGAACTGCCGCCCATAACTTGCAGGCCAGAGCTGGCAACCGACAGGAAGTCGGCGTAACTGCTCGCAATGCCGTGTTCGGTGGAGTCAAGACCAAGCACCTCATCTTCGATTGAGGGCCGCAGACCGTGTACTTTCTTTATGATGGCAAAGGTAATAATTATCGTTATGGTGGTATACACTGCGATTGCCAGCACACCCAGAGCCTGTACCCCAAGCAGGCCAGCGCCGCCGCCATAGAACAGGCCGATCTCCTCGGAAACAACATAACCATCCACCACAATTGGCCTTGCAAATAGACCAACCGCCAGGGTTCCCCATACGCCGCAGACACCGTGTACTGCTACCGCGCCGACTGGGTCGTCCACATGAAGTTTCAAGTCGATAAACTCGATTGCCAGGACTACCAGTATACCGGCGACCAGGCCGATAATGAGCGCGCCCAGGGCATCCACATTGGAGCAACCAGCTGTTATACCAACAAGCCCCGCCAGCGCACCATTAAGTGTCATGGATACGTCAGGCTTTCCGTTTTTCTTCCATGTGAAGAACATGGTTGTCGTTGCGCCGGCAGCCGGAGCTAAGGTTGTTGCCAGGAAAATGGAACCAAGCTGATAAATGTTTTCCGCAGCGGCACCGTTAAAGCCATACCAGCCAAGCCAGAGGATGAAAGTACCAAGGGCGCCCAGCGTCAATGAGTGACCAGGGATTGCATTGGCAGTTTTCTTTCCCGAGCTGTCCACAGTGTACTTGCCGATACGCGGCCCAAGAAAAACCGCTCCGACAAAACCGCAGATACCGCCAACCATGTGAATAGCCGAAGATCCGGCGAAATCCACATAACCCAACTGGGCCAGCCAGCCGCCTTCATTCCACACCCATCCTGCCTGAATCGGATATATTACAGCACAAATGACTACGGCGTAGATAATGTAGGTGGTGAATTTGGTGCGTTCCGCCATTGCGCCCGTCACGATTGTGGCGGCGGTGGCGCAGAATACCAGGTTAAAGACGAAATCTGAGAAATCAAAATTACTGAAGTCAGTAAAGATGCTCAGATTTGGAACGCCGACAAGCCCAAACAAATAATTTTCCGAGCTCAAAAGTGTGTAACCGATAAGAAGGAACGCAATTGTACCCATGGAAAAGTCCATGACATTCTTCATGATTATGTTGCCGGCATTTTTGGCACGGGTAAACCCTGCCTCCAGCATCATGAATCCGCACTGCATAAAAAATACCAATGCCGCTCCGATCAAAAACCAAATACTAAAGTCCATACTTAACTCCTTGCAAAAAAAATGGCGTGCACTCTGCTGCCGTTTTACGACAGAAAAGTACACGCCATTGTGTATACGAATTATATTCGCAGAGCTAACCAACGGTTAGCCGAATCCAAAATAAAAATTCATCCTCTTATTACTCACTTCTCAGTTCTCCCATCTACACCACGCTGTAAAGCAGCTCCGCATACGAGGGTAAAGGCCAGTGTTTTTTGGCCACAAGGCTTTCAAGCTCGTCCACGGTTTGCCGCAGTTCCGACATGGCCGCAATCACCTTGCCGCCGAACAGGGCCGTCTGCGCTTCTATCTTTCCTTCAGCTTTGGCTTTCTCGTCCGCGGCCTCAAGGGTTCTTAACTGTTCGATCAGCTTTGCGGACAAAGCGGAGATTTTCCCAAGCAGAGAATCCTCAAGGGAGCAATCGTAAGCGCCGCAGGCTTTCTTGTTCTTTAAAAGCAGGGCAAGCTCGTTTTGATAGCTTATACAGGCAGGTATTATTTCTCCCTTTGTCATGTCAATCATTGTCAGAGCTTCTATGTTCAGGGTTTTGCAGTAGCTCTCCATTAGGATCTCAAAACGGGAATGAATCTCCTCCCTGGAAAAAACACTGTGCTTTGTAAATAACCCTTCGCTTTTTGGGGAGACGAACTTGGGAAGTGCTTCCACCGTGGTTTTCAGATTAGATAAGCCGCGTGTTGCGGCTTCTTTCACCCACTCTTCACTGTAATTATTCCCATTAAAAACAATGCGCCTGTGCACCCTGTAAGTCTCTTTGATAAGCGCGGCCAGAGTGGCGGTAAAATCTTTTGTCTTCTCAAGGGAATCGGCAAATTGCGAAAGCACCTCCGCAACCGCCGTGTTTAGAAAAATGTTAGGGTCCGCCACGGAGAAGGAGGAGCCGAGCATACGGAACTCGAACTTGTTTCCCGTAAACGCGAAAGGCGAAGTCCGGTTCCTGTCGGTCGTGTCTTTCGGAAAATGCGGCAGTGCGGTCACCCCGATTTCCATTTGAAATTTTTCCTTGTTCTTGTATGCGGTTCCAGACTCGATAGAGTCCAATATGGCTGTCAGCTCATCACCCAAAAACATCGAAATAATCGCGGGCGGCGCCTCGTTCGCTCCCAGGCGGTGATCATTTCCAGCACTTGCGCAGGAAACACGAAGGAGGTCCTGATATTCGTCCACAGCTTTTATCAGCGCCACCAGGAAGAGCAGGAACTGGGCGTTTTCATGGGGCGTTTCACCTGGCTCCAAAAGGTTCATACCCGTGTCGGTGGAGATAGACCAGTTGTTGTGCTTACCACTGCCATTTACACCGGCGAAAGGCTTTTCATGCAATAGGCAGACCAGGCCGTGTTTGATCGCGATACTCTTCATCAATTCCATCGTAAGCTGGTTATCGTCAACGGCGATGTTGGTCGTCGTGTATATGGGAGCGAGCTCGTGCTGGGCCGGAGCGACTTCGTTGTGCTTGGTCTTGGCCTGTACGCCGAGCTTCCAGAGTTCTTCGTCAAGCTCCTTCATAAAGGCGGAGACCCTTGGTTTTAAACAGCCGAAGTAGTGATCCTCAAGCTCCTGCCCTTTCGGCGGCGGGGCGCCGAACAGGGTTCTGCCCGTAAGGATCAAATCAAGGCGCTTTAGGTAAATATCTTTATCAATAAGAAAATACTCCTGCTCAGGGCCTACGGTTGAGTAAACCCGGCGGACTGAGTTATTGCCGAAGAGCTTTAGTATTCGCAGAGCCTGCTTATTTATGGCCTGCATGGAACGCAAAAGCGGTGTTTTTTTATCAAGCGCCTCTCCGTCGTAGGAGCAAAATGCCGTGGGAATACAAAGAGTACCGTCCTTTATGAAGGCATAGCTGGTTATGTCCCAGACAGTATAACCCCGCGCCTCAAATGTGGCACGCAAGCCGCCGGAGGGGAAGCTCGACGCATCCGGCTCGCCGCGAACAAGCTCTTTCCCGGAAAACTTCATGATGATTGTCCCGTCACCGGAAGGAGAAATGAAGCTTTCGTGCTTTTCCGCCGTGGTTCCGGTCATGGGCTGGAACCAGTGGGTAAAGTGAGTCGCGCCTTTTTCAAGCGCCCAGTCCTTCATGGCGCCTGCAACCACGTTGGCTACTTCCAGCTCCAGGTGGGTTCCCTGTAACATTGTCTTCTTCAATGCCTTGTAAACATCCTCAGGAAGTTTTGCCTTCATCACCTGGTCGTTAAAAACCATGCTTCCGAACAAATCCGAAATGTCCTTCATACCTGTCTCCTTTGGCGAACAAGCGCCACAAAAAGCAAAAAAAAGGTGTCTACCGGCTATCAGGCTCCTGCCCGCACCGGTAAACACCTTTGTTTACTGTGTTTAAATATCATATTACCAGCAGTTGTGTCAAGTAGTTTTTGAAAAAAAATAATTTTTTTAAAGCTTTTTTTAAGCACTTATTTTAAGCACTTATTTGAAGTAGCTGACCCCTGCCGAAAAGAGATCCATTACCTTTTCCCCGGGTACGTTTTTGAAAAGCCCTTCTCCGGCACGCTCGACATGCCCCATTTTGCCCAAAATTCTGCCGCATGGGGAAATCAGCCCCTCGATTGCGCAGACGGAGCCGTTTGGGTTATGGGGGATCTTTGCGCTTGGGAGACCTGCGTCGTCAACGTACTGGGTGCATATCCTGCCTGTGTCTTTCAGCAAAGAAAGCACATCCTCGCCGGCAATGAGCCGCCCCTCTCCGTGAGAGACTGCGGTCATGAAGATATCGCCGACTTTTACATTTGATAACCAGGGCGAATCCGTTGAAGCTACCCGTACCGGACACAATGCCGATACATGGCGGCCAATATTGTTGTAGTACAGTGTCGCGCTGTAAGCGCTCATGGGCGCGATTTTCCCGAAAGGCAGAAGCCCCAGCTTTATCAGGGCCTGAAAGCCGTTGCAAATTCCCAGGATAAGTCCCTGCCTTTTTTCAAGCAGCTCTGCAACGGCGTCGGCGACCTGGGGCGAGCGGAAGGCGGTGGCGATAAACTTAGAGCTGCCATCGGGCTCATCTCCGCCGGAAAAGCCGCCGGGGATCGCAATGATCTGCGAGTCCTTTATTAGAGAGGCAAGGCTTGCAGCGGAAGCTTTGATGTCAGCGGCATCCAGGTTTTTGAAAACAAACATTTCTGTCTTTGCCCCGGCCGCAAGAAACTTTTTCGCCGTGTCGTACTCGCAGTTGGTTCCGGGAAAAACGGGAATCAAGACCCGTGGGGCCGCAAACTTTTCGCCGCCGTAGGCCTGATAGGTCTTTTGGTGAAAATCAAAACTCACCGCATCCCTGGCATCATCTGCGCTTATTGGAAACACTGCGGCAAGGGTTTCCAGATACGCTTCCTCGGCGGCCTGAACTGATAAGGTCTTTTCGGCGAAAACAAAGCCTTCTCCGCCGGCCTCTCCTATAAACTCTGGTGAAAATTCCTCAAGCTCCGCTACACCGGCTGAAGAAGCGCCAGCGATAAGAATGTCGGCAAGGCGGGGATAGAACAGATCTTCCCCGCAGTAATCAAACTTAAAGCCCAGGCCGTTTCCAAGGCAGGACTTCGCGATGGCTGCCGCTGCGCCGCCTGCTTCCACTACAGTGCAGAAATTGATCTTCCCATCGGCTATACTCGCGGAAAGTTTTTTCATGAGTTTGACAAAGAAATCAAAATCGGGGCAGCCGGAAGCTGAGCGCGGCAGGACAATTCTGTAAACTCTTGCACCGTCGTACAAGACATTGCCTATCAGCTTTGAGGCTTTTGCAGCAGCAATGGCAAAGGAGATAAGGGTGGGCGGTACATCCAGCTCCATAAACGAACCGCTCATTGAATCCTTTCCGCCTATTGCGCCCAGACCCAGTTTAAGCTGAGCTGACAAGGCGCCCAATACCGCAGATACGGGCTGGCCCCAGCGGGCAGGATCGCTGCCCAGCTTTTTAAAGTACTCCTGCAAAGTCAGGTATATGCCGTCAAAGGGCGCTCCGGCGGCACATAGCTTTGCCACGGAAAGCAATACGGAGTATTGCGCGCCGGTGAAGGGACTTTGGCTCATTAGGTAGGGGTCAAAGCCCCAGGCCGCCACGGTGGCGGTATCCGTTTCAAGGGGCTGCATGTCAGCGCCGCTAACCGGTAATTTTGCCGCCATGGCCAGGATGGGGGTGAGCTGCTTAACACCGCCGAAGGGCATGAAAACAGTGCCCGCCCCTATGCTGGAATCAAACATCTCGCTCATGCCCTTATTGGAACAGACATTCAGCCTTTTAAGTTCCGCCCCCAGGGCCCCCGCGTAATCGCCCTCTTTCAGGAAATGGGCCGCCTCCGCCGAAGAAGAGTCCATGTAATACGGTAGCTCATCTTTAATCAGGGCAGAGGCAGTTTGCTTTACACCGTTAGACGATAAAAGGGGGCGTTTTAAATTAACGATTTCCCGGCCCCCAAAGTTCATGATCATGCGCTCTGTATCGGTGACAAGGGCAACAGGAGTTACCCGGACATTTTCTGCGGCGCAGAGCTCTGTCATCCTGCCGAGATTTTCCGGAGAAATCACAACGGCCATGCGCTCCTGGGATTCTGAGATTGCAAGTTCCGTGCCGCTTAGGCCGGCGTATTTTTTCGGCACCGCGTCCAGGTCGATCAAAAGGCCGTCAGCAAGTTCTCCGATGGCCACACAAACCCCACCCGCGCCAAAGTCATTGCAGCGTTTGATAAGCCGCGCGCAATCGGGATTGCGGAAGAGCCTTTGTATCTTTCTTTCTGTTATTGGGTTGCCCTTCTGAACCTCCGCCCCGCCTGTTTCAAGGCTCTGCGCGTCATGCTCCTTTGACGAACCTGTGGCGCCTCCGCAGCCGTCCCTTCCGGTTTCGCCGCCGATTAAAAGAACAAGATCTCCCGGCTGCGGCCTCTCCCGCTGAACATTTTCCGCCGGCGCCGCGCCTACGATAAAACCCGCCTCAAGCCGTTTTGCCACATAGCCAGGGTGATACACTTCGGCGACGATCCCTGTTGCCAGGCCTATCTGATTGCCGTAGGAGGAAAAGCCTCTTGCCGCTTCCTTCGATATAACTCGCTGGGGCAGCTTACCCGGCATCACCTTGTCCGCCGCCGCGCAAATGTCTGCGGCGCCGCTTACTCGCATGGAGTGATACACATAGGCCCTGCCCGAAAGCGGATCGCGGATGGCGCCGCCCAAACAGGTGGCGGCTCCCCCGAAGGGCTCAATCTCGGTGGGGTGGTTGTGGGTTTCGTTTTTAAACATGACAAGGTAGTCTTTGGGGCCATCGTTGGTTTCCGCCCTGACCTTAATCGAACAGGCGTTTATTTCTTCCGATTCATCCAGGGCCGGAAGAAGCCCCCTGCTTTTCAGCTCCCGCACGCCAATTGTTGCCATGTCCATAAGGCACTGGTACTTGGCCGGAACGACGGGTTCCGCCAGGCCTTCGTAGTGCTTTTTGAATAACTGCCTATACTCGTTGTAGGCCTGTTCGATTTCGGGAATTTTTGTATCAAAGTTAATTTCTTTAAGCTCGGTTAGAAAAGTGGTATGGCGGCAGTGATCCGACCAGTAGGTGTCCAGCACCCTGATTTCTGTCTCGGTAGGTTCCCTGCCCTCACCGGCAAAGTAATCGCGCACAAATTCAAGGTCGTCAATGCTCATGGCAAGAGCGTAGTTACCGCAGAAAGCCTGTAATTTCGCCCTGGCAAAAGAACGAAAGCCTTCGATTTCCTTTACGTCTTCCGGCGCTAAAACCTTTTGCGTTAAACTGGCCGGCTTTTCATTAGACGCTATGCGGGAATCAACAGGGTTCACCAGATAGTTTTGAATTTTTTGAATGTCCTGCGCGCCGCTCATCGCGTAAACAGTCGCGCAGCGTACCAGCGGACGGCTCCCCATCGTTAAAAGCTGAACGCATTGGGCGGCGGAATCGGCTCTTAGATCATACTGGCCGGGCAGATACTCAACCGCGAAAACATCATAGCCCGCTAAATCCGGAAGGTCTTCCAAAAAAACATCGTCCACTGGCGGCTCTGAAAAAACCATACTTAATGCGGCCTTAAATTCATCGTCATTAAGGCCTTCGATATCGTATCGCAGAAAGCATCTTATAGAGTCGATATTTGTATTTAACTGGGTATTCAATTCCAGGCGGAGATTGTCCGCAAGCTTGCTTACGCTCCGTTTTTTTTCGATAAATATTCTTCGTATCACTTTTCAAACGCCTTTCCCCGTAAAGCAGGCTGAACAGAAGGGCAAACTGCATTTGACGCAGGCTTTTTTTAGGCCGTCTATGCTTATGTAACCAAGGCTGTCGGCACCGATTTTCCGGCATATCTCATCCAAACTCATCTGGTTCGCAATTAGGCTTTCCATGCTTCTAATATCCGTACCGTAGCGGCATACAAACAAAAATGGCGGGGACGAAATTCTAAGATGAATCTCCTTTGCTCCAGCGTCCTTTAAACTCTTTACTATTTTGGCAATGGTTGTACCCCGCACAATCGAATCGTCCACCAGCACAACCCGCTTGCCCTCAATACTTGCCCGCAGGGGATTAAGCTTTAGCCTTACCGCGCTTAAGCGCATATCCTGATTCGGATAAATAAAACTTCTTCCTATATAGCGGTTCTTTACAAAACCGTTTACAAGGGGAAGCCCCGAGGCAAAAGCGTAACCTATTGCCGCGTCCAATCCCGAATCCGGCACACCACAGACAATGTCCGCATCGGCGGGGTGCTCTTCGGACAAAACCATTCCCATATTGTAGCGCGCTTCGTATACGCTTAAGTTATCTATCACCGAGTCAGGGCGGGCAAAATACACAAATTCAAAAATACAAAGTCCCATGTCCGGTTTTCTTTTTTTGTTTGTGTACACCGAATTAACTATTTCCCCGTTTTCTATAATAACGGTCTCTCCGGGCTGGACATCGCGGAAAAACTCAAAGCCGCAGGCGTCAAAGGCGCAGCTCTCTGAAGCAACGACAATTCCGTTTTCGCTTTTACCCAGACAAAGGGGACGGAAGCCGCAGATGTCCCTGACCGCAAACAAATGCCCTTCTGCCGTTGCTATGCAAAGCGAAAATGCCCCTTCCAGTTCGGAAACGGCTTTTTCTATTCCTTTGAATATATCTTTTTCCTTTACAATCCGGTAAGCCAATAAAGAGGCGACAACCTCGCTGTCACTTGTTGACTTAAACCTAAGCCCCAGGCCTTCCAGCATTTTGCGCAGCTCTTTTGCGTTTGTTATATTCCCGTTATGCGCTGTGGCGATGCGGCCCGTTAAATACTCTGTTACAAAGGGCCCGGTATTTTCCCTGTGACTGCCGCCGCTTGTCGAATAGCGCGTATGACCTATGGCTACCCTGGCGGATGGAAGATCGGCGAGCCCGTCTTGCGCAAAGACCTCCGAGAGCAATCCCGTGTCTTTTTTGCAGATGATATTTCCTTCCGAGACAATGGCGATGCCGGCACCTTCCTGCCCGCGATGCTGCAGGGTCAAAAGTCCGTTGTAGCTAACAGCCGCTGCTTCGCCACTTAAAAGGCTAACTCCGAAAACAGCGCATTCCTCGTTGATCTTTCGTTCAGTATTCATGGCAGTTTCTCTGTCGGCTTGGCCTGGCGCAGCCTGATGTGTACTTCGCGAAGCTGCTGCTCGGTAACCTCGCCGGGGGACTCCAAAAGCAGATCCTGGGCGTTGCTGTTCATTGGAAAGGCGACTACCTCACGGATATTTTTCTCGTCCGTCAGCAGCATCAGAAGCCGGTCAATTCCCGGGGCCATGCCCGCGTGAGGCGGCGCGCCGTAGTGAAAGGCATTGTACAAAGCGGGGAATTTCTTCTCAATATCGTCTTTTGTATATCCGGCGATTTCAAAGGCCCTTAACATCACTTCCGGCAGATGGTTCCGCACGGCGCCGGAGGAAAGCTCAACGCCGTTGCACACGATGTCGTACTGCCAGGCCAGAACTTCAAGGGGGTCTTTGTTGTCTAGCGCCGAAAGACCTCCCTGGGGCATGGAGAAAGGATTGTGGGTAAATTCCACCGCGCCGCTTTCCTCGTTCTTTCCGTACATGGGGAAGTCGACGATAAAGCAAAATTCATATTTGTCATTTTTAATAAGATTGAGTTGATTGCCCAGGGATGTTCTTATTTCACCGGCCAGGGAATCTACCACATCGGGTTTGTCCGCGATAAAAAACAGGGTATCATTTTTCTTGAGGGATAGTTTTTCCCGCAATTCTGATTGCTTTGCCTCGCTAAGAAATTTTACGATGGGGCCTTTAAGGCCGCTTGCACCGGCATGCGCGCCATCTTCCAAAACCGAGATGTAGCCCAGGCCCTTCATGCCTATCTCCAATGCAAAGGCCAGCATTTTTTCAAAGAAGGATTTTGACTGCAGGGCCGCACCGGGAGCCACAATTCCCCTGACAGGAATATTCTTAAAGGGCGCAAAATCCACGTCGGCAAAAAAGTCTGTCAGGTCCTCGATGATCAGGGGATTGCGAAGATCCGGCTTGTCAGTTCCGTACTTTAACATGGCCTTTGCGTAGGGAATTCTGGGGAAAGGAAGGGGGCTGGCCGGTTTACTGGAAAATGTTTTGAAAAGTTCATATAGAACCGTCTCGGCCACGTGGAAGACATCATCCTGTGCGGCAAAAGCCATTTCAAAATCAAGCTGATAGAATTCGCCGGGGCAGCGGTCAGCCTTTGCGTCTTCGTCCCTGAAGCAGGGAGCAATTTGAAAGTAGCGGTCAATTCCCGAAACCATAAGAAGCTGTTTGAAGATCTGCGGGGCCTGGGGAAGGGCATAGAATTTTCCCCGGTGTCTGCGGCTTGGAACAAGATAGTCTCTGGCCCCTTCCGGAGAAGATGCCGTCAGAACCGGCGTTTGAATTTCGATGAAGCCGAGAGCTTCCATCCTGGAACGCAGAAAGCCAATCACCTTGCTACGCAGCAAAATATTGTTTTTTACCTCGGGGTTCCGTAGATCAAGAAAACGATAACGAAGACGGATATCCTCGCGGGTGTTTTTGGACTCGCGCACTTCAAAGGGCAGAGTGCGGGTGACCATGCTTTGAACCGCAAGTTCATCCACATGAAGCTCTACCGTTCCGGTTTCAATCTTTGGGTTGACCGTATCCGCGTCACGCTGCTTTAGCTTGCCCGAAGCGGTGACAACGCTTTCCCTGCTTATTTTTATATTTTCGTCATGCAGGACCAGCTGGGTAATTCCGTACTGATCCCTTAGATCAAGAAATGTAACGCCGCCGTGATCCCGGATGTTTTCCACCCAGCCTGAAAGCTTTACACTTTGTCCTATATGTTCATCCCGTAACTGTCCGCAATTATGGGTTCGGTACTGATTCATTTCGAGGCCCCCGGGTTTTTGTCCAGCAATTCTTTTAGCTTTTCTTTCGCCATGGCCGGGTTCCCCGTCCCGCCCATCTTTTTCATGACTTCCCCCATCAAAAAACCAAAGACCTTTTCTTTGCCGCTGCGGTAATCGGCTGCGGCATCCGCGTGTTCAGCAAGAACCGCTTCTACCGCCTGGTTAATGGCACTGTCGTCACTGACCATCGCAAGCCCTTTTTCGGCGATATAGGCTTCCGGCTCCACGTTGTACGTAAAGACCGCCTCGACGGTTTCCTTGTAGGCGTTGCGGTTTATCTTCCCCCCAAGAACCAGCGAAACTAAAAGCGCCAGTTTTTTTACGTCTATTGAAAGATCTTCTGGCAAGACGCCTGAGTTGTTCATAAGCTGCATAATCATGCCCGTGATTAGATGCGCCGATTCCACCGCCTCCCCGCTTTGGGCGCTTAGTTCCTCGAACAAATCTGAAATCTTTTTATGTGCCGTAAGAGTAGAAGCTTCATCTGGAGATATTCCAAGATCGTTAATATAGCGCAGGCGTTTTTGATGGGCCAGTTCGGGAAGCCCGTTTTTTATGCGCTCGAGCCAGGCATCGTCAATTTCTACGGGCAGGAGATCGGGCTCCGGAAAGTAACGGTAATCCTGGGCGTTCTCCTTGGAACGCATGCCGTAGGATTCGCCCTTCTCGTCGTCCCAGCGGCGGGTTTCCTGCACGACCGCCCCGCCGCTTTCCAGAAGGTCAATTTGACGCTCGGCCTCGTATTCAATGGCGCGGGCCACCGCCTTAAAGGAGTTCAGGTTCTTCATTTCGGTACGGGTGCCCATTTCAGATCCCGGTCTGCGCACAGAAAGATTGACGTCGGCACGAAGGGAACCCTCCTGCATTTTGCAGTCGCATATATCAAGATAAAGCAGTATTTCCCGGAGTTGTTCAAGATAGGCCAATACCTCATCCGCGCTGCGGAAATCCGGCTGGGACACTATTTCCAAAAGCGGTACGCAGCTACGGTTATAATCCATAAAGCTGTTTACCGCTCCGTGGACGAGCTTCCCCGCGTCCTCCTCCATGTGTATCTGGCGGATGCCGATTGTCTTTTTGTTTCCCCTAACGTTAATCTCCATACGACCGTCGCGGCAGATTGGCTCAAAGAGCTGGGACACCTGATAGGCTTTTGGCAAATCGGGATAAAAATAACTTTTACGGTCAAACTTGCAGTTTTTTGCGATGCTGCAGCCCAGGGTAAGCCCCAGCTTTACGGCGTACTCCACCACGGCGCGGTTCAGCCTGGGCAGAGTGCCGGGCATTCCCGCGCAGATAGGGCAGACATGGGTGTTTGGTTCGCCGCCGAAATCAGTTGTGCAGGCGCAGAATATCTTTGTTTTGGTTGACAGCTCCGCGTGGACTTCAAGACCCATTACCACTTCCCAGTTCATGACTGCCCTCCCCCCGGCCTCTTTGCATGATGGCCGGTTCTGGCCTGATAGACCCGCGCCGCCTGGATGAGTTTTTCTTCCGCAAAGGCATCGCCGATCAGCTGGAAGCCCACAGGCATCCCCTGGCTGTCAAAGCCGCAGGGCAAGGCCACGGCAGGCAGCCCCGCCAGATTGACCGACACGTTGTATATGTCGCCCGTATACATCTTCATGGTATCGTTGATGTTTTCACCAATCCTGTAAGCGCTGCTAGGCGCAACCGGCGAGAGAATAATATCGAAACGCTCAAACAGGCTCTTATAGGCGTCTTTGATCAGACTGCGGGCCTGCAGAGCTTTTCTGTAATAGGCATCGTAGTAACCGGATGAAAGCACAAAGGAGCCGAGCATGATTCTGCGCTTGACCTCAAGCCCGAAGCTCTCGCTGCGGGAGAGCCGGTAAACTTCTGAAAGGGTTTTGGCTTTTTCGCTGCGGTAGCCGTACTGCAAGCCGTCAAAGCGGGAAAGGTTAGAGGAGGCCTCGGCGCAGGCAATGATGTAATAGGCGTGCACCATGTAATCCATCAGGGGCATTTCAAATTCTTCAAGCTTCGCCCCCGCTTCTTCAAACTCCTTTGCCGTTTTCAGTACGGCGTTTTTAATGTCCTCATCAATACCGCCGCTCAAATAGTTGACGGGAAGGCCGATTTTAAGGCCGGGGAGCGACCCGCTCGAGTTTGCCTGGGTAAAACCATCGGGGCTTTGACCCACGGGCCTTTGAATGATACAGGTTGAGTCTTTTTCATCCGGGCCGGAGATGACCGACAGGAGCGCGGCGCAGTCGTCTATATTTTGGGCGATAGGGCCGATCTGATCCAGGGAAGACGCAAAGGCGACAGCCCCGTAACGCGATACCGCACCGTATGTGGGCTTTATGCCCGTGACGCCGCAGAAGGAGCAGGGCTGGCGTATGCTGCCGCCCGTGTCCGAACCAAGGGCAAGCGGTATCTCCCCTGCGGCCACTGCCGCCGCGCTGCCGCCGGAGGAACCGCCGGCCACACGGGAAATGTCCCAGGGGTTGCGGACCGGGCCGAAAAACCCCGTTTCGCTGGAGCCGCCCATAGCAAACTCGTCCATGTTGAGCTTGCCGACGACGATCATGCCGGCCTGTTCCAGCCTGTCAACCACTGTGGCGTTGAATACGGGTTTATATCCGCCGAGCGCTTTGGAAGCACAGTTGGTTTCGATCCCCAGGGTGGAGATGTTGTCTTTAAGGCCAATGGGCACACCGGCAAGGGGGGAAATATCTTCTTTGGCGTTTATTCTCGCCTGAAGCTCTTTCGCCCGCTGGAGCGCCTTATCTTCAGCCACGGCAAGAAAGGTGTTGTGCTTTTTTCCCGATTCTTTTATCCGTTCCAGGTAGGCGCTCACTGCTTCAACAACGCTCAACTTCCCCGCTTTTATCGCGGACGACAGTTCCAAGGCGCTTAAGTTCGCTATATCATGGCCCATTTCGCTTACTCCACCGTTTTCGGAGCAATAAACATTTGCTCGTTTCGCTCGGATGCGTTCTTTAGTATTAGTTCCCGGTCAAAGGAAGCTTTCACTTCATCCTCACGGAAAGCGTTCACGTTGTCAAAGGGGTGGCTGCGCTCGCTTACGCCGTCTGTGTTGAGCTCTTTTAGGCGCTCCATGGCGTTCAGTATCTTTCCCAAATCTACCGCTATACGGCTCTTTTCCTGCTCCAAAAGGCTAAGGCAGGACAGGTCTTCCAGGTAAGAAATCAACTTATCATCAATCTGCACGGGCAGTATTCTCCTTCGTATCTGTATTTTGCATCATAACATCCTTTAATTGGCCGTGTACATCTGCTTGTAGGGGTTCTTCGCGTTGGGCCGCAAAACGTAATACCTGTCTTCCAAAAGCCGGCCAGAGTCCATGCCGAAATACCCGGCATATTCAGCAAGATACGGCGCGATATCTTTCAGATCTTCCTTGCCGGCAACTTCCGCGCTGACCTGCGCCGGCAGGGACTTAAGCTCAGCCTCCGTTCGGATAAAAATTTTCCCGCCGTGCATTCCCGTGCCGGTGAAGTTCCCCACTGGAGCAACGCTTTCGCCGATACCAAGCACGACGATAAGCCCGCCTGCCAGATACTCGCCCAGGAAACTGCCGGTTTTGCCGCCGATGATTATAACCGGCTTTTTTTCCTTATATTCCTTCATGTGGATACCCGTCCGGTACCCCGCATTACCCTTGATAAAAATGCTCCCGCCGCGCATGGCATAACCCAGGGCATCCCCCGCACTGCCGTGGACAATGATCTTCCCGTCGTTCATGGTATCACCCACTGCGTCCTGGGCATTGCCGTGGACAATGATCTCAGCTCCGTCCAGGTATGAACCGAGCGCGTTGCCCGGCGTACCGTTTATCGTGATTCTAAGGTCTTTCGCTCCGCTCCCGATAAACCGTTCTCCGAAGCATTGTTCTATAACTTTGTTTTCCATTGTTTTAGTTTGCATAATGACCCCCCAATTTTTCCGCGCGAACTTCTTTCGTAAAGGCCATGAGTCCGGGTCTTTCGCATATAAGCGCAAAGTCGATGGAATCAAGCGGCGTCTTTTCGCGGATCAAGCTTGTATATATTCCTGCCTTGTCTATATCGCCGATAAAGATATAACCGTTCAGCCTATTGTCCGAGTAGAACAGCTTCCTGTACGTGCCGTCTTTTTTTGATTCGTATACTTCGCCCGTATAGTTACCGGCGCTGATGATATGCAGGCCCATAAAACCTATGGCGTTCATTGGAATCGCCTTGTCAAAAATTTTGTCTCCGCCGGCCATGTTTATCCCGGCGCACTCGCCCTGCATATAGGCGTTGGGAAGAAGGGCCATAATTTTCTGCTGGCCGCTTGAAACGTCAATGCTTTCGGTACAATCGCCCGCTGCGTAAATGTCCGGCGCTGAAGTTTCGCAGCTTTCGTTTATCACTATTCCCCGCCCGATTTCCGCAATGCCCGCAAGCAGTTCCGTGTTGGGCCGAACGCCAGCCGCCAGGACCGCTATGTCAAAATCTACCTTTGTACCGTCATCCAGAAAAGCCAAATTGCCGTCGAAGCTCTTTACACTCTGCGAAAGCCTGAATTGCACACCCTTTTCTTCAAAGCATTTTTGTACAATGGCAGCTCCGCCTTCGTCCAATATGCTTGCAAGCACCCGGTCTGCAAGGTCGACAACCGCAATCGAGGAAACACGCTGCTTTACACCGGCGCCCAAAATTCCCTCCGCGCATTTTAAGCCGATAAGACCCGCGCCGATAATTAAAAGCTTTTTTTCAGGGGACAAGAGGCCTTCCAGTTTTTGCGCATCATCCAGGGTCATAAATTCGCTTTTGCAGCTCACAGAATCAAGGTTAGTAATGGGCGGTACAAAAGCACGGGAGCCTGTCGCGACAAGAAGTTTATCGTAGGGAATGGTTTCTCCGTTAGAAAGGGTAACTGTTTTATCCCCTGGGTCTACTTTTTCCGCCCTAAGACCGCCTATAAACACAGCGTTGTTATCCTTGTAAAAACTTTCAGGACGATACTTCATCTTTTCGCCTGTTAGCTTGCCATGGACAAAATAGGAAATGAGCGGGCGCGAATATGTATGATGCGGCTCATCACTGACAATGGTAATGCTACCGTTACTGTCAATCTGGCGGATCCCCTCCACGCAGCCAATTCCGGCGGCGGAGTTTCCGATGATTAGATAGTTCATATTCACCCCCGCTCCTCAAAAACAATGGCGTTATTCGGACATCCTGTCACGCAGGCGGGCTTGTCTACAGCCGCCTTTATGCAAAGCTCGCACTTTTGAACCGCGCCGCTTTCGGACGATGAAATCGCACCGAAAGGACAGCACAAAACGCAGGTGTAGCAGCTCACGCATTTATCCTGGTCGACAGTGATTACTCCGTCGCTAACGCCAAAGGCGCCGGTGATACAGCCTTTAACGCACAAGGGCTCCTTGCAATGACGGCAGGAAACCGCGAAGCTTATCCCGTCCTTCTCTTCGATTTTAATTTTGGGATTTATTTTAACTCCCTTTAAGGAGCGCGCGATGTCTGTACCTTCGGTTCCCGCAAAGGCGCAATGGTATTCGCAAAGCCTGCAACCAAGGCACCACTTCTCATTAACATACACTCTTTTCATTGTTATTCTCCGGCGTGCTTGATGCCCAATACCTCAAGCTCTTTTTCGTTCAATCCGATCCCCCGCAGCATCAGGCGGTTCCCTTTCAGAGCCTCAATCGAATTAATACCCATTCCGCCCATCATCTCCTTGATCTCGTGTTTCCAGGCGCTCAATAAATTCACAAGCCGCTTGTAGCCGATGTCGGGATTTAGCCTTTTGGTAAGTTCGGGTACCTGGCTTGCTATTCCCCAATTGCACTTACCCGCATGACAGCTTCTGCAGAGGTGGCAGCCCAGCGCCAAAAGCGCGGCGGTGCCGATATACACCGCGTCCGCTCCCAGGGCCACCGCTTTCACGATATCCGCGCTGGAGCGAATGCTTCCTCCGGCTACGATTGACACCCTGTCGCGGATCCCCTCATCACGGAGCCGCCTGTCAACACTGGCAAGGGCAAGTTCGATTGGGATGCCCACGTGGTCGCGCGTGCGTGTAGGCGCGGCTCCGGTGCCGCCGCGGAAACCGTCCAGGGCGATTATATCCGCGCCGCTGCGGGCGATGCCGCTTGAGATCGCCGCCACATTGTGTACCGCAGCGATTTTTACGATCACCGGTTTTTGATAGTCACTTGCCGTTTTAAGCGATAAGACAAGCTGTCTTAAATCTTCTATAGAATAAATGTCGTGATGGGGCGCGGGACTTATGGCATCGCTGCCTTCGGGAATCATTCTTGTTCTTGAAATATCGCCCACGATTTTTGATCCGGGGAGATGCCCGCCGATGCCGGGCTTTGCCCCCTGTCCGATTTTTATTTCGATTGCCGCGCCCGCCTTTAAGTAACCGGGATGTACGCCGAAGCGGCCGGAAGCCACCTGGACGATTGTATTTTTGCCGTAGCGGTAAAAATCCTCGTGCAGGCCGCCTTCGCCGGTGTTGTAAAGGATGTCCATCTCCTCCGCCGCGCGGGCCAGGGATTCGTGGGCGTTATAGCTAAGGGAGCCGTAGCTCATGGCCGAACACATGAGCGGCATGGACAGTTTAAGCTGGGGCGGCAGATTGTTTTTGATTTTCCCGTCTTTATCCCGCTCGACAATCTGCGGCTTGGCGCCCAATGTTACCCGTGTTTCCATTGGTTCCCTTAAGGGGTCAATGGAAGGATTGGTAACCTGCGAGGCGTTAATCAAAATTTTATCAAAGTACACGGGGTAAGCTTCGGGGTTACCCATGCTCGACAAAAGCATGCCGCCGCTGGAAGCCTGGCGGTAAAGCTCGTTTATGGTTTTACCGCTCCAGTTTTCATTCTTGCGGTAGGTGTTGCCGCTTTCTACGATTTTAAGGGCGCGAGTCAAACACAGGGCAACACAACGATGGCAATTTACGCACTTGGCATCATCGGAAACCATTTTGTCCGCGTCCTCCAGGTATCCGTGTACTTCGTTGGCGCATTGCTTTTCACAGACCCGGCAGTTAATGCACCGGTCACTATTTCGTGCCACCTCGTACTCTGGGTATATGTAATTAACAGCCATCATTCTGCTCCTTTCACTTTCACTTTGACTACGACAGGAACGCCGCCGGCGGGCGCATACACGCGCTCCAGCTCCGGCTCGACGATGCGAATAGCCGCTTCCTCGCTGGCGATGTAAACCTTCTCGCCCTTTTCCGCTACTACCATGCTGCGGAGTTTAAGCCTGTCATTCAGGGCCATTAGCCCGCCGTCAAACCCCACGATGATGGAAAAAGGCCCGGTGATAAGCTGCGAAGAAAATACACTCCGCAATGTTTCGTGGTACTCCTGCTCCCTTTTGTCCATGCGAGAAATGGTTTCCCAGAAAGGCGCGGCGACAACGGCGGCGATTTCCTCCATGGACAGTCCTTTTTTACGGTTCAGGTAATCGACAATATAGGCGATAACCTCCGTGTCGGTTTGCAGGGTGCAGGTATAGCCGTACTGTTCGATTGCCCGCCTGTTCGCGTCGTAGGAAGAAATCTCACCGTTATGCACAACCGAATAATCCAAAAGGGCGAAGGGATGCGCTCCGCCCCACCAGCCCGGCGTATTCGTAGGGTAACGTCCGTGGGCCGTAAAGGCGTAGCCCTCGTATTCTTCCAGCTTGTAAAAGCGCCCCACATCCTCCGGATAGCCAACCGCCTTGAACACGCCCATGTTTTTCCCGCAAGAAAACACGTAGGCCCCGTTTATGCCGGTATTAACGCGAAACGCGCACTTTGCGGTGAACTCCCTTTCGTCAAGCCCGCTTGAGGCAAGCTTGGTCGGAAGCGGAACTACAAAGTAGCGCCAGATTAGGGGCTCGTCACTTATCTGCGGGATTTTCCTGGTTGGAATCTTTGATAAATTGATGATGTCAAAATGCTCATCCAGAAACTCTTCGCAGTCTTTTTTAGAGGATGAGGAATCGTAGAATATGTGCAGGGCGTAATAATCCTTATACTCGGGGTAGATTCCGTAGGCGGCAAATCCGCCCCCCAGGCCGTTGCTGCGCTCGTGCATGACGGCCATTGAGCGGATCATCAGCTCGCCGTTCATGGGTTTTCCGGACCTGTCGATAACGCCCGATATGGCGCAGCCGGATGGTATTCTTGTTTCGCCTTCTTTGAGCATATACTTCTCCCCAAAAAATCCAAAAAAAATGGCGTTCACCGGCAGACGGACTTTTGTCCGTACCGGTAAACGCCTTTGTTTACTTAGGCTTTTTATATCACAATGGGCCTGTACTGGTCAAGGCCCGTTTTCATAGTCTTCTATGATTTTTTCACTTACGCTGCGTTTTGAACTGCGTGTATCCATGGCTTTTTTTTCGATGTAACGGTGCGCTTCATGCTCGCTCATCCTGCATGAGGATATTAAGATACTCTTTGCGCGGTCGACGATCCTTATTTCTTCGATCTTCTGCTTTAGCTCTGTGTTTTCCGACTTGACCCTGGAAAACCTGGCGCGCATGGTTCTTGCCATGCTTAAAGCCTGGCGCAAAACTTCCCTGTTGATGGGCTTTGCGATGGTTAAAACACCATCCCCCTCGCAAACCGCAGAAACCGATTCGTACATTTCGCTTTTGACGGCCAGGATAACCTGGCTTAGATCGCTTACGGCGATTTGCCGCGCCAGTTCCTCGCCGCTTTCATCGCTCAAGGGCGCGCTGACGAAGACCAGGCCATACTCCCGCTCCAGAAGAACCCTGCGCCCTTCCCCTCCGGAGCGCGCGTAGACAAGGTCGGAAATATAATGAGCGCGAAGCAGTTCCGCAATAGATGCGAAACTTTTCTCCGTGGAAGTAATGACCAGCGCGCTTTCCATTTCCTTTCCTTAAAGTACCGTAAAATACCTGTTCATGTAAAATTCTGCTTTGTCCTTTGTTTTTTCAAACTCCTCGGCCTCCGCCTGCTTTAAATCCAAAAACCTGTTCAATAGATTCTCTCCCAGTACTGTCTTTACAAAGTCACTTTTACCGGCACAGTCAACAGCGGCTCTTAAACTGTCCGGAAGCTTTTCCAGTTTTTGTCTAAGCGGCTCATCGACGCAGAACAGATCCGCATTCACCGAAGACGGGAGTTCCATTTTCTTGTCAATTCCGTCAAGCCCCGCCGAGACAATCAGGGCAAAGGCCAAGTAAGGGTTCGACGAAGGGTCAGGGGAACGAAGCTCCATTCTGACTCTTTCGCCGCTTGCCGCAGGAATGCGAATAAGTTGTGAGCGGTTATAGGGCGACCATGAAACAAATTGGGGAGCGTCAAATTTTCCAAATCTCTCGTATGAATTCGCGGTGGGGTTTAAGAACAATGTAATCTCGCGGATTTTAGAAAGAATTCCCGCGATAAAGCTCTCGGAAACCGCAGAATGTTCCCCGGAGTCAGCGCTCCTGAAAATATTGCGTCCTTTTTGATTTAGCGAAAGGTTGACATGCATTCCGTTACCCGGGGCGTCAAGAATTGGCTTTGGCATAAAGGAGGCAAACAAGCCGTTCCGCTCCGCAATTGCTTTTACAACTGTTTTGAATGTCTGCATATTGTCCGCGGCTTCCAGGGCGTTGCTAAACTTAAAGTCAATTTCGTTTTGGCCCGGCCCCTGCTCATGGTGCGATGTCTCCGGCTGTATTCTCATTTCCGCCAATGTCAGGCATATCTCCCGGCGGATGTTTTCGCCCCTGTCCAAAGGCGAAAGATCCAGGTAGCCGCCCCTGTCAAAGGGGGTCAGCGTGGGTTCCCCATTCTCAGCGGTTTTGAATAGATAAAACTCACACTTTGCCCCGACCTTGCAGGCATAGCCCATCTTGTCCGCACGGGCCGAAACTTCTTTCAAAATGGCGCGCCCGTCATGGGAAAAAATCGTTCCGTTGGGGTTTTTTATATCGCAGTAAAACCGCGCAACCCGGCCGGTGCCGGGACGCCAGGGCAGAAGATCCAGGGTAGCAGGATCGGGATACAGGAATAAATCCGAATCGGTTACATCCTTAAAGCCTTTAACGGCGTGGGCATCGAAAGAAACGCCGCTTTCAAATGCCGCTTCCAGCTCCTCCGCCATGATGGCTATGTTTTTTTGCATGCCGAATAAATCGCAAAAGGCAAGACGAATAAACTTTACATCGTTCTCTTTTACGAAATCCAGGACTTCCTTTGCCGTAGTGGTCATGTTTTACTCCTCTGAAAACAATACACTTGACGCAATTTATTATTCAATATAGAGTTACGGCGTTATCCCATAAACTGTCATACAGGAGTCATCCATGACACATTTCAAGCCGCCAGATAACGCAAAGCAGATGCTCAGCCCAAAGGGTATAAGCATGGCGATTATCATTATCGCAGTACTTATCCTTCTGGGAACAAGCATCTACGTGGTGGATCAGGCAGAAGAAGCGGTGATCACCCGCTTAGGAAAGTACCAGAAAACTACCGGGCCGGGGCTGCAATTCAAACTTCCACTTGGCATCGACAGGGCCTACATTGTAAGGACAAGGGAAGTCCAGACAGAGCAGTTCGGTTTCCGCACTGTCGCCCAGGGCCTTACCCCAAGGTTTGCCGGAGACACGGCCATGTCAACCATGCTTACCGGAGACCTCAACATAATAGACGTGGGATGGATAATCCAGTACCGCATCACAGACCCGGTTGCCTGGACCTTTAATGTCATGGAAAGAAGGGAAACCATCCGGGACGTATCCCAGTCGGTGATCAATATGCTGGTTGGGGACCGTACAATAATGGACATCATGGGGAATGAGCGTAACGCCATTCAGTCAGCCGGTGTTGAATACATGAACGAAACTTTTCGAAGTTTCGGCATTGGGATAAGTGTAATTGCCGTGCAGCTGCAGAACACCGACCCGCCCCAGACCGTTCAGTCGGCCTTTGATGATGTGAACAGGGCAATTCAGGACATGAACAGGTTCATTAACGAAGGTATGCACGCCTACAACGAAACAATACCCCGCGCCAGAGGCGAGGCCGACAGGCTTATACAGGTAGCGGAAGGTTACGCCACTGAAAGGGTAAACCGCGCCCACGGTAACGTGGCCCGCTTTAACGCCGTCCTGCGCGAGTACCGTCTTGCCCCGGATGTTACACGTCAGAGACTCTACATCGAAATGGTAGAAGACGTTTTCAATGATAATAATAGAGCCGCGCTTATTGATCGCAATTTTAGCAACTTCCTGCCCTTCTGGAATTTAGGAAACGATAATCCACAGGGAGGCCGTTAATGAATAAAACATTTAGACCTATTGTAATCGCGGCAGTGGTAATCGTTGCCGTCATTGTCATGGGCCCCCTTTATGTAATTAACGAGGGCGAGCAGGCGGTGGTAGTCCAGTTCGGAAGAATCGTCAATGTAGTTACCGATGCGGGACTTAATGTAAAAATACCTTTTATTGACGAAGTGGTAAGGTATCCAAAAAAGATCATGGCCTGGAACGGCGAACAGAGGGGCATACCCACTTTGGAAAGGCAGTACATCATTGTTGACGTGACAGCCCGATGGAGGATAGCCAACCCCCAGGTCTTCTACGAGTCCATCGGAACGATTAACAGGGCCTACGACATCCTTGGCGAGATTATTAACTCCGAAGTCAGAACGGTAGTGGCGGAAAATTACTTCCATGAATCCGTGCGTGATTCCAATATAATTCTGGAGCGGGAGTATGTGGAAGACCTTGGCCTGGTTGACATCGATGTAGAGCAGATCACCGCCTCAATCGGAAGCGATGTTCCCCTTGAGCCTGTCACCCGGGGCCGCAGGGAATTGGCCGCAGAGATCCTCACCCGCTCCAGGCGCATGGTTCCCGAGTACGGCATCGAGCTTATCGACGTTGTTACCCGCCAGATCCGTTACAGCGATGAACTTACCGAAAGCGTTTACGCAAGGATGATCAGGGAGAGAAACCAGATCGCACAGGCCATACGTTCCGAAGGCGAAGGCCGAAGGGCGAACATCCTGGGGCAGATGGAACGGGATAGAATGACCATCATGTCCACGGCCGAAAGGGAAGCGCAGACCATCATGGCTGTGGCGGACGCTGAAGCTGCCCGGATCTACTCGAACTCCTACAGCCAGGACCGGACTTTCTTTGAGTTCTGGCGCTCGGTTGAATCTTACCGCGCAACAATGCCGGGATTTGATCTGGCTCTGTCTACCGATTTGGATTATTTCAGATTCCTTTATTCGATCCAGGGGAGATGAGCAAGAGAATTTTCAACTTTGATCTCGATGGAAAAGCCGTTCTGGGTTTTGACACGGGCCTTAAGGCCAAGGGCTTTGCCCAGGCAAAACTGGGCTTGTCACTTACCCATAGCGGCTCCATTGTCTACCCGTCAGGCGAAACAGAAAGCTGGCGGGCCGGCGGTGTAGCGGAGCGAGAAAGCATGGTCGTCTGGGGCCCATCCTTCCCCGGCGAATTACTGACCGAGCTCATTACCGATCCAAACCGAAAGGACGAGGCCTTAAATGCCCTTCGTTTCTGGCTAAAGGCCAGGATATTAATTGAAGCCCCCTACTCCAGCCCCGCCGGCGCCCTGGTAATAACAAGGCAGGGCGGCCCTTTCCCTATTGGCACCGTGCTCTTCCCCCCGGAGCGCCTTGTAAGGCGCAGCCTTGAAGCGGAAGGGGCCGCCTTTGCTGCCGAAGCCTGGGTCCACCCGGAACTGGACGGGGAGGAATTAACGGCCTTTAGCGCTGCGGCCATGCTCTACGGCATTTTCTGCGGCGCGCCTCCCTTCTCGGGCGACACTGAAAACGCGCTGCGGCAGAACATACGCGAAGGCGTTTTCGTCCCGCCGCAGCTTGCCGCGCCGGGCCTTGAGCCGGAAATGGCGGCCCTTATCAGCCTAGGCATCAGCCGCAGGGCCGCGCCGACAAGCCCAAATGCCATAATTGAATTTACCGGCCCGCCTTTTTCCAGGCAGGTATCTTCCTGGTTTAAGCCTTTAAGCGATGAGGAAGCTTTTAAGATCCACGCTGAAAGGGGTCAGTATATTAAAAAGAAAAACCGCGCGGTAAAAAGGCGGCGCTTTGTTATACGTAATACCGCCGCAATCGCAGCTTCTATCATTATCTTTTTTGTTCTTTCGCTTTTTGTCCGGGGAATGATCCGCCACCGCGCGGAGCTGCCGACAACCAGGGGCATGGCTCCCATTGAAGTGGTCGAAGCCTACTACAATGCCTTTAACGATTTGGATCATGTGATGATGACGGCCTGCGTGACAGGCGGGGCCGGCAGGGAAGATATCGACATGGTGATAAACTTTTTTGTCATAAACCGTGTCCGCCAGGCTTATGAGGGAGGCCCCCTTGCCGACAGAAGCGTCTTTGGCATAAGGGATCTGTCGGTAAGGCTGCTTTCGGAAACTGACAGCGGGGCAAGCCTTGAAGCGGATTATACCCTATGGCTGCCCGGCACAGAGCTAGACGAGGAATCCGGCCTTGTCCTGCCCACAGCCACGCTCAACAGGGACCTTCTGCAACTCACTTTTGAAAGGGATCTCTGGCGAATAACGAACATAGAGAGGGAACAGTTAATTGATTACCAAGCCATAGTTCGATAAGGCGTCTGGACATGGTACCGGGGCCGGGAAGGCTGGGCAGGGCATCCCTGGGAAACCAGCGGGCGTCTTCGATTTCAATACCATCGGGCCTAATCTCCCCTCCGGCATAACGGGCGGAAAAACCCATCATAAGGGAATTGGGAAAGGGCCATGGCTGGGAACAGATATAACGTATATCCCTTACTTCCAGGTTCACCTCTTCCTTTATTTCCCTGGCCACCGTTGCTTCAAGGCTTTCCCCCGCCTCGTTAAAACCCGCGATAAGGCTGTAAAGCCCCGCAGGAAACTTTGCGTTATGCGCCAGCAAGGCCTCATCCCTGTCGTTAATGATGATGGTGATCACCGCCGGAGCAATCCTGGGATACTCAAGCCTGCCGCAAACGGAACAACGACGGGCCGTTTCCTCCGGCTCAGCGTCCTGGTTCCGCCCCCCGCAGCTTCCGCAGAAACGGGACTCCCGCCGCCAAAGGCTGATATGGCAGCAGCGCAGAATCCTGCCCAGGGGGCCCTGAAACTCAAGCCTGTCCTCCCCGGCCATGATGCTCATGATCTGGCGCAGGCTGATCGTCTTCCAGCCTGGCGGCCCCTCCCCTTCCGGGATGCTAAGGCAGCGGAGATCCCCTCCTCCCTCAAGATCCACAACGCTAAAAGAGTCAAGTTGCGGTATATCTTTAAGCGAAGACTCTATCAATTCCAGGCTCAGCCCTTCATAAAGGCCGGAGTCCGCCGTTTCCTGGGGAACTATGATGGAATTGCCCTGAAAGGCATAGGCTCTGACGGTATCTGACACAGTTAAAGTCTAGCAGGGAAAGGCAAAAGGGGAAAGGCTAAGTATCGATACGGAATACTCCGATAATCTATCTATGCACCCGCCAAAACACAACCAGATCTGGGGAGTCGATTACATGCTTATGGACTTAGATTCCCCCAATAACTGTATCGCCGGAGTGGAATACGAAACATTCGTCAATATGTTTATGAATATCTGGAACGTCCAGGAATACAGTCTGCTGGAAAAGAGCTGGGGTTTTTAGCAGACCTTTGCGCAAAACCGTGCGTTAACACTTATTGTATTATTTTAGAGATTATTGTACTATTTTACTATGAAAAGAAGATGGTTTTTAGCCGGTTTTACGGCACTTACCGCCTGCTTTCTCGTTCTGGCTTCCTGCTCCCTTCCACTGCAAGGCGAAAACCAGGGAGAAATGGCATCATTTACCGTTTCCCTGGGCGGCGCCCCGACAAGCCGGCAAGCGGCGGATTATCCCCCGGACTATCCGGAAGGCGATCATCCTGGACATCCGAAGATGAACGATTTAAGAATCGAAGTAAAATTCTTAAGAGGGACTACATTAATTGCTTCCTTTGATGGCATAAGTGGAACAATAGCGGCCGGGACTTACACTGTAGAGGTAGAAGTCTGGGTGATATCACCGTCTGAGCTTTATGCGACAGGAACAGAACACTCCGTTACATTAATTGCCGGAATAAATAATCCAATTATAGTGAATGTTTGGGAGGCTGGAAAAGTCACCATAAGCCCATCTGCGGTTTCCCTGAATCCTGGTGATACTGAGCATTTTACAGCCACGGTAAGCGCTTATACGAACCAGACTGTCACCTGGTCTTTGCCTCCCGGGCATGCAAGCACCATCGACACAACTACCGGCATTCTCACAATTAACGACCCAGACGGTACTCTGCTTACAGTTACGGCGACCTCCGTAGCGTCCACAAAAAGCTCAACCGCCACGGTGACGGTTGTGGCTATTGGAGCTTTGACCGGTTCGGTAACTATTACTGGGAATAACTGGGTGGGTCAGCAACTAACGGCAGATACCTCCAATCTTGGCGGCTCCGGCACCATAAATTACCAGTGGCAGAGTGGTCCTTCCGCCGCTGGCCCATTCAGCAATATAGGTACCAATGATGATACTTACATCTTAGCTAACGCCGATAACGGACAGTTCATCCAGGTGGTAGTAACCAGAGCCGGTTTTACCGGTTCGATCACAAGCACCCCCCCGGTTCAGGTGAGCAGAAGCATAACTATCAATGTCCCCACTGCAACCTTCACATTTACACCAATTGTTGCTGGCACACACAATGAACGATCCGCTCTGGTCACTATTACTTCTTTTCCTGGATTGACAGGCACTGAAACAGTTCAGGTAGGAATTGCGCCTAACTCCTTTGGCTTATCAATACAAGGAACCACTGCTCATGTAGGACCTGCTCAACAATCCTTTACGCTCAACTGGAGCGGCACAGGTTCTACTCCATCTCCTCAAAGCCTGGCTCTAACCCTATTAACTCCAGGCTACACACTCACCAACAGCCCAACTGTCAGCGTTGATGTAATTGATGGCTTGTCTACAGCACGATCCATTCCTGTTAACCAAGCCAATATAATGCCTTTTAATGCCTATGCAACAAACGTAGCAACTGCAACTGATGCTTTATTCAGAAACTACAGCCTTACGGGAACAATAGCGCTTCCCGGAACACCTAACAACTGGATACCGATTGGTACCTTTACCGACCCGTTTATCGGCGTTTTTAACGGCAATGGTAATATAATAAATAACCTTGTTTTTAGTTATCCTACGATGAATAGCCAGGGTCTGTTTGGCGCAGTCGGAACTCAAGGCACTGTAAGAAATCTTATACTTACAGGTGTCAATATTACCGCTCAGCAAAATGTCGGCGGTGTAGCAGGGAGGAACGATGGCCTCGTGGAAAATTGTTCAGTTACGGGCAGTGTTTCTGGCAGGAATGCTGTCGGCGGTGTAGTGGGAGCCAATGCCAGTAACGGGATAGTACAAACTAGCAATGCGACAGCTAATGTTACCGGTACAGACGATTACGGTTCGACAGGTGGTATAGTAGGGGCCAACGCCAGCGGCGGGGTAGTACGAACCAGCTATCACTCTGCAGGCAATGTCATTGGCGTGGACTTTGTCGGCGGTGTAGTGGGAGCCAACACTGGGCTGGTAGAAAACTGCTACGCCACTGGAACTGTAAGAGCTTGGGACCAACAGGCCGGCGGTGTGGTGGGAAGGAATCAAGGCAATGGTATCGTGCGGTCCTGCTACGCCTCAGGCATTGTTTACAGTGAGTCACGAGGCGGCGGTGTGGTAGGAAGGAACGCTGACAATGCAACTATTATCAACTGTGTTGCGCTTAATCCAAGAATAAATAATACTGGTGGGTCGGGCGAAACTTTATTCGGACCAGTTGCAGGGGAGTCTGATAATCCAATCACCGGTAGTAGAGCCCGTGCGAATATGACTATTTTCCCTCCATTTCCAAGTGGTGGTCCCTATGTTGGAGAGTACGGCACACCTGTGGCAATAAGCACGTCGTATGCAACAGTCTTCAGTGGCATCGACTGGAATAATAGCAGCATTTGGAACATTCCACCTGGTGGGTCACTGAATGTTGGCGACCCCCTGCCCACGCTTGTTGGCAATCCGCAAACTCCCGCGCCTGAATTGCAACCGATACCGCCGTGAGAAGGGAACGATGAAAAAACGCCTCTTACTTTGCTTACTGTTAATTGTTAGCTGTTCCCTTATTTTACCCGGCCTGGATTTTGGCCTAACATTGGATCAGATAGTAACTTATTCAGGTTTCAACGATGATATGTCTTTTATCGATAAGGGCATTCTGATTCCCTGGGCTTCCGGTTTGTTAGGCGAAACAGGCGAGTTTATTGTTTCCCTTGGATTAAACTACCAGAGCGATCCATTGGCGGCAGTACCGGAGCTATTATTAACGAACCTTTCCTGGCGCATGGGCCCTGCGGATTTCGGCCTTGGACGCATGGCCTACTCTGACCCGCTTGGCTACATCGCCAACGGCCTTTTTGACGGGGCGCGGCTGAGCTTTGACACTCCGGCAGGTTTGCTCAGCGCCGGTGCCTGGTATTCAGGCTTGATCTACAAAAGGCGGGCCAATATCGAAATGACGGATAGGGAATTGGCCCTGAACAGTGCGTCAATTAACTTTGATGATCTCGCGAACACTTACTTTGCCCCAAGGCGTGTTCTGGCGGCTCTGGACTGGGAACATCCGGGCCTTGCCGGGCGTGTACTGGCGAATCTTTCTCTGCTTGGACAGTTTGATCTTGGCGATGAAGATTTGAACAGCCAGTACCTTGTGGGCAAGTTGATAATTCCGGCTGGGGCCTTTGCCTTTGAGCTTGGGGGTGCCTTTGAATTAATTCAGCAATCAGGGGATATGGAAACCGCCTTTGCCGCGGAAATGGGCCTGGCCTGGAAAGGCGCCTCCCAGGGGCTGCACTTAATGGGCCGTTATGCCAGCGCCGAAAGCGATTCAATGGCTGCCTTTCTGCCTGTGACCACCAATACCCACGGCAATGTTTTGGAAACTAAACTTTCTGGCATCTCGGTGATTTCCCTGGATTATACCGCACGGCTTCACCGGACTATGGCTCTGGGATTTTTGCCTTCGTATTTTATTTACACAGCTTCTGATCAAGATGAGCGCTTATTGGGAGCTGAGATTTTCGGCGCTCTTTACTGGAGTCCTGTATCGGATATTTCGATAAATCTTGGCGGCGGTGCTTTTCTGCCAAGTCTTGGCAATGTTGCACCTAACGGTGATCTGCTTTGGAAGATAGAGATGAATGTGATTATTTCGATTTTTTAGGAGAGAAAAATGAGGAAAATAATTTTTTCACTTTTAATTTTTACCTGTTACCTGTTACCTGCCCAAACCGGAGTAATTCGGGAGCTGACTGGCACGGTGGAAATTAGCGCAGCCGGTGGAGCCTTTGTTCCGGCGGCCATTGGGGCGGTGCTTGCGCAGAACGCAGTTATTTCCACGGGATTTCGGAGTTCTGCTCTTATTGAGGTGGGGAGCACTTTTCTTGCCGTGCGTCCCCTGAGCCGGATGACTCTGACGGAGATCAGCTCCATGGCCGGAACGGAAACCCTCGGCGTGAATCTCCAGGCAGGAAGGGTGCGGGTTGAGATTAACCCCCCGCCGGGAACCAGGTCTTCGATGGAGATAATAAGCCCCATGGCAGTGGCCTCTGTCCGGGGGACAAGTTTTGACTTTGACACACGGAATCTGTATGTTCACAGCGGAAACGTGATATTCAAGGGAACCCGCAGTCAGGGCACTCCCATAGGTGCCGGTTCCAGCAGCAGCATTGGAACTAAAGGCATCGCGATAAACCCTGTTGCTATCGGCCCTGCCATGTTTTTAAGGCCGCAATTGCCATCGGGTACACAGGCCCACTCATCCCCGGCGCCCATTACGGTTTTTAGATCTGATTCTCCGCCTCCAGCTCCCGGCCCCGATAGGCCAAACACTCCCAGCAATCCGGGCGGGGGCTCTGGCTCGCCTGGTGCTCCTGGCGGCGGCGATGATACCGGTGCGGGGATTGGTATAATTTTTAATTGAAAAGGCAGCTCTCTCTAAAACAATGCCCTGACGGCATAAAACAGCATCATCGAACTTGCGATCAGTTTGGCTCCGGTACCAACAATGAAAGAAAGAAACGCACCAAAGGCAACCTTAAGCGCCTTGGTGCCATCGGAACTGTTGTGAATTAATTCGCCCGCAAGCGCGCCGACAAACGATCCGAAAATTATTCCCCAGGGGGGGAAAATAAATATGCCTGCCAGAACGCCCAAAAAAGCGCCTATTGAAGCGGCCCGCGAACCGCCGAATTTCTTCGTCAATAGTGACGGGAGTAAATAATCCATCAGCGTCAGGGCTACAGTGACTCCCAGCCAAATCCACAGGAAAGTTTTGGAAAAAGTTCCAAAGCCGCTCAACTGCAATAATAATAAACCCATGTAGCTCAAGGGCGGGCCCGGCAGCCCAGGAATAAAGGCGCCCAACATGCCGACTAAAAGCAAAACAAAGGCAAGTATAACAAATAGAATTTCCATTTCTCCATTATCGCTTTTTGTTGTAACACTGTAAAGAATACCTCTGTGTCCTCTGTGCCTCTGCGAGAGGTCTTCACCAATCTAGCTCCATCTGCCCGTCCCTAAAGTAATCCTGGCCCGGTGAGTGAAAGTCCGTCCTGTAAGCTGCGGCGGCGGCAATTGAACGAACCGTGGGGAGTACCTGGGATTCCGCGTAGTGATCGTAGTCCAGGGGAGCGTGGGGTAAAAGCCGCCCGTTCTCGTCCTTCCAGGGCTGCACGCCCTCTAATGTCCAGACAAACTCCACCGCCCCCCGCCTGTTCTTCCAGCCCAGTGCCCTGGCGGCCTTGACCTGGGGCGGCGTGGAAGCCGTGTAGCTTTCGGGGGGGCGAGCAAGGCGCTTGCGGCAAACAAGCTCTGCGTCAAGCTTTCCCTGCCTTAGTTCTCCCAGGATCTCGTATACTCGGTTTTTGAAATTCTCCTCGCCGGAACCGCTAAAAACCAGTTCGAGCAGCTCCACCTGGATGCGCCTTGCCAGCGGCGTGTAGTCGCTCCTTACCGCCTCCATGCCCTTGACCTCCACAGAAAGGCCGCCGGCCTGGTCAAGCAGGTAGCCGCCGTAACCCTTGGCCCTGCCCCGGCCTTCGCCGCCTGTGGCACGCAGGGGCGGGATCATAAAGCGGCGGTATGGTTTTTCAAAACGCATTTCCAGAAAAGATTCCAGGGAGTATTCCTCCCTTATCTTTTTTTCGATAGCCGCGTTGAGCTCCCCGCTGCAATCCTTCCCCCAGGCGGCAAAGGCCCCGTAGTCGGCCCCGTCCCCAAGGCCCGTTTCCACAAAGAGCGAATCCGTGTCGCCGTAAAGCACCCTGTAGCCCTTCTCCGTAAACCAGTCCCTGGAAAAAAGCAGCCACTTGCGGGCAAATGAGGTTATGGCCCCGGCCAGCTCGCTAAGGCCATAGCGGCAGGATGGGGTTCCCATAACGCCGTAAAAGGCGTTCATCAAAATCTTGTAGACAAAGCTGGCCTCCTCGTCACCGGCGTCCAGGGCCCGGCGGCGGGCGGCAAAGTAAGAAGCGATAAGCCCCGGCACTATGCCCCTTTCCCGCGAGAAGGCCGCACCGTTAGGCGCAACGATGGGGCTTTCGCCGCTTCCCCCGCTGCCTGTGGCTCCGGCTCTTGCGTGGGCCAGGGGATCAACGTTAAAGGTCAGCATGATGGTGGGGTAAAGGCTTCGGAAGTCAAATACGGCGACATTGGGAAAGAGGCCGGAGCTGGGTTCCAGTACCGTCCCGCCGGTGGCCCCCGGCACCGAACGCCGGCTGTCAAGGACGACCGGAGCAATGCCCCGGCGGCGCAGCTCCATTCCGTAGATGCGCTCAAAACTGACCACGCTGGTCCAGGCCTTGTCCAGGGACACCCCTGTAAGGCTTGCGCGTTCCACGGTCAGCCTGAATAGGCCGGTTTTTTCAAGTATTCCCAGGACCAGCTCCGCGTCCCGCAAGCAGTATTCCCCAAAGAGCCGGGGGTCTTTCTGGTAGAGTTCCCTTAGCTCCGCAATTTTTCCGGCCCCGGTGGAATCAATAAGTTTACCTTCCCCCAGCACCGATTGGGCCACCGCTTCCAGGCTGTAACTGTCACGCTGTCCGCTCCTTGGGCCAGAGCGGTAGATCCGCAGGGCGTCCAATACCTGCCGGCCCTGCACAAGAGCGGCAGCGGATCGGCGACGGAGATTATGGCCGGATTCTTCTGTAGAAGGGGGAAAGTACTTTGATTCCTCATCTGAACGCCCTAACTTAAAGGGAATTTTATTGAAGGCGCATCTTTCGGCAAGGCGGGGGAAGTCAAAGTCCAGAAAGTTCCAGCCGGTAATTACATCCGGGTCCGCACGGCGTATGTCCTCAAGAAAGGCCTCAAGCAGGGAAGCCTCGCTGGAATGAAAAAACAGCCCTTCCCCTTCGCAGCTTCCCTGGGCAAGTACCCTCACAATACCGGTAGAACCAAGGCTCATGCCCGCCGCCAGAATTGTCCCCTCCTCCACATCGGTCTCGATGTCCACCGAGGCGATTACAAGCTCAACCTTGCACTCATCGATTGGGTTTATTTCCGGGTCGGGGAAGACCAGATCCACAAGGCGGCCGGGCCTTGCCTCACCTTCAAGTTCGATAGGGCCCCGCAGACGCCGCTGGATGCAGTAGGCATCCGGCGCTTTCAAATCCCCGTCCGGGCTGGAAAGGCCGGCCTTTCCCAAAAGCTTTCCCGCCGCGCTGTAATCCCGGTAATTGTAAAAGCTCAAAAGCAGCAGTTCTCCGGCGGCGTCGAAAGCTTCCAGTTCCGGCGGGCCTGGCGAGTATTTCAGCGAAGATAGAATAGCTTTGACCTGTTCTTTTTCAGAGTCGTATATGTGAAAAGACGGCCGCCATCTTCCCTGGGCAGCCGCAAAGGAGCGGCCGTCCTCAAGGCGGCCTATGAGGTATAGCCGGTCCTTTTGCGGATCGGCATAGCAATGGACAATAAAACCCCGGCTTTTCAATATGACTAAGGAGTATACACTATTTCCGGCCGCCTGTTCCAGCTTATTGTTTTTTTACGCCAACTGTGCTACAGTTGGGAGGGGGCGCGGCTGTGAAAAATGAAGAAATGATAATCACGGAAGAAAAAATTCCGGATGGCATCAAGCTATTCGTAAAAGGCTATGTTAATTTCACCAACGCGCCTGAGCTGCAATCCAGGCTGGATGAAAAAATAAAAAACGGGGAGTTTAACATAGTCCTAAACATGTCCAAGGTTGAGTATATAAGTTCTGCCGGGATAAAAGCGATCCTTAAAGCTTTCAAAGAGGCCAAAAATTCTGACGGCGATCTAAAAATAGAAGAACCGTCAGAGAACGTCAGAAATGTTTTGAGCATGACCGCCTTGAATATGCTTATCGCAAAATGATCTTAAACAGCGCAATTTTGGCAATAACGGCCCTTATTGCCCTGCTGATGCTCTATTTCTTCCTGAGAAAATCCACCAAAACCAGAAATACCGGGGGCATAGAAAAAGAACGGCTGTCCGAGGAACGGATAAACGCGGAGCTCAACATGGCAGCCGAGCTGCAGGCCAGTATGATTCCCAGAATTTTTCCGCCCTTCCCTGACAAGACCGAATTTGACATTTATGCCTCCATGACTTCAGCCAAGAAGGTAGGCGGAGATTTTTATGATTTTTTTCTGATTAACGAAAACAAACTTGCCGTAGTGATAGCGGATGTTTCCGGGAAAAGCGTTACGGCGGCTTTGTTCATGCTTATCACAAAGACCCTGATAAAAAACAACGCCCGCGCCGGAAAAAGTCCGGGGGAAGTTTTTGGAATAGTAAACACTATACTTTACGAAGGCAATTATACGGGTATGTTTGTCACGGCCTTTATGGGTTATCTTGACCTGACAAGCGGACGCTTTGTTTTTGTCAACGCGGGGCATAATCCGCCCGCCATAAGAAAAAGGAATGGCCATCACAAACTCCTGAAAATAAAGACCAACATTGTTCTGGCATGTATGGAGAACACAGTATATGCAGAAGAGGAAATCGCCCTTGAAAAAGGGGATCTTCTTTTTTTATATACCGACGGTGTGACCGAAGCCAGAAACATTGGCAGAGATTTTTTTACCGACAAGCGTCTGCTTAAAGTTTTGAGAAAAAACGGCGGTAAATTGCCGAAAGATCTCCTGGATTCCATGCAGAAGGAGCTTGCGGATTTTGCGGGCAGCGCCGAACAGGAAGACGACATTACCATGCTTGCGATAAAAATAAATCATTTCGCGGAACCTGTCGTACAGGAACTGACAATTGAAGCCAAGGCCGAAAATTTAAATACGGTCATATCCTTTGTAAACGAGGAGCTTGCCCTGTTTGACTGCCCCTTAACAATGCAGGGCTACATTGATCTCGCGGCAGAGGAAATTTTTGTGAACATCGCTAAATACGCCTACAAAGACGGAACGGGCAATGTCAGCATAAGGATTGAAGGCAGTGATGATGAAGTAAGCATTAGATTTGAGGACTCAGGCAGTCCCTACAACCCCTTTGAGCAGAGCCCTGTGGATTTTGACAAACCCATTGAAGAACGAAAAATAGGCGGCTTTGGGGTTTTCCTTGTCAAGCAGCTAATGGATAAGCTTGATTATCAGCGGATTGATGACAAAAACATTCTTACGATTTGCAAGAGGATAAGAAGTATAGAATGAATCCGGTAATAGCCGCCTTAAGAGAAAACATTGGCAGACAAAATGTCTTTTTTGTGTTTCCCTCCCAGGTTGCCTCCGATCTCTGGGCCCGTAAGACCTGTACCCTTGGCATCGCCCGTTCAGTTGCGGCAAGGCGCTTTCTTGCCTGGGATAGCTTTAAAGAGGAAGTCATCCGGGAAAAGGAGATAAAACGCCAGGCGGCAACATCCGTTATGCGCAAATTATTTGCCCACGCCCTGATAGAGAAAAACTCCTCGGGGCCATTTCTTAAAAGCCTCATCCCGCCTGAGCATGCCAAAAACAGCGCCGTTTTTGCCCCTTTCATCGCCCGGCTCCTTCCCTCCCTTGGCCATTGGGAAAAACTGATAAAGGGCAGAGGGTGCAGGGACGGATACGCCCGCAGGGACGCTGAAGACGAAGACTACGAAAATGTGAAAAAACAGTACGCTGATTTTCTTGAGCGCCATGGGCTTTTTGAGCCTTCCTGGGAAGAGGTAAAGATAAAAGAGGGAAGCCTGCGTTATGTGATTTTTTTCCCGGAGCTTATCGAAGACTTTGGCGAATACGATGCCCTGCTTACCGAGCCGCGCTTTACCCGCGTAAAGGCAAATGCCGCCCAGGCAGAACGGCGGCTTTTTTTCTACCAGTCCGCCCGCCAGGAGATCCGCGCGGCAGTCATGGAACTCCGGCGGCTCCACGAAGAGGAGGGCATTCCCTACCAGGACATGGCTGTCAGCGTGCCGGAACTAAGGGAAATGGAGCCCTGGCTGCTCAGGGAGTTTAGCCTGCGCCAGGTTCCCTTTATCCGCCGGGCGGGAAGGAAGCTGGGGGAAAGCGGCGCCGGGCGGCTCTTCTCTTTGATAAACGAATGTGTTTCCCAAAACTTTTCTTTCAATAAACTAAAGGCCCTGATCCTAAACGATCATATTCCCTGGAAGGAAACTGAAAAGAACCGCGCCCTTGTCAGTTTTGGCATAAGCCATAACTGCGTCTGTTCCTACGTCCAGAACGGCAGCTCCGTTGACATCTGGGAGGAGGCCTTTAAGGGCTCCGGCAAGGAGGGCCGGGAATTGGGGCCTTACTACCGGGATCTAAAAAGGCGGCTCTTGGCTCTTGCCGGATCAAAAAACTTTCCAGAGATAAGAAAACAGTACTTTGCCTTTCGCAATGGCTTTCTGAAGATGGAAAAAATTTCCAAAGAGGATGATGCGGTACTGAGCCGCTGCATAGAGGAGCTGGCCTCCCTTATCGCCCTGGAAGAAAAATTAAACGAAGCGGAACTGACCCCGGCCTCGCCCTTCTCTTTTTTCATTTCCTGCCTGGGAGAAAAAGAGTATGTGCCGGCAAATCAAAAACCGGGGGTAAATATTTTCAAGTGGCGGGTCGCCGCGGCCTCTCCCTTTGCTTGCCACTTTGTGCTTAACGCCTCCCAGAACGCGGCGGCGGTGCTCTACCAGCCCATGAAGTTTCTGCGCCAGGACAAGCGGAAGGCCCTGGGCCTTGAAGACAGCGACGCTAGCTGGGCCTTCTTCCTCCTCTGCGACAGCGGCGAGGATCATGCCTTCAAGAGCCGCTGCCGTATCAGCGCGTCGGCCCAGAGTTTTTCCGGCTGGGCCATCCCCCACAGTTTTTTTCACGGCAATACCGACGACCCGCCCGCAGACGGCCCTGACCCTTACAGAGAGGAACGCAGCTTCTGGCGGGAAGGGGCAGAGCTAAAAAAAATATTTCCCTTGCAAAAACATTCTTTCGAATCCTGGAAAAACACCCTGGCCCAAAAAGAAAATGATTTTTCGTTTTTTTATTCGCCGCTGCCCTTGGGGGCCCAAGACAAAATAGCGGAACTATTCAACAGGGCAATCGTAAACGAAGAAAACAGGATCCGTATTTCGCCCACAACCGATCTTAATCTCTTTTACTCCTGCCCCCTGCTCTGGCTTTTCAAAAAAGTATTCGCAGCAGAAGAATTTTCCCTTGAGGCCTCGCTTCTGGACGACACAGCCCTGGGCATCCTCTACCACAAAATTCTTGAAAGCCTCTTTGATAAAATAAAAAAAGAGGACGGGGCATTTAATTCCCGGCGCCTTGACATCTATAAGAGCTGGACTCTGGAAATCACCAGGGCCGCCATCGCCGCCCATCCGGCCTTCCGGGGTCCCCTGGCGGTTCCCTTGGTTTCACCCCAGGCGCTGGGAATCTCGAAGAAAATCGCGGCCCTTTTGGAGCTGGAAGCGAAGCACTTTGACGGTTACACCGTCGCCGAGCTTGAGCTTCCGGTTTCTTTTAATGCCGGGGAACTCTTAGTAAAGGGAGTTATCGACAGGGTTTCAATTTCACCGCAGGGAATGCCTGTAATCGTGGATTACAAAAGTAACTATCTGCCGGAGCAAACGGCGGCGAAGGATCTGGATGATTATTGCCTTTCGGAATTCCAGATGCCCATTTACATAAAGCTCTACGAAGAAAAGTCCGCTGAAAAAACAGGAGGCGCTTTCTTCTATAGTATAAAGGGCCGTAAAATAAAAACCGTCATGGGGGAAAAGACAGGCTCAAGAAGCTCTTTTCCAAGCCGCAGCGAATACGAGATCTTTCTTAATGCGGCGGAAAAACAGATCGCTGAGTTTGGCCAAAAGCTAAGGGCCCTTGACTTTAGCCCGCAGGAAATAGATTTCAGCTCCTGCCTGGACTGCACTTACAAAACCGTCTGCCGCACAACTTACTTTCTTAATTCCTCAAGACCCGTCCAAAAAGGAGAGGGCCAGTGAAAGCTTCCGCAGAAAATCTGCTGCAGGGTCTTGACCAGTCACAGCGGAAGGCCGTAAGCCTGGCGGCTAACGGCGTTGTCGCGGCCGGGGCAGGTTCCGGCAAGACCAGGGTGCTGGCGAGCCGTTACGTCTACCTTGTACTGGAAAAAAACCTTAAGCCGGAAGAAATCTTAAGCCTTACCTTTACCAACAAGGCCGTAAGCGAAATGTACAGCCGCATCTACCGCTACCTTTTGGAGCAGGCGGATGAAAAGGCGGAAAAGGCCATCCAGGAATTTCACAAGGCCAGGATCAGCACCCTGGATTCCTTTTCAGCCGCCGTTGCCAGAAGCGCCGCGGCCCGTTACGGCATTAGCCCGGATTTCTCAAGCGACGATGCGGCCCTGCGGGACCTGGCGCGGGAGGCCGCTTTACGCTTTGTATTGGATCACAGGGAAAATCCCGCCATACGGGAACTGCTTTCGGAAAATAAAATCAGAACCCTTGCCGAAGAAATTTTTGTAAAACCAATCTTAAAATACAGTCCTGTCTCCAGCCCCCTGGATCTTAAAAAAAGCCTTGCGACCCAGAAAGAAAAGATACTCAGCTCCTGGCGGGAAAAGAGCGCCCTGATGGAAAAAAGCAGTGACAGGCTTGCGGCGGAGCTGCGCAGCCTTGAAGGCATGAAAAAAAGCAACGGCTTAACAAGTGCCCTTGCCGGTATTTTATTAAAGAATCCGGCTCCGGCCACGCCTGATATTACGGCGCTTTTTTCCGGCCAGGAGCGGGAGCTGCGTCAGGCGCTAAAAAAATACTTCGATTACTTTTACGCCCTGATCTCCGTTTCTTCCCAGGGAAACTTCGGCGAGACATATTGGCCGCTGCTTGAATGTTTTAGAACGATCAAGGGGAAAAAGGCTGACGGCCTTTACCATGAACTTGAATCCCTTGCCAATTACGCTCTTAACTTTGGCCTTTGCTCAGGTGTTTTTGAACTCATGGAAACTTTTCAGGCCGAGTTTAACGCCAAGAAAAGGGAAAGCGGGCTTTTGAGTTTTAACGACATAGCCCATCTGGCGCTTGATATTTTAAGGGAGCATCCTGACATAAGGAAGGTCTACAAGGATTCCCTTAAGATGATCATGGTCGATGAGTTTCAGGACAACAACGCCCTTCAGCGGGATCTCATCTATCTTCTTGCGGAAAAGTCAGAGCGCAATAAGGCGGGTTTGCCGGGGCCGGATGAGCTTGAAGCGAATAAAATGTTTTTTGTCGGGGATGAGAAGCAGTCCATCTACCGTTTCCGCGGCGCCGATGTGGCCGTTTTCCGGAGCCTTGGCCGTGACATGGAGGGAGGCAGCAGCATACCGGCTCAAATAAATTTGAATTACAATTACCGCTCCCGGCCAAATCTTATCGCCGCCTTCAACCATCTTTTCAGCGGCGTTTTCCCGCCGGCCTCTGCGGAAACGCCTGACTACGAGGCGGTCTACACTCCAATTCAGCCGCCTGAAAACAAGGCTGACGATGGTGGCCTGGATAATCATCCCTTGGCGCATTTTTGTTTTTTAAACGGCGATGATCTGGGCAAAGTCGATGGCTCAGGGCTAAAATCCCACGACATGGAAGCCGTCTTTATCGCCGCAAAGATCCGGGATATGTACCAGAGAGCCGAATGCAAGTGGGGAGATTTCGCGGTTCTGCTGCGCTCCTATACACATCAGAGCGTCTTGGAAAAGTATTTCCGCGAATTCGGAATTCCGTATAACACCGACCGCCCCGCCGGGCTTTTTAACGACGCGCCAATCCTGGACCTGCGCGCATACCTTCGGCTTCTGGCCTACCCCGAAGACCGCGTCGCCTACGCCGCCCTGATCCGCTCCCCCTTCATGCGGCTTTCGGATCAGAGCCTTGCGGCCTGCCTGTTAAGCGAAAGCGCCGAACCCTTTGCCGCAGAAAACGAGGCCCTTATCCCGAAAGAAGAACTGGCCCTTTACAGCCGGGCGGGGGAACGCTACCGCTCCCTGCGCCGGCTTAGCCAGAGCCTTTCCCTTACAGAGCTTCTTGCAAAGCTCTGGTTCGAAGAAGGCTACCGCCATGAATGTCTTTGGACAGAGGAGGCCCAGCTCTACGAGAGCCTTTTTGATCTTTTTTTCAGTCTTGCCAGTGACGCCGAGGCAAGGGGCAAGGGCCTTGAGGAATTTATCGAATACCTGGATGACCTGATGAGCCGTCAGGAACGGCCCGACGACAAGGACATACCCGGCGAGGGCGAGGCCGGTGTCCGGCTCATGTCCATTCACAAGAGCAAGGGCCTGGAATTCCCTGTGGTGTTTATCTTCGATTGCGCTTACACCGGAAACAAAAGGCAGTTCAGCGATCAGTTAAACTTCCACGAAAAATACGGCCTGCTTCTTAAGCTGCCCCAGGCAGAGGAGCTTCCCCTTGGCGGGGATTACTTCAGCGAAATGCTGGCAGGGGAAGAAAAGGCAAAGGACGCTGCCGAACTCAAGCGCCTTCTTTACGTGGCCATGACCAGGGCCGAACACCGGCTCTTTCTCTGCGCTGCCCTGCCCGCCCAGACCCGGCTGGAAAAAGAACAGTGGGACATGACAGGAGAAGACTTCAACGAGGAAACAATTCGCCGCCGCCTTGTTCAACTTGACGAAAAAGATACCGGCCATGGAAGCTTCCTTAAACTCCTCGCCGGCCCGCTCGCCGGCAGCCCTCCCAGCCTCTGCTCCCTGGAGGCAATTCCGGTTCTGTCCAGGGCCGAAATTTCAAGCTTTGCCTCGCAAAGCAGCAAAAAGAAAAAAGCCGGCAAGGATATGCGAGGAGCAGCCCTGTCCGCCGCCGCCTTCTACGAGAAGGCCGAACTCCTAAGCGAGGGCAAGGCCGGCCCCCAAAGCCTTGCCGCAAGCAAGCTGTCCCACAGGCCATCCGCTGCCGGTCTTTCCGCCGCCGAGACTTCCGCCGGTGATGCTTCCGCCGCCGAGCCGGAGGACAGCCCCCTGGACACCCTGCTTGCAAAGGCGGGACTCCAGCCGGCGGAGTTCGGCAGCCTGGTCCACGAATTGCTGGAGGCAAAGCTCAAGGGCCAGCCTTGCCCAACAAGACCGAAGATCCTTTCCCGCATTGACGATGAGAAGCTCCTATCCAGGCTGACGGATGCCGCCGGGGAAATGGCCGACGGCTTTACCGCCTCGGAGCTGGGCAGGCGCTGGGCCGCCGCAAGTCAAAGGCCGGAACTCTGCCATGAGTCAGAATTCTCTGTTATCACTTCAATTAATAATATAGAAGGAAAACCCACGGCAATCACGGGCCAGATCGACCTGCTCTTTGAAGAAGAAAATGAAGTCCTGGTCGTGGACTTTAAAACCGACCGCCTTGAAAACCCCGAAAACCACTACGGCCAGCTCGCGGCCTACCATCAGGCTGCGGGGGACATTTTCGGCAAGCCGGTTTCGGCCTGGCTTTTCTACCTGCGTAGCGGCCGGGCGCTGAACGTAACGGAGGAAGTCGCGGGTTTATCGCTGGAGGAATTGCTGCCAGGCGCCATCTCTAACTATGCATTATCATAAAAGTATGGGCCATGAACTTAACTTGCAGATTTTCTCCGGCGGTTTTTTGGGGAAGCCTGTTTCCTTTAAGACGGTAGAAGAAAAGCTGAACTCTGTACTGCCCCGCTTTTCTGTGCAGAAGCTTTTCATGGGCTGGGCGCCGGGCAGGGAACTATACGAAAAAACCGCCGAGTTACTGGCGAAACAGAATATCGAATTCTACCTGTGGCTGCCTGTGTTTTCTGAAAGCGGCGGCCTAAGGTCCCAGAGCGGCCTGGTGGATTTTCAGGGCAGGCGGCCAAAGGACGGCAGAGGCCACGCTGACGAGGATTTTGCCTTTTGCTGTCCAAATGTTCCGCAGAACATACAAAATGTCCTTGATATTTTCGAAAAGGAATTCTCTTCCGTCCCCTTTACCGGGGTATTTCTGGATAAAATCCGCTTTCCCTCCTTTGCCCAGGAGGACGGCCACGGCTTTGCCGCTGTGTTTTCCTGCTTTTGCCCCCACTGCCTTGCCCTATACGAGAAAGAGAATATTGACATCGAGGAACTTAAGAACGCGCTTTTAAAGACCAGGGCCTTGCCCGCCGGGCCCGGTTCAACGTCCGCGCCCCTGGGCATAAGGACTTACCGCCCTAACGGTAATTATGAGTTTGAGGACCCCGGCATATCAAAGTTTTTTTCCTTAAAAAAGGCCTTCATCTCCCAAAACCTTGAGCGCCTAAGCAGCTACTTTCGGGGAAAGGGCTATTCTGTCGGTTTTGATGTTTTTGCCCCGTTTTTATCGCCATTTGTCGGTCAGGACCTGCCGGCCCTTTCCGGCATCTGTGATTTCATAAAACCAATGATCTACCGCTCTACCCAGGCCCCGGCAGGGCTGCCCTTTGAAACGGAAAAGCTGCTGGCCGGGACTGTCGGCGCCAATGCTAAAGGAAGAGGGGCTTTTTACGAGATATTGGGCCTGGACGGCGAAAAGAAGCCCTTCGACCTGGGCTTTGCGGCCAAGGAACTGGAGAGCCTGATAGCGGCCTCTGCCTGTCCCATCTATGCCGGTGTGGAGATCAATAGAAAGAAAGGCCTTGCCGAGGTCTACCCGGACTATATCGAAGAGAGCCTCCAGGCCTATTCCCGCGCGGGCGTTCATGGTTTTGCCCTGTCCTGGGATCTGCTCGATGCACCGGAGGAAAATATCGCCTGTGTCGCCCGCTTGCTCTGAATGCGGAAAAATCACCATCGTGGGTGGAAAAAATCACCATCGTGGGTGGAAAAAATCACCATCGTGGGTGGAAAAAATCACCCACATGGGTGGAAAATTCAACCCACGATGGATGTAAAAAAACCTTGTTTTTTTCTTAGATTTGTGATATAACAGTTCTATAGACTTGGGTTTGGTCTGTTTTTTTGCCAGGATCCATGTAAATTAAGTTAAAGGATGTTTTATGCTTATTGAAAGATTAAAGAAGAGTCTATGCCTCTGTGTTTTTCTGCTTTTGCCGGTCTTCATCTTCCCTCAAACCGCCCAAAGAATAGAGGGACTCCTTGCCTCCAATGCCATTAATTACGGGCAGCTTGCGCAATTTGTGCTGGAAGCCGCAGAAATACCGGGTGTTGGCAGCCCGGAGCTGGCATTTCAGTACGCTCAGCAGCGGAATTGGCTGCCCAGTAACGCCACTGTCGGCCAACCGGCCAGGCTAAGGGGGCTTTCCCTCCTTGTCATGCAGGCCTTTGAGATACAGGGCGGGATCTTTTACTCCCTGTTTGGAAGCCCCCACTATGCCTACCGGGAACTTGTGTACCGGAACATCATAGTTGGACGCTCTGACCCCGGGATGCTTGTTTCAGGGGATACCCTGCTTTACGTGGTAGGCCGGGTTCTATCCTTACAGGAAAGTAATATTCTATGAAAAGAAGACTCCGGCTTCTTGGCCTACTGTTGATTCTTCCCTGCCTCTCTCTTTCGGCTGTAGATTTTGGCTTGATTCTCGATCAAAGCGGGACTTACAATTCCTACGGTGATGAGGGCATGATGGACTATAAAGCAGGCATCATCCCGCGTTTTTCAACTAACCTGGGGAATTTCGGGGAGTTCCATCTTTCTGGCGGAGTAACCGCAGAGTACGCAAACGAAGACTGGAGCTTTGTGCCTGAGCTATTACGGACGGAACTTGGCCTGTTTTTCCCCTTTGGGTCCTTCAATCTTGGCCGTATACATTACTCCGATCCCCTGGGCTATATTGCAGAGGGGCTCTTTGATGGGGGACATCTTTCCATTGAAACCGTCATTGGCTCGTTTAGCCTGGGGGGCTGGTACACGGGCTTCCTTTACAAAAACAGGGCCAACATAGCCATGACCGCCGCCGAGCTGCAGGCCAACAATGCCGCGGTGGATTTAAACGACCTTGAAAACACCTACTTTGCCCCCAGCCGTGCAATCGCGGCCTTTGACTGGGAGCATCCCGGCCTGGCCTGGGGCTTTGTAAGAGCCAGGCTTTCCGTATTGGGCCAGTTTGACATGGGCGATACTGAGCTTGACACCCAGTACATTAGCGGCACTTTTTCAATTCCGGTAAACGCCTTTGTTTTTGATTTGGGCGGAAGCCTGGGTTTACTGGGCTTACTTGACGATGGGGATACGCAGACATCCTATGCGGCGGAACTAAGGGCCGCCTGGACTCTTCCTACCGCCTTCCACAGCCGCCTGTCCTTCCAGTACAGCAATTTCAGCGGAGCCGGCGCGGACACGGAGGCCTTTTTGCCGGTAACGGTCGCGTCGCTGGGTTACGTACTCGGAGCGGCTCCATCGGGAATCAGCATGATTTCCCTGGATTACACGGCCCGCCTGCACAGTACTTTGGCCGCGAGCCTTTCGTCTAACTACTTTATCCGCAATGGTTCCCAAACTTATCGAAGCTACCCTGTAAGCGCACAAACAGGAACCGGGAACCGCCTTGGGAACGAATTTTTTGCCCAGGCTTTCTGGAGTCCGTTCTCGGATTTGGCAGTTAACCTGGGGGCCGGCGTATTCTTGCCCTCCATGGGGGATGTAACGCCTGAGCATCATAGACTTTGGCGGTTGGAATTTGGTATAATTCTATCGATATTTTAAGATTTTAAAAGACGGCCCGTATGGGCCCTGCAAATAACATTAAAAGGAAGGGGAAAATGAAAAAGACGATTTTTGTTCTTTTTTTAATGCTGACGGCTCTTTATGCCTTTGCCCAAAACGGTGTAGTACGTGAATTAAGCGGAGAGGTGGAAGTTAAACACTCTGGCTCTGCGAACTTTACACCGGCGAGGGTTGGCGAGGAGCTGCGTGCGGATTCGGTGATCTCCACCGGCTTTCGAAGCAGCGCCGCCGTTCAGGTGGGAAGCGCCTTTATTGCCGTACGCCCCCTGACCCGCCTCTCGCTTTCTGAGCTTAGTTCTACTGCCGGGCAGGAAACTATCAACGTAAATCTGCAGGCCGGAAGGGTAAGGGTGGACGTGAATCCTCCTGCGGGGGTCAGGTCATCCATGCAGGTAACCAGCCCCAGCGCTACCGCCTCTGTCCGTGGTACTTCGTTCGACTTTGACACTAAAAATATGGACGCACACACCGGACTTGTTCAACTTAGGGGGACGAAGGGTCCCGGCGCGCTGGCCAGGGGCGGTTTCTCCGCCGGAGTGGACAGAAGCGGCAGGGCCTCTTATGCCTTTTACAACAGAAGCGGAACCAGCAGCGCGAATATACTGCCTGAACTGCCGCCCGGAATGGAAAGCTCCTCTGGAGTCGCGAACCTTGCCACACAGCTTCCGGTCGCGCCCCTGCCGCCCTTACCCGGCCCTGGACCCGGTCCCGGTCCCAGCCCTGAGCCCACCACTCCGCCCAGGCCACCTGGCGCCGGCAGCGCCGGCACACCTGGCGGCGGCGGCGGCAACAACGTAGAGATTGACATTCAATATTAATCTGCTTGACTTAAGACCCGGGAGAAAGACAGCGTGAACGTGAACTGGAAGAACTTTATTGTTGGTCTTGCCGTCGCGGTGTTTTTCTCCCTGCTTTACTTCCTGGGCGTTTTTAACCGCCTGGGATACCAGTCCTACGACCTTCTTCTGCGTTTCCGCGCAGAGCGGGATCGCGTGCAGACAGATTATGTTGTCTTTCTGGATGTTGACGACAATGCCATAGCCTACAACGGCATCTTTCCCTGGCCACGTTCAATTACCGCAGACGCCCTCCTTAGACTAAAGGAATTCGGGGCTACTGCGGCCATCTTCGATATTGAGTACATCGACAGGGGGCCTCCGGGGGTGGACGCCATCTACCTGAACCAGGGGCTTTCCGCTGACTTTAACCGGAGCTTTGACGAAATCAACGCCTCGGTCCGCGAGATCATCGAGGCCATCGCTTCAGGCAGATTGAACCGGGGGCAAATTGAAGAATACTCCCGGATGCTTCACCAGATAATCGACGCTGAACATTACAATCTCTTTTCTAGAGCACAGAGAGTGGCCAGGGATAATGACCTCTACCTGGTTCAAAGCTCAGCTCTCTTTGGCAGAAGCTGGGCCTCCCTTAATTTAAGGGAATCGCCGCTGACCGATGAAGAGCAGATCGGCCGGCGGCCCATGGCGGAGGAACTTTTTTCCTATCCCATCGTTGCCCCGCCCAGGACGGCCCAGGCGGCCTACGTGGACATTCTGCCCACCATCCCCGGCTTTGCCCAGGCGGCAAAGGGGGCGGGCTTTACCAACGTTGTCGTTGACGAGGACGGCACCCGGCGGCGTGTACACCTGGCCCAGAACATCCACGGCCACTGGTACCTGCAGCTGGCCTTTTCCCCGCTGGTGGATTTTCTTGGGAACCCTGAACTGGAGCTGGACAACAACAGAATGCTTATCAGGCAGGCCCGCATGCCCGATGGCAGAACAAGGGATATTTCGATTCCCCTGGACGGCAACGGCAGGATGATCCTTGACTGGCCCAAGGAAGACTACTTTGAAAAGTATACCCATCTTTCCTTTCACGATTTTTCCCTTCTGGAAGACCTGGAAGCCGGACTGGAATACGAAGCAAGAACCCTAAGGAGTACGGTGGATTTTCTTTTCTTCGGCCAGTTTGATCCCACCCTGATGAGAGCTCACTTTATCCTGGCGAATCTGGAAGGACTATTTGACGCGATTCACGAGACAAGGAACGTGGCCCTGGAGCAGACTTCCGAAGAATACTTTGACACCCTTATTGAATACCGCCGCGAAAGCCGGGATCTAATAAGGGATCTTTTGGAAATAGATCCCTCCACAAGAGTTAACGAGCTGCTTCCGGATCTGATTAACTTCTACGGAGAGTTCGCCTCTTTTTTCGAGGAGCAGGCCGGAGAGATTGAATTCCGGATGGAAAGGCTCGGCATTAACCTTTACAGATACGAGGAAATAAGCGCCAAAATCGAAGGCATCGTGCGGGATAGATTCTGCATCCTGGGCCGGGTCGATACGGGAACCACCGATATTGGCTCAAACCCCTTCCACGGCATTTACGTCAACGTAGGAACCCACGGGGTTGTACTGGACATGATCCTTTCGGAGGCTTTTATTACCAGCATCGCCCAGCACTGGCGTATACTTTTTGCCCTGGTCGTGGTATTTGCGTTTTTTGTTCTAAGCGCGAAATTGTCCCCCGTGCCCAGGGCCATTTCGGGCGTACTTGTAACCCTTGCCATTGCCCTGGCCGCAGCCCTGCTCTTCCGTTTTACGGGGATCTTTTTCAACCCGCTTTTGGCCCTCTTTGCCATGATCAGCTCGGTCATCCTGCGTGAAATAATCGCATACGCGGGCTCCGAGCGGGAAAAGCAATTTATCCGCAAGGCCTTTTCTACCTACGTTTCCGATGATGTCGTAAAGGAGATCATCGAAGACCCCTCGCGGCTGCAGTTAGGCGGAACCAAGCGTCACATGAGCGCGGTCTTTACCGACGTCAAGGGCTTTTCAACGATCTCCGAGCAGCTCGATCCCGAAAGCCTTGTAAGCCTTCTGAACCGCTACCTGACATTCATGAGCGACGCGATTCTGGAAGAAAAGGGAACCATTGACAAGTACATCGGCGACGCCATAGTTGCCTTTTTTGGGGCGCCCATGCCGATGGAAGACCATGCCATCAGGGCCTGTCAGTCCGCCCTTGCCATAAGGCGAATAGAGGCGGGGCTTAACAAAAAAATCATGGAAGAAAAGCTTTCGCCCATGCCGCTTTTAACCAGAATCGGCATCAACACCGGAGACATGGTTGCCGGAAACATGGGCACCGAAAACAAAATGAACTATACGATCATGGGAAATACCGTAAACGTTGCCGCCCGCCTTGAGGGTGTGAACAAGCAGTACGGCACCTGGATAATCGCATCGGACGACACTATCCGGGAAACCGGAGGCCGCATCCTTACCCGCAAGCTGGACAGGGTCCGGGTGGTGGGCATCAACGAACCCGTCCGCCTCCACGAGCTAATCGAAATCGGCGATTTCGCCACACCGGAACAGAAAAATCTGGTGAAGCTTTTCCACCAGGCCCTGGAGATATATGAAAGCCGCAAATGGAAAGAAGCCATGGAAGGCTTTAAGGAATCCCTGTCAATGGAAGCCGACGGCGGCGGCCCTTCGGCAAAGTACATCGCCCGCTGCGAAAAGTTTATAAAAACCCCGCCCCCGGATAACTGGGACGGCGTGGCCAATATGACGGAGAAGTAGGGCTTAGCGCCGCATCGCCTTCCAGGGATTAATGCCAAAGCGAACCTGGAAGTAAAGCCAGCCAAAGGCAAAGCCCGCCAGGTGGGTGGTGTGGGCCACATTGCCCCTTGAGCCTGTGAGCAGGAAGAAAACTTCCAGGGCGGTAAAACCCAGAACCATCACCGGGGCCCGCAGCGGGATTATGCCCCAGATGTAAATAACCGAGCGCGGGAAAAAACTGGCAAAGGCCAACTGCACCGCAAAGACAGCCCCGGATGCTCCCATCAGGTGGATCATATAGTTGCCGGTAAAAATGTAAACAAAAAAGGAAAAAACTCCAGCCAGCATCCCGGTGGTTAAAAAGTACAGAAGGAATTCCCGGCTCCCCATTTGCCATTCCACCTGGCGGCCAAAGATAAAAAGGGCGAACATATTAAACAGCAAATGGGTGATGGAACGGGGATCGTGGATAAACATATAGGTAACAAACTGCCAGACCCAGCCCAGGCCCAGCACTCTTACGGGGTTCATTGAAAAAAGGGGTATCATCGGGATCTCTACCAGAAGACGCTGGATCATATAGGACAAAATATTAATCCCGATAAGAATAAAAACCATGTTTTCCTGCCGGTAACGGAAGGGACGCCTGATGATGCTCATGTCATTAAGATACGATTATTTTTCCTTTGGGTCTATGCCCATAATTTTATAATAGTCCGCTATGGTCTCGGCAAGGACCAGGCGGTTTCGCAGGGCGGCGCTGCCTGGCCTGCCCTTTGTTCCGGCGGGGGCCTTGGTATAGGCGCAGAACTGCCTGCGCATTTCCTTGCAGGCCCTTTTCTCCCCTATGTCTGCGGCAAGAAGTTTCAGGTGGCGAAAGGCAACGTTTATACGTTCATCGAAAGGCACCGGCTCCCAAAAGCCGCTGCTCAGATAGGAACGGGCAGCGCTAAAGATAAAGGGGTTCCCCTCGGCCCCTCTGGCGAACATGATCGCCGCGCAGCCTGTCTCGCTGAGCATGCGAACGGCGTCTTCCGGCGAGAAAAGGTCCCCGGAACCTGCCACCGGGATTTGCAGACGGGAAACCAGATCCGCTATATGGGACCAGTCGCTCTTGCCCCCGTAGCCCTGGGCCCTGGTTCGCGGATGCAGAGTCAGCATTGAGACCCCGGCCTCTTCGGCGATGCGGGCGCATTCGCGGTAATTTACCGCGGCGGAGTCCCAGCCGGAGCGCATCTTTATGCAGACGGGGATGCCCCCCAGAGCCTCATTGGCCGCCCGCACAAGGGCTTCCACGATCCGGCCTATAAGGGGCGGGTCTTTCATAAGGGCGGAGCCGGCGCCCTGCTTTACCAGCTTGGGAACCGGGCAGCCGCAGTTAATGTCCAGGGCATCGGGGCTTAAGGGGGCAAGGGCCAGGGCGGCCTTGTACATGGTCGCCGGCTCATGGCCAAAGAGCTGAATCGCGTAACGTTTTTCGCCTTCCCCCCGGCGGGCCATGTCGAAGCTAGGCTTCCCCCCCCTGCTCAGGGCTTCGGCGGAGACAAGTTCGGTAAAGGCAAAGTCGGCCCCGTATTCGGCGCAAATCGAACGGAAGGAGCGGTTCGTATAGCCGGCAACCGGAGCCAGGAATAGGTTGCCCGCCAGTTCCAGGGAGCCTATTTTAACCGGACGGTATAAGTTAATCCAGGCCAAAGAAACGGTTGGAGTTTTCCCAAAGGGCGGCGGCCAGCTCCTCTTCGGCCATATCCAGCATTTCAGCCAGGAAGCGCCCTGTAATGGGCAGGTACTTGGGCATATTCCGCTTGCCCCGGTAATCGGCAGGAACCATAAAGGGACTCTCAGACTCAATCAGCATCCTGTCCAGGGGAAGCATCTCGATGGTTTCATGGAGGTTTTTGGCGTTCCGGTAGGTAAGGTTCCCGGCAAAAGAGAAATAAAGGTTTAGATCCAGGGCCTTTTCCGCGTATTCGGCATTCTCCGAATAGCAGTGGAGGAGGCCGCCCCTGGGCGGGAGTCTGTCTTTAAGAATGTCCAATACGTCCTTGCCGGCATCCCGGTTGTGTATTATCACGGGAAGGTTCAGTTTGGCAGCCAGATCCAGTTGGGTGATAAAAAGCTCAATCTGGGACTTTTTGTCCCCAAATTTGCGGTAGTAATCAAGGCCTATCTCCCCTATGGCCAGGACACGGGGAAGGCGGGCGCTATGTTCTATGGTTGCAATCCAGTCCCTGCCCGGATTCTGCACCTCCGAGGGGGAAACGCCCACAGCATGGTAGACATTAGTCGCGGATTTGAGGTTTTCATATATCTTTGCAAAATCAATGAGACTATTGCATATGGAAACGAGCCGGTGAACAGAGGCCTGCCGGGCTTCCTGTATGACTATTAGCTGCTCTATAGGATCCTCACAAATGAGCCCTATATGGGCGTGAGTATCAAAATACTGCATATATTATTCCATTAAGATATGATAGTCGCCTTCTCCAAACTGGATAACTTTAATTCTAACACAGTAGCTTTCACTCGTCAATGAAATTATTTACTAAAGAGTATGACTATTGACTTGGGGATAATTTTCAAATATTCTTTTCCTACCTGCTATAACTCCAATATATCTATCAGGGGCTTATTTTTTTGATTGGAACGGTAATTATTAACCCAAAAAAGCAGGATAGGGAGAAAGTCTCTTCTACCCTTTCGAATCACGGGGAAATCAAGGTATTGGCCCAGGGAAAAGATGCCTACGATGCCCTAAAACTCATAGGCAATTTGAAACCTGACATTGCCATCCTGGACACCAATATTGAGTTTATAGACGGGGAAGAAATACCGCCTTTGATAAAATCCCGCTCCCCCAAAACCGGGGTTATCATCCTTATCGCCAAGATAAGCGATTATCAGTTATTCAGGGCCGCCTCCAACAGGGTATCGGGCTTTGTTCACAAGGAAACGGATCTGGATAAACTGGGCGAAATTGTAAAAACCATCCACAATGGAGGCTGCTTTATCAGCCCGGCCATTGCCGCAAGGGTTCTTGGGCTTTTAGCCGCCAATAGATCCATGTCTGAGGCGGAGCTGCGGACCAATGGGAACGAGGCGGGCAGTTTCGCCCTGGATCCCACCAAGTATCTTAGCAAAACGGAGCTGCGAATTCTGACCTGTATAGGAGAAGGCTATGCCAGCGGCGAAATAGCGAAAAAACTCAACCTGGCGGTTGGTACGGTAAGGAACTATATTTCCTCCATAATGCGCAAGGTAGGCCTTAATAGCCGCTCCCAGATGGTACGTTATTCCTTGCAGTACGGCCTTGTTTCGTTGCATTCCCAGCAGCGATCGTGATACAATGACTAAATTTGGGGGGCTAATAATATGAATACCCTTTGCGGAATTGATTTGGGGACCCAAAGCTGCAAGATCATTCTCTACGATCACGAAAAGAGGCGCATTCTGGAGACTGCCCAGGCCCCCCTGGACATGATCGCGGCCAATGACGGTACAAGGGAGCAGAAAGCCGAGTGGTATGCCCAGGCCCTGAAGACTTCCTTTGGCAAGTTAAGCGCTAAAGCGAAAAAAACCATCGCCGCGCTTGGGGTTTCCGGTCAGCAGCACGGTTTTGTACCCCTGGACAAGAGGGGCAGGCCCCTTTACAACGTAAAACTATGGTGCGATACCTCCACCCAAAGGGAATGCGAGGAACTCACAAAGGCCGCCGGCGGCGAGGCTGCCCTGATCAAGAGCGCCGGGCTTCCCATGCGGGTTGGCTATACCGCCCCCAAGCTGCTCTGGCTAAAAAAGCACAAACCAAAGGCCTTTGCCGGCCTGGCCCATATACTTCTGCCCCATGACTACATAAACTTTCTTTTGACCGCAAGCTACAGCGCCGAGTACGGGGACGCATCAGGAACAGCCCTTTTCGATGTCCGCCGCCGCCGCTGGTCAGAGAAGGTATGCGCCTGCATAGACCCAAAGGTATATACCTGCCTGCCGCCCCTTATCCCTCCGGGCCAGGCCGCCGGAATGGTTTCCGCCGCCGCCGCCGCCGAATACGGCATCCCCCAGGGAGCCCTGGTTTCCACGGGGGGCGGGGATAACATGATGGGCGCCATCGGTACCGGAACGGTACGTGACGGCGTTCTAACAATGAGCCTTGGGACCTCGGGAACCCTCTACGGCTTTTCGGAAAAGCCCGTCATCGACCCAACGGGGAACCTGGCGGCCTTCTGCTCCTCCACCGGCGGCTGGCTGCCCCTGCTCTGCACCATGAACTGCACCGTCGCCAGCGAGGAATTCCGCTCCCTGTTTGGCCTGGACTTAAAGGCCCTGGACGGCGAAGCGGCAAAAGCGCCCATCGGCTCAGAGGGCGTGGTGGTACTGCCCTTCTTTAACGGGGAGCGGACCCCCAATTTGCCAAACGGCAGGGCAAGCCTTAACGGGATAACGGCGGCGAACTTTAAGCGCCCTAACATACTAAGGGCGGCCCTTGAGTCGGCCATCTTTGGCATGCGCGGCGGCCTTGAGGCTTTTGGCAAATTGGGCTTTAAGGCAAGGGAAATACGCCTGACAGGCGGCGGCTCCAAAAGCCCCCTCTGGCAGAACATTGCCGCCAATGTAACTAATCTGCCCCTGCGCATCCCCGCAAGCAGCGAGGCCGCCGCCATGGGCGCCGCAGTTCAGGCCCTGTGGACATTGCAAGGCGGGAAAACCCCCATCGGCAGCCTAGCCCAGGAGCATATCGCCCTGGAAGGAGGATTACTCATCAAACCCGATCCAAAGTCCGCAAAGGCCTACGATAAGGCCTACGAAGAATATTCCAGGTATCTAGGGGCCCTGGGACCCCTTTACAAATAAATTAGGAGGAAATTATGAGCGATTTTTTTGTTGGTAAAAAGGAATACTTTCCTGGGATTAAAAAAATTAAATACGAGGGCCCAAAAAGCAAAGAGCCTCTTTCCTTTAAGTACTACGATCCGGAAAAAATCATAGCCGGAAAGAGCATGAAGGATCATCTGCGTTTTGCCATTGCCTACTGGCATAGTTTCTGCGGCGACGGCTCGGACCCCTTCGGCTCGGCCACCATACCCCGTCCCTGGGCTGCGGAAGCCGCTAATCCAATGGAAGCGGCGGAAAACAAACTTGATGCGGCCTTTGAGTTTTTCACCAAGATGGGAGTGGAATACTACTGCTTCCACGACAGGGACATGGCGCCGGAAGGCTCAAGCCCGGCGGAAAGCGAGAAGAACCTTTTTGCCATCGTTGACAAGGCGAAAGGCCTTCAGCAGAGTACCGGGATAAAACTGCTCTGGGGGACTGCCAACTGCTTTACCAATCCCCGCTTTATGAACGGCGCAGCCACCAATCCCGAATTTGGCGTAATGGCACTGGCCGCGTGCCAGGTAAAGGCCGCCATAGACGCTACTATAACACTTGGCGGACAGGGCTATACTTTCTGGGGCGGACGCGAAGGCTACATGAGCATTTTGAACACGGATATGAAAAGGGAAAAAGATAACCTTGCCCGCTTTCTTATGATATCCAGGGATTACGGACGCAAGCAGGGCTTTAACGGCGCTTTTTACATTGAGCCCAAACCAATGGAACCCAGCAAGCACCAGTACGATTTTGACACGGAAACGGTAATAGGCTTTCTGCGCTACTACGGCCTGGACAAGGATTTCAGGCTCAACATTGAATCAAACCACGCGGAACTTGCAAACCACGACTTTGTCCACGAGCTTCAAATCGCAGCAGACGCCGGACTTTTCGGCTCGGTGGATGCCAACCGGGGCGACCCAAGAAACGGCTGGGACACGGATCAGTTCCCCAACAGCGTCTACGAGTGTGCCCTGGCCATGTATGTCATTCTGAAAAACGGCGGCTTTAATACCGGGGGCCTTAACTTCGATGCCAAGATACGCCGGAATTCCGTAGACCCGGCGGATCTCTTTATCGCCCATATAGGCGGCATGGATGTTTTCGCCCTTGGCCTGGAAGTCGCCCAGCGGATCATCGACGACGGGGTAATCCCGGACTTCGTGAAAAAACGCTATTCTTCCTATGACTCAGGTGACGGCGCAAGGTTTGAAAAGGGTGAGCTTGGCCTTGCGGCCCTGGCGGATATTGGCTTTCAGTCAGGCTACGGCAAAGCGGGCCTTAGTTCCGGAAAACAGGAATATCTGGAAAATCTTTTAAACCAGTACCTGTTTATCTGATATTGCCCAGAGCTTTTACCATGTAGAGCTGCAGATAAAGTACCAGATGACTTTTCCCGCTCAGGCAGGAAAGAGCCGGATTGCTGTTAACGGTAGTCAGGGCAAGATCGGCAAGGGCTTCCTGGGTGGGGACGGCGTTTCGATTAACCTTTAGGTAACTGCGCAGTTTGTTTTTTATAAGGAAATGTACATCCTCAAGGACGTTTGCCCTGGTCTGGGGATTGATAAGCTTAAGCCAGCGGCTTTGCAGTTCTTCCAGATACTCTTCGATGGTATAACCCGCCGGAACAAGGCTGACCTCCATATCTTCTGCGGCAGCCCTGACATCTTTTGCCCGGTCCTTTTCTTCAAGGACAACCTGTTCCTCATCGCCTGCCGTCTTGGATTTGCGTTTTTTCTTTTTCCCTCCAAGTCCTTTAAAAAACGCGATAATGCCGCCGATGATTGGTATGGAGTACCAGAAAGGAAGGGCCAGCTTGGCATCGTTCAGGGCTTCTTTGCGCCGCAGGTTAAATAGTATTGAATACGGAAGCAGCTTTCCCTTTTCAAAGATCTTTAATGCAGAGGGAAGGCTGCCCATCTCCCGTTCCGCCTCCTCATGAACCAAAGCCACCTTGGGGTCAGCAAGCAGAGTCATTAAAGAAGGGCAAAGTTTATCCGCAAACTTGTAAAGGAGTAATTCAAACTCGTCGTCCTTGTCCATTGCCGGCTCATTTTTGAATTCCGCAATCAGGCGGCGCCAGTGTTTGGATACCGCGTCCTTTACCATGAAGCGGGACTCCGTTAGAAGATGGACACAATAGGACAGCATCTTTTCTTTTTTGATAAAAATAAGCTCCATGCTGTTGGCGTCCTGAACGACAAGCAGTTCAGGCAGCATACTGTGGCTTGACTTGGTTTTCTCTTTGATCCACGCGTCCAGATCTTCCTTTGCATAAAGGCCCAGGAGTAAATTCCCCTTGGGGTCTTTGAACTGGAGGATCTGGCCTATGGTGTAGGCATAAGGCGACTTTGCCAGAAGTCTTTCCAGACAGGCAAGAGCGTGTTCTCTCTCCCGCTGTTTTATAGCCAGGGCGTTATGGTATCCATTTAGGAGCTCAATAAAAAAAACCGACTGGATAACGGCATAATCCTCTTCAAAAAACTCTTTTTTCTCTCTTACATCTTTTTTTACCAGATTGCAGAAATAGGACCAGAAAAGAAAGGAAGTCCCCCTGCCTTCCGCTATGTCCTTGTAGCATTCCAGCGGCCTATAAAGGACTTGATTTATCTGATTCATTATGTATTCATCTTTGCCCGGAAGCTGGGGTTTTAATCTGCTGACGGCAAATTCCTTGTTCTTTTGCCGGCGAAGGTATGCGCGTACTTTCAGGAAGGCAATTTCACCAAGCCGCCGGGGAATCATTCTGGACAAAAGCAGGGCATGGCCAAAGTCATCGGGAAACTTGATTCTGATAACAGGAAGATCTGATTTTGGAGGGTCTTTATAAGATTCTTCCAGATAGGCAATAAATCCATACTCAAGATTAACATGCTTGACCTGTTTTTCCGGCAGGATGATCTTAAGGGATTCTTCGCTGTAAAAGGGCAGATTCGCGTCTTCATCGGGGTTCTTGTAGGCATCGTTCACCTTTTCCGCGAAAAAAATGGGCACAAACAACCTGTTGGTGCTTTTCTCCGTAAAAAACTCACATTTGCCTGCCTGCGAAAGGACATCCACTTCGGACCAGAACTTTTCCGCGTCGTTTTCTATCCACTGAAGCAGATCAGGCTGCTGCGCGGCATATTTTTTGGCATATTTTTCAAAGTATTCCAGAAAGGAATCTACATCTATTTGGGGAGAATTGATCCTTTTTGCATAAGAAACTAGTATGGAGAACAGATCTGTCTTTCGGACCATACTACTAATATCTTCAATTTGAACAGGACAGTCAATAAGAACTGCGGAAAAACGTCAATGAAAAACAAAAAAATCATCGGCTTAACAGGATTTTATTGCTCCGGGAAAAACCATGTGGCACAGTTCTTGGAGAAGCGGGGCCTGGCGGTGCTGGATCTGGATAAGCTGGGGCACGAAATCATCGAAAAAGAGAAAGAACCCATTTTGGCCCGTTTTGGCAGGGATATTTTGACAAAAGAAGGCGGAATTGACCGGAAACGGCTGGGGGAGAAGGTTTTTGGCAAAAAAGAAGAGCTGGCGGCCCTGGAAGAGCTGATCCATCCTCCGGTAAACCGCCAAACCCTGGCCTGGATACAGGCGCGGCAGGAAAAAGCCTGCGTAATTAACGCGGCCCTGCTTCACCGCTCGGCGGCTTTTGAGCTTTTGGACGCGGTTATTATCGTGGAAGCCCCTTTTTTGCTCCGGCTGCTTAGGGCAAGAAGGCGGGATCGTTTGAATTTGCCCTCCCTGTTCAGACGTTTCGCCAGCCAGAGGGAATTCGGCGCTCAATTTTTCAATGAAAAAACCGATATTTACAGGGTAGACAACTCTTCGATTGGCGGGAAAAAACTTGACAGCCGTATTGATGAGATTCTTTCCCTACTGGGAATAACATAAGGTGTGGGCATGGAAAAGAGAAAATTACTTTTGGTGGCAATTTCGGTAGGTTTATTTCTGGTTTTAAGCATCGGGGCGGCTATACTGTTCTTTGCCCCAAGAAATGTCGCTGTTTCTCCCGGGGTTTTATCCACCGGCACCGGGGCCATAGCGCCTCCGATCTCCCAGATTTCCCCCCCGGTATATCCCCTTGAGGCTTCCAGAGCCGGTACTCCTTCAGCGCTAGACCCGTCTGAGCTTGTAAGGGAGGTCCCCGGTTTAGAAGCAGCGCCGGAGGGAACCGCCAGAGACGGGGCCAGTTTGCATATTAGAGGCACCGGCCAGGGCGAAACGGTGATCAACATCGCCACGCCCAGCACAGCCGCCGTCCCCGATACAGCCCCCGTAGGCCGGGCAGCCGCTCCCGCCGCCAGGACCACGGCGGCGGCCCCCAGGCCAGCAGCGGCCGCCGCCCCGCCGGCCCAGACGCCCAGAGCGGCGGCCCAGCCAAGCAGGCCGGCGGCCCAGGCAAGAACCCAAAGTGATTACTGGGTTCAGACCGGCGCCTTTTCCACCATAGCCACCGCCGAAAGGGTCAAAGAAAACCTGGCCGACCAGGGTATTACTTCCATCATAGATAACCGGGAAGTAAACGGCCAAACCATGTTCAGGGTCCGGGTGGGCCCCTATGGCTCCCAAAGCGAGGCAAATTACTGGCTGGCCCTAATCCAAACCATCAACGGCTTTGAAAACAGCCAGGTCAGGCAGACAACCCGGCTCTGAGACTGGCCGGACGCACAGTATCCGGGGGAATCCTTCCCCTTGCCCTTCCACTTTTTAATCTTTACAATAGCATAATGAAGAATTTTGTAGAGTGGGAAGACCGGTTTTCGATAGGTGTCCCACTTATTGACAGTCAGCATAAACAGCTCATCGCTGCTACAAATGAACTTTACAAGGCCTGTCTGTCCAACGATGAATACGCAAGGGAACAATTCAGAACCACCGTCCGCGAGGCTGTGGCCTATGTAAAGCATCATTTTTCAACTGAAGAGCAAATAATGGAGAAAGTCGCCTTTCCGGGGATGGCGGAGCATAAAAAGATTCATGCGGAATTTGCCCTTGAAGTCTTAAGAAACGTGGAAGAATTTGAAAAGGGGCAAAAGTTTGTTCCAAATCAATTTGTCAGATTTTTAAAGGATTGGGTTCTGTCACATATTGCCGTCATTGACATCTATCTTGGGAACTTTATTGTAGACAGGCAGGGTATGAAACAGGAAGGCATTGCCAGAAAACCTGTCATTCTTGCCGTGGATGATTCAGTAACACAGCTTGAAATAATTAAAACCATACTCCCCATGTACGATGTCTATACCTGTGATTCTCCCGCGCGGGCGCTGGATATAGCAAAATTCCTGAAAATTGACATTATCCTGCTGGATATTTCCATGCCGGAAATGAGCGGTCTTGAATTGCTCCATAATCTGCGAAATGATCCAAAATACGATCTTATTCCGGTTGTTATTATTTCAGACAGGGAAAACGAGCAATACATATCCAAATCGGTAAAATTTGGCTCCGGGGATTACGTTGTAAAACCTGTTGTGCCGGAACTTTTGATAAACAAGATAAAGCGGCTGCTTGATTTGAATATGGTCCAGGGAACAGTGCCTTTGCCGCACTGAAAAGAGACACTGACGCATAAATAAAGCATATAATAAAGAAAAAAGACGCACATTTTTTAAAAAAAATCCGAAAATTTAGAAAGAGATACAAAAAAAGGGGTGTGTCGTGAGGATAAAGTACAAACTTAGCGTCATTGTGATCGCTATTTTGGCGCTTGTGGTCTCTGGAATTTCTTTTATGCTTCTGCGTCAGGCTTCCGGAATAACCATGGATCTTAGCCTTCAGAGCATGGACTACCTTGCTGAACACCAGGTTGATTACTGGAAGGGCCGGGAAGATACCTATGTACGGGTGCTGCGCACCCTGGCTAATGTTATGGCCGGGTATGAAGACATACCCATGGTAGAGCGGCGGCAGCGCTTTAATGACATACTTCATTCTACTTTTCAGGCAGAACAGGAAATGATTGTCCTTAATACCATCTGGAAACCAAACAGCATTGATAACCTGGACTCTCAATACATCGGCCGGGCAGGTGCCGGCCCTACAGGGCAGTTTGCCTCGGTCTTTTCCAGGGAGACAGGTGTTATAGAACACCGTTCTGCTGTCCACGACATTGTGGGAGTCATGAATCATCTTAACGGGCCCAATTCCCATAAAGAGCGGGTGGAAGATCCCGCAAGCAGAAATGTAATGGGCACTGACGTTTATTTGCTCCGCTTGTCGGTTCCCATCATTAACCCCCGCACCAATGAAGCCGTAGGCAGCGTAACCTGTCTTTTGGACATCGCTTCAATACAGGAAGAATTGATGCGCTTTGTCAGCAGCCATGATGAAATTATCGCTATGGCGATTTACACCAATAACGGTTTTGTCATAGGACATTCGATAGGCGAGCGGATAGGCAGCATGATGCAGGATGTGGAAATCATATACGGCGACCGGCTGGAAGAAGTTGTGCAGCTGATCCACAGCGGAGGATCAATACATCTTGAAAGCTTTTCGCATGTTTTTAGAACTAATTTGGAGATCAGCCTTAAGTCTTTTAGTATAGGTAATTCTGACAGAACCTGGACGGTAATGATTGCCGAAAGGGAAGATCAGCTCATGGCCGGGGTAACTACCATGAGGAGCTATACCATCATCCTGGCGCTTATGACAATACTGATTGCCGCCATAGCTATCTTTGTTTTCCTGCACTACATGACCAAGCCCATTGTTGAAATTACCGAAACCCTAAAAGATATTTCGCAGGGCCATGGAGACCTGACCCATAATATAAACATAAATTCCAAAGACGAGCTGGGCAGAATGGCCCGCTACTTTAACCTGACCATGGAAAAGATAAAAATGATGGTCAGGCACGTCATGAACGAGACCAAGGTTATTGGCGAGGTGAGCTCTGATTTGGCCAACGACATGACCGAAACCGCCGCAGCAATGAACCAGATCACCGCCAACATCCAGAGCATCAAGCAAAGAATGATAAACCAGAGTGCCAGTGTCACTGAGACCAACGCCACCATGGAACAGATCACGGCAAATATCAACAAGCTAAACGGTCATGTGGAAAAGCAGACCGAAAGCGTCTCCCAGTCATCTACGGCCATCGAAGAAATGCTTGCCAACATTCAGTCGGTTACGGCGACCCTGGTTAAGAACTCAGAGAACGTGGAGGAGCTTACCGGGGCCTCCGAAGTGGGCCGCACGGGTTTATCTGATGTGGCTTCGGACATCCAGGAAATTGCCCGTGATTCAGAGGGTCTTTTGGAGATCAACGCCGTGATGGAGGGTATCGCCAGCCAGACCAACCTGTTGAGCATGAACGCCGCCATTGAAGCGGCCCACGCGGGAGACGCGGGCAAGGGCTTTGCCGTTGTTGCCGACGAGATCCGCAAGCTGGCCGAAAGCTCAAGCGAGCAGTCCAAGACGATTAGCACTGTACTCAGGAAGATAAAAGGTTCCATCGACAAGATCATGAATTCCACGGACAATGTATTGCAAAGGTTCGAGGCCATTGATTCAAGCGTAAAGACCGTGGCTGAGCAGGAAGAAAATATCCGCAACTCCATGGAAGAGCAGGGCCAGGGCTCTAAGCAGATCCTTGAAGCCATCGGCCATCTGAACGAAACCAGCCAGCTTGTAAAGGGCGGCTCAGTGGAAATGCTTGAGGGGGCCAGGGAAGTAATGCAGGAAGCCGACAGCTTGCAAAAATCAACCCAGGAGATAACCGGGGGCATGAACGAGATGGCCACCGGGGTGGATGAAGTCAACAAGGCTGTGAACCATATTAATGAACTAACCAACAAGAACCGTGATACCGCTGCCGCCTTAATGAAGGAAGTTCAGAAGTTCAAGATAGATTAATCCAAGGCAGTGCTCATTAATATTTTCGCAGTATCTCTATGGGTTTTAATTTCCCCGCCCGCCGGGCGGGGATCCAGGAAGCCAGGACAGAACTTAAAATTGTCAGAAAGCCGATGAGCAAAACCGCCCGGCCATCTATAATGATGGGAATGGTTTCCAGGTAATAACCTGAATCCAGAATCGTAACAGGCCCGGATTGGAAGATACCGGAAAAAAAGCTTAAGACCCTTTCCAGGCCTCTAATGAGGATATTCACAGAACTGCCAAGGGCAAGACCGGCGCTTATGCCGACGACCGATCCGGCAAGGCCGGTTAGAAAGGCTCCCCAGAGAAATACCGCGCTGGTAAAGAAAGGCCTGGCGCCGCAGGCTTTTAGAACGGCGATATCACGCTGGCGTTCAATGACCAGCATGGAAGTGGCAGATGAAACATTGACCGCAGCCACCAATACAATCAGGGCCATGATAAAAAGCAGAAGCTGCCTGGTTGACTCAAAAGAGTGGTACTGGGAACTTTGAATTGTTCTCCATGTATTAATGCCGTAGCCTGAGCCCAAACGCTCCCCAAGGGAACGGGCCATGGCCGGCGCCCCCCCGTATGGATCATCGATCTTAAGCATAAGATAGGCGCCGGCATCCGGCAGAATCTGCCTGCCCGCCTGAAAGCTCATGATGCACCAAAGGGAGTCCAGCTCTCTGTAACCGGAACTGATGATACCACGAACATTAAAGGCCCTTACTCTTGGAATAAAACTCCCGGAGGAGGAACTGTGTATGGTCATTATCCTGACAGTGCTTCCGGCTACGGCTCCTATTGCCCGGGCCAGCTCCTCTCCCAAAAGCAGATCCTGATCGGTTTCCAGCCTTGCCTCGCCGGAAATGGTAACTAGAAATCTCCTTGAGCCTTCGTCTTCCAGGAAAGAGGCGTCAATTGCCCGGATTGCCGTACCCCTTGAGCCAGCCGGGCCGTGGAGGATCCCAAGGCCGTTTAGCTCAGACCAGGCGCCGCGTATGCCCGAAAGCCCCTCAATAAAGGGAAGCACAGAAGCGGGATCCCATGGATCCCAGGGCTCCCTTAAATCCCGGTAATTGTAAATCTGCAGGTGGCCGGTTCCCAGTTCCAGGTAGCGGTCGGTAATTCCACGGATCATGCCGTCGGCAACGATAAGGGTTACCACGATGGGAACCAGGCTCAAGGCTATCCCCAGGGCGGCGCCCCGCAGATAGCGGCCCCCTTCCCTGGCCCGGCCCAGAAGGTAACGCAGGGCAATAAAGAAGGCCGGGCCGGTTTTCAAGCAGGCTTCCTTGGGGCCGGGGGAGCAGAGGCAAGCTCAAGAAGGCCGTTCTCCAAGACGTAACGTGTTTTCGCACGGCCGGCAACACTTTTGTCATGGGTAACCACTACCAGGGTCTTGCCCCATTTTTCCGCCCCGGAAAAGAGCAGCTCCGCCACCAGGGCATTATTCCGGGGGTCCAGGTTTCCGGTGGGTTCGTCCGCCAGGATAATGTCGGGATCGTTTACCATGGCCCTGGCTGCCGCCACCCGCTGCCGCTCTCCGCCTGAAAGCTGCGAGGGAAAATGGGCCAGCCTGTCACTCATCTTCATGTCTTCCAAAAGAGCCATGGCCTTTTCTTCGGCGTCTTTTTTCCGCATCCCTGTCATATAAGCCGGAAGCATCACATTCTCAAGTGCTGTAAAATCTTTTAATAGATAGTGAAACTGAAAGATAAATCCTATTCTGCGCTGCCTGTATGCGGAAAGTTCGCTTTCTGAAAGAGCCGAAATATCCTGACCGGCAACTTCCACGCTTCCCAGATCACTGCGGTCAAGACCCCCAATGATATTGAGCAGGGTGCTTTTACCGCTGCCGCTTTGACCTGAAACCGCCACGGTGCTGCCTTCTTCCACGGAAAAGTTTATCCCACGCAGAATGTGCAGCATCTCTGTGCCGGAGACATAGTTTTTCACCAGGGCATGGACCCGGATTATCTTACTCATAGCGCAGAACCTCCGCCGGCCGGGCGTTTGAGACCTTTCCAGACGCGAACCAGGCTGCCAGGACGGCTGAAAAAAGCCCGAACAGGGATATGAAAAGCAGCTCTTGTGGAATGACTCTGGAGGGAATTTCTTTGATATAAAAAATCTGGGGAGAAAAAAGGGTGAATTCTTCTGCTCCCCCATCAAATCCCAAAAGACCCAGGGCAAAATTAAAAAACGAAATAAACATATTTACAAGGCCTTCCAGAAAACTAAAAACCGCTGGGATATTAAAGGCGATAAGAAGACCCAGGAGAAGTCCAAGGCCGGCACCGGCAAAGCCGATGATAATACCATCAAAGACAAAGATCAGCCGCACTGCCTTATCCGAAGCTCCCAGGGCCCTTAGTAAACCAATTTCCTCCCAGCGTTCCAATACAGTCCGCCTTTGGGCCTGGAATATGTTAAGCCCCACCACAATAAAGATAAGCCCCACCAAAATAAACATCATAAGCTTTTCGGTTCTAAGTGCGGCGAAAAAAGCCCGGTTATAATCACGCCAGGAGCTAAGTAGGACGCCGTCAGGCGTCACGCCATTATACGCCATGTCCAGGGCCATGACTTTTTCGATCTCGTTCATGGCCCTTTGGTCCTGCCAGCGGTTGCTCAGCTTGATCCCCAGTACGGGAGAGGCCGCCGGCAGCACTTCCCTGGACATTGACAATAGTTCCCTGGCCGTTTCCAGATTGATAAAAGCCCAGCCAAGGTCGTATTCGTAATAATGAGAACGGAACAGCCCTGTGACCGTAAATCTGCGGGCTCCTGCATCCTCTTCGCCCTGGAGTGCTCCGGCAATTGAAAGAAGGCTCAGCTCATCCCCTACCCTTACAGAAAGATGCCTGGCCAGCTCCGCGCCCAGTACAATACTGTGCCGGCCGTTATGCGCTGTACTAAGGTCAAAAGAGCCGCTTTCAATATCAAGCCGCCCCGCCAGACCCGGATCACGTTCCAGGGCATCGGCGGGCAGGCCCCGGATCAGAGCTCCACGGGGATTTGAGTGCTCGCCCCGGAGCAGAACGTTATTCTCCAGAAAAGGCAGAACCGAAAGGACCCCCGGGAGCAGGGAAATCTGCTCGATTATATTGTTTATACCATCTGCGCCGTTTATGGTTTCCGGCGGAAAGCCCTCCAGCCTTAAATGCGCGGAAGATATTTCCAGAATGCTTTCGATAAAACCCAGTTGAAACCCGTTCATTACGGCAAGGATAACCGTCAGGGCCAGAACCCCGGTGGCAATCCCAAGAACAGAAAGTATCATGGAAGGGGAATTTTTATGGGAGCGGCCAAGATAGCGGGCGGCCACAAAGCCAATCCATTTACTGGCATTTTTTTTATTACCGGCATTTTTTTTACTTGCTTTCATTGAACTAAAGTTCATTGGAGGATCTCCCCGCCAAAAGACATTCTTTCTTCGGAGATCTTTAAGCCGTCTTCCCAAAAGGCCCGCAGAACAAGCCTTCCGTTCATGTATATTTCTTCCATGTCCCTATCACCCTGGCGCGTAACGCTCCGCTCCAATACGCCTCGTCTGATATTCCTTTCGGCAATCCGGTCTCCCTCCCAGTCAAAGTCAAATTCAATCAGGCGTTCATCATCATCTGATCGCCATAAAATGGTTTGCAGCCTGTCATCGGCCCAGGTATTCTGAAATTCACCCAGAAGCCTTCCGTCCGAAGCTCTCCAAAGCTCGGTTAAGATCCTTCCCCGGCTGTCAAAATTGTAAACAATCCTGGAGCCTTCTGGGAAATCAATATCAGAGAAAAAGGCAGAAAGAAGGGCCGTGCTGTGTACGTTAATTCTCATAATGGGGGAAAGATCCGGCCCAAGCCTTGGAAATGAAACCCTTGAGCGCAGGCCGGCCTGTTGATGCAGAACCCGGTCCATGGACCTTATGGAGCCTGAGCGGGTATATCGGAAAGTATCGGTGGAAACCAGGGCGAAAGACCGTGGAGGAGTTCTGTACCAGGTCTCAGTCCTAAGCAGGGTATTTTGACTGTATGAGAAACGGTATTCCCATTCGCTAAGATCATCTTCATAACTGGTCTCCCTGACCAAAAGGCCGGCGACGTCCATGAACTCAATGGAACCCGTTCTTGGCCCGTCGCCGCCATATCCGAAAAAGCGCATGGTCCCCGAGGCGCTAAGGCGGATTACATCCCTCCAGTCCCGGAAGATCCATTGTCGGCTCAGCTCCTCGCTTCCCTCGTAAAGGATCCGCAGTTCTACCTGGTACACAGCTTCGTAGTGGGGCGCAAGGAGCCTTGGCAGGGCGGCAGGCAGGGTTTCGGGATCAACTGTTTCGACCAAAAGGCTGTATTCGTATCTTTGTGCGGCGGCGCGGGAAGGGAACAGTTCCAGGGGCATGCCCAGGGAGTTGGAGCGATACCAGCGGGGATCAGGCACGAAAGGTTCAGGTTCTTCGCTTAGCTCAATTCCATTTTCCTCTTCAGCAAACTCATACAGCTCTTCTTCCTCTGCGACAAGGGGACTTGCGAAAAAAATTACGAATAACAGTATAAAAAGGACTCGCATAAACATAGGCTTAAATAAGACCGGCAAATTCTTCGGCGTAAGGCCGGGCCTGGAAGGGGGCAATATCGCTGTACTTTTCTCCTGTGCAAAGAAAAAGTACCGGAAGATCCAAATCCTCGGCCAGGGAAAAGACCGTCCCTCCCTTGGCGCTGGAATCGTATTTTGTAAGTATAATCCCGTCGGGGGAAACAGCCTCCTTGAATGTTTCAGCCTGGGCGCAGGCATTTCTGCCGGTGGTAGCATCCAATACCAGGTACTTGAAAAAATCACAGCCTGAGGCCCTGGTCTGGATAACCCGGCTGATCTTCTTGAGCTCTTCCACCAGTGCGGCCTTGGTATGCATTCTTCCTGCGGTGTCGGCGATGATAAGATCCCCCCCGCCCGCCTGGGCCGCCTCCAGCGCATCGTAGATCACCGCTGCGGGATCTCCGCCGTGCTGATGGGCCACCACGCGAACTCCCAGGCGCTCGCCGTGAATCTTTAACTGATCTATTGCCGCAGCCCGGAAGGTATCCGCGGCGGCAAGGATGGGCCGGCGCTGCTCCAGATGCCTATAACGCTCAGCCAGCTTTGCCGCGGTTGTGGTCTTGCCAACGCCGTTTACCCCCAGAAGAAGAATTAAAGCCAGCCGCCCAGGCTGAAGGCCGCCCGGTTCAAGGCCGTTTGCTGCCGGCCACGCTTTAAGCAAAATTTCTTCCAGAAGATCCGCCAATCTTTTTCGCGCATCTTCTCCATCGCTTATTTTTTCCTTCTTGCAGATCTCTTTTAGATTTTCCGCCAGCCTGTAAGCTCCGGCAGCGCCAAAGTCGCCTTCTACCAGAAGATCGCTTAGCTCCTCAAAGAACTCCTCGGAAAGATTCTGCTGGCCTCCAAAAAAACTTTTAATCTTTTTACCAAAGCCAAACTTTTCGCCGGAACCAGGATTTTCAGAAAGGGAATTCACTCTTCTGTCCTCCCAACATTCACGATGGGAGTTGGATCATCCTTGGAGGCATTGATATAGCGGAAAACCTGCCAAAAGGTCATTCCCAAAGATACGCCTATGGCGCCGTAGGAGCCGTAGGTGACCAGGCGGCCCAGGGAGGCAGAGTTGGAAAGGCTTTGTCTTCTCGCAGGGTCAAGGCCATAATTGTTTCTTGTCACAAAGTTATCCGCATCCACATAGGTTCCTGCGATGCCCACGGCCAAAAGGCTGACCGGCAGAATAATCCAGAAAACGCCGTAGTTCCTGTAAAGGCTATTGCGGGCCGTTGCCACCCGCTCTTCCTCCGGGGAAATAGGCGGCGATGTGACAAAAAATATCGCCCTTCTATCTATCTCTTCGGGGTCACGTATAAAGCGGGCATTGCCACGAAGCAGGGCATTATCCCTGTAGACCGCAGTACCTATTTCGCCTTCGGGCGTCTCCACGCTCATATAGACAAATTCATTACGGGGCAGCTCCAGAATTAAAGGCTCTTCTCCAATGTACATGCTGCCAAGAAAAACACGGGAGCCGGGGCTGGACGGAACATAAATGCCAAAGGAGGCCATGGCAAAAGGGGTTAGATCGATAAAGACATCCGTAAGCTCTGCCGCGTCAAGATCAATGGTAAAAGTGGCCGGCCTGTGATGCTCGGCCTGTACGGTGATCTCCGTCGTTCCAGGAGACAGGGCATGCACTTCTCCGACGTTCGCAAACCTGTCGTTGATAAGCAGCAGGGCGTCTTCCACAGAGGCGCGGACAACTATGGAAGCGCTCTGGCTTTCGGAAACAGCCAGGGCCAGGCGTCCGGCAGCCCCGTACATCACTTCATTAAAGTCATCTGTGGAAAAAAGGACCGAGTGTTCAAAGACAAAGGAGCGGCTGTAAAGGGTATACAGCCTAAGAGTAAGAAATATCCTGTCGTGGTATTCCGAAAGACTCCCTACCAAAAAGCCGTCGGCTTCATGCTCTCTTAAAAAGCGGAACTCGTGCCCCGGTTCCGGCGGCAGGGGAAAAATGTTGTTTAAGTTGTCATCGCTAAGAACAAAAAGCGGCCTTGGATCCACCAGCGGGTCAAGGGCGTCAATTTCCTGGAGCTTTTCTTCAAGATCCCTGATTGCCTGATCGACATTCCTAAGAGCCCGCTGGTACCTCCACTCTGGGTCCCCCCGGAAAATCAAAAGGTCCCTTTCAGTCCGCCTGTTTACAAGATCCCTGGCCGCCGCAGAACGCTGGCCGGCCAAGGCGTAGTCCCGGTAGTAGGTCTCTTCTTCCTCGCCGCGGAAACGGACGTTCAGCCTTGAAAGGGAGTCCGCCAGAGTCCTTGCCACCGTATCTCCTATTAGCTGCCGGGTCATGGGCAGGCCGGAAGCGTCAATGGCCGTTATGCACAATACCCATTGGGGATTCAGCTCCTCCTCCTCTACAACTTCCCTTCGGCCAAAGGCGAAAAGCTCCGCAGCGAGTATTAAAAAGAGGAAAAGAGTGATTGCTCTCATTTCTTTGCTCCAACGGAATTACTGTTCCAGGCAAAACGCAGATAATCTTCGATAAAGGGGTCAATTTCCCCGTCCATAACCGCCTGTATATTGCCCGTTTCCGTCTTGGTCCTGGCGTCCTTTACCATGGTATATGGCTGAAACACATAGGAACGGATCTGGTTACCCCAGGAAATATCCTTTTTCTCCTGGGCAAACTTCTCGTTTTCCTTTTCCTTCTCCTGGCGGTAGTGTTCGTAAAGCCGCGACTTGAGCATGCTCATGGCGGTGGCACGGTTTTTGATCTGGCTCCTTTCGCTCTGACAGGCCACCACTATCCCGGTTGGAAGATGGGTAAAGCGGACGGCACTGTCGGTCTTGTTTACGTGCTGGCCGCCGGCACCGCCTGAACGGTAGGTGTCAACCCGAAGATCCTCGGGGCGAATGTCCACCTCGACAGAATCGTCTATAAGCGGAAAGGCGTAAACCGAGGCGAAGGAGGTATGCCGCCTGGCGTTTGAGTCAAAGGGGGATATGCGAACAAGCCGGTGCACGCCGCTTTCCCCCTTCAGGTAGCCGTAGGCATAGTCCCCTTCGATTTTTACCGTCACGGATTTGATTCCTCCCTCGGCATCAAGCCGGTCCTGCTCTTCCAGGGCAAAGCCCCGGCGCTCGGCCCAGCGCATGTACATGCGGTAGAGCATCTGCGTCCAGTCACAGGCTTCCGTCCCGCCCGCGCCGGAATGCACCGTAAGGAAGCATCCGTTACGGTCTACCTCGCCGCTCATTAGTTCAAATAGGTTTTGCTTTTCAAACCTGGCGCTAAGATCTTTTATTACGGCTTTTATCTCGGCGGCCTGGCTTTCATCCTTTTCCTCACAGCCAAGCTGGTAAAGGACTTCCAGGTCTTCCATTTCTTTCTGTAAAAGCTTCCAGGGCTCATAGCGGCTCTTTAGACTTTTTAGCTCGCCTAGGGTTTTTTCCGCCGCCGCCGTATCATTCCAGAACTCCGTTTCTCCGGCTCTGGCTTCAAGTACAGCTATACGCTCCGCAAATCCACCCTCTTCAAAGCCGCCTCCAGGTGTTTAAGATTTGTCCTTTTAACTCTTCGATGGGAGAGCCCAATTCATTTAGCAACATAGTTTCCTCCGCTTTACCTTCTTCTTATGGTTTTCTTTATGTTTACGTTTACATTCCTGGGAGTTTCCCCGGAAGCATCCGCGTTAACGTCCTTTGCCACCATGCGCCGCCACTTTTTGTCTTTCAGGGTGCTTAATACCAAAGTCCCCTCCATGGGGAACTGGAAAAGCCTGAGCTTGTCGTAGGCATCGGTGGCCTTGTCCAGATCCCGCTTAACTCTTACCAGGGTTTCAGGGGTGATCGACGCAGATTCCCAGAGTCCCCGCTGCAACATTTTGAATCCATACTGGGCCAAAAGATCCGTCAGCTCTGCGGCGCGTTCCTTGGAACTGGGATCTAGCGCAATGGATACTAGCATACACTAAACATTAAGGGAAAATTGGGGGTTTGTAAAGGACGGGCTTAGCGCAAAGTCCGCAGCAAATAGCGCAGCTCCGGGTCAGCCGCAAGCGGAGGCTCCCTGCTTGCCTCTTCCCTTTCGTGTAACATAAAGACCTCGTCGCCCACGCTGATGCGGTCAAAGAAGCCCTCCCGGCTAAGGCGTCCGGCGGAAACTTCCTCGTCGGCCCGTTCGACAGTAAAGCTGCCGACCACGTCCTCGGGGGCAAAACTAAGGCCGATACCCTCGTTGCGCAGTCCTACACGGCCCCTTTGAACCAGTACAAACTCATCGCCGTCCCTAAGGCCGTCGGCCCGGCCCTTGTCGATAAGGCCCTGGTCCTGGCGGCGGCGGATAATCTCCGCGCGGAAAGGCAGGGCGCTGCCCATCTGGTCAACTATGCCCCGGCTGGCGTTGCGCAGCCTGTCCCCCCCGGTGCGGAAGGCATCAAAGACGGCGGCACGGGCACCTGTGCGGGCCACAAAAAGCTCGCCCCTTATGGAAAGGTCCCGCTGGTTTTCAGTTACGGATACAACAAGGAAATAATCGGCCTCCGCTTCCCGGGCCGTGCGAAAGGCGGCGGCGAAGGATGGCTGCCTTAGCTCAAGGTCCATTGGCCGGATGTTCCGCTCATGGATCAGGATTTCCCTTATGTAAGATGAGGCCGCCGCGCCGGCATCGGCGTGGTAAAAGGAGGACTGTGTTGCAATGGAAAAAACCGCCAGGTTCCAGTGGGGTTTTGTGATCATAACAGGATCCACATCCCAGCGCCGGAAAAGGGCCGTGGTAAGCAATACATTGTAGGCTTCCACCGCATCATTGATGGATCTGTCCGCCAGGCCCAGATCCTGCATGAACATTAGCTCCTCAAGATAGCGGGCAGGATAGCCCTGAAGGCGCAGCAGCTCTGCGTATTCCCGGCGCTCTGCGGCATAGGGGTTTAACCTTAGGCCGCGGCGGTATTCAAAAAGGGCCTGGTCGATAAAGTTCCTGGAACGGAAGTCCCTGGCCCGGCCAAAATGCCAGGAAGCCCAGCGGATACGCGCCGGGTCTTCAAGCCTTGTATTTGTAACAAGGAGTTCGGTCAAGGCGGCGCGGATAAATTCATCCTCTGGATCTATAAGCACCGCCGTGGAAAGCAGGTCCTGGGCCTCGGCCAGGCGGCCCATTCTAACAAAGGACATTCCCTTTAAGTGCCAGGAAAGAGAATCTTCGCGGTCTGAATTGATAAGTTCATCGGCGATGGCGGCGGCCTGCTCGTACTGTCCGGCGCGGTAATGAAGGGAAGCCAGAAGATAACGGGCCGGTCTGTAGGCGGGGCGGTAGTAAAGGGCGATTTCCGCGTTCTCGATGCCCTCGCTGATGCGTCCGTCCCTGGAAGCCAGGTAGGCGGCGTAATAGTAAACCCGGAAATCCCCGCCGTGCTGCTCCAGGGCCCTGTTGATATAGCTCCTTGCGCCGTCGCTGTCCCCCAGGGAACCCAATATCAGGGCAAGGGAAATCAAAAGCCGCCTGTCGTCCGGGAAGCGCGGAACTGCGGCTCGGTAGCGTATAACGGCTTCCCCGGTTCTGCCGCGGGCAATGTCCAGTTCGGCTGCGGCGAAAAGGGCCTCCCGGTTATTCGGTTCCCTTTCCAGTATCTGGCTGACAATCGCCTGGGCCTCTTCAAGGCGGCCCAGGGCAATCAGGGTAAAGGCCTCCAGGTTGGCCAGGGATGTGTCGGCCCTGGCAAGGCCCCTGGCCCTGCGAACCCAGATCAGGGCCTGGTCAAATTCGCCAAGCTCGTAGTAGCTTTCGGCAAGGGCGGCGGTGGCGCCTGCGTGGGCGGAGTTAAGGCGAAGGCATTCAAGGAAGAGTTCTATGGCCGAGTACCAGTCCTCCGCCTCCATGGAAGAACGGCCCTGCATGTAAAGGGCCTGGGCGCCCGGCTGCCCCTGTGCAAAAAGCACTGGCGGAAAAAGACTCGCACAGAGACACAGAGACACGAAGGTAAATAAAAAAAGTGATTTTTTTGCTTTTGCTCTCATATCCCCCCATTATACAAACAACAATCCTTATTCTTTGGTTGCTGCTCCCTTTACGATTTTAACCGAATTTATTTTGTGTCCTTCCACATCCTGGATGATAAACTCATGGCCTTCCCATACCTGCTTTTCATACTTTACAGGAATTTTCCCGAACAGGTCAAAGACAAAGCCCCCCAGGGTATCAAAATCTTCCGCCGGCAGGCAAATGTCGATGCGCTCACAGAGATCTTCCAGGTTTACCCTGGCGTCACAGAGCCAGGCTCCGGCACCCAGGTCTAAAATGTCTTCCTTTTCATTATCGAACTCATCCTGAATATCCCCAATGATTTCTTCTATTATGTTTTCCATGCTGACTATGCCCGAAACCCCGCCATACTCGTCCACCACCACCGCGATTTGCACCCGGCGGCGGCGCAGTTCCCGCAGCAGATCGCCAATGCGTTTTGCCTCCGGGACAAAAAATGGCTTGCGGGCTATGGCCCTTAGATCTATTGGGTCATTGCTGACAAGGCTCCGCAGTACGTCCTTGACATAGAGTATGCCGATTACCTTGTCGATGGTCTCCTCGTAAACCGGGAAACGGGAATGGCCGCTTTCAATGATCTTGGTCAAAAGTTCTTCCCGGTCAAGGTCTGCAGAGATAAAAACCGTATCGATCCTGGGAACCATTACTTCTTTTACAGTGGTAAGGGGAAGTTCCACTATCCCCTGAATCATTTCTTTTTGATCAGTTTCAAGAGAATCAAGAGTTTTTTTATCCAGTTCCCTGTCCTTTTTGAAAAAAGATCCAAATAGAGATTTAAAACTCATAGAATCTTCTCCCCGGCCATCGTCTCTTCAAGACAGGCCAGCAGCTTCTCCTGGGCCTTCAGCATTGGCTCCTCCGCCTGGTTGCCGGCATGAATTCCTCCGTACAAATGCAGTATAGCATGAACCAGAAGGCGGCGCAGCTCTTCATCCTGCGAAACCTTGAAAAAACGGGCATTTTCCTCCAGGGCCTCCAGGGAAATTACAATGTCCCCGGCCAGGAATGTTCCCTCGGGGCTCTGCTCTCCAATGGGGACATTGCTTTCCCACTGGGGAAAGCTTAATACATCCGTGGGCTCGTCCTTGTTGCGGAACTTGGCGTTAAGGGATTTAATGTAGCGGTTATCGCAGAAAAGGATCGAAAGCTCCCAGTCTTCCAGGGCCAGCTTTTCCAGAACTTTCTGGACGTAGCTGCGCGCCGCCTTTGTCCAGGGAGGCAGGGGAATTCCTTCCGCTTTGAATTCTACAAGACTCACTTCTTTACAGCCTCTTTTTTAGTTGCCAATTTTGGATATTCAATCCTGGAATGGTAGTAGCCCGCAAGAGCCCTGACAAAGGAATTTTTTATGGTCTCAAGATCCCGGAAGGTCAGTTCCGACTTTGCAAGCTGACCGGTTTCAACTTTATTCGCGATCAGCTCCTGGGTAAACTTTTCGATTTTTACGGCGGTGGGTTTGTCCAGGGTCCGGACAGCCGCCTCGGTCACGTCCGCCAGCATCACCACGGCGCTTTCCCTGGAGCGGGGCGTGTTTCCAGGATAGGTAAAATCGTCCATGCTGACGGCGGATTTTTTCGCATCCTCCTGCTCCAGGGCCTTATTGTAAAACCAGGTGATCACAGAATTGCCGTGATGCTCGCCAATAATCTCGATCAGTTCCCTGGGCAGTCCGAGCTGCCGGGCCTTTTCCACCCCAAGTTTTACATGGCTGCGTATCACCGTGGCGGAAAGCCGGGGGGCCATGTCATCGTGGCAGTTGTAATCGGCCTGGTTTTCCACAAAGCATTCGGGGTTCTCCATCTTTCCAAGGTCATGGTAATAGGCCCCCACCCTGGCCAGAAGTGGATTGGCCCCAATTTCCTGGCAGGCTGCCTCGGCCAGGTTCGCCACCATGATGGAGTGGCTGTAGGTTCCGGGCGCCACGGTAAAAAGCCGCCTGAGTATGGGCGCGTTCAGATCCGAAAGTTCGATGAGTCTAAAAGAGGTTGCGGCGTTCAGGGCGTGCTCCAGGGGCGGAAGGAGGCCCAGCACCAGCATACCGGAGGCTATGCCGTTAAAGGCCGCCCAGAAAATCGCGGCGGGATAGGTAGAGAAGCCAATGCGCTGCCAGAGAAGAACAGCGGTTATAGCCGCAATATTAGCCGCAGCTATGACAAGCCCCGCCTTGACAAGATCCATCCTCTTCTCGGCTCCCTGAAGGGAATAGGCGGCTACCACCCCTGAAACTGTGGCGAAAACAAAGGAGGGGGCGTCAAAGGAGCCGGTAAGAAAGGCCCCCAGGGGTAAGGCCATGGCCAGCAGAAGGGCCAGGCGCGGATGGATCAGGATTGAAGGGAGAATAATTACCAGGGCTGTTGGAAAGACAATTGCCACGGGCATGTGCTCGATGGAAATGTTTCTAACCAAAATGGAACCGGCTATGTACAGGGCCGAAAGACAGCAGACAAGGTAGGTTTCATTGTTCAGGAGCTTGCGGCCTATGATGCGGCTGCCAGAGAAATAGTAAAGAAGGGCGAAAAGCAAAAGAAGAAAAAGCATATTCGAAAAAACCGAGGAAAGATCGTTTCTGGGCAGGTTCATTCTAAGGGCCAAAAGTTCAGTCATGTCTTCTTCGGTGATGACAAAACCCCTCTTGATTATATGCCTTCCCTGATCAATGTGCCGCATAACCGGGTCGACCCTGGTTCTGGCTTCGATAACGCGCAGGGCGGTATCTTCGGGGGAGTAAAAAACATTAGGTGAAATAAACGGCCCAAGGAGCTGATAGACAGAGCGGACAAGGACGATGGGATATCTGCCTTCGGCAACGTGGCTCGTCAGCACATTGGCAATGTTGTCCAGGGTTGTAATGCCGGACAAGGGAACCCTCTCCTGCTCAATCCTTGTACCGGATTGGCGGATCAGCTCCAGCACTTCGCTGTTGTAGCGATCAAGACCCGTTTCGGGTATGGAATAGACACCTGTTTGAAGAATAGCGGCAATTACCGTAGTAGCATTCCTGAGTATTTCAATGCGTTCCGGACTCTGGTAAAGAATGGTCAGAAACTCATTGGTGAACTCACCTGGAAACTCGCTGTTTATGGTCTGAATGAAGGTCTGCAGGGATTGCTGCTCGAACTGGTTTTCAGCCAGGACGGCGAAATGGTTCCAGCGGTTTTGCAGTTCCTCTGTGCCTCTGGACGAAAAATGGAATACCGCGGGTACGAGCCGTTCCTGGGCCTCCACCAGAAGCCTGGTTGCCTGCTCATCCACGTAAGTAATTGAGTGGTTGGCAACCACATCACGCTCTGCCACCCTGCCCACTACAAATTCGTCAAAGTTTCTTCCAAATCCCAGGGTGGAATTGACGTTTGTCAGAACCGCCACAAGGCAAATAAAAAAAGCTCCGGCCCAGGCCAGGGCAGGCCCCCTGTTCTCCGGAAGAGGGAGCAGTTTGTCTAAAAGGGCTTTACGCCATTCACGCTTCATGTCTTTCGTACGCCTGAATTATCTTCTTTACGAGGGGGTTGCGGACAACATCTGCCGTATGCAGGTAGGCAAAATGCAGTCCTTCCACCTGGGAAAGCACGGAAACCGCGTGGAGCAGCCCGGAATCGTTCCGCCTGGGCAGGTCTATCTGGGTTATGTCTCCGGTAATCACCGCCCGGCCCCCCTCCCCTATGCGGGTAAGGAACATCTTCATCTGCTCCTTTGTGGTGTTCTGTGCCTCGTCCAGGATCACCACACAGTCATTCAGACTCCGGCCCCGCATATAGGCCAGGGGCGCTATCTCTATGCTCCGGCTTTCTTCCATGCGATGGATAATATCATAGGGAACCAGGGATTCCATAGCGTCATTAAGGGGCCGAAGGTAGGGATTTATTTTCTGGGCCAGATCCCCGGGCAGAAAGCCCAGGCTCTCCCCGGCTTCAACAACCGGCCGGGTCAGCACCAGTTTCCGCATCTTTTTGGACAGCACCAGACTCATGGCCTGGGCAACCGCCAAATAGGTCTTGCCCGTGCCCGCAGGTCCTATGCCAAAGCAAATATCGCAATTCCTCATGGCCCGGATATAGGCGGCCTGATTCCTGCTCCTGGGATAGACCCGGCCAAAGCCGTGGGGTATCTGAATAAGAGCGTCTGAGACAGAGGCATCTTCTTCGGCGGCCAGATCCGAGCCGGTAAGGGCCCGGACATACTCGGGGGAAGGGGTCTCCCCGCTTCTAACCAGGGCTATAAGATTGTCCATCAGGCTCTTAAAACGCTTTTGCCCGTCGTCATCCGCCCCTTCCAGGCGGATTTCATTACCCCTGGCGGCTATTCGGGCTCCAAGGGAGCCCTCAATGACTTTGAGATTTCCGTCATTTGCCCCGCAGACACCGGAAAGGAGATCCCGGCTGTCCAGCACAATAGTTACACTATCGTCCAATCATACTCCAATATGACAGTTTATGTTTCATGAAAAGAGAAGTCAAGGTGCAGGACAGGTAAGATGCAAGAGGTGAATTTTAAGCTTTTGTTTTTCCCATTTATAATATACAATTATATACAAACAAAAACTAAAGGGGGCTATTCTTGCGCAGGTGCCTTTTTTTTATAGTGTTTTTCTCCATATTTCTCTCATTTGGCTATGCCCAGAGCGGCGATGGGGGAAGTTTCTTCCTTTCAGGCGGTTTCCACAAGGTCTTTTTTCCCGCCGAAGAACCCCTAAGGCTTACTCCCAATCGCATGATACGGGAGCTAAACTTCATGAGAATAGGCGGCTATTGGGCTCAGCCCCTGAATACAGGCAGTATGGCCTTTGGCCTGGAAGCCTCATACTGTTCCGGTTCAAGGTTCGGGGGGAGCGGCGGCGTGGACTTCCTTCCGATTAACTTAACCGCAGCCTATATTTACCCCCTGACAGACTTTTTTCATATCAGTCCAAACCTGAAATTGGGCAGTTTTGGCTTGCTTGGCTCCGATTGGTACAATTGGGTACTTTATACCGGGGCAAGGCTTGAGGCGGATCTTAGAATTCCCGTCTTGCCTATTAGCTTTTATGTTGCGGGCGGCTTCGATGCCTTTCCAACGGCCTTCGAGCCCAGCATAGTTCCCGCCCTGGAACTTGGCCTGCGCGTCCCCAACGGAAGATTCAACGCCTCTCCGGGGGAACGGACAGCCCGGGAGAGGACCCCACGTGAGCCCCGTGAACCACGTGAGCGGACAGCCCGCGCCAGAACGGCCCGGCAACAGGCAGAGACCACTGGTACAGTGGTAGGTCCCGTGGCCACTACTACACCTGGAGTAACTCCAGCCCAGACCATTACGCCAGATCCCGCCCAGGCAGCAACAGTGGCAGCCGCAGCGGCGGCGGCTCAGGCGGCGGCCCAGCAGGCAGCGGCCCAGCAAGCAGCGGCACAGCAGGCGGCAGCACAGGCGGCGGCGGCACAGCAGGCGGCGGCCCAACAGGCAGCAGCCCAGCAAGCAGCGGCCCAGCAGGCGGCAGCGACGGCGGCGGCGGCTCAGCAGGCGGCGGCAGAGCAGGCGGCAGTCCAACAGGCAGCAGCAGCAGCAGCGGCAGCCCAGGCAGCACAGGCAGCGGCGGCCCAACAGGCGGCGGCCCAGGCGGCGGCCCAGGCGGCGACAGCACAGCAGGCAGCGGCACAGGCGGCGGCGGCAGCAGCTGAAGACCCAAGCCAGGCAGCAGCGGCCCAACAGGCAGCTCAACAGGCAGCGGCAGCCCAAGTGGCGGCTGAGCAAGCAGCAGCCCAGCAGGCGGCGGCGGCACAGCAGGCGGCAGCCCTGCAGGCAGTGGCTCAGCAGGCGGCAGCACAGGCGGCGGCTCAGGCGGCGGTAGCCCAACAGGCGGCAGCCCAGCAGACAACGGCTCAGCAGGCGGCAACCCAGGCGGCGGCGGCAGAGCAGGCGGCGACAGCCCAGCAGGCAGCTGCTCAGCAGGCGGCAGCACAGGCTGCGGCGGCCCAACAGGCAGCCCAGCAGGCTGCGGCCCAGCAAGCGGCGGCTCAACAGGCGGTGGCCCAGCAGGCGGCGGCCCAACAGGCGGCGACAGCAGCCCAGCGGGCAGGCCAGACACCGGCACAGCAGCAGGCGGCGGCTCAAGCAGCAGCGACGGCCCAGGCTGCCGGGCAAACCCCGGCACAGCAGCGGGCGGCGGCTCAGGCGGCGGCGGCGTCCCAGGCAGCAGGCCAGACACCGGCACAGCAGCAGGCGGCGGCTCAGGCGGCGGCTGCGTCCCAGGCAGCAGGCCAGACGGCGGCACAGCAGCAGGCGGCGGCTCAGGCTGCGGCGACGTCCCAGGCAGCAGGCCAGA
>Ga0099364_10000191_pt1 | contig 103990 bp, 115 predicted proteins | sample TergutTh196P3_FD_73070 | JGI IMG/M metagenome (GOLD analysis project Ga0099364, IMG submission 73070) | Microcerotermes parvus P3 segment gut microbial communities from Pointe-Noire, Republic of the Congo - Th196 P3 | ecosystem: Host-associated > Arthropoda: Insects > Digestive system > Gut ...
AGTTCTTGCCGCCAGGGCCCGCATCGCCGCCCGTCAAGCAAGGGACGCCACACGCCGTAAAAACGCCATGGACTCCGCCGGCCTTCCGGGCAAACTTTCGGACTGCTCGGAAAAAGACCCGGCCCTCTGCGAGTTGTTTATTGTGGAAGGCGACTCAGCCGGCGGTTCGGCGAGGATGGGCCGGAACAGACACTTCCAGGCTATCCTTTCGCTCTGGGGAAAAATGCTCAACGTAGAAAAGACCCGCATCGAAAAGGTAGTCACCAACGAAAAACTCCAGCCTATTATCGCAAGCATAGGCGCAGGCTGCGGCAACGAATTCGACGTTTTAAAGATACGCTACCACAAAGTCATAATAATGGCCGATGCCGACGTAGATGGCTCCCATATTCGTACCCTGCTTCTCACATTTTTTTACCGTTACATGACAAAGCTAATCGAAAAAGGCCATGTGTACATTGCCATGCCGCCCCTTTACAAGATCAGCCACAACCGCAAGGATTATTACGCTTACGACGACTCAGAAAAAGAAAAGGTTCTTGCCCAGTTAGGCGACATAAAAAAAGACGGCATCCAGCGTTACAAGGGCTTATGCGAAATGAACCCCGACCAGCTTTGGGAAACCACCATGGACCCCGCCCGCCGCAACATCATCCGCATCCACATGGACGACGCCGTGGAAGCCGAGCGCATTTTCACCACGCTCATGGGCGAGGTAGTAGCGCCCCGCCGGGCATTCATCGAGGAGAATGCCTTGCTGGTGTCAAACCTGGACATTTGAGAAAAAGACTCACGCAAAGACGCAAAGGGGGGGATTGTGAAAAATATTGGGAAAATTGTATTTATCTTAGTATTTGTTTTGTTTTCTATTGGATGTGCTACAAAGGATACTGTTAGAGAGCAACCGGCAGAAAGAGTTGTTTATTTTGCCTTTGACTTTGATACAAATCAATCGGTTACCCCATTTCCGGATTACGGAGCGGCTTATATTATTAATATTTCCAACGAGACAATATCAATTCCCATTTCTACCTATATCGACACTACAATGTTTAGATTTTTCTATTATGATGAGTCGGGTGTTCGCCCGGTTTTCACTGAAATGATGCTGCCACGAGTCAACAGGAATAATTTTATAGTCTTAGAGCCGGGAGCAAGGGTTTTAGCCTATTCCGTTGCCTTTTGGCATGCCAATCTGGATCGATACCCCGATGCAGCGTATGACGCAACGATTGTTGTAAATGACAGGATTGTTCATACCAGCGGGCATGTCAGGCGGTAGTTGGGGGTTTGGGGGATTTCTAAAAGGAAAAAAATTTAGTTGATACTAGTTTTTTTTCATTAATTCCAGAATTAATGCCGTTAATTTTTCAACATCGCCTTCTATTGTTCCGGACATGTAATGTTCGAATATATTTTGGTTATCAGGAGGGTTCATGTTTAAGGTATAGCCTTTTTCAAGGGCAAGTGTGCGGATGAATTCCCGTTGAGTCCGTCCATTGCCCTCTCTAAAAGGGTGGAGATAATTAATATTGTCAAGCAGAATTGCTAAATGTCCAGACAATTGAGATTTATCTAAAGGATCTGTTTTTCGGTAATTCACGATCAGGGTATCAATATAGGCAAAACCATTGTCAAAATAATCTGTCAGAAAAAACGGCTTTCCCTGTTTGCTTATTTCTACTGTTCGTTTCTGCCCTGCCCAGGAATATACATCCTGAAACAAATAGTAGTGGATATCCAAAAGTGAAGCGGAATTTTGTATGGAGATAGGTTTTGATTCAAGTTCTTTTGCTCTTTTGATAACGGCTGCACTTTCAAAAAACAACAAATCTTTTGGATCGGTAATACCAGCCAGATTCCGCAATACTCCTGTCTTAGGGTCGGTATAGGTATAGTCTGGATCAATATATTCGTACTTATCACGCATAGGCTTTTTCTTTAGTTAATTTTTCCAACTGCTCTATAGTTATTTTATCTGAAAGGTAGTCACGAATAATTTCAATGCTCCTGGGTGTTGGGTCAAATCCTTCAAACATTACAGTTCCCAGAGCATTTGCAGTTGCTTCAAAGTTGCTGACAGAACTAAAATTTACTCCCATTATGGTGAGGTTTTTTCGATCAATTTCTATTGGGGTATATGGCATAGAAAACCTCCTTATGCGTAGACCGAATACTAGGGCAATAAAAAAAGGAGGGCGTACCCTCCTTTCTCCACGCCTGCGGCGTCATTTTGTGGCACAACCCTTGCGGGAGGCCTTGTTAACATATCGACCAATTTTCCGAATAAACTGTAGATAAATGGTACACTATAGTATAAGATTTGTCAAGTAATAATGGGTCTATCAAACGTTTTTTGAGAACGAACCGGTATTCCCATGTTGCAGATTGGCCATTTTCCGAAAAACTGTATTTTTAGAAGTATTCCCATAGATTACTCTTGACAATGTCGATTTAAGGAGTTATGTTCTTCTAGGCGCCTCAAAATACTTTTGATCTGTGTGTCATCCTTTAGCCTGGGTTTGAGGCGCTTGCAATTTAAAATTTGCGTTAAGGAGGCCCATATGTACCGCTTGGCTCTGGATCTAGGCACTAATTCGATCGGGTGGACCGCGTTAGAACTTAAAACAGATAGCAAGGCAAAATCCCCAGCCTTGACAGGGAAAATTCTCGACATTGGAGTGAGGATATACACCGATGGGCGGGAAGCACAGAAAGGAACGCCCTTAAACGAAGCCCGTCGAAATGCCCGCCAAATGCGGCGGCAGCGGGACAGAAAAATCCGCCGCAAAAAGGCCATGCTAAAATTTCTTGTCAACAATAAACTGATGCCTTTCGACCGCGAGGAACAGCAAGTCATCGCCCGGCTTGATCCCTATGCACTCCGCGCTGCAGCTCTGGAACGTAAGCTAAAGCCCTTTGAGCTTGGCCGGATCTTGATGCAGTTTTCCATACGTCGGGGGTTTAAATCAGGAAGGAAGGGTCAACAATCAGAAAACACTTCAGAACGTGAAGGAATGTTGGGTGGCATCCAATACCTGGAATCAGAGCTGCAGGGTCTTACTCTCGGCCAATGGCTTTTGGAGCAACGGGTGGCAGGTAAACCTGTTCGTTTTAAAGCCAGGCTTGAGAAGTCAAAAGCTACCTATCCTTTCTTTCCCTCACGCGAAATGTATGAACATGAATTTGCAGGAATTAGGAATAAACAGGAAAAATATTTCAAAGAGATTAACTGGGACAGATTACATTGGCTTATTTTCTTTCAGCGGCCCCTTAAGCGACCAGAGCGGGGTAGATGTCAGTTTTACACTGAAGAAGATCGGGGATACAGAGCTTTTGTTTCAGCCCATCGTTTCAGAATTCTACAAGAGATCAATAACCTCAGATATTACAATGAAAAAAACATTGAAGAAAAAATTCCTGTCGAATTAAAATTGAAGTTGTTTGAAGCTCTTAATTCCCAAAAATCTCTTACTTTTAACAAGATAAGGAAGCTGTTGGGTAAAAACTATACAGGTTCATTTAACCTTGAAGACAGCAAGCGTAGTGAACTTAAAGGGAATGAAACATCTGTTGATTTTCGTAAACCTGAATTCTTTGGACAGCTTTGGGATGAGCTGGAGATCCGAAAACAGGATGAGATCATCGAAGAATTAATGATAGAAGATGATGAAAAAGTAATCAGTGATATGCTGAAAATATTAGGTTTAAGTAATGAGCAGATAAAGAAAATATCTGGTCATCACTTTCCTGTTGGGACAACCATGCTCTCGTCGCGATTTATGATAGAATGTTCAGACATAATGCTAAAAGAATGGCTTTCTCCTTACAAAGCAATTGAGAAGATGGGCTTGCATCATTCCAAAGGAGAAAAACGAGAAATAGGCCGTTCCCTTCCTTACTACGGGAAAATACTTGTTGGACAGGTCAGTGGTGCCAAAGGAGAAAATTATGAAGGGAAAAAAGGCGAACATTTTTATAGCATAGAAGAAAAACGTTATGGCCGAATAGCCAATCCAACTGTGCATATTGCCATGAACCAATTACGTAAATTGGTAAATGCCCTGATTCGGCGATATGGCAATCCTGACCAAATTGTTATTGAAGTAAACCGGGAACTAAAACAAAGCAAAGCCCGGAAGGATGAAATTTTACGGGAACAGGCAAAAAACCAAAAGGCCAATGAACGAATAAGAAATGAATTAACTGAGCTTGGCTTATTGAAAATAAGCAGTGAGGATATTAAGAAATACAAGCTTTGGGAAGAGCTTGCATCGGAGGGTATTGCCAGGCGCTGCCCTTATTGCGGAAAAACAATTTCTGCCAAGCAATTAATCACTGGCACTGTGGAAATCGATCATATACTTCCCTATTCCAGAACACTGCTTAATTCCCGTGATAACCTTACTGTGGCCCATCGGGAATGCAATCAGAAGAAAAAAGACTATAGTCCCTTTGAAGCTTTTGGAAACAACCCCAAAGGATTCGACTGGGACAAAATCATCGAACTCACTGCAAAGTTGCCTTTTAATAAAAGACGAAAGTTCTATCCTGATGCAATGAAACACTTTCGTGATGAAGAAGGAGGTTTTATTGACAGGCAAATAACCGACACAGCTTACCTTTCAAAAGCAGGTAAAGATTATCTTTCTGCGATTTGTGATAGTAAAGCAATCTGGGTAAGTACCGGTAGACTTACTGCCATGCTTAGGGGATTTTGGGGCTTTAATACTCTGCTCAATAGGGGACATGATACATGGTTTAAAAATAGAAGTGATCATCGTCACCACGCCCTGGACGCATTGGTCATTGGTCTTTGCGACCGCCGCATCATAGCTGAAGCTGCCCGAATTAACAGTGGCAGGCTCTATGGCGAAATTAATGCTCCGCCATGTCCTATAAAGAGACAGGACATTGAGGAACGACTTAAGTCCATAATCGTCTCCTATAAAGTGGATCGCGGAAAAGAGGGGAAACTCTACGCCGAAACTGCGCTGGCCAAGCATTCCTATCTAGAACAGATTGGCCCAGCAGATCTGGAGGAGAAGGAAATCAATCGTATTGTTCCAAAAACAATACAAGAGGATATCACCCTTTTGGTTAAAAAAGAAAGTTTTAGAAAGGCAAAAGTTTTGATTAAGAGTAAGTATAAATACCTGCGGGTCTTTCGGGACAAATGGGTAACTCGTGCTCCTTTAACTTCCCTTTCAGAGCGGGATCTTACCAATATTAGTGATCCGGTAATAAGGACAGAGATACTGGAATTTGTTGAATCTCATCCACCTAAATCAGGACAGAAATTGCAGGATGTATTAGCCCAGTTTAGTGAGGAAAAAAAGATTTACTCAATCCGTTTTTTCCACAAGGATCAGGTTCCTGTTCATATTGAAGATAATTTTAATAAAGCCTATATGCCCAGTGATTATTACAAGGTAGATATCTGGCGGATTCCTCAGCAAAATGGAAAATACAAATACGAGGGAGTGTTTATTTCACGTCCTGAAGCAATGCGGCAGCTATCGCGAAGACATGAGCATCCTGCAGCAAAGCTAATTGTAAGTCTTTGTAAGAATGATATTATACATTTATCCAAAAAAACTGACCAGGAGTTTTGCAGAATTGCTGGTTTTTCAACTACTCAGAATAAGATAGATATTCGCCCATTGTACGCCAGTGATACTATAGCTGCCTGGAAAAAGGATACCCATATCAATCTTTGTTCATCTTTTTGGCCTTCTGAAATAGAGGGGCAGTATTTTAAGTCAATTAATGCTTTATTCAATGAATTCGAGATAAAATTGGTAAAAATTACTGTGGATGGGAGACTTATTTACCGATAATGATAATCCGATGATACCCAGAATTGTAGATGTTAGTGAAAATGGCCGTTTCATTGCCAAGCATCGAGGGTTCATCACAATAAAGCAGGGTAATGAATTTTACGGCGAAGTACCCCTTGATGATATAGGGGTTCTCATGATTTCAGCGTTTGGTGCAACCTGTACCAAAGAGGCTCTTGTCAGCCTTGCTGACCGTGGGGCAGTGACGATCCTTTGCGGCTCCAAGGGATTGCCGTCTGCCCTGGTGTTGCCGGTAAATGCAAATTATGAATCTGCTTTACGGGTACGCTTGCAAAGCCAGGCAAGCCAACCATTAAAAAAGCGGCTTTGGCAGGCAATTGTAACAGCAAAACTTAAACACCAGAGTGAAGTTCTCAGGTTTTTTGGAAAGCAGGTAAAAGCCGATCAAATTGAGATATACTCAAGGCAAGTTCAATCCGGAGATTCAAAGAATAGAGAAGCTAGTGGAGCAAGGCTTTATTGGAAAGCCTTATTTGGCGATATTTTTTCTAGAAGTCCCGTTGGTGATTGGCCTAATGCTCTTCTTAATTATGGCTATACTTTGCTTCGTGCATGTGCTGCCCGGGCTATATGCGCAACAGGATTGAATCCCATTTTTGGAATTCATCATCAAAATGACACAAATCCCTTTCCATTGGCGGATGATATAATGGAACCTTACCGGCCCCTGGTTGATTATTTTGCTAAACAAGTTCTTGCAACTGGTATTACCGAAATGAATTCCACCGCTAAACAAATGATCGGCGCCTTTTTGTGGGCGGATCTTTATTCTATTGTAGGGACCACGCCTCTTTATACGGCAATGGAACGCTTAGCATTTTCCCTGGTTAGTTCTTTCAAAACAAAGAAACCACAAATTGAAATTGCCGAAATACGGTTGTCAAAAAATGACACATCTCAGCTCATATAAGCTTATGTGGATGATCGTACTCTTTGATTTACCTGTCGTTACTCCCGAGGAACGAAAAACTGCATCCCAGTTTAGAAAAAATTTATTGGATCAGGGCTTTCACATGAGTCAATATTCGGTGTACTATAGGTTGCTTCCAGGCAAAGAGGCCTTGGATGGCTATATCAGAGGCATCCAGGCGCAGCTTCCACCTAAAGGCAAAGTAGATATTATTACAATTACGGATAAGCAGTATGAAGGTATTATTTCATTTTCAGGCAAAACCAAAGAGAAAAATAAGCAAACCCCTACACAGCTTTTACTGTTTTGACCTGCTTTTTTTACCGACCTTACCGGCTAATTCCTTACAAAATAAGGAATTAGCCGGTATCTAATTCAGTTTACTCGGAAAACAGGTCGATCTGCAACCTGGCGGGGATCTGGTAGTCCAGCTCGTTGAATTCAGTTTACTCGGAAAACAGGTCGATCTGCAACTGGTTTTAACAAGAGAAGCAGTGGCGGCGCAATTCAGTTTACTCGGAAAACAGGTCGATCTGCAACTAAGTAACCCAAGGACCGCAATTGCCAAATAATTCAGTTTACTCGGAAAACAGGTCGATCTGCAACCAGAGGAACAGGCAAGAGCTTCTGAAAATTAATTCAGTTTACTCGGAAAACAGGTCGATCTGCAACCAGCCGTCGGCGAACTAAAAGGACCTAAAAAATTCAGTTTACTCGGAAAACAGGTCGATCTGCAACGATTGGGTTTCGTTAGTAATAGCTCGAGTTAATTCAGTTTACTCGGAAAACAGGTCGATCTGCAACTTCTCCGGTGTGAAAGCGCGATAGAAGCACAATTCAGTTTACTCGGAAAACAGGTCGATCTGCAACTACTGAGGCCTTGGTGATTGCAGAGGATAGAATTCAGTTTACTCGGAAAACAGGTCGATCTGCAACCCGCTGTGTCTACCGTGATAAACGAAATCCAATTCAGTTTACTCGGAAAACAGGTCGATCTGCAACATGCGCAAGCAAAACCCTACATGGGTACATAATTCAGTTTACTCGGAAAACAGGTCGATCTGCAACTTATCCCCGTCTTTCCTTATTTTCACACCCAATTCAGTTTACTCGGAAAACAGGTCGATCTGCAACGAAGCATTACCGTACCCACCTTCACCGTTGAATTCAGTTTACTCGGAAAACAGGTCGATCTGCAACTCCTGGAGGCGGATCATCCTGTCCCTAGTGAATTCAGTTTACTCGGAAAACAGGTCGATCTGCAACCTACTGTCCGATGCACTACAGACACATACTAATTCAGTTTACTCGGAAAACAGGTCGATCTGCAACGAGCGCGGTACGAGGATTGTGCAACATATCAATTCAGTTTACTCGGAAAACAGGTCGATCTGCAACCAGCATACCGGAACTTTGTAAAAGTATTTTAATTCAGTTTACTCGGAAAACAGGTCGATCTGCAACCTATATCCATAGGGAGAAAAGGCCATGCCGGAATTCAGTTTACTCGGAAAACAGGTCGATCTGCAACAGGGGAATGGACACAAGGAGGACTGTGCTGAATTCAGTTTACTCGGAAAACAGGTCGATCTGCAACCAAGGGCAGTGAAACAAACCACGATGACTTAATTCAGTTTACTCGGAAAACAGGTCGATCTGCAACGTGTAGTAATCTCCGGTAGAAGGCAAAGCCAATTCAGTTTACTCGGAAAACAGGTCGATCTGCAACTCTTCGGAATCTTTCTCGATAAGAATTTTCAATTCAGTTTACTCGGAAAACAGGTCGATCTGCAACGGCAGCCAAGAGATGGTTATTGTCATTTCCAATTCAGTTTACTCGGAAAACAGGTCGATCTGCAACTCAAAAACCGCTTAGACCATTTCTTACATGAATTCAGTTTACTCGGAAAACAGGTCGATCTGCAACACGAGGGAGCATACACGAAATCATTTTTTAAATTCAGTTTACTCGGAAAACAGGTCGATCTGCAACACGCCTCGCTAATTCCAGCCGGGACTTCCCAATTCAGTTTACTCGGAAAACAGGTCGATCTGCAACCCATCAGAACATATCCCTCCATACTCCATTAATTCAGTTTGCTCGGAAAACAGGTCGATCTGCAACTTTAAACATTGACGAGCTTGAAATAATACCAATTCAGTTTACTCGGAAAACAGGTCGATCTGCAACACCTTACTACCGCACAAACAACAAATAAAGAATTCAGTTTACTCGGAAAACAGGTCGATCTGCAACTGTATGACCAGTTTATACACATCAATAATGAATTCAGTTTACTCGGAAAACAGGTCGATCTGCAACAGTCAGACTTGATGCTGATAATGGGACTTTAATTCAGTTTACTCGGAAAACAGGTCGATCTGCAACACTGGACGGGCTAGCTTATGGCCCAAGAATAATTCAGTTTACTCGGAAAACAGGTCGATCTGCACCGTCAGTGTTACCTGTCGAACAGAGCAACAAAATTTCTATCAGTCTGATTTACGGAACTCTATACAAATATAAATTATTATTTTATACTTATAAAGTCGAAGAAAGTATGTAAGCTAAAAATCTTACAATGAATATTTTTTACTTTGTGAAAGGAGGCTATATGTCCTATACAGAAGAAATTTCCATTAATTATGATTCATTTCCAATATATAGATTTGTTTTACATTTATACAGACAAAAAAATCTACAATATATAATAAAATTAAAGGCATATTCTTATAAAAATTTTAAACAGCCTATTTATAATAAAAAAAGGAAAATCGACGATAGTGTTTTTGAAAAAACATTTTTAGAATTATTGAATATAAATCTTTGTGAATTGAATCAAAATATTGAAAAAAATATCTTTGTTGATAGACCTACAATAGAATTGAAATTAAAGAAACCTTTTTTAAATATTCACATAAAATGTATTCCTCGGGAAAATATTATCTGGGAAATATTCCTTAATTTTTATAAAACTTTTGATATTGAAATAGAATATATATAAAATAGTCAAAACCCAAAAACAACGCCATTCCGAAATTCCCTTCGGCTGATCTGCGAAAAATCTGCAAAGGATTTTCAGGCGTGGAAGAAGCCAAAGGCAGAAACAAACAGATATATCCTTTTTTGAAGCATTGTAATAGACAATAATATATAATATAATGCTTTGGAGGTATATATGAAACTAGCCGTTATTGGAAGCAGAAGTATAGAAAAATTGGATTTAGATAAATATATAAAAGAAAAACCAGATATGGTTATTAGTGGAGGAGCAAAAGGAATCGATACAATTGCATGGGAATGGGCGCTAAAGAACAATATTGAGATAGTTGTTCACCGGCCTAATTACAATTTGCATAGAAAAAAAGCAGCATTAAGAAGGAATGATATCATTATAGACGAAGCAGACAAAATAATGGCTTTTTGGAACGGAGAAAGCACAGGAACAAAATACGTTATTGATAGAGCAATAAAAATAAAAAAGAACATAGAAATAATTTTCATTGAAAACAATGAAGCTCAGCCCCACATGGCCCAATAGACGCCCCCAGCCCTCAAATCACCACTCTCCCCCTCCGCGCCCTGGCGTGAAAAATTTGCGACATATGCCTTCCGCATCTTGCCGCCCCCAACCAATTGACAAAACAACCCCAATAAGATAACATCATTCATGTGGTTTTTGTGGTTCTGGCTGGTTTTTATTTTCAGTGATATCTTTCGTACAATTGTTTTTATTGGCCTCCCCATATTCATAATAGCAATAATATACATAGTGATATCTAGCAGAAAAAAATCGCAAAAAAGAAAAGTCGCAATGCAAAATGAACTGTTAAAAGATGAGCGTTTTTCAAATACAGACACAAAAACATTCGATTCTGAGCTTGCTGCTTCAATAATGATTTCAGAAAGTGGATATATAGCTATTCTAGATCATTCTTTAAACACCACAAGAATCATAAACATTAAGGATCTAAATGGCATTGAGCTGCAAATAAATAATAATGAAGATAAAACCGACTCTATAAAACTATTGCTCAAAATAAATGATTTTGCCAATCCCATTTTAGAAGTCCCTTTTTTGTCCTATGAAATTGATATTGATTCAAGTATATTCGATAGCATAAAAGGAGAGGTAAATGAATTAATGGGAACATTAGAGTATTTAAAAAACAAATACATTGAAAACAACGAAACGCAGCATTGTGGCTAAAAATGAACAAAAAAACCTATGAATTCGAGGCAGAAATAAAAAAAGTCCCTGGCATCGATGGAGCATACATAGAATTCCCTTATGATATAAAAAAAGAATTTGGCAAGGGCAGGGTAAAAGTTCATGCGAAATTTGATGATGAGCCATACGATGGCAGTATTGTTAATATGGGGGTAAAAAACAATAACGGAACAATTTGTTATATAATTGGAATAAGAAAAGATATACGGCAAAAAATAAACAAGCAGCCTGGGGATAATATCAGTGTAAAAATAAAAGAAAGAGAATAAGGTGGATGTCCAGCCACCCTTCACATTTCCCGCCTCCCAGTATACACTTAATCCATGAACCACAAATACATCGCCTACTGCGGCCTTTACTGTGAAAACTGTGCCGTAAAGGTAAAAGTAATGCCCGCAGCAAAAACCTTGCAGGAAGAAATGCAAAAAGCCGGCTTTCAAGAAGCCGTGCAAATGATTCCAGAAGGCGATAAATTCTGGTCTTTTTTGAAAAGCATGGTTGATCCCGGCACATGCAGCTCGTGCAGGGAAGGAGGCGGAAATCCCGGCTGTGCCGTAAGGATTTGCGCAAAGGAAAAGGGCGTAGAAATCTGCGCCTTATGCGAACTTTACCCCTGCGACAAATTTCCGGCCTTTTTCGAAGGCTACCATGTACTAAAAAATGATAACCTATTACTGAAAGAAAAAGGCATAGAAGCTTGGTTAGCGCTCCAAGACGAGCGCCGAAAAAAAGGCTTTACTTATACTGACGAAAAATATACAAATTAAATCCGCCTCTCCCCCCTTGCCTAATCATGCCGCTTATAATATAATAAGCTAGCCATAAAAAACTGGGGGATTATCATGGAAAAAGTAAAACAATTCTTCTTTACAAGGAACCTCAATGAAGTTCCTGGGAAAGTAACGGCACATTTCAAGAAAAGCAGCGGCAGGGATATTGATGGCTTTGTATCGGCCGTGTGGATCGATAAAAAAGAAATATCATTTTTAATTGTAACAAACCAGGCAGTATTTGACAATTCTGCAGGTAAATTCGACGAAATTTTAACAAGCTCAATTAACGACATCCGAAACGTATTGACCTTGGAAATAATAAACAGTTCAGGCGCAAAATTCCTCCCCTTTTCCGCCTCCCCGCTCCCTGAACAATTGCGAAATAACCTACAGAGCGATATCAAAAGCGTGGTTCCCAAACAGTCAAAATTACTTGGGTAAAAGACGGTACTACACCACATAAGGAGACAAGAAATGGTTAATTTCGATTATCAAAGTCCAAGCAGGGTTGTTTTCGGCAAAGGAACAGTTTCCAAAGCCGGTTCCATTATTAAAGAATATGGCGGTTCAAAAGTGCTGCTTCATTATGGCGGCGGCAGCATCAAAAAAAACGGTGTTTATGATACGGTTAAAAAATCCCTGGAACAGGCCGGACTTGAAATTTTTGAATTGGGAGGCGTTCAGCCTAATCCCCGGCTTGCCCTTGTAAAAGAAGGAATTAAACTCTGCCGGGAAAAAAACGTTGACTATATTCTTGCCGTTGGCGGCGGCAGCGCAATAGATTCTGCGAAAGCTATAAGCGTGGGAATACCTTACGATGGAGATGTTTGGGATTTTTATACCGGAAAAGAGGTTCCGCAAAAAGCCGTGCCGGTTGCCACAGTCCTTACAATTGCGGCTGCTGGCAGTGAAACCAGCTGGTCAAGTGTAATTACCAACGACGAAGGTGCTCTAAAACGGTTTTTGGATCACCCGCTGATTTATCCGGTCTTTTCTATTCTTGATCCAGAAACAACCTATACTCTGCCTAAGTATCAGTTAGGCTGCGGCATAGTTGATATGTTTGTACACGTAACAGAAAGGTACTTTACTACCGTAAAAAATGTCGAGTTAACAGACCGTATTTGCGAAGCGATTATGAAAACAGTAATCAATAATGCCAAGCTGTTAATGGAAAACCCAAAGGATTACGATGCCCTTGCCGAAATTATGTGGAGCGGCTCTGTTGCGCATAATAATCTCGCCGGCACTGGCCGTATTGGGGATTTTGCCAGCCACATGATCGAACATGAGCTGTCCGGTTTTAACGACGTAGCCCATGGTGCAGGACTTGCAGTTGTTACTCCCAACTGGATGAGGTATGTATACAAGCACGATATTCCCCGTTTTGTGCAGTTTGCCGTACGCGTTTTCGATATCAAGGAAAATCTCTCCAATCCCGAAGAAACCGCTTTGCGCGGTATCGAGGCATTAAGTGATTTTTTTGCCTCTGTAGGCATGCCTCTTACCTTAAAAGAAATCGGCATAGAAGAGAAGGATTTTTCCGCCATTGCCGGAAAAATTAAGAAATTTGATGTTGCCAAAGGTACAACAGGAAATTTCTTGCCGCTAAAGGAAGCGGATGTTTTGGAAATTTTAAAGCTGGCTAAATAGGAGGATTTATATGAGCGATCAGGAAACCAGGCAAAAAGGACCAGATGAGGTATTTTGTTCTTCATGTGGAGCAATTATCTTAAAAGCGGCTGAAATATGCCCCAAATGTGGTGTTAGACAACATCCTGTTCCATCACAAATGTATTTGGGTCCTACCGGTAATGCCAGTTATCCGCCTGGCTATGTTCCAAAAAGCTGGGTAATAACTCTTGTTCTTTTAATATTTTTTGGATGCTTTGGTGTTCATCGTTTCTATGTGGGAAAAATTGGGACTGGAATATTAATGCTGCTGACATTGGGCGGCTTTGGCATTTGGTGGCTTATTGATCTGATAATGATCTGTGTAAGTAAATTTACAGACAAACAGGGATATGTTCTAAAGCATTAAAAAGCCAGCCAGCTTACCTGCCAAACAGAATGTCCGCGGCATTCCTCCCGGCCTGGTCTGCAAAGGCCCTTGCAAAGGTTTCACAGCCGGGAAGGGTAATCACGGACAGGACCAGGCAGGCAATGACTATGCCGGCAAAGAGTTTCTTCATAAAAACCTCCCTAACTAAGCTCCCCTAACCGGCCCGCTTACTTCCTGGAAATGGCCTGGGCAGCCCCGCCCAGTCTGGCGTTGATGTCCGAAAGCAGGGGCCGGATAGTCTGCCCCCTGGCAATGGCATCCCGGAACCTGTTCTCACGGAGATCCTCGCGGGCATCGTCGTAGGTGCGGCGGGCCAGATCCATGTCCCTGTTCAGGGAGTCAAAGTCGAGCTGCAAGCGCAGTTGCTCGGCCGCACTGATGGCCGCCGCAGTCTCATTAATGGGGCCGGCAAGGCTGTCGATTAGGCTCGTCGCCTCGTCCCTTCCCCTGCCCGAGGCAATTCTCCCCTCGGAAATGGCCCTTTCGGCGTTAAAAATGGCCTCTGCGGCAAAGTCCCTGGCGGCATCGTAGCGCTTGGCGTCGGCCTCGGCCTGCATCTGGTTCAGGGCGGTCCTGGCGCGGATCAGGAGCTCGGGGGCAAAGGCGACCGCGTCAGGGTCGTTTTCGGCGCGGGTAACGGCATCCAGGGCCTGGTTCATCTCCTCCAAAGGGGGCGTAACACAGGCAGCCAGAAAGGCCAATCCCACGGTTAAAACCAGGGCAAAACCCAGGGTATTGATGGCAATGTGCTTTTTCATTCTTTCACCTCGCAAACTGTAAACTTAATACAATTATATAACAAAAACGCCGAAAAATAAAGAACAGGGGAAATATGACTGCGTATACCGCAAAAAGAACTTCATGGCTCCGTTTATTGACATCATTTTTACCCGCCGCAGCTATAGCCGCCCTCCTCTGCCTTATCCTGGAAGGGCCCAGGCTGGGGCCCCATTATGACCTTCTTCTTGGCTGGCGCTCTTCCCCTCCCCTTTCCAGAGAGCTTCTTATCATAAACAGCTCAGTCTCGGGGCAGAGCCTTGGGGATGAGATCCTTGAGCCAGAGGCGGCAAGTTCCATGCTTTACACCCTGACCGAACTGGGCGCCAATACCCTTATTATCCAGGTGCCAATTTTGGGGCTTTCCACGGGCGGAACCGTAAGCGAGGCGGAGATAATCCATCGTTTTGATGAAGAATTCACGATTTTAAGCAGAAATATCCGGAATCTTTTTGAGGGCATCAGAACCGGTTCGGTGGCCCCCTGGGACTCGGTCAGGTACGTTGGGGAACTGGTTGAGCTTTCCGAGCGGGGCATGGAACGGCTGGTTGCCGCCCTGGTACGCCGGGACGAGGAAGGCGTATTCAGCATGGAAAGGGCGGCGGCCTTTTTTGGCCATGTCCGGCGGCCCGGAGACCTTTTGGTGCAGCTTATCAGGGCAGGCGAGAGTGGCCGCTCCGGGGTGCTGGCGGAGCAAAACGAGTATTCGCGGGCCCGGCCCGACAGGGACGGGGTTTTAAGGCGGATTGCCCCGGTTATAACGGTTCCTGAGCTTACAAATGGGACGGCCACGGAAAGAACCCTTGAGCATATTGTCTACGGGGCCCTTAAACCCAGGTTTAGAACTGCGGCAATAGATTATGTAGATCCCTATGAGTTAACCAACGCCCGCCTGCAGGCCCTGGGAATGCTTCCGCTGCCCGTGCCCACGAAACCCCGGCAGGTCCTCTTTGCCCTGGGCGGACCCGGCGACAGGGTCATCCCCCTGGACCGCAGCGGCGCTGTCCTTTTTGAGCTGCCCCCAAGGGGGGACGATTTCCGGCGAATAAACATAGCGGATTTTCTGGCCTATGACGAGGCTGACCGGAACTACAGGCGCCTTTTGGCCGAGGGGGAAGCCCTGGGCATTTTCCGGAACATTGACGGAGAGAACCGCCCGGGATTCCTGTACGACTATGCCCTTGTCCTTCGTAACGAAAACGAAGAATACAGACAGGCCTGGGTTCAGTACCGGAATTTGTACTTTGCCAGCCTTGAAGACTTCCTTTACGGCCCTGCGGAAATGCACTTGATCATGGCCAATGAGGAATTAATCGCAAGAAATGAAACTGCCCAGCTTCTTGAAGTGAGGGATGCTCTGATACGGATCTTCGCCCTTTTGCGGGCCGAATATGAAGAACTTTTGCAGTTAAGGACAAGACTGGAGTACGCCCTGGCCTCGTCCTTTTGCATTCTTGGCAATACCGTGGATGCGGAAGCATCGGCCCTTTTGGCCAACAGCATACTTACAGGCCGGGTGATCAGGCCCGGCGAGGAAACCCATCTTTTCCTGGCGGCTTTGCTTTCAACTTTGCTGATCTGCCTTTTCATTAAATCCCTGAACCCTGCCCCTGCCCTGGGGGTCGGCATCCTTCTGGTTCTGCTTTCCGCAGCGGTTTTCTCCTTAAGCTTTATCCTTACGGGCGTCTGGCTTGACCCCATGGTTCCCATAACCGCCGGCATTGTCGCCGTGATTTGCTCCTTTGTCTGGGCCCGGATATTCGCACGCCGTTACGAAAGGCAGTTCCGCCTGGCCTACGGTCCCGCTGTCTCCCGTTCCTGCCTTAGAAGCCTGATCCGTTCCGGCAAGCCGCTGCCTTCCCAGGTTTTAACCGTCAGAACTGCCGTGGTCGCGATAAAAAACTCCGACCCCAGGGCCCAGGGAAACTCAGATGCCAGCACCCAGGCACATTTGGCGTTTCAAAAAAGGGTGTCAGATACATTCCGCCGGGGCGGGGGAACCGTAACGGGAAGCGACGCCGATGTCCTAACCGTCTGCTTTGGCTCCCCCCTGGAAAGGGAATCCCTGGCGGGCAAAAAGAGATCGTCCCCCTATGAAAATACGATTTACGCAAAGTCGGCTCCGGCACTGGCTGCCGTGGATCTGGTCTCCGAAATCGCCCGCCGCCCCGAATATAAGACCTGGCAATTCGGCCTGGACATCGGGAACTGCAGCTTTGCCTGGACCGCCCTTTCTGGCTATTTCTCCCTTGGCCCGGCGGTTCAGAAGGCAAAGGTTCTCTCGCGCCTTACCAGCCGCTACAATTCCCGCATCATCCTTTCGTCTGCGGCCAGGGAGGCCCTGCCAGAACTTGCCGTGAAAAAACTTGATGTGATAAAGGCAAAGGACAATGGTGCTGCTGAGCCGTTCTACCGCCTGGCGGCTAACGTTGGTTAATTCTTTCAATCGCCTCTGTTACATCCAATAGACGTACCACCCGGCCGCCGCCCAGCTCGGGGAAGGCCCTGTAGCGTTTCCCGTCATCGGAAAAGGGGGAGGCCCTCTCCCCTGGAAAGGGCGGATACCTTCTTTGGGTCCAGGTTAAAGAGGGATCAGAGAGGGAAACAGCGGTATTCCCCGGATTAAAATAGATGAAGGATTCGTGAACTCCCCGTTCAGCCAGGGGCGCTTCGTCGGTGCTTTGAAGGTAGCGGATAACGCCGGCGGAAAGGTCTACCGACTGAATTACGGCGGCATGGCCCATCCCGCCGTCTGCGGCCCGAAAGAGAAGGACATCGGCGGGACGCAGATTGCGGATTTGGTCATTTACCGGAACGATGCGGGAACTTCCGGAATTATAAAAGCTGGTTCCCACGTAGCGGGAAGGGTCTACCCCCGGCATTACCCCCAGAGTCCGGGACAGGCGGCTGCCCAGATCGATTCCTCCGGCCGCAGCCACGTGTGACAGAACATGCCAGACAAAGCCCGAACAGTCCATGCCCAGTAAGCCAATGCTGTAAAGGTAATTGTAGACATCACTTTCTTCCAGGCCCCGTCCCGATACCAATACGTAGGGCCGGTGAAGCAGACCCTGGTAAGAGCCGGCCTTCATTCTTGCAATGTCGAAAAGATCCCTGGAAACCGTCCAGCTCTGGCTTGGAAGATCAAAAATGACAACCTTTTCCCTGCCGTCCGAAAGGGCCTCGGCGTAGGCCAAAAAATCATCGCTGTCCAGGATCTCGTTGATGCGCGTCCAGAGAAAAACCGGATTGCCCTTCCCTCCTCCCAGGAACCCCCATTCCTCGTCGGTGAGCTTGTCCCGCTCGTTGTCCTGGGCAAAGGGCATACGGATGTTCATTACCCTGTCGCCCAGGATGCGGGTGTTAAAGCACAGCCTGTAGGCTTCTTCGACGACCCGCTCCACCCCGCTGCCCCAAATGCGGGCTGGATCAGAGAAAGCGGTTAGCCGGGCGGTGTCGCCTGTATCCGCAGCCAAGTGGAAAAGCTGAGTCAAGCAAAAAAAGGCCAGGACAAGAAAGCTTTTCTTCATATTCAATCTAGTTCCTCAATATCCTTAAAGTAACGGATGGTGCCGTACTTTAATTCCGCCGCCGCCTCCTCGTCGCAGACGATGATCGCCCTGGGGTGCATCTGCAGACAGGAAAGGGGGCACCAGTGGCTGACGGCGCCTTCTACCACGGCCTTTAGGGCAGGGGCTTTCTGGCTGCCGGAAACGATGATCAAAACTTCCCTGGCGTCCATTACCGTTCCGATGCCTACGGTAAGTGCCCTGGCGGGAACCTTGTCTGGATCGCCGTCAAAGAAACGGGCGTTGGCGATCCGGGTATCACGGGTAAGGGTCTGCACCCTGGTTCGGGAGTTAAGGGAGGAGCCGGGTTCGTTAAAGGCGATATGGCCGTTGACGCCGATGCCCCCCAGGAAAAGCTCGATCCCGCCGACGGCCCTGATGGCCTCTTCGTAGGACTGGCACTCCAGGGCCGGGTCGGCGGCCATGCCGTTGGGGACATGGGTGTTTTCCGGCGGGATATCAACCTGGCTGAAAAAATTGTCCTGCATAAAGCGCCGGTAACTCTGGGGATGATCCGCCGGGAGTCCAAGGTACTCGTCCATGTTAAAGCTGATTACCTGGGAAAAGGAAAGCTTTCCCTCTTTATGGGCGGCGACGAGCTTGCGGTAAACCCCCAGGGGGCTTGAGCCCGTTGGTAGTCCCAGCACGAAAGGCTTTTCCCGGATGGGGGCAAAGTCGTTTATGCGTTTTGCGATGTAATCCGCGATCCAGTGGCTGATGTTTTCGTAGTCTTTATGAATCAAAACCCTCACTTGGTTCTCCTTAAAAAACGCATTTCGTATCGCTGCCTATTCAAACAGATTTCTTTTAATAATGCCACCGGCTACTACCGCCAGTACCTTGAAATCCCTGCTAAAGACCACCAGATCCGCGTCCCGTCCGGGGATAATAGCGCCCTTGTTCCAGTAGCGCATAAGCTGGGCGGGGTTAAACGAGGCGGTTTTCACGGCCTCTTCGATACTAAAGCCGAATTTCACCAGGTTTTTTACGCCCCGTATCATCGTAAGGACCGAGCCTGCAATTACATCATCGGTAAGGCGGCGGAAAACCCCGTCACGAAGGGTCAGTTCATCCCCGTTGGCAAGGTAAGGGCCCTCTGTCTGTTCGGTGGGTTTGATTGCGTCTGTGACAAGTACAAGCTTGTCCACGGACTTGTCCCTTAGCAGCAGTTTGTAAAGCTCAGGGTGAATGTGAAAGCCGTCGGCAATTATTTCGCAGGACATCTGCGGGCAGATAAGAACCGCGCCGACGGCGCCGGGGTTACGGTGTTCCATCCGGCTCATGGCGTTAAAAAGGTGGGTGGTGTGGAGTATGCCCGTCTGCATTCCCTCCAGCATCTGCTCGTAGTTTGCCCCTGTGTGGCCCGCCTGGAGCACAATGCCCTTTTTAAGGCAGAACAGGGCCAGCTCCCGCATCCCCTTTAGCTCCGGGGCCACGGTCATGTTGACGATGCGGCCGCCGGAACTTGCCCAGAGCTGCTCCATAAAGACTATGTCAACTTCCTGCACGGCCTCGCCCTTCATGATCCCCAGGCGGTCGGGCGAGATAAACGGCCCTTCCAGGTGCAGCCCCATTATTTTCGCCCCATCTTCCCTGCCAATGGCAGAGGCCGCTTCCCTTACCGCATCGATCATCTGCTTGGGTTTGGAGGGATAGATGGTTGGGTTAAAAGCCGTAACCCCGTATTGCACAAGGAGCCGGGACATTTCCAGAATGGATTTGGCAGAGGCGTCTTCGGTGCCCCAGCCGCCAAAGCCGTGAATATGGGTGTCAATGAATCCCGGGGCTATTATGGCCTCTTCCACATCGATAATGTGGGTGCCCGGATCGAACTGTCTTTGCTCAAAGCGCTTCTGGGAGAAAACATCCGCAATAAGGCCCTTTTCGACCAGCACTGCGCAGCGATTCATTGTTGAAAAACCGGTCATAACTGTGGCGTTATGCAGACAAATCGAGCTCATGTATTAATTATAAATGTTATTCAGGAATTTTTCACTTTCCGCGCAAGTTCCCGGCCCCGCTCTTCCAGAAGCGCCAGGTCCTCCTGCGAGGGATAGCCGCACCATTCACAGGATTCCAGGCTGTCCCATTTAAGGTTTTCCAGAATGGCATCGTACTCCCTTTTCGCTCCGCCGACCCAGCCCCAGGAGCCGATCCGCAGGGCCTTTTTCCCGAAAATATGCTTGCGCCGGAAAATGTCCAGGACATAGGCCATCGGCGGGAAAACGGCGTATTCGTAGGTGGGCATGGCGATCACCAGGCCGGAAGCCCTGTAGGCGGCGCTAATGACGTAGGAGACGTTCTCGTCGGGTACCTGGTGGAGGGTATAGGGCAGCCCCTCTTTTTCAATGCCCCGCAATACCGCATCCAGACCGGCCCTGGTGTTCCCGTACATGGAAGACCAGATAACGGCGATTTCCTTTTCGGCGGGGCCGGCGGCCCAGGAGGCGTATTTTTGGTAGCGCTGGATTATCTTTTGTGGCTCTTTCCGCCAGAGAAGGCCGTGGCTGGGGGCCACGCAGTTAATTTCCAGGGGGGCGAGTTTTTGAATGGCCTGTTCCACGAAGCTTGAAAAGGACGAAATGACGTTGGAATAGTACCTTAGGCTTTCGGCCTCAAAAAAGGCATGTTCCTGCTCATTGTAAAGATCGTCAAAAACCCTGTCCCCCAGGACGCCGTAGGAGCCAAAGGCATCGCAGGAAAAGAGGGTTCCCGATGCGGCTTCCCAGGTGATTATGGTTTCCGGCCAATGGAGGTTCGGGGCCTCAAAAAAACTCAGTACTTTGCCGCCCCCAAGATCAAGGGTATCCCCGTCCTTGACCGCCCTTGTAGGGCCGGTGTCGATTTTATAGAAGGATTTGACAAGGTTAATGCCCATTTGGCTGGAAATAATCTCTGCTTTGGGGTTTCTTTCCCTGAATTCCCGCAGCCAGCCCGTATGATCCGGCTCCAGATGGTTCAAAACGAGGTAATCTATATTTGAAAAATCAACGCCGGTAGACCTAAGCTCCTCTTCCACCTGGGCAAGGGCTCCCCCCCAGTCCCGGAAAAGGTCAACAAGGGCCGTTTTTTCACCCTTTACAAGGTATGAGTTAAGGGAGACACCATCCGGAATGGGCCATATTCCCTCAAAAAACTCCGGGGACTTAATATCAGCGTGTATACAGTAAATGTAGTCTGTGACTGCTCTGGCTTTCAAATAATACTAACGTTGCTTTAAGACGGAAGCAACTCGTTCCAGTACTTTTTTTCGATCCAGAGGCTTAACAATATAGCTCTTTGCACCCATAAGAAGTGATTTTTTAACAACATCTTCTTTCCCAAGGGCGCTGACCATAATTATACAGGCATTTTTATCGAACTCTAAAATCTTTTCCAATGCGGAAACCCCGTCCATGACAGGCATGGTAATGTCCATGGTGACCAGATCGATATTTGGATGTAATGACTTGTATAATTCTACTCCCTGAGCCCCATCGGCGGCAGTTCCCGCAACCTCAAAGCCCTCGGAAGTAAAAATTTGACCAAGCTGCTTAGCGATAAACATGGAATCATCAACCACCATTACCCGGTAGGGAACCCCCTCAGGTTTCATCCCTTCCATTGACTTATCGCCAAGTCCGGGCATATCACTTTTTGCTACCATTGGTTACGCTCCTCTTCTCAATATATTGTAGACCAAGGGAACCGTCTAGTCAAGGCCCTTTAGAAAACCCCATAAATAGCGCTCTGAGCCTAAGTGTTTTCTTTTCCCTTAAAACTTGGATAATGGTAGCATGACAAGCCCCTTTGTACTAGCACCCATGGCGGAACTTAGTCACAGGGCCCTGCGAGAGCTTGTAGAAAGTTTCACAGGTGCGGATGAGTATTTTAGCGAAATGATCAGCGCCGCTGCCTATGTGAGCGGGGGCCCTTTTGAGAGCTACTATGCGGACACCGGCCCCTGTCCGGAAAAGCATGTTTTTCAGATTGCAGGTGCCGACGAGGAGCAGATCCTTGGGGCATTGGTATTATTGGAGAAAATGGAATGTCTGGGCATTGATATCAATATGGGCTGCTCCGCACCGGCTATTACCAGGAGCGGCGCAGGGGTTCGCTGGATGGCCGATATTGACCGGGCGGCGGCCCTTATCCGCAGGCTCAGACCCAAAACCCGCCGCCGGCTCAGCGTAAAGCTGCGTATCGGCCTTAGTGACGACTTCGATTACCTGGTCCGTTTCTGCCGCCGCCTGGAGGGCGAAGGCCTGGATCTCATTACCCTTCACCCACGCACCGCCAGGGAAAAATTCAAGCGCAGGGCCCGCTGGGACTACGTTTCCGCCCTGAAAAAGGAACTGAGTATCCCCCTGGCGGGCAACGGTGACATCAACTCCGCCGGGGAAATGCTCCGCCGCAGCAGAGAATGCGACGCGGTCATGGTTGGCCGCCTGGCCCTGCGCCGCCCCTGGGTCTTCGCCGAGGCCAAAAAGGCGCCGGGCACCCTTCTGACTGCCGCCCTTCTGGAAGAAACCGGCCTCCGCTTCCTGGAACTGCTTGCCCGTCACCAGCCGCCGGAGTTCCATTTAAGCAGGGCAAGGCGTTTTTTTAGTTTTTTTTGCGATAATCTAAAGTGGGGAAACCATGTGAAAAATATGTTAAACCGGGAAACAGGCCTTCCGGGCATTGAAAGAGCCTGGAGGGCCTGTTTCGCTCAGAATGGCGCTACAGAAGAACTATTGGCTTAATCAGATCTGCGGGCTTGTCCTTCATGAGCATCAGGGCCTCTTCGATCTTGTCAAACCCGTTGAACTTATGGGTAATCAGTTTGCCGGGATCAAGCCTTCCTGCCGTCACAAGCGAGGCCAGCTTTTCCATCCGCCGCCTTCCGCCGGGCATCAGGCCGCCGTTGATGGTCTTGTGTCCCATGCCGACGCCCCAGGCCGCTCTGGGTATCTTTATCCAATCGCCTTCGCCCAGGTAGTTGATGTTCCCGATTGCTCCACCCGGCTGCAGCATGCGGACGGCCTGGTCAAAGGTGTCGTTGTCGCCCCCGGCTATGATAACCCGTTCCACGCCCTTGCCGTCGGTCAGCTTCAGTACCTGCTCCACGATATCGCCATGTTTATAGTTGATAATGTGGCTTGCACCGAATTCCTTGGCGACTTTAACGCAGTTTGGCCTTGAACCCACGGCGTATATCTCCGAGGCGCCCCTGATAGCCGCCCCGGCCACCGCCATAAGCCCCACCGGCCCTATGCCGACTACCACGACCTTGTCGCCAAACTGCAGATCTGCCAGTTCCGAGCCGTGCAGGCCCGTGGGGGTCATATCCGAAAGCATGGCGGCGGCGGCCAGGTCCATCCCCGGCGGCAGCAGCGCCATATTGCCGTCTGCGTCGTTTACATGGAAAAACTCGGCGAAAAGGCCGTCTTTTATGTTGGAAAACTTCCAGCCTGCCAGCATTCCGCCGGAGTGCATGGAATAGCCGCCCTGGGCCTCTACGGAATTCCAGTCGGGGGTAATGGCGGGGATTATAACCTTGTCGCCAGGCTTAAAGTCTTTGACCAGTGCGCCTACTTCGACTACCTCGCCGACACCTTCATGGCCCAGGATCAGGTCATTCCTTTCTCCGATGGCCCCCTCCCAAACGGTATGTACGTCCGAGGTGCAGGGCGCAAGGGCCAGGGGTTTGCAGATCGCGTCAAGAGGGCCGCATTTCGGCCTTTCTTTCTCGATCCATCCGGTTTTTCCGATTCCCAGCATTGCAAAGCCTTTCATAGTATTTCTCCTTATATGTGTTCACAAACTGGAGATAATTATATATTAGGCAGGGTTAAAAAAAAAGAGACAAACGTGGCCACTGGTATTATCCCTGGTATTATTCTTGGGATTATCCATGGAATTCACCTGGGGCAATCTTTCAGGCCGAACTTATAGCGGCCAACAAGGTATATGGCCACGCTTAACAGGACGGGAATCGTAAAGCTTCCAAAGAGGACACGGTAGCCCGCCTGCTCCACAATAAAGCCCCCGATAAAGTTGCCGAGCATCAGGGGCAGAGTGGAGCCCAGGGACATGTAAAGGGTCATGCCGAATGAGCGCTGGTGGGGCGGCACGGAGCGGGAGATAAAGACGATGGCTGCCGGATGGAAAAGGCCAAAACAAAAGGAATGAAGAAGCTGGCCTGCGATAACTCCGGCCTTGAAGGGAAAAAGGGCGTATACGGCCAGCCGCAGCGCCAGCATCAGGCCGGTAAAGGCAAGAACGGGCATGGTGCCAAAACGGCGGATCAGGCGGTGGGAAAGGTAAATAAACGGAATTTCCGCCATTGCGCCCAGGGCCCAGATAAAGCCGACAGCATGCCAGTCCATATACTCGATCATGAAAAGCGAAATAAAGGAATAAATGGGCGCAATGGACAGGCGGTTTAGGGCAATGCAAACCAGGCCCATTATAAAGAAGGGCGTCCAGATTGATTTACTGCCTGTCCCGGCGGAAGATATCTCCCTGGGGCTGTCGGTGGGGCAGCTATCGCCGGGGCTTTCGGCCTTTGTCGTTCTAATTGGCAGCAGGGAAATCACCGCCGCCGTAGTCACCGCGCTAATGCAGATCCAAAGGCTGATATTCCAGGCATTGTACGGCCGCAGTACGGGAACCCACTGCATGATCAGGGCAAAGGCCACAAAGGCAATGGAGCCGGTAACCCGGATTCTGCCGTAGTTGCCGTCTTTCCCAATGCTGATTGTAGTTATCGCCTCAAGAAGGGGTACGGCGGATCTGTGGCCAATGGCGATAAGGGCGACAAAAATCGCGCTTAAGACCGGGTGGACAAAGAGGGCCAGGGGTATTGCCGGAAGGGCTGTCAAAAAAAACGAAAGGTTAAGGCCCAGCTTGTATCTGCCTGAGCTGTCTGTAAGGCGGCCAATCAGGAAGGGGCCCAGAATCCCGGCGCCCTCGGCAATGGCAAGAATTACCCCAACCATGGCAACACTGTAACCGAGGCTCCGCACCAGAACCGGAAAATAAACGGCAAGCACCGCAAAAATGAACTGTATAATTACATGGGCAGGAATAAGGTACATTGCCGTTTTTTGCTCTTAGCCCCATAGTACCTGTATTATTTTTTAAGTCAATGGTAGATTGGTAAATTATGGAGCGTCCCATGAATTCCCTTGAACCCCTTTTCAGATCGCTTAAAAAAGCCCAGGCCGTTTTGGCCCTGGAAGACCGAAAGGCCAAAGACCTGGCACTCCAGGCCGCCGCCTGCGCCATAGAAAAGGCACAGGACGAGGTCCTTGCGGCTAACGAGCTGGACGTAAAGAAGGCCAGGGCGGATGGCATGAAGGAAGCCCTGGTTGATCGCCTTGAACTAAACCCCAAAAAAATAAAGGACATAGTCGATGGCCTTGCCCAGGTGATACGTCTTGATGATCCTGTGGGCAAAACCAATGCCGGCTGGAGAACGCCAAACGGGCTATTTATCAGACAGAGCGCCGTACCCATGGGCGTGGTTTCGATCATCTACGAGTCCCGGCCCAATGTTACCGTTGATGCCTTCTCCCTGGCCTACAAGGCAGGCTGCGCCATTTTACTCCGGGGCAGCTCGGCGGCCCTTAACTCCAACCGGGCCCTGGTTAAGCTCATCAAAAAGGGCCTTAAAGAGACGGGCATACCCGAAGCGGTGGAACTGGCCGATTCCGGTTCCCGTGACGAGGTTGACGAGATTCTAACTGCACGGGGCTGGATCGACGCGGTTCTCCCCAGGGGCGGGGGCGCGCTTATCCGGCGGGTGGTTGATAACGCCCGTGTCCCGGTGATCGAAACCGGAGAAGGCAACTGCCACATCTACGTGGAGGCCTCGGCGGACATGGCGCGGGCGCTGGAAATTATCGCCAACGCAAAGCTCCAAAGGCCCGGCGTCTGCAATGCCGTGGAAACCCTTCTGGTTCACCGGGACGCGGCGGCGCAGATCCTGCCCCTGGTCGCCGGCCGCCTTGCCGGCAAGGCGGAGCTGCGCTGCGACAAAGATGCCGCGGCTGCCATAGGCCCCGCCCCCGCCGGCCTTGTGGTCAAAGACGCCGTCGAAGAAGACTGGTCGACGGAGTTCCTGGACAATATCCTGGCGGTAAAAGTCGTTTCCTCCCTGGACGAGGCCATTACCCACATCAACAGCTACGGCACAAAACACTCCGAGGCAATACTAACCAACGATCTGCGCGCCGCAGAAGAATTCTGCCGCCGGGTAGACGCGGCCTGCGTTTACACAAATGCCTCTACCCGCTTTACCGACGGCGGGGTATTTGGCTTTGGGGCGGAGCTGGGGATCAGCACCCAAAAGTTCCACGCTCGCGGCCCCATGGGTCTTGAGGCCCTTACCACCATCAAGTACGTCATCGCCGGCACAGGCCAGGTCCGTGAATAGCTTTGCGGGACTGAGCTTGAAGTCCGGCCTCTTAATGAAGTATCGTAAGCCATGACAGCCCGGTTAATTGCAGACGCCCGTAAAATTGTGATCAAGTTTGGCTCCAATACGCTGGCGGACGATGATGGAAAGATAAATCCCCTGCTTCTGGATGAGTTTGCCGAGCAGATTGCCGCCCTGATTAAGTCCGGAAAACAGGCAATTATTGTATCCTCCGGCGCCCAGGCAGCGGGGCTTTCCACCATGCACAAATGGGCCAGGAAAAAAGACATACATTACCGGCAGGCCCTCTGCGCGGTGGGCCAGGTGGAGCTGATGGCCGCCTGGGTCCGGGCCTTTGCGAAATTCGGCATCCACATTGCCCAGATACTGCTTACCCAGGACGACTTTGGGGATCAGATCCGTACCCTTAACATGCGTAACACCATTTTTACCCTGGTGGACGAGGGGATCATTCCAATAATCAACGAAAATGACAGCGTATCCGTGGAAGAAATCAAAATAGGCGACAATGATACCCTGGCCGCCCTTTCGGCCGTGCTCTGGAGCGCCGATCTTCTCATACTTTTCAGCGATATCGACGGGCTTTACACCAAAAACCCCAAGGAGTTCCCCGATGCGGAACTTGTGGAAGAAGTTAATAGCATCGAAGAAACCAAAAAAAGAGTGCAGATCGGCAGCTCCAACGCCCTGGGTACCGGGGGAATTGCCACGAAGATAAGCGCCGCCGAAATGGCCGTTCCCTACGGCATTTCCACCATCATTGCCAACGGCTCAAAGGAGCGGGCCCTGGAAGCCCTGGCTGCCGGAAATCTAAAGGCCACGGCATTTTTGGCGGAGGCGGATTGATGGTAAGTTGTATTGGCAGCGGAAACATGGGCCTTGCCTTGATGAAAGGGGCGGCCTCTGTAGTCAGCCCCAGGGAGATTGGCTTTTCCGACACGGATAACGAAAAGGCAAAGGCCGCCGCCGCCTCTATTGGGGCCGGGGTTTTCGCTTCAAACATCGAGGCCCTTCAAAAAGGGGATTATGTTTTTCTGGCTGTAAAGCCCCAGGTTCTAAAAGAGGTGCTGCAAGAGCTGGCCCCGGCGCTCAAGGAGCGGCTTTCGGCGGAAAGTTCCGGCGGGCGGCCCTTTTGCCTGGTTTCAATGGCAGCCGGCTGGTCAATCGAGAAGCTCCAGGACTGCCTGGGAGTAAAAGCGCCGCTTGTCCGCATAATGCCAAACACCCCCTCACTTATCTCCCGGGGCCTTATCGTCATGGCCTGCTCAGCGGAAGTTTCAGACGAATGCTGCTGCGAACTGGAAAAAATTCTTTCCGGCGCCGGGCTGGTGGATTGCATGGAAGAGCGCTACATGGACGCGGTAACCGGCCTTTCTGGTTCGGGGCCGGCCTTCGCCTACGTTTTCATCCAGGCCCTTGCAGACGGCGGCGTCCAGGCGGGCCTGCCCAGGGATAAGGCCCTGCACCACGCCGCCCAGACGGTATTGGGCGCGGCGGCCATGGTTCTGGAAACGGGGAAAGATCCGGGGGAGCTAAGGGACATGGTAAGTTCGCCGGGGGGGACAACCGTTGCCGGTCTTGCCGCGCTGGAAAGAAGCGGCTTCAGTGCCTCCGCCATCAGTGCCGTAGAGGCGGCCTGGCGACGGTCTATCGAACTAGGCAATAACTGAATCTAACTGTTTGCCAAATTTCTTCATTGTCGCTTCCAGCTTGACCAGATCCAGAGGTTTCGTGAACAGCACATCTGCCTGGGTCTGTAAGCCGGAATCATCTGTCAAAAGAAAAATATAGGGCTTGCCAAAGACGGGATCGTTTTTTACCGTATTAACAAATTTTGCGATATCCGTACCCGGAAGACCGGTATCCAGAAGCACAAAGCCAGGTTTTTCCTCGGCGAACTTTCTGCCGACATCAAACCAGTCAAAGGCCTGGATAATATCGTAATCGGGAAGTATGTTACCTATATCAGCTTTAAAGTTGTCGTTGGCGCTCTGCTCTGCCGCAATCAGGAAGCTATTCCAGTTGGCATTCTCCATCATAACTTGCAGCACTTCCCCGGAGGTACCCATACCGCGCTTGTCCAAAAAGGCGGCAAGATCATTGGCATAAATTCTGTACTGTCCGCCGGGTGTGGTAAAGGCCTTTAAATGGCCGTTGCGGATCCAGTTAATTGCGGTCTGGTTTACGACGCCGCAAATATTTGCGACTTCCAATGCCGAGAAAATCCGAACTCGTCGTCCGCCCTTGGCCATTCCAGTCTCCTTTTTTCATGCAGAAATTTTTTAAATTTCAGTTATGATTATATTCCTTTTTGTTAAAAATTCAACAACAAAATGAAAAAACTACAAATTATGCTATACTTTCAAAGTATTTATTGATGACATCGAATGAAAAACCTTCGTTTTTTAGCTGCGGCCTAAGGTAATCTGTGTTTTTTGCATCCAAAAAACCGATTTTCTCCAAATAGCGCAATAGTAGTGAATACTCCGTTTCCGAATCAAGGAGTTTTTCCAATGCATTTCTTGCGAATTCTCTGTCAATTCCGCGTTTTTCCAAAGACATTCGCAGCCAAAAGGGGCTAGGCGCTTTCTTTTGAGAGAGGCGGGAGCGGATCCAGAGTTCCGCGTATCGCGCGTCATCCAGTAAGCCCCGCTCCAAAAGGCTTGAAACAAGGGCCTTTACCTCATCGGGGTTAAAGCCCCGGCGCAGAAGCTTCTGGGTTAAACCTGAACTGTTCTGTTCCGCCCTTGCTATAAGCCGCAAAGCGGCTTTTTCCACACTGTTCATCAGGAGAACATTCATGTAAGTTTGAAGAAAAAACTAGCGCTTGGAGAACTGGAAGCGCCTGCGTGCGCCGGCAAGGCCGTACTTCTTCCGCTCCACCATTCTGGGGTCCCGTGTAAGGTAGCCGTTGCTCCTTAAACTGGTGTAATTCCCCTCGTCCACCTGGCAAAGGGCCCGTGCAAGACCGTGGCGGATCGCGCCGGCCTGGCCGTTGATCCCCCCGCCGTGAACATTGATAAGCAGGTCGAATTTATTTTCGCTGGCGGTTACCATCAGGGGCTGGCGGACCATAAGGGCATGCTCCCCCTGGGGGAAGTACTGGTTCAGTTCCTTGCCATTAATCACTATCTTGCCGCTGCCGTCTCTTACATATACCCGCGCCACAGAAGTCTTTCTGCGGCCGGTTCCGATACCAAGATTCTTAATCATTTAGCCAACCTTCTATAGTTCAATCTTCTGGAGGTTTTGAGCCGCATGGGGGTGCTCAGATCCAGAGTATATCTTGACATTTTTCAAAAGCTTCCGCCCCAGAGGGCCTTTGGGGAGCATTCCCTTAACGGCAAATTCCAGGGGAGATGTAGGATGCTTTTCCTTTAACTTATTAAAATTCACGGTTTTTAGGCCCCCGGGGTATCCCGTATGGCGATGGTACAATTTCTGCTGGGCCTTATTGCCGCTGATTGCTATCTTTTCCGCGTTAACCACGACCACATAGTCTCCCAGTTCCTGGTGGGGCGCAAAAACCGGCTTTTCCTTCCCCCGCAGTATAGAAGCTATCCTGGCAGCCACCCTGCCCAAAATTTTACCTTCGGCGTCAATCAGAAACCATTTCCGTTCCACATCTGCGGGCTTTACAAATACTGTCTTCATACTAGTAACCTTTCATCAAAATAAGAATGAATTTGAATGCTGCCAAAAAACCGCAAAAATGTCAAGGGGAGCTTTGCCTGCGAATTATCAGACAGGCAAGTTAAGGCTTATTTCTGATATCCGAAATCCCCACAAAAAGCAAAAGCAGACCGATGAAGATTGCAACTACAGGCAGTGAGCCCCGCAGAAAGGCCATGACGTCTTCTCCCCAGCCCAGGCCGACAGGCAGAATTGCCAAAACGGCCACGGCGATGACTGTAAAACCAAGAATCAGGGCTTTCATGTTTCCTCCACTAGCTGCGGCGGTACTTGCGTATAACCATCACCCATAATGCCGCGATAAAAAAGGCAATGGACAGGCAGGATAACAAAAGGGGTATGATCGAAACAGAGCCAATGACAAGGATCTTCCCTGCGTCTATGCCCAAATGCACCAATACGGAGCAGACAGTTTCCACATAGGCCATGATTATGCCAATAATAACCAGCATCCAGGCCGGATCCCTGATTCTGGGCCAGAGCAGTATGGCTAAAAAAGAAGCCAAGCCCCCCAAAATTAGGCGGCTAAATATGTTTATTAGCTCTTCCGGATCCATTTTTCCAGTATCCCCCATTTACGCGTCAAATACAATAGGATAGAATAAAACATAGCGCGTTAGAAAGGGAAAAGCCTATGAAAGTACTAAAATGGAGATATACAGAACCCCCAAAATTTGCTTGTGTGCCGGATAAGCCCGGAGTCTATATTATTTCTACAAGACAGGAATTGGATCACGAATACGAGGCGAAATTTATCGGGCAGGCAGCCAATCTGCGTGCCCGCGCAGAGGAGCATTGGTCCAGAAAGGAGCAAAATAAGGAGTTAAAGGAACATATTTCAAAACACTATTTAATGAAATTTAACTACGCCGTGGTCGAAACTCCCGCTGAAAGAAACGGGATGGTGTCCTATATGCTCGATGTTTTTCAGCCCCAGTACAATGCTGGATCTTTCCGGCCGGACGTGGTTATTGTTAAATGCACAGTCCCCTCGGTCAGGAAGTATAAGCCCTAATCTAATACCACTCTGTCTGCGGCCTCGAAGATGCGGCGAACCTGATTTGCGGAGATCAAAAACTCCGCGGCCCCGCCCTGCCTTAGTATGTAAAAATCCCGGTTGTATGGAACAAGGCCGATTGAAACCCGCTCTCCGCCGCGCCCCCTGAGCCGGTACTCGATACTTATCTCCCCTGCAGAAACTCCGCTCCCGGAACCATTCCCCTGTACCTGGGGGCCGGAGTACTCGGCGTCAATAAGCAGCCCTATCAGCGACTGGTAAAATTGCCTGAAAGAAGCGCTTTCCGCCCTGATTCCGTTCAGGTAAAAAACCGCGTCATTCCCCGTACCCCGTAGCTCTGCCTCAATGGGACGCTCCCCGCCGCGCACTGTCAGATTTTCCACCAGGTCAATGTTGACAAGCAAAGCGAATCTATCAATAAGGTTTAGGGGACGGGCATTGACAATGCTTCCCATGCCCCGCAGGGAAAAGACGTTTGGCTTGTCAGCCAGTTTCGCGTAGTGCCCGCCGTTATGCGCATTTCCAATCAGGAGTTCCAGGGAATCATCCTCCAGTTCAACGAAAAGCCTGACAGGCCTGTCCAGCCCGTAGGGGGCCAGAGACCTGGGAGCATCGTCAATAAAGTCTGCAATGGCAAGGCCGTTAATGGGCGCAAAAAGGGTTTCCAGGGCCTCGATGTCTGCCCTTCGCGGGTGGCGGTAGGGGGAAATAAGGACATGGGAGGAAAGGGCGGCAGTCAATGCGGGCTGGGCAGTTTCGGCCCAGGGGACAATTTCTATTCTTGTCCCCGCCCTTTCAAGCAGAAGCCGGTTCAGAGCGGCCGGCTCAAAATGGCCGAACAGGGATCTGTGCCGGATATTGTTCAGGTTAAAGCGAATTAATTCCGCCGCAGAAATGGAAACGCTGTAAACTTTCGGGTCTCCCAGTTCCATTGCGTAGTATGAATTTCTGGAAGGGGTCATGTCTCCCAGGACATACACCGTCTGCCGCCCGGATGAATCGCGAAGGGTAGTCCTGAACAATGGCGCATCCAGCCCGTAAACGGAAATGTCTTGCGGCGCATCATCCACGATGTCCTCCGCCAAAAGGCTTGCCAAAGAGATTGCCATGTAGAAGATCTGAAACTGATCGAGAGTAATACCAGCGGCGGGGATTCCCCCCTGTAGATGAACCAGCTGCCAGCCCTGCTCGTCAAGTTCAAGGCTAAAGCTATTTGTTTCGATTCTTACAAGTTCATGGGCTTCCAGGTTGCCAAGTGCTATGGCCGGCGGGAGTAAGGCCGCCTGCGGCTCGTCCCCTGTAAATACCGTCGACCAGTAGTAGGCTCCGGCAAGGATCAACAGGGCGGCCAGGGCAAGGATCAGTGTTTTCTTTCGTCTCACAGATGCCGCCGTTTCAGCCAGGTCACAAGGCCGCCTGCAAAAAAGGCCGTGGGGATTAGGAAAACAAAAAGCGCGCCGAACAGTGCAATTTGCACCAGATTCATTCTAAGGGGCAATACGAAAACACTTTTTGATCTTATCGAGATGTTTTCGGGCCGGTCTCCAAGCCAGGTAATGCCGTTCATAAAGAGATCCAGGTTGGCTCCAAATGCCTGAAGGCCAAGGGGCAAAAGGCTGCCGGCGCCAATTGCAACAATTCGCGTCTGGCTTTCATCGCCCTGTACCCAGGAAGGATCGCTTACCGCCGCCGCCAGAACAAGGGGGCCGCCCATGTCCGAAGCAGTTCTGGCCGTGGAAGTTTCGTCCAGATTGCTGCGAAGAAAAGCGCTGGGAGAGCTGGTCATAAGCGGCGTAACTTCAACAGTCCGCCGCCTGGTTTCCAGGATCGACAGGGCCATCGGCTCAAAAAGAACCACCGGGGTTCTGGTCTTGTCCAGCAGGGGCCTTGTGATTTCGTGGTCAAGCAGATCCGGCCAGGCGCTTCTGGGGTCTATGGCAACGTAAAAGGGATCGGTCTCGCGGACTATTCCGTAGTTAAACTCAAGCCCATAGCTTGCCAGGACGGTGTTTAGATTTGTCAGTCCCATAATGTTAAAATCCGCCAGCACCATTAAGCGCCCGCCGCCATCCAAATAGTCAAGAAGCTTTTCCGCTTCGGCGGCAGCCAGGTCTCTTCTTGGACAGTTAAGAACAAGCATGGTTGCATCGTAGGGAATATCCGCCAAAAGAAGGTTTATGGGCCTAAGGGCAAAGTTTTCCAGTTCAAGGTCATTCTCCATTCCCATGGCCGCAAGCGGAATTTCGTCATGCCCTGTAATTTCGTAAACAACAGGAGTTTCACCTGTAGCCGCAAAAAGAAGGGCGCTGGTGATTCTTCGCTCCACCGAAATTCCGGTAATGGAAGCTCCTCCTGTTGGTGACTGGCTAAGCTCAAAAAAATCCCTGGGGCCGATAAGCCTGAAACCCATTTCGCCTTCTACAATCAGGCTGCCGCGGGGAATCCCCTGCCTTTCCCTGTCGTAGCGGAGCACAAAGCCCGGGTTCCTGTCCGGATCAACCAGTTCAAAGCTAATATTCGGACTTCTGGCCAGATACAGATTTATCACGGTGATCACATCCTGGTTTTCCTCGCCAGGCCGCCACAGCCCGTAAAACCGGACCGGGCTTTGGATTGTTTCAAGCACCTGCAGGCTCTGCTCCGAAAGGGTATAAAGCCCCGACCAGGTCAGGTCAAGCTGTGGCGAAAACTGGCTTACGGTCAGGTTCAGCAGAATAAGGCCAGCAAGCAGCGCCAGAGTCAAAAGCACCGCATAGCCGCCGTACTTTACCTGACGGGTCTTAAAGGAACTGCGAAAGTTATTCTTAAAAAAGTTTTTGATTGCCTGCATTTATAACTCCTAGTTCCAGCGCCGTTTTTCAATAAGCCTTACAGTCAGGAACAGGAGAAAACCTGAGAAGGAGGCATAGTACAAAAGGGAATCGAATCTTAAAAGTCCCATGCTAAAAGGCTGGTATCTGCGGTTAAGGGAAAACCAGCTCAGGATATTATGAACAAATCCGGAAAAGATCCCGGGATTAAAGAGGTAGAATCCTCCGATAACAGTAGCGCCCAAAAGCGCCGCAGCCAGGACGATAAACCGGTTGCGGGTATTGAAGTGCAGGAAAAAAAGCAGGGCCGCAAGGAGCAGCAGCGCAGAGATGATTCCGGACCTTATGTCCGAGGGCAGCATCTGGCTAATGGGGTCCAGTAACCAGATAAGCATTAAAACGAAGAAGCTCAACAGGGCGGCGCTGATCTGGTTTTCGGTGATCGCGGAAATAAAGATGCCAACGGAAATGTAAGAGGCGCCAAGGAATAAAAAGCCGATATAACTGCCCAGAGTTTCCCAGGTTTCAAGATCACCGTACACGGCGATAATGAGCGCGTAGGACACGGTGACAAGCAGCGTCGCACAGAAAACCGCAAAGGCTGCAAGGAATTTGCCGCAGACAATCCCCGCAATGGACACAGGGCTTGTAAGGAGGAGCTGGTCGGTCTTCTGCCTTTTTTCCTCGGAGAAAAGGCGCATGGTCAATAGCGGTATGGCGAAAAGGAAAATCGAAAGAAGACTGCCCAGAAAACCTGTAAACTGGGAACGCCCTGCCAGCAAATTGTTAAAGGTAAAAAAAATCCCCGAAAGCAGCAGGAAAAGTCCCATGTAAAGATATCCAATTGGGGTAAGAAAATAGGCCCTTAATTCCCGTTTAAAAATCGCAAACATTTATTCGTTCTCCCCGTCTTCCTTGTTGGTCAGATTAAGGAAGATATCTTCCAGGCTCATGTCCAGGGAGCGCATCATCAAAATGGGAATATCCGCCGCGGCCAGGGCCCGGAATAGCTCCCTGCGTATGTCCCTGTCTTCCGCCGCCTCCACGACGGCCTCCACGGCGCCCGGCTCCGCTGACTCCCTGAATTGCAGCGCCTTTACCTTAGAAACTCCCCCCAGGGCCTTTGAAGCCGCCGCTTCGCTGGCATCCAGCCTGAGCTGAATATGGCTCCCGCCAAGCAAGCGCCTGGCCAGATTTTCCGGGCTGCCGTCAGCTACGATTCTGCCCTTGTTGATAATAAGCACCCGGCGGCAAACGGCGCTTACCTCCGGCAAAATATGGGAGCTTAAAATTATTGTACGATCCTTTCCCAGTTCATTGATAAGGTCTCTTATTTCAAGAATTTGCTTTGGATCCAGTCCTGCCGTAGGTTCGTCCAGAACCAGCACCTGGGGATCCCCGATCATCGCCTGGGCCAGCCCCACCCTCTGCCTGTATCCCTTGGAAAGATTCCTGATTAGCCGCCCGGATACGTCCTGAACGCCCACGGTTTCCATGATCCGGTTCATCCTTTCCCTTTTTTCGCGGGCGGGAACTGCCTTTATCTCGGCGGCAAAGGAAAGGTACTCGCTTACAGTCATTTCCTGATACAGGGGCGGATTTTCTGGCAGATAGCCTATTTTTTTCTTTATTTCGGCGGGGTATTCAAGAATATCCTGACCGTCAATCCTGACGATCCCGTTGCTGGCTGAAAGGTAGCCGGTAAGAATATTCATGGTGGTTGATTTTCCGGCACCGTTGGGGCCCAGAAAGCCTACGATTTCCCCTCTTTCAATCTTGAAACTCACATGGTCAAGCGCTGTGTGGGGCCCGTAGCGCCTTACCAGCTCCGTTACTTCAATCACAATAGAAAGGATAGTGGAATTGTTAGATCAAGGCAATGAGGCAATTTTCCGGTAAACCCAAAACTGGTTGAAAGTTTGCTCATAATCACTCATAGTTAAGATATGAGTGATCATGGGCCTGAAAATCCCCAAAACAACAAGCAAAAACAGGACGATTCCGGCCCCAATTTTCCCTTTGGAGAGGGAGGGCCCAAGCTGCCGGATTTTAAGCTCCCCGGCGGCTGGAAATATACAGTTATTTACGTTCTCCTTTTAATCATTGGTTTAAGCCTTTTCAACTATGTTTTTATGCGCCGGGTACAGCCTACTATCGACTTTTCCGAGTTCAAGACCAGGATCGCCAGCGGAGAAATAATAAGGGTAGAGTTAACGGACACATACTTTACCGGCTATACCACTATTCAGAGAAGGGAAAGCCCCACCGGCACGATGTTCAGACCACCCCATCCTGGCATGCCGGAAACAGTCTACCGGACAGTCCCCATCAATGACCCGGAAATAATTAGGCTCATGGACGAAATGAATGTGGCCTACTACGCGGTTTCCAGGGAGGGGAGCGCCATTTTAAATCTCATTTTTAGCTGGGTTCTGCCCATTGCCTTCTTCCTTTTTATCTGGCGTTTCCTCATGAAGCGCCTTGGCAACATGGGGGGTAATGTTCTTTCGGTGGGGCAGAATAAAGCGGTCATTGTCGCCGAAGGTGATATTGTTACGCGCTTTACGGACGTGGCCGGGGTAGACGAGGCCAAGGAAGAACTTATGGAAGTGGTTGACTTCCTGAAAAACTCCCAAAAATACACGGAGATAGGCGGCAAGATCCCCAGGGGAGTGCTGCTGGTCGGCCCGCCTGGAACCGGAAAGACCCTTTTGGCAAGGGCGGTGGCCGGAGAGGCGGAGGTTTCCTTCTTTAGGATTTCCGGCGCTGAGTTCGTGGAAATGTTCGTGGGCGTCGGGGCGGCCAGGGTCCGGGACCTTTTTAAGCAGGCCAGAGACAAGGGCGGCGGCATTATTTTTATTGACGAGCTTGACGCCATTGGCAAGAGCAGAATGAACAATATCGCCGGGGGCAACGACGAGCGGGAACAGACCTTGAACCAGTTGCTTGTCGAAATGGACGGCTTTGACGCCACTAGCGGACTTATCATCCTGGCCGCCACCAACCGGCCGGACGTACTTGACCCGGCCCTCTTACGGCCAGGACGATTTGACCGTCAGGTGCTGGTTGACAGGCCCGACCTGAAAGGCCGGGAAGAGATCTTGCGGATTCATTCGAAAAACGTGAAGTTTGACAGCGTGGATCTTGGGGTAGTTGCCCGGGTAACTTCCGGCTTTTCCGGCGCGGACCTTGCAAACATCGTAAACGAAGCGGCCCTCCTTGCCGTCCGGGCCGGGCGGAAAGCGGTAACCCAAAAAGACTTTGACGAAGCCATTGAAAAAACCGTCGCAGGATTGCAGAAAAAGACCCGGGTATTAAAGCCCCAGGAGCGGAAACTCACAGCCTACCACGAGGCGGGTCATGCCCTTGTTGCCGCCTTTACACCGAATGCAGATCCTGTTCAAAAGATATCGATAATTCCCCGCGGCTATGCCCTGGGTTATACCCTGCAGCTTCCCCTGGAGGATCGCTTTACCGTCACCAAGAGCGACCTTTTGGGGAGGATAGACATACTCCTGGGCGGCCGCATTGCCGAGGAAATGATCTCCGGCGAATATTCCACCGGAGCGGCCAACGATCTAACCAAGGCCGCCGACATAGCCCGCAAGATGATCACCGACTACGGCATGAGCGAGCGCTTCCGCAACGTGGCCCTGACCTCCCGCGGCATGAGTCTGACAGGCCAGGAAAGGCACGACCCGTTTTTACAGCGGGAATACGCCGAAAGCACCCAGCAGTACGTTGACGAGGAAATTGCCCGCATTATTGACACAGAATACGCAAAGTCAAAGGACATCTTGGAAAGAAACCGGACGATCCTGGACAGCATCGCCTCGGCCCTGCTTGAAAAAGAGACCCTGGACGAAAGGGAATTCAGGGAACTATTGGGCCCGCAAGAAGTATCTGCATAAAGCAAGAATTGCTTAAAGCAACTGCTTAAGCATTACCCTTCTATGTCATCCGGAATAAAGCGGATGCGGTACTCCTTGGTCATTTTTTCAAAGGAATCCTGGAAGTCGTTCAGATAAAGTGAAAACAATTCCGCCCCCTGGCTGTTCCACCGTGAGTCGGATAAAAAAAACTGATACGGCTCCGCCTTAAGGGCGTCGGCAAGCTTGCCTATGGTCTCCGGTGAAACCCACTTCTTTCCGTTCTCGATATCGTTAATAAAGTTATGAGTCAGCCCGGCCTCGTTAGCCAGATTCACCTGGGACAAATTCGCGAGGACTCTTAGCCGTTTTAGATTCTTGCTGAATAAGCTTCTGATGTTTATTCCCTTGATGGTCTCTTTCATCCAGGCCGCTGTCCCCCAACTCGGATTATTAAACATCCTTTTTTTTGTTTGCACAAACGACCAATGGCGACAATGCTGTCGCTAATGGTTTATTTTATAAAAAAAGCCCTTGTATTTTGTTCTTCCATTAATGTAAAATGAATTATGAGTTTGCATATTAGACGGGGATTGCTGCTAATATTTCTTTTGGGATTCGCGGCATTTTCCCTTTTTTCCCAGGAAATTGTTACCGCAGAAAGGTTTCTTGAGACCGTTTCAGAGCAATATACCAACATAAGAGACTACGAGGCCAATGTGCTTATACGCTCCGATACGACAGATATGATTGGAAATTTAAGCTTTCTTGAGCCATATTTTCTCCGTATTGACTTTACCGAGCCGCCGGAACAGATTCTTATTTTCAACGGCGAATTCCTCACCGTGTACATCCCAAGGCTCAGGGCGGTATTGAACCAGGCCGTTGCCCCTGCCCGCCGATCAAGTACCGTGGGGGCTTCCATGGCCTCCGCCCAGGGCCTGCAGTTGCTGCGCCGGGGCTACGTTACCACTTATATGACGGGCCCAAATCCGGTCCCCCTGGACGACAGAAGCCGGGAGCAGGTAATCAAGCTCAGGCTTACCCGGCGCCTTACATCAGAGGGCTTTAGGGAGATTATTTTAAGCATTAACCCGGAAACAATGTTATTAAGGCGAATTGAAGGCAGAACCATTGCCGATACCCTGGTTCGTTTTGATTTTACCAATATTAGAACCAACCTTGGGATTCCAGAGCAGCGTTTTATTTTTGACGCGCCTGGCACCGCAAACGTTTACAACAATTTCCTGTTCCGGGACACCGAGTAAAGAGGAAATCTCTGTGGAATCACTTGGTGAAAAGTTAAAAACGGCCAGGGAAGAACGGGGTTGGAGTTACGACTATGTGAGCCGTGAGACCAACATCTCCTCCCGCTACCTGGAAGCCCTTGAAAGAGAAAATTTTTCGCCGTTCCCAAGTGAGCCGTATATAATCGGGTATATCAGGAGCTATGGCGACTACCTGGATCTAAATTCGGGGGAGTTGCTTGCCCTGTACCGTTCTTTAAGAATGCAGGAACAGCCCCTCCCCGTGGAGCAGCTCTTAAAGAACCCCTCTCCATTACCCAAAATCTTACGGGCTCTTGCGGTTTTTTTGGCAATATTTGCACTTGCCGGAGCGGCATTTCTGATAATCAGCAATTTCATACGAAGAAATCCGGCCCAGATCCCCATGGTAAGGACGGCTGTGGAGTATACCCTGAGTACAGATTTTCTGGAAAGGCGTTTTTACCCCGGGGATTCCATTCTGGTCAGCGGCGGGGCGGATATGTACAAACTTGTATTTTCAAGTTTGAGTGATGCGGTAACCATTAGTACCCCTATGGGCTCTGTTATGCTGGATCTGGGCCAGGAAGTGACCGTCGATCTGACCAATGACGGCCTTCACTCAGTCAGGATAATCGCCTCTGATTTTGCCAGAAACGACAGCGTTTCAGGAGCCCTATTGCGTTTTGAGCAGTTTCCCAGTGCCGCCGCCCATGCAAGCTCCCCATGGGACATTGGTTTTGGACGGGAGCTGCTCCTGCTCTCTTCTCCAAACCCATTTCCCTTTACCCTTCAGGCGGTATTCCAGGGCTTTTGCCTTTTTCGCTACGAGATTCTTTTTGAAGCTGCCAGGCCTGGCCAGAACGAACGCTTTTATCAGCGTTTTGAAGAAATTAACATTCAGGCCCAAAACGGCATCCGGCTTGGTGTTTCCAATGCCCAGGCGGTAAGATTCCAGGTAGTAGGCGGCGGCCGCACCATACCCTTTGAGGCGGGCTCAGCCGGAGAGGTAATTGCTGCGGAGCTTCGATGGCTCCGGGACGAAGATAACAGCTTCCGCCTGGTATTCATGCGGCTGGACTAGGGCCCTTAACTTCCTTTAGCCATTATGACTTACTTTATAGACCCTTTCGGCTGTGCAAAAAACCAGGTTGACGCGGAAAACATGATGGCCTACCTGAACAAGACAGGATGGGCCGCCGCCAGCGATGCCGCTGCTGCGGATCTCATCATCGTCAACTCCTGCGGCTTTATCGAAAGTGCCAAGCAGGAATCAATCAACGCCGTCCTTGCCTGGCGGAAGCACTACCCCGGGAAGAAGATACTCCTGGCAGGCTGCCTTGCCCAGCGTTACTCCAGGGAACTTGCCGAAAGCCTCCCCGAGGCTGACGGACTCTTTGGCCTTGGCGACTGGGCCTGTCTTTCCGGTACCGGTGAACGTCCGCTGCTTTCCCTGCCCGGCTCGGCCTATGTAAAAATAAGCGAGGGCTGCGATAATCGCTGCAGCTTCTGCGCCATTCCCCTAATACGGGGCCCCCTGAAGAGCCGCAGCGTAAAAGAGCTTGTCGAAGAATGCAAGGCCCTTTTGGGACGGGGAATAGGGGAACTATGCCTTATCGGTCAGGACCTGGGCTCCTATGGCCGGGATCTGAATGGCCCCGGCGGCCTTTGCGGTCTTTTGGAAGAGCTTTTGGGCCTGGAAGGGGACTTTTGGCTGCGGCTCCTTTACGTTCATCCGGATCATTTCCCGCTTCCCATCCTGGACCTTATGGAAAGGGAAAAACGCCTTTTACCCTACTTCGATATTCCCTTTCAGCACGGCTCAGAAAAAATCCTAAGGGCCATGGGCCGCCAGGGAAACGCCGAAAGCTACCTTGGCCTAATCAAAACGATCCGAAGCCGCTTCCCCGATGCGGTCATACGCTCGACCTTTATGACAGGCTTCCCCGGCGAAACCCAGGAAGATTTTGAGCTGCTCCTGGATTTTCAGCAGAAGGCTTCCCTGGACTGGCTTGGCTGTTTTGCCTATTCCCGGGAGGAAGATACCCCCGCGTACAGTATGAAAGGGCGCGTCGCCAAAAAGCTGGCGGCTGAACGGAAGAGCCTTGTGGAAGAAGCCCAGATCCCCATTACCGAAAGGCAAATGGACCGTTTCATTGGCCGCAGCTTCGATGTGCTTGTGGAAGAGAAGTTCGCCCCGGGCGAGGACGGCCTTTACCTTGGCCGCCTGCCCTGCCATGCCCCGGAAGTGGACGGCGCGGCGGTGATTCTTGACGCGGAGTCCCTGAACCTGGGCGCAAGGGTTCCCTGCCAGGTTACAGGGCGCTCAGGCTTCGATTTACAGGTTCGGCCTAAAGTTAATGGAATTTCCCGCCGATAAGGAGTATGGAGGGATCTATTTTTTTTGACTTGGTAGGTTTAATATGTTTAAAGTGAATCCTTTCATGAAAAAAAAGATTGTTTTTGTAGCCATATTTCTTCTTCTCTGCTTTTCCCTTTCCGCCCAGGCGGGATTAAGGATTTATCTTGAAGAAGTAAATGGAGAATTTACAATCGTCAGGACCGAGGGGAATGTCAGGGAACTGGTTATCCCCGAAAGTGTCAACGGTATACCCGTAACCGCCATAGGGGAAGGGGCCTTTGTCCAAAGGGGCCTTACCATGCTTACCATTCCCGACAGCGTTGTGGAGATCGGAGAAAGCGCCTTTGCCTTCAATAGCCTTAGCGCCCTGGTAATAGGGGACAACGTGGGGAGCATCGGCCGGAATGCCTTTGCCAACAACAGGCTGAACGACATTGTCATTGGGGCGGGGGTAGTGAATATAGGGACGGGGGCTTTCGCGGATAACGAACTTGTAAGCGTCGAGATACCCGACAGCGTTGTTACCATTGAGCCCTTCGCCTTTTTTAACAACAGGCTCAGGGCCGTCGTTATCCCCGACAGTGTCACCACCATAGGCGAGGGTGCTTTTTCCACCAACGCCATATATAGCGTGGTCCTGGGCAACAGTGTAGAGGCAGTAGGGGACGGCGCCTTTTTCGACAACCAAATAATCAATATAAGTATTCCGCCCAGCCTTAACACCATGGGAAGACGGGTGTTTGAAGGCCGGATTACCCAAAGAGGCGCGGCGCTGCCGGTTGACTTCTTTGACGAAACCGGGGTGATGATCTTCTCCACATCCACCAACTTTGATAACTATTTTTCCACCACCGGGAGGCGGCCTGGGAACTACAGCTTCGCCAGGGGTGAAGGCTGGATTTTTGAGCAATAACACTTGCGGACAGGGAACGAAAAGGTTATAATCTATAAGGCAAGGAGGACATGGATGAAAAAAATAATCCTGCTTTTGGCGGTGTTTCTAATTTTGGGATCGGGAGTCAGTCTTTTTGCCCAGGGGCCCAGGATCACCAATGAGTCTAATTTTTATTACTTCAATTTTCCGATAGAAAGGGTTTTGGCCTACCGTTCGGGCTATGTTATTCTGTACCGGAACGGGTCGAATGATATTGTTCGTACCCATATCCCACTGGAATGGTTTATCGATACAGCGGGCAGGGGGGATCTCATATTTTTGGGTTCCGGCAAAGAATGGCCATCCATGACCGTGTATTACAACGAAGGAGAGTTCTCCCATGTACGTCTTAGGCTTCGCAGGGAGAAGTCTCACGAGACTTGGGGGGTCATTCCCCTTCATGTCGATCTCTCGGAGTTTTTTACCGATGTTGAAGAGGTTTATCTAAGATTCTAGAACTTCTGTCTTTTATCAAAGAGGGCGGGCGCTTCCTGGTTGCCGGACATAAGGAGCCGGATGGTGATTGTGTGGGAAGCCAGCTCGCCCTTTGCTCAGTTTTAAGAAGGATGGGCAAGGAGGCAATTCCCTGTTCGGCCGGACCCTTTAAGCGCAGCGAAATAAGCAAATTTGGACAGCTTTTTATCTCTGACCCGGTCGAAAAGGACGGGGATCGTGTAATCCTTGTTGATTGTTCTTCCCCGGATCGAAGCGGAAATCTAGAGAATTTAATAGAAAAGCTGCCCATGGCTCTTATAGATCACCACGAGGCAGGGCAATACTCCCGGACAGAAAGCCCCGCCGGAGCTCCCGTCTTAATAGACAAAAACGCCCCATCCACAACCTTTTTGGTGCTGAAACTAATTGAGGCCCTGGGCCTGACGCCAACGAAGGAGGAAGCGGAACTCCTTTTCCTGGGGCTGTCTACCGATACGGGCTTTTTCCGCCATGTGGATGACTCCGGGGCGGCGGCCTTTGAAGCTGCAGCCTCTTTAATACGCTACGGGGCGAATCCCAAGGCTGCCTTTGCTGCCATTAACGGCGGAAAAAGCCTGGATTCCCGCAGGCTTATTGGTCAGATGCTGCTCAGCGCGGAATCACATTTTGACGGGAAGCTCATTCTCTGTTCAGAAGATTATGAGCAGGCCAGCCGCTTTGGCCCGGAGAGCCGGGACTCGGACAGCCTGTATCAGCTCCTTCAGGCCCTGGCCGGAGTGGAGGCTATCGTAGTTATGCGCCAGGAAACCGGCGATAAATTCAGCATAGGTTTTCGTTCCAGGGACTGGGTTGATGTCGGGGAAATAGCCGAATCCTTTGGCGGCGGGGGCCATAAAAACGCCGCCGGCTGCAGTCTTGCCGGAACTATTTCCGAATATAGGCCAAAAATTTTGAAGATTTTCGAAGAAGTTTTTAACAACACAAAAACGTGAATTTTGTCTTAAATCACCCCAATAGATAACTTGTCCCGCTATTAGTATTAATTGCACATTTGATTCATCAGTTTGCCGTGATGTTTATAATCTAAAAAAAAGCAAAAGCTCCCGAAAACTCCGTATACCCTATGAACATTGTAAAACAAATTTATTAAAGGAGTTCTCTATGCTGTCAGAAAGACCCTTGTCGGATTTGTACCAGCTGTACATTAACGGTGATCTCTTAAGAAAGAATCTTGAAGGCATGATATTCAAGTTCCTGCTTGACAACTATGAACGCTACCATGTTTTTGGCGGAAACCGGGAGCGGTGGAACGATTTCCTGTCCTGGCTTTATCCGCGTCTTGTCAGGGCAATAGACCTGTACCGGGATCTGGGTTCCTCCTTCGATATTTATATCAGGAGTCTTGTTTTCGGCGCTGCCAGGGAATACCGGAGCAAGGAAAGCGATCATTACATTACCGAGTATGTCTGCTGGTGGGCCAAGGCGGAAGAGATGATGCTTTATGAAAACGAGCCTGAATATTTAGAAAGTAAAAAAAAGGGAGTTTCCATTCCCGAAGACATAAATACACGGCAGATATTAATTCTCCTCCTTAAGTCCTATTATTTTGTCTCTGATGAGCTTGTTAAGCGGGTGGCCAGGACAGTCGGCATGGAGTTTGAGCAGGTCCGGGAAATGATCGATGAACTTAAAAAGCGGCGTTCCGCACGGGAAGCAGGCATGTTTGATCTCCGGGAAAGACTGCACAGCCAGTATTACCGCTGCCTTAACTACCAGAAACGGATGAGCAGCGCCCAGGCTGGAACCTATTACCACGAAAAAATGAAAAGCCGCTTTGAGCGGGCTAAAAAAAGATACAGCGCCATGAGGAAGCGGCTTAGGTGTATGCGGATGTCTGCCTCGAACCGGATGATTGCCGAAGTAATGGGTATACCCCATGGAACAGTTGACAGCAGCATTTTTGCCATGAAAAATCACCTGGCCCCGTCTGCATCTATGGCATTTTGAGTGATTTATGGGTTAGTATTAACCTATGTCCACCGCAGATGACAAAAAAGTTATTTACTCCATGTACCGGGTTTCCAGGAAACACGGCACAAAACAGGTACTTAAAGACATCAATCTCTCCTACTTCTATGGGGCAAAGATAGGGGTTTTGGGCCTTAACGGCTCCGGAAAGTCGAGCCTTTTGCGGATCCTTGCCGGAGTGGATACAGAGTTTTCCGGGGAAACGTCCGTGAGTCCCGGCTACACCATCGGCTTTATGGAACAGGAGCCTTATCTGGAGCCGGGAAAAACCGTCAGGGAAATAGTCTCTGAGGGGGTTCAGGAGCTGGTGGATCTCCTGGCGGAATTTGACAGGGTAAGCGAGGCCTTCGCCGAGCCGGATGCAGACTACGATAAACTTGGGGTAAAACAGGCGGAGCTTCAGGAGAAAATAGAGGCCGCCGACGGCTGGAACCTGGATAGCCGCCTGGAACTGGCCATGGACGCCCTTCGCTGCCCCCCCGCAGATGAGCCGGTGGATCACCTTTCCGGGGGCGAAAAGCGCCGCGTTGCCCTATGCAGGCTGCTCCTGAAAAAACCCGACATACTCCTTCTTGACGAACCTACAAACCACCTGGACGCGGAGACCGTCTCCTGGCTGGAAAGGCACTTAAGGGACTACGCCGGAACAATAATCGCCGTTACCCACGACCGCTACTTCCTGGACAATGTCGCCGGCTGGATCCTCGAGCTGGACCGGGGCGAAGGCATCCCCTGGAAAGGTAACTATTCGTCCTGGCTTGAGCAGAAGGAGCAGCGCCTTGCCCGCGAGGAAAAGGGCGAGAGTGACAGGCGCAAGCAGCTCCAGCGGGAGCTGGAGTGGATACGCATGAGCCCCAAGGGCCGCCACGCCAAAAGCAAGGCCCGCATCGCCCAGTACGAAAAGCTCTATCAAGACGATGAAAGGGAAAAGATACGGGAAAGCAGGATTACCATTCCGGCTGGACCACGCCTGGGGCAGATGGTTATGGAGGCCAAGGGCCTTGGCAAGTCCTACCCCCTGGAAGGGGGAGGCGACCGCCTTCTTTTTGAAAACATGGAGTTTAGCGTGCCGCCGGGGGCCTGCGTAGGAATCATCGGTCCCAATGGCGCCGGCAAGACCACCCTTTTCAAGATCATTTGCGGGGAGGAAAAGGCCGATGCCGGTACCCTGCGGCTTGGGGAGAGCGTAAAGCTGGCCTGGGCGGATCAGATGCGGGAGAAACTGGATAGCGAGAAGACCGTCTGGGAGCAGCTCTCGGACGGCCTTGATATAATCAAGCTGGGGGCAGTGGACGGCAGGGGCGGCAAGGAAGTTAATTCCCGGGCCTACTGCGCCTGGTATAACTTCTCCGGAGCGGATCAGCAGAAAAAGGTCGGCGTCCTTTCCGGCGGGGAACGGAACCGGCTAAACCTGGCGTTGATGCTCAAAGAGGGGGCCAACGTGCTTCTTCTGGACGAGCCCACCAACGACCTGGATGTAAATACACTTAGGGCCCTGGAGGACGCCATTGATACATTTGCGGGAGTGAGCCTTGTGATTAGCCATGACCGCTGGTTTTTGGACCGGGTGGCAACGCATATTCTTGCCTTTGAGGAAGGGGAAGTTGTGTGGTATGACGGAAACTGGTCTGAATACGCGGATTGGAGGCGGGAAAAGCTTGGGGCTCAGGCTGACCGGCCCCGCCGCCACGTTTACCGCAAGCTCGAGCGTTAGCGAGAGCACTTGAGCGGTAGGTAGCGAAAGCACTGGAGCGCAAAAACCATGCAAATAAAGATCAGTAAATCTGTCGAAAATATATATTTTCTAAAACTAAACGGCAGCCTGGATCTTAACAGCTCCAAGAAATTAAAAGATAATATTATGAGAATTATCGAAACCAAGGCGACGCACATTATCCTTGACATTGATAAGGTTAATCATATCAATTCAGCGGGCATAGGCGCGCTGATTTCCATTTACTCCACACTTAGAAAGATAAACTGCCCCCTTATTCTCCTGTCCAACGACGGGCCGGTCATAAAGGCCCTGGAACTAACCAGGCTCAGGGGCTATTTTATTGTTGTCGAGTCACTTGAAGACGCCATTTTACTTACGGCCTCATCCGAACTGGTCGCGACAAAATAACGCAAAATAAAATAGCTCACACCTGCCCGGACAAGAAGGACGCATCCGTATCGGTAAATGGCTTCCCGTAGATATATTCAAAGAGGAAGCGCATATTTTCCGGTTCCAGGTTAATGAAGCGGCAGCCAAAGTAGCAGTGTGTTTTATCAACATAGCGCCGCACAATTCTTGCGTTGGCATTAACCGTCCGGCGCTCGGTTTGAAGCTGTACCGCAAGTTCGCTGTCAAGCATCAGCGCTTTGGCAAAGGAGGAAAGGGGGTAGGAGAAAAGAAACCCCGATGCGCTAATATCCATTATCTTGCCCTCAAAGGGCTCGTTTTTGATCTTCCCAGATTCAAAATAGCCGTTTACCTTCAGGGAATAAGCCAGAATCTTTGCGAACTGATACATGGAATCGATCGCAACATGGTCCAGGGGCAGCATCCCCTCTTTATCAATCCAAACATGAAGGTAGCCGATCACGTATTCCTGGAAAAGAACCGGTACCCAAAGGTCCGAAAAGATACCGGCCTCGTGCTTATGCTTGATAAAACGTGCCAGGGCATCATCAACAAATTTTATATCTACACCGTTGCTTTCCAGATACCTTTTGAAAGTATCTTCTGTGATGAGCCGTTTTTTGGGGAAGGGATCCTCTGTCGGCAAAGACCCAAGGGTAGAGGGAATATACAGGGATCTGCCTGTTTCCGATAATATGCGTTCCTCGTGGCTGGCAGGTTTGGTATTCTTGAAAATAACAAGCTTATGGCCGGTGGCATAATTTTTTATCCAATCTGACAGCTGCTCTGTAAGTCCGGACAGATTCTTGACATTGTAGGCCTGCGCTATCTCCACCGCATCCATGGTTTCGAATTCGGATACTTTTGGGTAGGAAAGAGAGTAGCGATCATCTAAAAAGGTAAACTGTACCTGAAGATCCTGCGGGGTGCTTACCCGGGAAAAGGAACGATCAAGGTTTTTGAATAGAAATTCCGGCTCTACGGCAACGATTTGATCTTCTTTTGATGAAATGATCTCTACGTTGAATATTATGACCTGGCCCCTGTAATCAAACATAAGATCCAGTTTTTTACCGGCTCTTAGCCCTTCAATGGGGCGATCGGCCTTAAAGAACATATTCCCCTTTGTGGGCTTTTCAACCGTAAGTATATACTGGGTTTGGCTTTTTAGGTGCATTACCGGGATCTGCTCGTCGTAAAGAACTTTTAGAAGAAAATCCTTCTCAATGCGTTTGATTGGAGTTGCCATAATCTTTCCTAAAAAAACCTTTGGTAAGGGGAAAAGTCAAAACGGTAAACATCTCTAATTTCAGAGAGCGACTGCTTCCCTTCAAGGAGAAGATCGTCAAGCAGCCATCTTCCTCCCTCAAAACGTAAAAACAACTCCCCGGAAATGCTCTCTTCCGGGCCCAAAAAGCGCAATAGGAAAGAAATGCTCCCATCGGGCTCCTGCCTGCCGCCTCCCAGACGGGAAGTCCTTGCCCTAATGTCCGAGACTTCCCTAAACAGGCTGTCGACCAGGCCTCGGCCGGAATTGGCAAAGACCGGGGCGTTCCTAGACCCCGTAAGCAGGGCGGAAACGATGTTTTGGGCGAAAGAGTAGGCTTCATCCGGGGCTGTACCCTGGCCAAGCTCCCCAATGACCAGATCCCTGGGAAGCCTCGGGGACTCGCCTCTGTCGGGTCTGCGTAGCGTGTCCGGTAAAAGGTGGGTATCCTGCGCCTCTTGAGAAAAAAGCCCCGGAGAAAGAAGCCATAGACCCAGAAGAAAGCAGGCGGTTCTCATGCTTTTCGCCCTCATGTTCGCAGACATACTGTAACTATAAACTTTTTTTTGTTCAGGGGCAATGGAAAAAATCGGCCAGATTTAAGATAACAGCCTTGAATTTTTCTACAATTATCTATACAATAGTGAAAATCTTGAAGTAACGAGGGATACAATGGCAGAAAAGAACATGGTAATGATTGACGGTAACAGCGCAGCGGCGCATGTCGCTCACGCACTGAGCGAAGTAATCGCGATTTATCCGATTACCCCCTCAAGCGGTATGGGGGAGATTTCGGATGAATTTTCCGCCCAGGGCCGGAAGAACATCTGGGGTGCCATCCCGGAAGTTGTAGAGATGCAGTCTGAAGCGGGAGCTGCCGGAGCGGTCCATGGGGCCCTGACCACCGGGGCAATGAGTACCACCTTTACCGCTTCCCAGGGTCTATTGTTAAAGATCCCCAACATGTTTAAGATTGCCGGGGAACTCACCCCTTCGGTATTTCACATTGCTGCCCGGGCCCTGGCCACCAGCTCCCTTTCAATTTTCGGGGACCACCAGGACGTAATGGCCGCCCGCCAGACCGGTTTTGCCATGCTTTCATCCAACAATGTCCAGGAGGTAATGGATCTGGGGACCATAGCCCATTCTTCAACCCTCCGCTCAAAGGTTCCCTTCCTTCACTTTTTCGATGGTTTTAGAACCAGCCACGAGATACAGAAGGTGGAAGAAGTTTCCTTTGATACAATGCGCCAGATGATTAGCGATGATCTGGTCGCGGAGCACCGTGCCAGGGGGCTTAGCCCGGAAAGGCCCAAAATACGGGGTACTGCGCAGAATCCGGATACTTATTTCCAGGGCCGGGAAGGGGTTAATCCCTATTACCTTAAAGTGGCGGGAATTGTTCAGGAAGAAATGGACAAATTCGCCAAGATTACAGGCCGGGCCTACAAGGTTTTTGAATATGTCGGCGCAAAGGACGCTGAAAAAGTCATTATTATCATGGGTTCCGGGGCGGATACCTGCCATGAACTCGTAGAATACCTTAATGCCAAGGGGGAAAAGCTTGGGGTTCTTAAAGTAAGGCTCTACCGGCCCTTTGACGCGGAGCTTTTCGTTAAGGCCCTGCCCGCGACCGTAAAGGCAATCGCGGTTCTGGATCGGACCAAAGAGCCCGGCTCCCTGGGCGAGCCCCTCTACGAAGACGTGCGCACGGCCATTGCCGAGGTGCAGAGTTCTGGCAAGACACCCTTCTCAGGCAACCCTCTGGTAGTGGGCGGACGCTACGGCCTGGGTTCCAAAGAATTTTCCCCAGCAATGGCCAAGGCGGTTTTCGATAACTTAAGCGGTAAAAAGATCCACAGCTTTATGGTGGGTATAAAAGACGACCTTTTGGGTAAGAGCCTTGATTACGACGAGAATTTCGTCATCAAGGAAGAGGGCATGAACGAGGCAATGTTCTACGGCCTCGGCGCGGACGGCACCGTGGGTGCCAACAAGAACTCGATTAAAATTATTGGCGAAGCCAAGCCGGATCTTTCCGTCCAGGCCTACTTCTCCTATGATTCCAAAAAGTCAGGAGGCTTTACGGTTTCTCACCTGCGCTTCGGCAATAAGGAAATCCGGCGGCCCTACCTTATCACACAGGCGGACTTCCTGGCCTGTCATAAGTTCTCCTACATGGAAATTTACGATCTTTTGGCCTACACCAAGGAGGGCGGAACCTTCCTTCTTAACAGCCCATTCAGCGCCGCCGACGTATGGAAGGAGCTTCCTGTAGAAGCCCAGCAGCGGATCATCGACAAGAAACTCAAGTTCTACGTGATAGACGCCGCGCACATAGCCCGTGAAACTGGCATGGGCAGCCGCATCAACACGGTCATGCAGGCCGCCTACTTCAAGATCTCCGGAGTGCTCGCCGAGGCCGAAGCTGTGAAGCTCATGAAAGAGCATGTGGAACATACCTACGGCAGAAAGGGCAAAGAAGTGGTCGAAGCCAACTACAATACCATCGACAAGGCCATTGGGGCGGTACACGAGGTGAACTATCCCTCCAAACCCGAGGGGAACCACCACATGAAGCCGGCCTTTGCCACTGCCAAAGATCCCTGGATCAAGGAAGTGCTTGGCGGCGTGACCATTCAGGAAGGGAACAAGCTCGCGGTGAGCAAAATCCCCGACGACGGAACCTTCCCCACTGCTACCAGCCAATACGAAAAACGCTCCGTTGCGGAGCAGGTTCCTGTTTGGAACGGTGATGTTTGTATTCAGTGCGGCAACTGTGTCGCGGTCTGCCCCCATGCCTGTATGCGCTTTAAAAACCTGACCGACGCCGAAGTTGCCAAAGCTCCTCCGGGCTTCAAGGTTGCTGAAATAAAACCCAAGGCGGTGGAAGGGAAAAAGGCCATTCTGGCCATAGGAGCAGAAGACTGCTACGGATGCGGAGTCTGTTTCAACGTTTGTCCAATGTGCAAGGACGATTCCAAACCCCATTCCCTCACCTGGAAATCCTACGCCGATGATCCTGCCTTCCACGCGGAGCAGGTAAAGGTCTGGGATTACTTCCTTAGCCTGCCTGAAGTTCCCGAATCGGAACTCAACCTGGGCACCGTAAAGGGCCTGGCTTACAAGCGGCCCCTGTTTGAATTCTCCGGGGCCTGCGGCGGCTGCGGCGAAACTCCCTACATCAAGATGCTCACCCAGTTGTTCGGAGACCGGATGGTCATCGGCAATGCCACCGGCTGTTCTTCCATTTACGGCGGAAACCTGCCAACCACCCCCTACTGCCAGCGCTCAGATGGTAGGGGCCCGGTCTGGTCAAACAGCCTTTTCGAGGACACTGCCGAATTTGCCATGGGCATGCGCCTAACCAGCGACAAGCTTGCCGAACACGCCAGGGAAATGGCAGTTAAGGCAAAGGAAGAAGGCATTGCCGTCGGCATAATTGACAAGCTCCTTGCCAACGAGCAGAAGGACAACGCCGCCATTGACGAGCAGCGCAAAAACGTGGATGAACTCAAGGCGGCCCTCAAGGGTAACTCCAAGTCCACGGCGAAGCTGCTGCTCTCCCTGGCCGACCACTTTGTCAAACGCTCCGTATGGGCCTTTGGCGGTGACGGCTGGGCCTATGACATTGGTTTTGGCGGCCTTGATCACGTGATTGCCTCCAACAAGAACATTAACCTTTTGGTAATGGACACCGAGGTGTACTCCAACACCGGCGGCCAGATGTCCAAGGCCACCCCAACAGGCGCCATCGCCAAGTTTGCCTTCGCCGGTAAGGAGACAAGCAAGAAGGATCTGGGCGCCATTGCCATGAGTTACGGCCATGTCTACGTGGGCAAGGTTTCCATTGGCGCCAACATGGCCCAGGTCATAAAGGCATTCCAGGAAGCTGAGTCCTACGACGGACCTTCCATCATCATCGCCTACTCCCACTGTATCGCCCACGGCATCGACATGAGTAAGGGCCTGGAGCAGGGCAAGGCGGTGGTTACTTCGGGCATTTGGCCTCTTTACCGTTACGATCCACGGCTCAAGGCACAGGGAAAGAATCCCTTCCAGCTTGACTCCAAAGATCCTACAACCAGTGTTGAAGACTACATGTATAAGGAAGTGCGGTTCAGGAGCCTTAAGGCCAGCTTCCCTGGCCGGGCCGATACTCTGCTGGCTCAGGCCAAAGCTCACGTCGAAAGAGTATGGAAGGAGCACAAGTATTTAGCTGAACGGCCATTCTAATTTGGGGATAATTTATGTCAGATGTTATTGGCAAGGTAATGTCGCTTTTTTCCGGGGACGGGGAGGGCGGCTCTGACAAAGATTTGCTGATAAGGCAGCTTATCAAAGAGATTTCTCAAAACAAGTACGCGAAGTTTTACAGATCCAGGCAGGCGGAGGCGGATACCTCCTTGGGCCAATATTTTTACAGCGTTTATAAGACTGTCTATCCCCTGCAAGTGTTTCTAAAAGATGCTGAGAATGAAATAAAGATCAAGCAGATAACCCTTGAGTCTTTTCTGGACAAGCACACGATGGATCTTATCAAAAATCTAAGTCCAGAGGGAATCGCGGAACGTAAAAAAAGCGCAGGGGCTGACATTGTCAAACAATTGCAGGAAGATCTTGCTGCCCTTGCGGCGGGTTTTGACAGTCCCAAAATTTCGGCGGCGGACAGGTGTTACAATCTTATTGCCAGCATGAAACAGTTTGTGTTTTTCGATTATTGTTCCATGCTTAAAAAATTCGATCCGGAGATAAGAGAGGGTGATTTTAATATACCGCCGAAATTGGCCCCGGTGGATATAGGCATACTGGTGAGTGACATAGCTAACTTTTTGTCCGTCTTTCCTTCCTGCGAAGATGATGACGACTGGAAGACAGTTTTTGAGATTTTAAAGTACTGCAAGGGCGGAACGGATGTAATTCCCCCTGCGAACTGGAATGGTTTATTGACGAGCCTTAAGGACCTTAGGGAGTCCAAAATCCTGGATATAATCGGCAGAATTGCTACCGGTAATCCTATTTTGGAAATTAAACCCACGATTCCCTATGAAAATCTGTCCGCCACTTGGCTGGAAAGTAAAACCCGTGACGTTCGTAACGTCATCGCCGGGATTGCCGGCAGTCAAAGGGATGCCCAGATACATGCCCTGGAGCAGGTGGTTTTTGGTCCCCTGACAACAAAAAGGCTGACGTATTACACGTCCGAGAAGGGAAAAGTCCTGGTCGATAAGGGCCTTGAGGAATTTGTTTTCGCTCCCTCTGTTAACCACCTGATGGCCTTTATTCAGGAATTTTACAGTAAGGAAATTCAAGAGCTTTGCGACATACTTCTCATTCGCGGAAAATGGTCAAAGGTCCCCGCATCCCGGCAGATGTCTGAGGCTTTTCACAGTGTCTTTGATAGTATCGAACGAATAAACAAACTGGACAACAGTCTTGCCGAAGACGGCACCGAAGGCCCCCGCCTCCGCGGCGCACTTTTAAGGGTTGACAGGGATAAAAGCCAGGTCCGCTATATCAGCAGCATTGTTCAGGGGATAAACATGGAAGCCGAAGAGCTGATCAAGGAAGCGATGCCCTCTATAATTGTTGTTGGCAAGCACTTCAAAATGCTGATGGAGGATTTTGACAAAAAGCCCCAGGAGTATATCGTAAACTGGAAGGAATTAGCCTCCGTTTCAAGGGTGCCGTTAAACCAGAGGATAACCGAGGCCTACAAGAAAATAAACTATTTTGTACAGCTTATGACTTTGGGCACACAGCCCATAGTGGGAGCTTAGCTGTTTAAAATCAGGATCTTTTCGCTTCGTTCCAGTACCTGTCCATAAGCTCAAGGTTCCCGGCCTTCATCTCCTGTCCGTTTTCTTTCATGCGTTTTTCCACATAGCCAAAGCGTTCGATAAATTTGGCGTTCGTCTTCTGCAAAGCCACCGAGGGCTCCACGTCAAAAAAACGGCAAAGGTTCACAACCGAGAAAAGCAGATCCCCCAGTTCCCCCTCAATCTCAGCGTTTTTGGCTTTGGGGTCATAGATGGCTGCTTCTGTTTCCGCCAGTTCCTCGCGAAGCTTGCCCAAAGCCCCAGCCGCATCCGGCCAGTCGAAACCCACCTTTGCGGCCTTTTCCTGGAGCTTATATGCCCGGTCCAGGGGCGGAAGTCCCCGGCGAACCTCGTCCAGGATGGAATCTTTTGGCTTTCGGCCCTCCTGCTCAATCTTCATTTTGGCCCAGTTTTGCAGAGCTTCCTGCGGGGATAGGTTCTGCGGGTCTTCAAATAGATCTTCTGATTTTTGCGCAAAGACATGGGGGTGGCGCCGGATGAGCTTTTCACAGAGGCCTTCAGTTACATCTTTTATGGAAAAAAGCCCCTGCTCCTCATGCATAAAACTGATCATGAAAACAAGGAGAAAAATGTCACCAAGTTCTTCTTTTATGTGAGCCGGATCCTGTTCGTCTATTGCTTCAATGCATTCGTAGGTTTCTTCGATTAAATCTCCCCGAAGGGACAGGGGCGTTTGTTCCCTGTCCCATGGGCAGCCTCCGTCTCCGCGGAGACGGCTGACAACATCGTAGAGCTTCTGGAAAGCCGCTTCACGTTCCCGCGGCATCATCAAGGTACCGGTAGCTGGCTTACCAGCTGCCGCCGTATCCACCCCCGCCTGAGCCGCGGTCCCTACGAGGTTTGTCGATGGCTTCGTTCACCCGAAGCTGCCGGCCATCGAATTCCTGACCATTGGTGCCGCCTATTGCGGCGGTGGCTTCTTCCTCGCTGCTCATCTCAATGAACCCGAAGCCCTTCGAGTTACCGGTTTCACGATCAAAGATGATCTTGACAGAGGCCACAGTGCCAAACCCGGAGAACAGGTTGCGTAGGCCGTCCTCGGTGGTGTTGTAGGATAGATTGCCAACATACAGTTTCTTAGCCATTGAAAAAATTCCTTCTCCCGGACATTTTAGTCCGAATATTCACGTCCGTGTAACACAGACGACTCCATCTTTCCCCACGGCCATAAACAGGGGCCGGACGGGATAGAAAGGGGATGCAAAACAAATTTAGCCTTTGAAAAAATGCCCGAAATGATAAGCGCAGAGTTCGTAACCTTTCAAAACGCGACAGGGCCATGCAGAACCTGTCAAAAAAAACATAATTCAAAAATATTCCCTATTCTAACTGTAGAGTAGCATTTATTAATATAATTGTCAAGTACTAAAGGGCCTATTTTGCGGAAAAAAGGCGTTCGACCGCAGCTTTGATATTCGCGGCCCCGGAATAAGAGCCGGAAGGCAGGATCTCTCCTGTTTCTTCAGAGGGGAGGGCAGGGCCCAAAAAGGCGCTGAAACCAAGGTTTTCGGCGGTTTTTTGCCTTCCGGCAAGGCGGCGGAGGGGGCGAACCTCTCCGGCAAGGGACAGTTCACCGGCAATGGCGGTTTTTCCGGGCAGGGGAAGCCCCGTCCTGGCGGAATAAAGGGCGCAGGCCAGGGGGAGTTCCACCCCCACTTCGTTAATGCGTATGCCCCCGGCCACGTTTACGTAAAGGTCCTGGTCCGAAAGCCTAAGGCCCAGGTGCTTTTCGATTACCGCCGCCACACGGGAAACCCGGGCGCTGTCGATGCGGTCGGAGAAAACCCGGCTCATGGCACCCTTGGCAGGGACTGTCAGGGCCTGGATTTCCACCAAAAGGCTCCGGGAGCCTTCCAGAACGGCCGCGGTGGCTATGCCGGGCGGCAATTCCCCCGAGCGGCGCACCAGAAAAAGCAGGGATGGGTCTTCTACCGTGGAAAGGCCCTTTTCGCCCATGGTAAAAATGCCGATCTCGTCCACCGAGCCAAAGCGGTTCTTTATTGCCCGCAGGAAACGAGTATCCCCGTCATTAGCCGCCTGGGCGGAATCCTCAAAGTAAAGCACCGTGTCTACCATGTGTTCCAGGGACTTGGGGCCCGCAATAAAGCCGTCCTTGGTAACATGGGCGGTCAGGAAGAGGGCGGCGTCATGCTCCTTTATCCAGGAGACCAGTTCCCAGGAGCAGTACTTCATCTGGCTGACAGTTCCGGGGCTTGATCCTGCTTCGCTGTTAAAGAGGGTCTGGGCGGAGTCTACCACGATGAGTACGGGCTTTAGGGTTCCGGTAATTGCCATAATGTCTTCCAGTTTCCCCGAGCAGAAAATTTCGATTCGCTCGCCGTTTATGCCCAGGCGGTCGGCCCGCATCTTTACCTGCCCCGCGGACTCTTCCCCGGAAACGTAGAGGATGCGGCCCTTTGTATCCGCCGCGGCGGCGGTTTGCAGCATCAGGGTGGACTTGCCTATGCCCGGCTCACCCCCCACAAGGATGGCTGAGCGTTTCATGATGCCGCCGCCTAGAACCCGGTCCAGCTCCCCAATGCCGCTTTTGATGCGGCTCCCCTCCAGCGGATCAACCGAGGAAAGGGGCAGGGAGCGGGCCGCCTGGCCGGGTTTTCCCCTTGCCCCGTCCCTGTTTGAAAGGGGGGCTTCCAGCAGGGTATTCCACTCCCCGCATTCGGGGCAGCGGCCCAGCCATTTGGCCTCTTCGTGGCCGCAGGAGGAACAGCGGAAAACAAAGGCTCTCTGTTTTTTCACCGGAACACTTCCATAGCAAATTTACACTCCGTTATTATTGTGTCGTATTGTTCAAATAATTTGAATTCCCCTATAATCAGGCGAATGAAAAATTATCCGGCGGCGATCAACGACCCTGCCCTGAGCGGAGAAGATCGCCTTTCAGCCCTGCGCTCCCTGGAAGCCTCAGCGTCCGGCTCTTCTGCCGGCTCCTATGACCGAAGCTCCGCAGAGATAAACATGCACGTTCACACGATTTACAGCTTTAGCCCCTACAGCCCCAGCATGGCGGCCCTGCGCTCAAGGGATGCCCGGCTGGGCGCGGCCGCTTCGGTGGATCACGACTCCATTGCCGCCACCGGCGAGATGCTTGCCGCCTGCGCCATTTTGGGCATAGGCGGCAGCGTGGGCTTTGAACTGCGGGTGAGTTTCAAAAGCGATAAAGACGGTAAGCCCGGGCCCTTTGCCTCCCGGATAATGAACAATCCCGATTCGGCCGGTTACGCCTACATGACCGTACAGGGAATCCCAGGGCGGTCGATTAAAAAGGCCGCAGAGTTTCTCGCGCCAATCAGGGCGGAGCGGCTAGAGCGCAGCAGGGCAATGACGATTTCGCTTAACGCCGTTTTGCGGGAGGCGGGCTTTTCAGAAATTGATTTTGACGGGGACATCTTTGCCGGATCAAAGTACGGCGAAGGAGGCGGGATCACCGAGCGGCATCTTCTTTGGGCCCTGGCCGAGAAGATCATTCAAAAATTCGGCAAAGGCCCGGCTCTTGCCGACGGCCTTAAATCAAAGATGGGGTTGACTGTTCCGCCAGAACACTATGCCCTGCTTGCGGATCCTGATAATCCCCATTACCTTTACGACCTTTTGGGGCTTTTAAAGGCCGGTTTTCTGCCCGGAATATTTATCCAGCCCAATGAAAGGGAGTGTATTCCGGCGGCGGATGCGGCGGCCTTTGCCCGTTCCATTTCCGCAATTCCGGCCTACCCCTACATTGGCGATAACAAGGCCGGGGAATTCGAGGATGATTTTATCGAAGAACTCATTGCGGAAATTTCCCGCCTGGGCTTCCAGGCCCTTGCCATTACGCCGGAGCGGAACACGGCGGATCAGCTCCGCAGAATAAGGGGCCTTGCCGCGGACTGGGGCCTTATGGAAATCGCCGGAGCAGACATCAACAGTTCCCGCCAGTCCTTTAACTGCCCCGAAGTACTCCGCGAGGAATCCCGCCACCTTTTGGACAGCGGCTGGGCCCTTGTCGCCCATGAACGCCTGGCCTCGCTGGACGAGGCTTACGGGCTATTCTCAGAGAAGAATCCCATTTCTTCCATGGATTTTCAAAAGCGCCTTGCCTTCTATGCCAAACTTGGAAAGAAACTCGATCTTAAAAATCCGGATGAATCCGCCGCCGCTCTTGCGGAAGAGCTGAAAAAGGATGTCTTATTTTCTTGAAAGAATCATTAGAAGGGCTATGTCCCCCTGGCGTATGCCCGGAATGCGGGCCGCCTGACCGATTGTAAGGGGCTGCACCGCCATAAGTTTTTCTCTTGCCTCGGCGGAAAGTCCCGTGATGACAGAGTAATCCGTAGCGGGTGAAATTTTAACCGCATCCATCTTGGCCAGCTTTTCGGCGGCCCGCCTTTCCTTTTCTATGTAGCCGGAGTACTTGTTGTCCAGGCAGACCCGCTCAACCCACTCCCTGGGCCAGGCGGAAAGTTCCGGAATCCGGGCGCCTAGCTCTTCTGGGCAAAACTGGCCGGAGAGCTTCCTCTCTTTTATGAGTTCCTGAATTAGATCCAGCCCCTGGGCTTTTTTCTGAAAACACTCCCAGCGTTCTTCGCCGATAAGGCCCAACTCCCTGGCCTTTGGTGTCAGGCGGGTATCCGCCGTATCGTGCCGGAGTACCAGGCGGTGCTCCGCCCGGCTTGTGAACATCCGGTAGGGCTCAGTGGTTCCCAGGGTTGTTAGGTCGTCTACCAGGACGCCGGTATAGGCCTCGGCGCGGCCCAGAACCAGGGGCGGCCCGGAGCGCAATTTCTGGACGGCGTTGATCCCCGCCAGCAGGCCCTGGGCGGCGGCCTCCTCGTAGCCGGAACTGCCGTTGGTCTGGCCGGCGCTGAAAAAGCCGGAAAGGCGCTTGCTTTCCAGGCTTGGGTAAAGGTCCAGGGGGTCAATGTAATCGTAGTCAACTGCATAACCGGGCCGGACAATCTGCGCCTTTTCAAGACCCCTTATGCTGTGAATAAAGTCCGCCTGCAGGTCTTCGGGCAGAGAAGTTGAAAGGCCGTTCAGGTAGACCTCGTTGGTGAAAAGCCCTTCGGGCTCTATAAAGACGTGGTGCCGCTCCCGGTCGGGGAAACGCATCACCTTGTCCTCGATAGAAGGGCAGTAGCGGGCCCCCGTGCCCTCGATCTTGCCGGAGTAAAGGGGGGAGCGGTGAATGCTTTTTCTGATTATCTCGTGGGTTGCGGCACAGGTATAGCTAACCCAGCAGGGGACCTGTGTTAGATAAGCGCCGCCTTCCGCCGCAGCGCCGCCCTCAAGGTCAAAGGAGAAGGGCCGGGGCTCCTCGCCATCCTGCCTTTCAATGACGCTGTAATCAATGGAATCCCCGTTAATGCGGGCCGGGGTTCCGGTCTTGAGCCTGCCCACGGGGAAGCCCAGGCGGCGCAGGTTCCGGCCCAGGCCCAGGGAGGCCTCCTCCCCCAGCCGTCCCTGGGGGGCATCGTACTCGCCGATGAAGATCTTCCCTTCCAGAAAAGTTCCCGCCGCCAGGATCACTGTGGGGGCGGAGATCCTGTGGCCCCGGCCGGTAATTACCCCCGCGACCTTTTTTCCGGCGGCCGATTCTTCGACTAAAAGGTCAACCACGTTATCCATGAAAATGCCAAGGCCCTTTTGGGCCTCAAGGACGGAGCGAGCCGCCGCCCGGTAGACCTCCTTGTCGGCCTGGGCCCTGGGGGCCTGGACGGCGGGGCCCCTGGAGCGGTTCAGCACCCGGTACTGGATCAAACTTTTGTCGATGAGTTTCCCCATCTCGCCCCCCAGGGCGTCCACTTCCCGGACTATGTTGCCCTTGGAAAGGCCCCCCACGGCGGGGTTGCAGGAGAGTATTCCTATGCGATCCGGGTTCTGGGTGATGAGCAGGCAGTTAAATCCCAGGCGGCTGACTGCCAGGGAAGCTTCGATTCCCGCATGGCCGCCGCCAATTACAATACAGTCATAATCCATGGCTCTTTTTAATTTATACGATGAAAGGCTGGCGGGTATACCGTATATTGCTGAAATGGCTGTAATCATTTTACAATGGAAAACGGATGAACGTAGTTTGGGTTCTGCTGCTTTTGATAGTAGCCGCCGCTTTACCGGCCATCATTGCCTTTCTCTGGTTCCGGGCGAAAAAGATTCCTGTTACCCTGCCCTGGTTCCTGGCATCCCTTGCCGCCGGTCTTATCTCCCTTCTCATAGCTGCCCTGATCCAGGGGTTTTTACCTGCCTTTGGCGGTGACGGGCTTGGAACGATTTTTTTTACTATTTTTGTTCGAATCGCCCTGCTTGAAGAGCTAAGCCGCCTGTTTGCCCTTGTTCCCCTTTTATTAATAATAAGGCGCCGCCGGAGCATAGATGCGCCCTTCGTTGCCGCAGTCGGACTTGCCGCCGGCCTTGGTTTTGCCATGCTCGAAAGCGCCTTTTACGGGATGGCGGATTTCAGAATCACCCTGCTTCGGGCCTTTACCGCCGCGCCCCTGCACGGCGCCTGCGGCATCAGGGTTGGTGCCGCGCTGGCCTTTTTTATCGGCAAGAACAGGGTAAAAGCTGTCTTTCTTCTCATTTCCGCCGTCTTTATCCATGGGGCCTATAACCTGGCCATTGTCAGCCCTGCCCTTATCTCAGTCCTGGCAATACTTATCGCAATCGCCGCTCTTTTTTCCTCCCTGCAATACATAAAAGCCGAAGAAGATGACGACGAAAATAGCTTTAATACAACATATACACAGCCTTGACTTTTACATTTAAAAGAGGCATATTCTATCTTACAATTCAACGCAGGGTAGAGCAGTTGGCAGCTCGTCGGGCTCATAACCCGGAGGTCGTAGGTTCGAGTCCTACCCCTGCTAAAATGAAATTAAATAAAAAACTACCAGCAATAGCGCTCTCTGTCATGATACTTATTTCGCTTGGCCTTTCTTCCTCCTGCGCTGGAGAAGCGCCCGCCAGGGAAAGCGAAACGCCGTCAAGAAGGGCCTCCGCCGTGCCCAGCGGGGAAGCTTTTGCCAGAGTGGAAGGCATAGAATGGATACTCACAGAGATAAGAATGGCAGGAAGAACTGTGCGGCTGGACAGGCAGAAATATCAGGCGGAAGACCGGGGCGATATTTTCACAGCGAGCTTTCAGGAAGGCCGTATAAGCGGAATGGGCGCTCCCAACCGGTTTTTTGGCCCCTATACCGTTGGACCCGATGATACGGGGGGTTCCGGCGGAGAGATCAGCATGGGGAGCATGGCTGCCACCCTTATGATGGCTTTGTGGGAACCAGAAGAGATCACGGAGCTGGAGTTTTTTAGCTATTTGTCCAATACTACCCGCTGGGATCTAAGGAGAGGAAGGCTGGAGCTTTACGGCACAAACCTTGATGGGGCAGTAGTAGTTCTGATTTTCATACCTAATTAAAAGCAAAAACCTGAATCACTATTAGCGGCAATGGGACTCGAACCTATGACCGAACGGATATGAGCCGTTTGCTCTACCAACTGAGCTATGCCGCCATTTGAGAACATTACACTACAAAACTATTGAATTTGTGTCAATTGGGACCTATAAAAGCTTATATTCCCTTGCGGCGGAGTACAGGGCACTGTTCCAGCGGGACAGATTTTGGAATGCCTGCTTTGTTTCCTTATCATCAATTCTGCCTGCCCGCCGCTGAAGCCGCCTAAGGGCCATGCCTACAACGGTATTTATGTCCACATGGGATCTGCGGATATCCGTAATATCAGAATTATTGGAATCCTTGGAGTCCCTGAGCATACAGTACCAGGCGTGAAAGTAAAAGGAATCGTTTGGATCTGTGTCGGGCAGCAGCTCCTCCCTGATAAAACGCTGCATGTCGCCTAGAATTTTCGCCTTTGCGTCCTGGGAATGCTGAAGCGCGCACTGGGCCATGGTCCGGTATATCCAGGCGAAATTTGTTCCCGGTGCTTTTCCGCACTGGAACAGATATTCGCATTGGGAAAAGCCGCTGCTCCAGTCAGGCCGCTCGGTAAAGAAGAAATCATTGGCGGAATAATTGTTTTTGGAAGAAAGAAAGGCCTCTGCCAAAGCGGCGGTCTTTTTGTAATCAGAGTCGATGAATGCAGCCTCGATCCTGAAAATTTCTGCGTCCGGCCCGGTTAGATTGGCGTCATTTGGCAGGGAATAGCGCCCCATAAAATTTCTCGTTCTAAAAATCCAGGCCTGTACAGTGTGGGCCATGTCCGGCGGACGGGCTTCGCCTCCGGCGGCAAGTGATTCGAAAATTTCAAGGGCCTCATCGTAGCTGCCAAGATCAAAGCAGATCCTTCCCCGGAAAAACTTTGCCCGCATGCCCCATCCCGGCTGTCCTATGACCGGGGCGGTTTCTTCTGCCCTTTTTGCAAGCCGCTTGGCCTTGGACAGATTCCCGTGCAGAAAATTGATGCAAGAGGCAAAATAGCAGCTAAGGAAGAGTTCTTCGTCCTGTTCCGTTCTTTCGGCCTGTTCCAGAGCAAAGGATATGTATTCCATGGCGTCATTAATGCGCTGCTTGGAAAGGTTTACCAGGGCAAAGAGCCTGTGGGCCGGGACTGCGTTTTCTCTTAAATCCCGGTTTAAAAGCATGGCCTTTCGTACCGCTTCTGAAGCGGCCTCTATATCCTTGCTGCCAATATAGTAGGCGGTAAGGTTTGTCTGTACCTGAGCCCGGAAGCCTCCGTAGCAGGACATGGAAGGAAGCTCCTCAGAGAAGGTCCGCTGTACATCTTCATTTCCTCCCCAAACAAGAGCTTTTAGTGTGTTGTAGATATAGCTTAAAATCGGGGCATTGTCCTCCCCAACTAAAGATGAAAACTGCCCTTCTGCAAAAGCTTCTTCAATACTTTTTATGGTTTGATTAAGCACATCTGCCCTTATGGCCTGGAGAATAAGGGCATCGCCGGCCCGCTTTCCCAGATCCGAAAGGGTCCATATAATATCAAAACAGGGCCTGAGCTTGCCCGAAACCGCCCAGGAAAGAATCCGATCCCGCAGAGCAGAGTTGATCTTTTCTTTCCGTTCCCCCAGGGCATCTTCGGCCAGGGCGGCAAAGTCCGGAACCAGGGGGCGGGGATCGTCTGAAACAAAGAGGCCCAGGGTTGTAAATATTTCCTGAGCCTGGAAGTAGATGTCCCGGTTAAGCCCCTCTTCTTCAAAGAGCTGGGGGAGAAGATAGACAGGGAAGTACTGCCCCAAAAGTAAAATGGTGTAGGCAGTTTCCCAAAGGTCCAATGGGAGCTTCTGGATGATATCCTTGGAAATTTCAAATGTTTCCCGTTCGCGTACCAGAACCAGCAGCTCTTTTCTATCATCCAGGGAGGAATAAACCGAATTGAAAATCTCAACCGCGGTTTCATCCGCCAGGCAGAGATTTTCCAAAAGCAGCAGTCCGCGGCCTATCTTGTTTCTAACCGCCGCGATATAGGCCGACAAAAGGGAGCGCATGAAACGGGAGCACCTGGCGCTTGTATTCGCGGACCATTCTTTTCGCAGACGTTCCCGGAAAAGCAGGGCATGGGCGGCGTCCAGTTCTTCCAGGGTTTCTCCAGTACCTGTCCCGCCCAGGTTGCCTGAAATAAATGAGCGTATCTCCCGTGTCCAGGCATCGACAAAACATATTGGTCCGTAGCCCCCGGCGCCAAAACGTACCATAAGTGGCGGGATGTCCCCTAAAAGACTCTTACAGTATTGGTAGGGGCCGTCCGGCCTGTCCGCAAATTCAGGCTCCAAGGCCAGGGATTTTCCGCCTTTGCCCGAAGTCAGTATTTTTTCCCGGTATGGGTATGCTTTAAGGCCTTTGGCAAAAGAGCGGAATTCCAGGAGTTCCCCGTATCCATCAGAAATATCATCAAGGCGGGTAGAAGGGCCAAAGCTCATGTAGAAGTCCAGGTTTTTCCGGATGTCCTCTGAACACCATATACCCGTAGTCTCAAAGTCATCCTTTGTACGGAAACGGCAAAGCTTCCGGCCCAGTGTTTCCGGTATATCCCGCCCCAGCACAAAGGAGTGACCGTGGAGTTCGGAGGCTACCTTTTCCAGGGCAATGTGAATCTTCTTTATGAGGATAAGTATGTCCATCCAGAAGCAGGTCCGGTCTTCATCGAAAGAGGCGGTAATTACCTTGTAGCCGGTATCCACGCTGCCCCCCGCAGCCGATGCCGAAGCGGTTACGGCATTTTCCAGGGATGTAATGAGTTCCGGCCTTGTGCGGCGAAGCTGCCCTCCAAAGCGGGCATAAAACAGCATTTGCACCATGGTATTTACTTTAATAATACATCAATATTAAAGTAGTTAATATACCACTAGGAGAATTTTATGGCTGAAGATCTAAAAGGCAGATCGCTTCTTACCTGGCTGGATTATGAAGTCGATGATATCCTTTATCTGCTTGAGCTTTCCAAGAAAGTGAAGGCCCAGGCCAAGAAGGGGGAGACATATCAACGTTTTAGAGGCAAGACCATTGCCCTGATTTTCGAGAAGCGTTCCACCCGCACCAGGTGCGCATTTGAAACTGCCTTTGGCGAGGAGGGGGGCCACCCGGTCTTTCTCTCTACCCAGGACATTCAGCTGGGGGCAAAGGAATCCCTGGAAGACACCGCCAGGGTGCTTGGGGGGATGTTCAGCGCCATTCAGTACAGGGGCTTTAAGCAGTCTACTGTCGAGACCCTGGCGAAGTATTCCGGCGTGCCGGTCTACAACGGCTTGACCGATGATTTCCACCCCACCCAGGTCTTGGCGGACATTATGACAATTGAAGAGAGCTTTGGCTCCTGCAAAGGCAAGAAGCTCTGCTATGTGGGGGATGGCAGAAATAACGTAGCCCGTTCCCTTTTGGTTATCTGTTCCAAGCTGGGAGTAGATTTTACGGTTATATGCCCGGCGGTTTTAAAGCCCGATTGGGATCTTGTCCAGAAGTGCGCCCCATTGTCCGCCGCCTCCGGGGCAAAGGTGCGCATCAGCGAAAGTATCGACGAAGTTGAGGGCGCCGATGCCATTTACACAGATGTGTGGATTTCCATGGGCGAAGATGACAAAAGGGCCGAGCGTCTTAAGCTGCTTCAGCCATACCAGGTAAACCAGGCCCTGATGAACAAGACGGGCCGGAAGGACTCGATCTTCCTCCACTGCCTGCCTGCGGTAAAGGGCGAGGAAGTAAGTGCGGACGTGATTGACGGGCCCCAGAGCATGGCCTGGGAGCAGGCGGAGAACCGCAAGCATACGATTAAGGCGATAATGTTGGCAACCCTTGGGTGTGAATAACAAAGAAATTTCTTTGCAAGGGCAAGGAGGTAGAAAATGAAAAAATATTTTTTCGCGGTCCTTTTTTCGCTTGTCTTATTAACGGCTTTATATGCCCAGAGCGGGCCGCCAATTGTCATTGTTAACCACACAGGGTATGAGGTTTGGTATGTGTACATAAGCCCAAGCGAGTCTGAGCTCTGGGGAGAAGACAGGCTGGCTGATGACCAGATTCTTGCTAACGGCGAAGCTGTAACCCTGAATTTGCCGCAGCCGTTAAATGTGACAAACTACTATGACATAATGATTGTGGATCAGGATGGCGACTCATACACGAAATGGGATGTGTTGGTTGCGGCAAACAGCGGAATTGTGTTTACCTTTGAAGATATAGACTGGTAATAAAAGCAATCAACAGGCCTTTGGGCAAATTATAGTTTGCCGGGCCAATACCGATATTTATAGTATGAAAAGATATAGCCTTGTTTTTTTTATTTTGGCGGGAATAGTAGCCATTTCCGGCGCACAGACACCCGGCGCCGAGGTTTTCCGGCAGGAAGGCATTGCCTCCTGGTATGGCCCTGGCTTTGAGGGCAGGCCGACTGCTTCCGGGGAGATTTTTGACTCCAGTCAGTACACGGCGGCTCATCCGACTCTGCCCTTTGGTACCGTTCTGGTGGTTACCAATTTACAGAATATGCGCCAGGTTGTGGTCAGGATAAATGACCGGGGGCCCTTTGTGGCAGCCAGGATCATCGATCTTTCCATGGCAGCCGCCGAGGTAGTCGACATGATGATCAGCGGTACGGCTCCTGTTGTCATAGAGCAGGTCTTTAATGTCGCCCTGGGCCCAGTGGTCAGCCCGGTGCCTGTGGCTTCTTCGAACCCTGTGCAAGTCCCTGCTCCGGTGACAGCGGCGGAGCCAATGGCAAGCCCTGCGCCGACGGCAAGCCCTGCGCCCACTGTGGTTTATGTGGTGGAGGCGACTCCGGAGGGTACTGTGTTATCAGTTACCGAGCAGAACGGCGAAGCCGCTGCCCCTCATGTTGTGTACGCCGCCCCGCAGCCGGTGCATGCCGCGCCCCCTCAGGCCGTGTACACGGAGCCCCCTCAGCAGGCAGCGCCTGCCGCCGCAACCCAGGCCCAGCCGCAGACCTTTTTCCCTGCGCCGGCAGCCCTTATTCGGGGCGGCATTCCCCCGGTTGACAGCAATAGCCTATACCGGCTCCAGGTTGGGGCCTTCGCGGTTCCCAGGAACGCAGTTGATGCCTTTGAAAGGCTTAAGAATTTCGGCCTAAACCCGAATTATGAGCAAAGCGGAGAGTTTTACCGGGTGGTGCTTACCGGACTTAGCGCTGCGGAAATACCGTCAGTCGCCCAAACACTGGGTAACGCCGGTTTCCGGGAAGCAATAATTCGCGAAGAAAGCAATTGACCTGATTCATTAGGCCGGCATCCATTATACTGTAAGTATGTCTTTGCTGGTTGATTTTCACAATCATTCCTGCCTCTCGCCCTGCGGCTCTTTGGAGCTTTCTCCCCGCAGGCTGGCAGATCTGGCCGCTGCCAGAGGGGTAGAGGTGCTGGCCCTGACGGATCATAATTCCAGCCTTAACTGCCCGGCCTTTGCCAAGGTTTGTCCTCCCAGAGGCATACTACCCATCTTCGGTATGGAAGCAACCACCCAGGAAGAAATCCACATGCTCTGCCTTTTCACAAGCTTAGAGGCGAGCATGGAATTCAGCGAATATGCCTACAGCATCCTCATGCCTTTTATCAACAATCCGGAGAAGGGAGGGGATCAGGTCTATGTGGACGATGAGGATAATATCGAAGGAGAGGTGGAGTATCTCCTGGTGAATCCCATAGAACTGACTACCGACACCATCGGCCCCAAAGTTGCCGAATACGGCGGCATCGTTATTCCAGCCCACGTGGACAGGCCGTTTTTTTCCATGTACAGCCAGCTTGGGGTAGTCGTGCCTGGTCCCTGGGCCGCAGTGGAATGTACCCGCCTGCCTCCCAGGATAAACGGGCAGGCTCTGGATACCCTTGGCTATCCTCTGACCACATCATCGGATGCCCACTACGGCGAACACGTAGGGCGCAGGCCCTTTAGGCTGGAGATCAGCCTGGAAGAACTTGCCCCCAACGGGCTTTCCGGCGGGGCCGACATGGAGGCCCTGAAAAGAGCTTTGGCAAAACGGCCGATAATGTAGGTACACCAAGTTAAAAAAGGGGGGCTGATGGTTTTTAAATTTTTTCAGAAGAGCTTCTGGCTTTTTTGCCTATTGCTTATTGCGGCAGGGTCACTTGCCGCGACTCCCCTCAATGAAAGGCACCTTCAGGGGCTTAGCGCGGCGGAAGCCCGGCTTAAACTCCTTGCAACAGCGGAATCATACCTTGGCACTCCCTATCGATTTGCAGGCATTGACAGAAGAGGCATGGACTGTTCGGGCCTTGTATACAGGAGTTTCTTAGAAGCCTTCAATTATTCGGCTCCAAGAAGAGCCGATGGCCTTTATATCTGGGCACAGAGAATAGATACCAGTGACTTGCAGCCAGGCGACCTGGTTTTCTTTGTCACCGTCGGTTCGGCGGTCTCCCATGTGGGGATTTATACCGGCGGCGGCCAGTTCATCCATTCCGCATCAGAGGGCCCGCAAACGGGCGTTATTTACTCCAGCTTGGACGAATCGTACTGGCGGCGGACATACATAGGGGCCGGACGCGCTCTCCCCTGGGAGGCCGAGGCAGAAGAGACCATTGCCGCAGGACGCAGCGGAACAGGCTACGGCGGGGGGAGCCCCTATAGAAACGGCGGGGTTAGGGCCTGGACGGATGCGGGGTTTTTCACGGGCTTTGGGGCCGCCTGGAGCTGGGGGGCTTTTGCCGAAGGCAACAGCTCAGCCCTGCGGGGAATTTCAGCCCTGGCTTCGGCTGGGTATAAATGGTCAAGCTTCCGGGCGGGCCTGGAACTACGGCCTGAGTGGGATCGCGGCCTGGGGGTGTTCCGGCTGCCCTTCACCATGTCCATGGGGACAGATACTTTTCAGTTTTTTGCCGGACCGGCTTATACCTTTGGGGAGCCTAGCTTTAGCCTGGATAACGGGGAACGGCACTATACAGGCGGCGGAGACTGGCTGTGGGGGGCGGGCCTTTCGGCGGCCTTTCCGCCCATAAAGATGGGCCCTGGAGCGCTTTCTTTCTACGGGGAACTGGCTTTGCAGCAGTACCACTGGGGGGATGCAGAGTTCCGGTTTTGGCCGGACATTAACGCCAACTTTAGAGCCTCAACGGGGATGCGTTATCTCTGGAAGTTATAAACTGGAAAAAAGGGATTATTGTGTACCTAAGCAGGCAAAGCCTGCTTAGGTACTTTTTTATGGACTAGAAAATTGAGAATCTAAGGAAAACACCTGCGAAAACGATGGCAACCATCGAAAGTAACTTGATCAGAATGTTGATGGACGGCCCGGAAGTGTCCTTGAAGGGATCGCCTACGGTGTCGCCAACGACTGCGGCCTTGTGGGGGTCAGAGCCCTTGCCGCCGAGGTTTCCGGCTTCGATGTGTTTCTTTGAGTTGTCCCAGGCGCCGCCGGCATTGGCCATCATAATGGCAAGGACAAAGCCCGATGCAACCGCGCCTGCCAGCAAGCCGGCCACACCGTTGACGCCAAGAATAACGCCGACGAGGATCGGTGAAATAATGCCGATCAGGGTGGGGAGTACCATTTCCCTTTGGGCGCTGCGGGTACAAATATCCACACAGGTGCTGTAGTCCGCTTCCGCCGTGCCTTCCATAAGGCCCTTGATCTCCTTGAACTGGCGGCGAACCTCTTTAACGATGCCCTGGGCTGCGCGGCCTACCGCGTTCATGGTCAGGGCTGCGAAAAGGAATGGCAGCATGACGCCGATAAACAAGCCTATCAGGACAGGAGGATTGATAAGTGAAAGATTCAGCTCAAAATCCGGTCTGACATTTGGAATGGCCGCCTGAATCTCATCAATGAAAGCTACAACCAGGGCCAGGGCGGTAAGCGCCGCAGAGCCGATTGCAAAGCCCTTGCCGGTGGCGGCAGTGGTGTTTCCAAGCATGTCAAGGGCATCGGTGCGCTTGCGGACTTCCGGATCCATGCCGGACATTTCGGCAATACCGCCGGCATTATCCGCTACCGGGCCGTAGGCATCTGTGGCAAGGGTTATACCAAGGGTGGAAAGCATTCCTACTGCGGCAATGCTGACCCCGTAAAGACCCTGGCCAAAACTGGCAGCCCCGCCTGCGGAAAAGAAGCTGACAAGTACCGCCGCACAAACTATGATTACCGGCAGAAGGGTGGAAAGCATACCCAGGGAAATTCCGCCGATGATAATCGTAGCAGGTCCCGTAAGGCTGGTGGCGGCAAGATTTTTGGTGGGCTTGTAGTGATCGGAAGTGTAATACTCGGAGATAGAACCAACAGCCATACCGGCTATAAGCCCGGCCAATACCGCAAAGTAAACGCCAATGCGCCCGGGGTTATTTGCACAGTCAAGGCCGTACCAGATTATCGGGAAGGCTCCAATCACAATAAGAATGGAAGAAACACGAACCCCCCTGTGAAGGGCGCTCAGCAGGGATTTTTGGTCTATTCTGTCTCCGCAGCGCACAAAGAAGCTTCCGATAAGGGAAGCCAGGATTCCAAAAGCTGCAAGGAGCATGGGAACTATCATTCCGCCAAAACCGTAACCTGCCGAGACTGCAAGGGCAACCGTGGCGATCATCGAGCCTACATAGGATTCATAAAGGTCCGCTCCCATGCCGGCCACGTCACCGACATTATCGCCAACGTTATCGGCAATAACCGCCGGGTTCCGTGGATCGTCTTCGGGTATTCCAGCCTCAACCTTTCCAACCAGGTCGGCTCCAACGTCTGCGGCCTTGGTAAAGATACCCCCGCCAACACGGGCAAAAAGCGCCATGGTGGAAGCGCCCATACCAAAGGTCAGCATAGCCGAGGAAATCAAGCGAACCTGTTCGGCAGGATTTGCAACGCCTGCATAAAAGACATACCTTAAAAGTATGTACCAGGCTGCCAGGTAAAAAAGCGCCATGCCAACTACGGAAAAGCCCATTACCGTACCGGAAGAAAAGGCTACCCTAAGGCCCTTGTTCATGTTTTCAGAGGTGGCCTGGGCGGTTCTGGCGTTGGCGGCAGTGGCGATCTTCATCCCGATATAGCCCGAAAGGCCGGAAAAGAAGCCCCCGGTAATGAAGGCAAAGGGGACAAAGGGGGTCAATAAATCCAGAAACGCCATAACACCAAGAACAGCAAACATCACAATGAAAAACAGGGCTACCCCGCTGTACTGCCGTTTCAGGTAGGCATCAGCGCCCTTGCGTATGGCAGCGGAGATCTTCCGCATGGTATCGGTTCCTTCCGAGAAACCGAGTACCTTCTTTGCCTGCAAAAAAGCGAAAGCCAGGGCGATAAAAGCCCCAATTGGCACCAAAAAGAATAGACTTTCTACTGACATAAATCCTCCATAATCTTCTAGTTTTATACGCTACTGAATAATTTAACCATTTTATCTCTATGGGTCAAGGTTAGAGTTTGGCACTGCCTTGAGTTCAAGCGCCCGGATGATATATACTGTGTTTGTTATGGCCTTTAGCACTAGCCAGATGGACAGTTTTTTTCGCGAAGTTTTGGATATCGAATTGTTCAAGAACGCCGACTCTTCCCTTAACGGCATCCAGGTTGATAATGACGGTTCGGAGTTCACCAAGATCGCCTTTGCGGTGGATGCAAGCCTTGAGGTCTTCAAGCTGGCTGCCGTAGCCGGGGCGGGGATGCTCTTTGTCCACCACGGAATTCTCTGGGGTGCCCTTAGCAGGATAGAAGGGAGCCACCGGGAGCGGATCAAATGCCTGCTGGATAACAATATCTCCCTTTATGCGGTCCATCTGCCTTTGGATCAGCACCCCCGGCTGGGAAACAACGCGGTTCTGGCGGAGCTTCTTGGAATCGAGGAAAAAGAGCCTTTCGGTCTGCATAGTGGACACAAAGTTGGCTACAAGGGGAAGCTTTCCAAAGCACTTACAGTAGAAGAGGCCGCCGAAAGGATAAGTTTCATGGGCCGTCCGCCCCTTGGGGTTTTCCCTTTTGGGAAGAAAGAAAGCCTTAGCTGCGCCGTTGTATCCGGCGGAGCCGCGAAAGATGCCTTCCAGGCCATGGAGGAAGGGATTGACCTATACGTTAGCGGGGAATGCTCCCACACGGTCTACCATCACGCCCAGGAAGGCCGCCTGAACATCGTTGCCGGGGGGCATTATTCCACCGAAGTTTGGGGCGTCAGGCGCCTTATGGAGTACTGCGTCAACCGGCTTGGGATAGATTCGGAGTTTATTGATCTGCCGACAGGACTGTGAGGAGAGTGGATGGAAGACAGCAAGAAAAAACTGATATTACCTTTTTCATTAACCGCCCTGATCGTCATTCTGGATCAGATAAGCAAGGCCTATATCGTTGCCAACTGGCCCACTCAGGGAACTATTATCAAGGATGTATTCAACAATAATTTTCTCCTTATATACCACGTAAGGAACAAGGCAATTGCCTTCAGCATAGGTGACGGTCTTCCCGATCATTTTCGCGTTCCGATTTTTATAATTATTCCTATTTTGGTGCTGGTCTTTCTTGTCTGGTATTACTTCAAAACCGTGGAATTCACCCAGCTTCAGCGCTGGGTAATAGCGGGAATAATAGGCGGTGGAATAGGCAACATCATCGACCGCGTCTTTCGGCCCGACGGGGTGGTGGACTTTATAAGCGTAAGGTTCTATGGTCTCCTTGGCATGGAGAGGTGGCCGACCTTCAACCTTGCCGATTCCAGCGTGGTGGTCTGCTGCCTAATCCTGCTTGTAACAATAATTTTTTCCCCCAAAGAGGCCCAAAGTGAGTAAAAAAACCAATACCCTTATTTTTATTCTTGCAGGGACTGTTTTTAATATCATTGTTACGATACTGTGCCTTTTTCTTCTTCTTGTAATCTACGGCGCTGTTTTCAGTAATTTGCTTCCAGAAAGCAGCGCTCCCATGGTTATTCCATTTATTTTTGTAGCTTCCCTTGTCGCGTCTTTTTTTATTTACCGCCTGGCAATCAAGATATTTATGAAGAAGGTAGATATGGACAAGTACTTTGATCCGATATTTGGGCCGCGGCGCTAAGGGGCAAAGGCCCGGTTCGTGGTTAAATTTGTATATATTTGCAAAACAGCCCTTGCCCGCGTTATACTAAAAAACAGTGGCAACTTTATTTATCATCGCTACGCCAATTGGGAATTTGGGGGATATAAGTTTCAGGGCGGCGGAAACTCTAAAGAGCGTCGATCTTGTAGCCTGCGAGGATACCCGGCATACCCAAAAGCTCCTTAGCCACCTTGGGATAAAAACAAGACTGCTTTCGTGCAGGGCCCAAAACGAAGAATCCGCCGCCAAGAAAATCATCGCCCTATTGGACGAGGGCAAAACCGTGGCCTACGCCAGCGACGCCGGCAGCCCGGCTCTCTCTGACCCGGGGGCCCTGCTTGCCAGACGGGCCGCCGAGGCCGCCCACCAGGTCATCCCCGTCCCCGGCCCTTCGGCCTTTAGTGCCCTTTTAAGCGTTTCCGGCGGCCGGGACAAGAGCGTGCTTTTTGAGGGCTTTTTGTCCCCCAAGCCGGGCCGTCGCCGCAGCCGCGTAAAGGAGCTGCTGGATGGCGGCTCTGCCTTTGTGCTTTATGAATCCCCCCATAGAATACTCAAGCTTTTTGAGGTGCTGACCGATCTTGATAAGTACCGTTATGTTTGTGTGGGAAGGGAAATGACCAAGCTCCACGAGGAGTATTTAAGGGGTTCCGTAGAGGAAATTCACGGAATTTTGCTTAAAAAGGCGGAAAAAAGCGAGCTAAAAGGCGAATTTTCCGTTTTTGTATCTGGTAAGAAATCAGATTATCTGGTAAACTATTGAATGAATAATGCCGATAATGAAGGCAGGTAGGATATGAGTATGACCATCGACAGGATAGGGCCAGTAGACCCAATTCAACCCGGAAAAAAGCCTGAACGGGTAAATCAGGCAAGCGGGAGTCCCAAAAGTGATACCATAAGTATCTCTTCTGAAGCCCTGGAAAAAGCTGAGCTTTTAAGGATCCAGGAACTGGCTGCTGCGGCGCCGGATATCAGGGCAGAAAGGGTGGCAGAACTTAAGGAGAGAATTAACGATCCTTCCTACATTGATGAAAAAATGATAAGTGCTACGGCGGATAGAATGATAGACACCCTTTTCGGTTAAAGGGTAAATAAAAGGAGAGGCATGGCGGAACCTCGGACATTGTCCGTGGGTTCCGCTTTTTTTTCCCATAAGGGCGGAGCATAATATGGCAGATATGGTGTTTAGGCTGGACCCGGAAGTCATTGTCGGGATGGATGTGGTAAACCGGGTGGGAGCCTTCTGCGGCAAGTATGGCAACAAGATTCTCATCACCACCGAACAGGGTCTTCATGAGAAAAAGCTCATTGATCGCCTGGTCGAAATTCTGGAAACCGCAGGGATGGAAACCATTCTTTTTGATGAGGTTCAAAGCCAGGCCAGCCAGGATGAGGTAGAAGACGCCGCTTCCCTGGCCCGGGGTGCCCGCTGTGATATGGTTTTAGGGTTTGGCGGTCTTAAAACTCAGTATACTGCCAGGCTTGCCGCCATATTGGGCGGTTCACAGCTTAGGCTTTTTGATATTTTGGACGGCAAAATGGAAGAAAAGAACTTTTTGCCCTATGTGGCCATTCCCACTGCCGGGGGTGATCCCTTTCTTTTTAGCGATCAGCTTATAGTGGTAGATCCCAGGGACAAGAGCCCAAAACTGATAAAATGCCCTGTTGGACTCGCCAAGCTGGTTATTATGGATCCCAGCCTTGAGTCCCTGGGCGGAAAAAACGCTTCCACGGCCGCCTTTGACGGGCTGTGCCTTTCAATGGAGGCCTACTGCTCAAAAAAAGCCAGCTTCTTCTCTGACGCGGTTCTGGAACAGGCCATTGCCCTATATGCCAAAATGATGCATTCCTATGTGGGCAATCAGACCCCGGATTTTTCTTCCGATTCGGTAAACGCGAACTTTCTTATGTCTTTGGGCGCCTCGGTAAGCGCCCCGGGAATTGGTACGGCGCTTGCCTATGCCCTGAATGCCAGGTTCCCGGTGGCCAAGCCCTGGAGCAGCACCGTACTTCTGCCTTACGTGATAGAAAGGCTGGCTACCGCCAGGCCGGAAAAAATAGCCAAGGCGGCGGCCCTGATGGGCGAAAACGTAGAAGCCGCTTCCAAGGCAGATACGGCCAACATGCTTTCAGATCTGATACGCCGCTGCATGGGGCAGCTCTCTGTCCCTGCCCGGCTTAAGGATTTTAACCTTTCCCTGGATCGCCTTGTTCCGGTGGCGGAAGCGGCCAGAAATCTCGAATTTGTGAGCTTTTCTCCCTGGACTGTGACCTCCGAAGACGCGTACGATATGCTAAAACAGGCTTTTTAACCTTATTAATTGACATCAAAGGCATCAGTGGTATAATAGAATCAGGACTGGAAAAAAATGGCCAATAGCAATGTCTTTCAAGGAGAAATGGACCCGGAAATTGCCGCACTGCTTGGGGTGGCGGTAAACGAACGGCCAGAACCCGCCAAAGATGCTGTTTTAGATTATTCTGAGCTCTTCGCCGATGAAACGATCAAGGCGGGGCCCCAGCCGGTGGCGGCTGATGAGCCCGTCCTTGGCATGGAAGGATTTCCTACTATAAACAGACGCCTGGAGGATACTCCTCACTCTTCCTTTGAGGACCCTGAGTATTACAAGAAGGCGCTTGCCAACGAGGGGGATATTTCCCAGCGGGTTCATGGATTATTGCAGAAATACCTTAAATGCAAGGACCCCAAGGACAAGAGTGTTTTTCGCCAGCAGCTTATTCCTGCCGTTTGGGAATTTATTTTTAGTGTAGGGCGAAAAGCTCCGGGAGGCCTGCAAGATCCAAAAAAGTATCTTCTCCGCTACGGCCTATTGCATCCTACTCTTCTTAAACAGGATCATCGAACTTTCTTTGCAAAAATAATTTTAAATAACACATACGACCTGCCGGTTTATTATCTGGACGAATGGTTAAAGGCCGTTGGTACTGGAAAAGTCGCCAATTCCAGCACCGACGAAGTCCGGACGGCAAGAAGCAATAGAGGTATGCAGCTCCAGAGTCTTCTGGAAAAGGCCAAGGGAAAACTGGATGGTTGTAAAGTTCTTCTCCAGGGCAAGAACAGAGAAAGGCTTGATTTGGAGAAAAGGCTTGTAGAACAGGCCGCAATTGTTGCCGACCACTATGCGGTTGAAGGCCTGCCTGGTGTAAGTAGCTGTTATACCGAAGTACAAAAGAGAACCATTATCGATATTCAGGAGCTTACAAAACGCCTTATAAGGGCTGACCGCGAGCAGGATAATTATATAAGGGATTATTTGCAGGCCGAAAAGGATGTTAAGACCATAGTGCAGAAGGCTGAAGAAGAGGACGCTGCCCTGGAGGTAGACGTTAGAGCGGTGGATACAGAGTGTGATACTATCAGGCAGATGGCAAAAATGACCATCGGACGCCAGGGAAACCATTTCCCCATTCTGACAAGCGAATACTTCCACTGCCAGCCCGGCGATGTGGCCCACCGGGAAAATGTAATTGCCGTTATGTCCTGGATCGAAAGCGTAGACGCGGAGGCATTCTGCCGAAGCCACAGAAGCCAGCTTAACCGCATAGTCCCCTACGTGGTTCTGGTACCATGCTATGGAGACATTGGTTTTTGCTGGGAGCCTTTTGATCGCCGTAACCGGGCTACAAGCCGGGGCCGTATCGCCATTCCCATGTATCCCAGGAACATTACCATTGCCCTTCTTACGGCAGTCGCGGATCTGCGCTGGCAGGTGGCAAAGGAAAAGGCCTCCTACTACTGGATGGAAGAAGGCATAACCGGACACTATTACCAGTACTTCCAGAAGATGAAAATGAAAGGCGACCTGAAAGAATCCTTCATCCAGGACTATATTCAATGGGTAGTCAAGGAAAGCGACGGCATACAAAAACTGGACAAGGAACTGCGCGGAACCTTCTGGCGCTATATGCCTTTTACCCAGGCAGTAAAAGACAGGCTCCGGGATCGCAGCTACGTTTACCAGGAACTTTACCAGCGAGATCTAAACCGCTTGATGTCCGACGGGTATTGAACTCTAAAACCCCTGTGGGGTTTAGAGTTTCCTTACTTCCCCACACAGAAACGTCTAAACATAACTTCCAGAATATCCGCGCTGGAAACTTCGCCCGTGATTTCCCCCAGGGCATTTACCGCAGAACGAATCTGCGGGGCGATGATGTCCAGCGGTTCCTCCCTGTCGGCCAGGCCCAGGGCTTCCTGGACGGCGGCAAGGGCCGAGTCGATTAACTCCTTCTGCCGCAGGCTGCCAGGCCCCACGCCAGCCTCTGTGCCGGGCTCGGCGGACAGGTGCGGCGCTGTTTCAAGAAGGCCGGCAATGGCGCGGAGCAGTTCTGCTACGCCTTCTCCGGTTTTGGCGCTCACTGCAAGCAGCGGCTCTGGCGGTGGCGCGAGAGGCGGATCTGCGATATCGGCCTTGTTCCATAGGACGAGAAGGGGCTTTGGCTGGACAGCTTCTTTTTGGGCGGACAAAAATTCCCTGTCATCCTCTGTCAGGCCCTCGGTTCCGTCGAGCAGGTAAAGGAGCAGATCCGCCCTGTCAACAAGCTCCCGGCTCCGCTGGATGCCCAGCCGTTCCGCCTCGTCGTCTGGGCTAGGACTGAAGTCCGGCAGCCTAAGGCCCGCAGTATCCGCAAGGCGCAGGGGAATACCCTCGATGGAGATTTGGGCTTCGATCCAGTCCCGTGTTGTGCCCGCCCTGGCGGTAACGATGGAACGGTCTTCACGGATAAGATAGTTAAAGAGGCTGGACTTTCCGGCATTGGGCCTGCCGGCAAGAACCGCCAGGGCACCCTCGGCGTAAATTCGCTCCTGGCGCCAAAGTTCTGCCAGGGTCTTGAGTCTGGCGGCGGCCTCCTCCGCAAGCTTGCGGCCCGGCAGTCTGCCCGCCTCTTCGTTGCCGTCGCCGTCAAGAAATTCATCCTCTGAATAATCAAGGTAAATTTCCGTGGCCGCTAAAAGCTCCACCAGCAGGGCCTTGATTCCGGAGATCTCCTTCTCTAAAACTCCGGCAAGGCGGCGAAGGGCCTGTTCCCTGCCTCTGTCAGTTTTCGCGGACACAAGTTCCATCACCGATTCGGCGCGGGTAAGATCCAGCTTGCCGTTCATAAAGGCCCGGAAGCTGAATTCCCCTGGAAGGGCCTGGCGGAAACCGGCCTTTTCCAGGGCGGCTGAAATGGCCTTTACCGTGGCAATGCCACCGTGGCAGGAAATGTCTGCGGCATCCTCGCCGGTATAGCTGCGGGGGGCGCGGTAGAGCGAAACCACGACCTGGTCAATAATGGCTTTGTCAGGTATTACTTTATCGGGTTTATCAGGTGCGCATATCCAGCCCTGTACCAGAGAGCTGCCCTTAGCCGAAAGGAGTTTTTCCGGCCGGGAGAAAATCCCAGCCAGAAGCTCAATAGCGCCCCTGCCGTCCTCGCCGCCGTTCCCGCTGGTTCTGATAAGCGCCAGGGCGCTTTCGGCCATGGGGGTAGCCAGGGCATAGACGGGATCCCTGTCGCCGTAGCTGGCCTGTTTCATGCCTGCCTGGCCGCGAGTCCCATGCGCCCGAAGAGCCAGGGCGCGCCGGCAGACACCCAAAGGCCCAGGAGTCCGTAGCGTATAAAGTCGCCCAGCTCATAGTAGGGAGAATACTGACCCCAAACAGCAAGACCTGACAGTAAGCTGCCCTCGCCGGGGAACACTAGCCTTAGCCCAAAGAAGATTAGCGCCACGCCTGCAAAGCCAGCAAGGCAGCGGCCAAGCATTACGGAAATGCCCGGCCTTTTGCCGTTAATTTCCTGGCGGGCTGAAAATGGGAAATGCTTTTTCATTAAGACATATCCGATGCAGAAACCCAGGAAAATGGCCGGGAGGCTTCTGTCTGCGGGGTAAAGGCTGGTCATGGCAAATGCAATGGCCGCCGCGCAGATGTTGCGGGTGCGGACGCTGTCAGCGACTGAAAGCTTCTCCAAGCGCGGGCCGGCGGTAAAATAAATCAATAGAATAATTCCCCCCAGCAGCCAGCCAAAGAGAAGGTCCGTGGGGAAGTGCACGCCCAGATAAAGCCGGGTGAAACCCATAAGCAGAATAAAAAATATTGTCCCCGCCCAGATAAACACACGCCGGCGGTCAGACTTTTCAAAGAGGGCTGCAAGCCAGACCGCAAGGGGAATAAAAAAGCAAAGGGAGATCTGGGCGTGCCCCGAAGGAGCGCCGTAGCTTGGTTCGTAGACCAGGGCCAGAGCCGGATCAAAGTGGAAGGGCCTGGGCTGCTTGAAAAGCCCCTTTGCAAAGGCATTGATCCAGGCGGAAAGAATGACAAGTATGCTCAGGCGCAGGCCCTTCTTTTCGTCTATCCACCAAAAAATAAAGAGTGCCAGCGGGGCGTAGAATAACTCCGTCCCCAGGCCGGTGATAAACTTCATCAGGGCTGTAAGGGCGGGGCTTTCAATTGTCTGTATTAGCCTTACGACATCGAGCCCCCAGCGGAAGATCTCCGGCATTTCGGGCAGATCCGCCGCCGGCCACATCTGGATGGCAGTTTCACTCATCTATTATTGTCTTGCTCTCATTGTATTGCATTAGTGGCCTATTATACCACGCTAAGGAATTTCAACAAGGTGTTAGGTTAAAAGCCCTCGAAAAACCTTTCCCTGACCCGGTTGGCAGCGGCGGCCTGTGCGGGTGATGGCGGTGGAAGGGGGCGGAGGTTTTGGAAGATGGTCTCCAGTTGGGAGGCAAAAAGCGTCCTTTCCATTGTCAAAAGGATAAAAAACTCCCAGGCTTCTCTTTCGGGGGCAGGCTCCAGGCCATTGGCGGCGAAAGCGCCCGGGTAGGCATCCTCTGCGAAAGCCTCTTCTCCGTTTCCCGCAGGCGTATATCTCTTTTGTACCCAAAAGTCATCCACTCTGACAGCTCCGCCCCAGGCTGCATCAGAAGCCGCGCGGATCAGGGCTGGAAAATAGGAGCCGTAGGCCTGATCCGGGTTTGGAACGTTGCTGCTAAAGCGGGCTTCTATCCGGGCTGCGGCCAGGCGGGCAAAGTCCTGCTCCGCCGAGAATCTGTCAGTCCAGGAGTTAAGGGCGTTTATATTGCTTCCTTCGCTGTTGGCGATAAACACAAAGCGGCCCGCAAAGGCATCGCCGGTTTCCAGTTCCCGGAAGTTGCCTTCAAGGGCCAGGCTGACCCATTCGGGTATATCCTGACCGGCATCGTTGTTTTGGTGGTCAATAATAACAAAAGGCTCAGGCGTAAAAACCAGAGCCGGCGGCAGTGAGAGATCAAAAGCCGGCCTTGCGATTTCAGTTAGGCAGGAGCAAAAAAGCAAAACAAGGATAGACACAAGGATAATATAGAGAGATTTTTTAAACACTTTTCCGCCTTTGCATATCTTAATTAACGGCTGTCTTGTAGCTCCATGTTAGAGTAGCGTATCATTCAATAAGGAGTAAGCGCCCAAAGTGCAGGCAAAAGTGATCATTCATCTGGATAATCTCTATAAAAATATCCAGGCGGCCCGTAAAAAAGCCGGCCCGGCTGTAAAGCTCTGCGTTCCGCTAAAGGCCGATGCCTACGGCCATGGCGCCATTCCCGTTTCCCGCGCTGCCCTGGAAGCCGGCGCGGAATACCTGGCTGTGGCAGGCGTCCAGGAAGCGGCGGAACTTAGGGACGCGGGAATCAGCGCGCCGGTTTTGCTTTTTTCCCAGGCCCTGCCGGAGGAGCTGCCCTACATTGTTTCCCAGGAGCTTATTCCCCTTGTTTCTGACGGGGAGTTTATCGAAGAAGCAGCGGCGGCGGCAAAAAATGCAGGGAAGCCCCTGCGCCTCCACCTGAAGGTGGACACCGGTATGGGGCGGCTGGGCTGCCGCAGCGAAGAAGCGGCGGCGTTGGCTGGCAAAATCGCCGCCTGCGACTGGCTTTCTCTGGATGGCCTGGCTACCCATCTTGCGGTCTCCGATTCCACCAGGCCGGAAGACCTGGCCTATACCAAAGAGCAGCTGCGCCGCTTTCGGGAAGTAGTTTCTTCGATAAAAGATGCCGGGATAAAGCCGGGCCTTGTTCACGCGGCAAACTCCGGCGGCCTTGTCTTCCACGAGGATTCCCACCTGGACATGATCCGCCCGGGCATCTTCCTTTACGGCTACTCGCCGGACCCGGAATTCCCAGCCGAGCCGGTCATGGAACTGCGGAGCAAAGTGGTCAATATCAAGAAAATAAAAAAAGGCGAGTCGGTTTCCTACGGCAGAACCTGGCATGCGGCGGAAGACACCTTTGTCGGCGTTCTGCCCCTGGGTTACGCCGCCGGTTTCCCCAGGGCCCTTTCCAACAATCATTCGGTGCGAATCCGGGGCCGGGACTATCCTCTGGTGGGCCGGGTCTGCATGGAGCATTGCCTGGTCAACCTTGGCCCAAACCACGGTTCGCTGGAAACCGACGTAAGACGCTGGGACGAAGCCGTCATTTTCGGCCCGGGCTTTATCAACGCTGCGGACATGGCGGCCAAGCTGGGGACTATTTCCTACGAGATTACCTGTAACATCAACAAGCATCTTCCAAGAGAATTTTCTTCTTAGCCCATTCCGCAAGCAGCTCTTTGGGGTCGTTTTCGAAGGTCTTGACGAGAAGCTCTGCGGCGGCTTCCAGAACCTTCGACAGGAGTTCCGCCTCGGCGGTGTCAAAGTCCGAAAGCACCCAGTCCACAATGCCCTCGCCGCTGCCGGGGGCGCCGCCTTCGCCAGGCAGGCGGCTGTCAGGACGGCCTATGCCGATCCGAATGCGCCAGAAGTCCGCCGTGCCGAAACTGGCCTTCATGGAGCGCAGTCCGTTATGGCCGCCAAGCCCGCCGGAAAACTTTAGCGAAAGAGTCCCCAGGGGCAGTTCAAGCTCATCGTGGACAACCAGGATGTTTTCGCTTTTGATTTTGAAGAAGGCCGCCGCCTGGGCCACGGACTGTCCGGAACGGTTCATGAAGATTTGGGGTTTGATAAAGTGAAGGCGGGCGGCAGTTCCGCCGCCGCCCACGGCGGTGAGGGTTCCGGCGGCGTAAAGGCCATTGAACTTATTCTGCCAGGACAGGGAGCCGGAAAAGGGGAGCTTTTCGGCCAGTAAAAAGCCTACGTTGTGCCGGTTGCCGGAGTATTCCTTCCCGGGGTTGCCCAGGAACGCCACTAGTTCTATCACGGCTTACGACAGCTCGTCCCGCCTTGTGATTATCCGGCTGATAAGTCCGTAATTGGCCGCTTCCTCGGCGCTCATCCAGTAATCACGGTCGGTGTCTTTTTCCACCTGCTCAAAGCTCACGCCGGTTTCGTCGGAGATAAGGCGGTTTATCTTCCCCCTGAGCTTCTCCAGTTCCCGCGCGTGAATCTCAATGTCCGTGGCTACCCCGCGGATGCCCGACAGGGGCTGGTGGATAAGGTAGTGGCTGTTGGGAAGGCCGACCCGCCGCTCTTTAGGGCTGGCAAGCTGGATAATGGCCGCCGCGCTGGCAACCAGCCCCATGCCGATAGTCCAGACCGGGGGTTTTACAAAGCGAATCATGTCAAAAATCGCGTAGCCCGCATCCGCGTCCCCGCCTGGGGAATCTATGAAAATCCGGATGGGGTCTTCTCCCATAGCTTCCATAAGGAGGAGCTGTTTGATGGTCTTTTCCGCCAGATCCTTGTTTATCTCGCCGGAAAGCAGAATGGTCCGGGTTTTAAGCATCTTGGTTATCAGGGGATCGGAAGCAGCCTGTTTTTCCTCTTCCCTTTCGTCTTCTTCGTTATTCTGGTTGTCATCATCGTTCATATATACAATATAGAATAATTGACTATAAAATAACAGTACGGGAGGGGCTGGCTATGGATTATTCTCTTATCTTCCAAATAATAATTTTTTTCGTTGTAGTTATCCAAATAATTCTGCTGATCTTCTTTCGGGCGAAGCAAAAAAGCGGATCAGAGGAGCATGTTTTACAGAAATTTGCCGAATACGAAAAAAGACTTGATAAAAGCGAGCAAATATTAAGGGAAGAAATTGGAAGAAGCAGGGACGAAAGCAATAGATCCGCCAAGGACACCAGAGAGGAGCTGTCATCAACCCTAAGGGCGAACCGCGAAGAGCTATTAAAGTATCTGCGGGTTTCGCTAAAGGAGTTTGAAGAAAAGTTTTCCGCAAGGATTGACTCTTTGACAAGGGAAACCGGCAATGTCTTTGAAAAAAACAGGGAAACAATAGAAAAAAAGCTGTCGGAGATACAGGAAAATAACAGCAAGAAACTCGAAGAAATGAGAAAAACCGTAGATGAAAAGCTGCACGATACCCTGGAAAAAAGGCTGTCGGAATCGTTTAAGCAGGTAAGGGAAAATCTGGACAAGGTTTTGCTGGGGCTGGGCGAAATGCAGAGCCTGGCTAACGGCGTGGGCGACCTAAAGAAGGTGCTGTCCAACGTCAAAACAAAGGGCGTTCTGGGCGAATACCAGCTTGCGGCGATACTTGAGCAGGTGCTTGCGCCGGCTCAGTACGCGGAAAACGTAAAAACCAAGGCCGGGAGCAAGGAAAATGTGGAATTTGCCGTAAAGATTCCCAGCAAGGAAGATTCAAACAAGCATATTTGGCTGCCCATTGATTCAAAATTCCCGACTGCGGACTATGAAAACCTTTTGTCAGCCTATGATACCGCCGATATGCCTGCGATTGAGCGGGCAAAAAAAGATCTGGAGGCCAGAATCAAAAAAAGCGCCAAAGATATTCACGAAAAGTACATCGAACCGCCAAACACGACCGACTTTGCGATCATGTTCCTGCCCTTCGAGGGCCTTTACGCCGAGGTTTTACGCATACCAAGCCTCTTTGAAAGCATCCAGGCGGAGTACAAGATAGCCATTACCGGCCCTACGACCATTTCCGCCTTTCTTAACAGCCTTCAGATGGGCTTTAGGACCCTGGCCGTTGAAAAAAGGACCAGCGAGATTTGGGATCTGCTGGGCGCTGTCAAAACCCAGTTCGGCAAGTTTGCCGACGTACTGGAAGCGGCAAAAAGGAAGATCGACAGCGCCAGTGAGGAACTGGCAAAAACCGGAAGCAGGTCAAGGCAAATCGAGAAAAGGCTTAAAGACGTGCAGTCCCTGCCGGAACCGGACTCGCAAAAATTACTGGGGAATTTGGACATTGAAGATACCGAAGATGAAGAGCCATAAGAGGCGATATGGTTACTATACACGGGACCGGTTGCTGTCTGATGGATATTTTATACGCATACTGTGACTTTTCTACACCCGTTTTTAGATCGGCATTGTCTATGAGGGAAGCGGATGGAGGGCTTAGTATTGGCAGGCTGGTTTTTGCGGAAGATTTTGAACGTTTTATTGGCAAGCCATACGAAAAAGCATTGGCCGGGATTACCGGTATGCCGCCAACTTCAAAAAACCTGGGAGGGCCTTCGGTAGTGCCTTTGGCCCACACAGCGCAGGTATTGGGTAATGAGGCAGAGGTGAGGTATTTCGGAATAAGGGGAAATGACGAATTGGCTGACCATTTGGAAAAATTGTTAAAGCGAATTCCCTTTGCAGAATACCGGCTTATAAAGAAAGATTATCCTTCACCCAGAACGGATGTAATTTCTGATCCAAATTATAATGACGGTCACGGCGAGCGGACCTTTATAAATCTGCTTGGAGCGGCAAATCATTTTTATCCGCAGGATCTGGAAGCAGATTTCTACAAAGCCGATATTGTAAAATTCGGGGGAACCGGCCTTGTTCCTCCGATACATAGAAGTCTTACAGAACTCCTCAAGCCTGCCAGGGAAGCCGGGGTTATTACTGTGGTAAACCTGGTCTACGATTTCTTGGGTGATATAAGCGCCCCGGGGAAAAAATGGAAATTGGGCGCCGGGGATGATGCGTACCCTTTAATTGACATTCTTCTTGCCGATAAGGACGAGGCTCTTAAAACATCCGGCGCCGCCACAGTCGAAGAGTCCATACAATGGTTTATTTCCCAGGGAACGGGGGCAGTGATTGTAACCGAAGGCGCTCAGCCAATTAAGCTTGCGGCAAAAAAGGGAATTTTTCCCCCTATGGGAATAACGGCCATGCCGGTATGTGAAGAAGCAGTCCGGGAGCTGGCAGCCCATCCGGAACGCCGGGGGGATACAACCGGCTGCGGAGACAATTTCGTTGGCGGCGTTGTGGTAAGCCTTGCTGAGCAGCTTGGCAGCGGTGTTTCAAAGGGCAAGCTTGACTTACGGGAATGTGTTGTTCACGGAGCGGCTGCCGGCGGATTTGCCTGCTTTATTGTCGGCGGGACCTATTACGAATCCCGGCCAGGCGAAAAACGGGAACGCATTGCTCACTATGTTGATGCATACCGCAGGCTGGCCTATTGAATCTCAGTCCGCGTTGGCGAATACGTTAATAAATTTCCTATATGATGCAACCCCTTCAGGGGTTGACCTTTTTTTTGCTTTTCGCTAGGATAGTACTCCCTATATGGGATTTTACGATTTTACAGGGAGTTTTTAGCGAATGCCGACAATTAATCAGCTGGTCCGCTTTGGAAGAAAAAAGGTTTTATCCAAGACCAAGTCTCCGGCCTTGCACTCATGCCCCCAGAAACGCGGGGTTTGTACCAGGGTAATGACAGTTACCCCCAAAAAGCCCAATTCGGCGCTCCGCAAGGTGGCCAGGGTACGGCTTTCCCACGGTACGGAGGTTACGGCCTACATCCCCGGCATCGGGCATAATTTACAGGAACACTCGGTAGTTCTGGTCCGCGGAGGCCGGGTTAAGGACCTTCCAGGGGTCAGATACCATATAGTCCGGGGCGCAAAGGATACCCTGGGCGTTGAAGACCGCAAGCGCGGCCGCTCCAAATACGGCGCCAAAAGGCCCAAGGCTTAAGAGGTAGTTATGGGGCGCAAGAAAAAGACAATTGACCGGGGGATCCTGCCGGATCCCAGGTATAACAGTGTGGTGCTGTCCAAGTTTGTAAACCGCATGATGTGGGAGGGCAAACGCTCAACCGGACTTAGGATCGTACACGAAGCCCTGGGGATACTCCAGCAGAAGGCCGACAAGGACCCTCTGGAGGTCTTCCTTAAGGCCATTGATAACGTAAAGCCCATCGTCGAGGTAAAATCCAGGCGGGTGGGCGGCGCAACCTACCAGGTTCCGGTGGAAATTCGGGAATCCCGGCGGGAAGCCCTGGGGATGCGCTGGATAATCAACGCCGCCCGGGCCCGTTCCGGCCGTGCCATGGAGGATCGCCTGGCCGCAGAGCTTCTGGATGCCTTCAATAGCACGGGTACTGCCTTCAAAAAGAAGGAAGATACTCACAAAATGGCGGAGGCTAACAAGGCATTTGCCCACTATCGTTGGTAGGGGTTTACATTATTTGAGAAAACTAATATATTTAGTTTTCAATTCGGTACCAAACCGATCATCAAGGTATTTGGTGAGATAGGTGGAGCCGGACGGTTGATTCGAAGGCTTGGTCTTTCCGTAAATCTTCTGTTCGTATAATCACTATCTTTAATCAAATCTCAGATAGAATATTTTGTGTGCCTATAAGCAAGGAGGACACTAAAATGGCAAAGGATAAGTTTCAAAGAAACAAGATCCACATGAACGTCGGGACCATTGGCCACGTAGACCATGGTAAAACCACTCTTTCCGCCGCCATTACCGCATACTGCGGCAAGAAATTTGGCGACAAAGTCATGTCTTATGACCAAATTGATAATGCACCGGAAGAGAAAGCCAGGGGTATCACCATCAATACCCGCCACTTAGAGTACCAGTCCGACAAGCGGCACTACGCCCACATCGACTGCCCGGGCCACGCGGACTACATCAAAAACATGATCACCGGTGCCGCCCAGATGGACGGAGCCGTTCTTGTTGTTTCCGCGCCGGATTCGGTCATGCCCCAGACACGGGAACATATCATTCTGGCACGCCAGGTCGGCGTTCCCAGCATGATGGTCTTCCTTAACAAGATCGACCTGCTTGACGACCCCGACCTTGTGGAGCTTGTAACGGAAGAAGTCAGGGACGTTCTTACCGCCAACGGCTTCCCCGGTGACAAGATCCCCATAGTCAAAGGCTCAGCCTTCAAGGCCATGGAAGATCTGGTTAACGGTGAAATAACCGACAACTGCAAGTGCATCGAAGAGCTTCTTGAGGCCATGGACACCTACTTTGAAGATCCCGTCAGGGACGCCGACAAGCCCTTTATCATGCCCATCGAAGACGTGTTTACCATTTCCGGCCGCGGTACGGTAGTAACGGGCAAGGTGGAAAGGGGCGCGCTTAAACTGAACGAAGAAGTTGAAATCGTTGGAATCAGGCCCACCAAGAAGACCGTCGTCACAGGTATTGAAATGTTCAATAAGCTTCTGGACGATGCCCAGGCCGGCGATAACGTTGGTACCCTGCTTCGCGGTGTTGACAAAAACGAAGTTGAGCGCGGCCAGGTACTTGCCAAGCCAGGTTCCATTCAGCCTCATCTAAAGTTCAAGGGACAGATTTACTGCCTTTCAAAGGAAGAAGGCGGGCGGCACAGCCCCTTCTTTACCGGTTACCGGCCCCAGTTCTACTTTAGGACCACTGACATCACCGGTACCGTTCAGCTTCCGGAGGGCAAGGAAATGGTAATGCCCGGGGATAATACCGAGATTATCGGTGAGCTTATCCACCCCATTGCCATGGAGAAAGGACTTCGCTTCGCCATCCGCGAAGGCGGCAAGACCGTTGCTTCCGGCCAGGTTACTGATATCATTGGGTAAGAAATAATGGCTAAGGAACGAATTCGTGTGCGACTGCGTGGTTTTGATGTGGAACTTTTGGATCAGAGTTCAAAGTCTATAGTTCAAACCGTACAGAAGGCGGGGGCCAAGGTAACTGGGCCCATCCCCCTTCCTACCCGGATAAACAAGGTGACGGTACTCCGTTCTCCCCACGTCAATAAAAAGGCCAGGGAGCAGTTTGAGATGCGGACTCACAAGAGGCTGATCGACATCATAAATCCTTCCCCGGAAGTTATGGATTCGCTCATGAAACTGGAACTCCCAGCCGGCGTGGACGTGGAAATCAAACAGTAGGAGTTTGTGATGTTGGGTCTTATGGCCAGAAAATTGGGAATGACACAGGTTTTCGACGAAACAGGCAATCTGGTTCCAGTAACTGTTGTCAGAGTAGAGCCGAATGTGGTCGTTGCCCAAAAAACCGAGGAGAAAGACGGCTACAAGGCCGTTGTCCTTGGCATTGATGAATTAAAGAAAGACAGGGCATCCAAGCCCTACGCGGGGCAGTTCCCGGAGAATATTTCTCCGCTAAGGACCATTAAGGAATTCCGCGATTTTGAGAAGGAAGTTGCGCCAGGAGACAAACTGGGCGCGGAACTTTTTGACGGGATTCGCTACGTGGATGTCTGCGGCATTTCCAAGGGAAAGGGCTTTCAGGGAGTGGTCAGGCGTTTTGGATTTGCCGGCGGCCGTAAAACCCACGGGTCAAAATTCCACCGGGTTCCCGGCTCCACCGGACAGAACACCTACCCGCACAGAACATTTAAGAACAGGAAGCTTCCCGGCCGGATGGGCCGTGAACAGGTAACGGTTTTAAGCCTCCGGGTCGTAAAGGTGGATGCGGAAAAGCAGCTCATGCTCATCCGGGGCGCGGTTCCCGGCGTTAACAAGGGGCTCGTGGTGGTCAGGGCCGCGGTGAAGAGATAACGGGTGTAATGATGAACGCAAAGGTTTATTCAATTGAAGGCAAGGAACTTAGAAACATCGAACTGGCGGAGTCGGTTTTCGGCCTTCCGGTAAACGAAGATCTGATCTGGTATGCCATCAACAACGAACTTGCCAACAAAAGGCAGGGAAACGCCAGCACTAAAACCCGAAGCGAGGTTCACGGCTCCAATGCCAGGCCTTACAGGCAGAAGGGAACGGGCCGGGCCCGCCGGGGGGACAAAAAGAGCCCGATACTGGTGGGCGGCGGAACAATCTTTGGGCCAAAGCCCAGGGACTATTCATATTCAATTCCGAAAAAAGCCAAACGGCTTGCCATAAAGAGCATCCTGAGCTTAAAGGTCCAAAACGACATGCTCAAGGTAATAGAGGACTTTTCGGTTGATTCCGGAAAGACAAAGGATCTTACGGGGATACTAAAAAACTTCGGTCATTGCAATGCGGGCGAAAGAACTGTAATGATTCTGCGGGGCGAAGAGGTAAGTGAAAAAAATGGGATTGACGATCGCCCGGACATACTTCCGGTAGTAAGAAAGATCAAGCAGGCTGGAAAAGGAATCCCATGGCTTAGCTTTCTCTCACACTGCAGGCTCCGTGCCCACGATCTTTTCTATGGGCGGAATATTATCATGACCGAAAGCGCTGTAAAAAAACTCAATGAGTTTTACGCGGAGGCTGGAAGATGACCCACGAACAAATTCTTATCGAGCCGGTGCTCTCGGAAAAAACAAATCAATTGCGGGAAGAGGGAAAGTACGTTTTCAAGGTAGACCTCAGGGCAACCAAAATTCAGGTAAAGGAGGCGGTTCGCCGTCTTTACAACGTGAATCCCGTTTCATGCAACATAATGCGGGTGGGCGGCAAGCCCAAGCGGCTGCGCAGCCGGCCTGGTCATACATCTTCCTGGAAGAAGGCCATAGTCAAGCTTCCCAAGGATGAAAAGATCAGCATCTTTGAGGGTGTTTGAGCATGAAAAGAGATAATCGAGGAAAAATCGTATGGGAATAAAGACCTATAAACCAATAACACCGGGAATGAGAGCCTGGCAGAGCCTGGATTTTTCCGAGCTGACCCCAGGTGCCAAGCCGGAAAAGAGCCTTACCGAAGGGCGAAAGCAGAGGGCCGGCCGTGACAGAAAGGGCCGGATCAGCGTTCGCCACAAGGGCGGCGGCCACAAGCGGCTTTACAGGGTCATCGACTTTAAGAGGGACAAGATCGGCGTTCCAGGAAAAGTCGCGAGCATTGAGTACGATCCCAACCGCAGTGCAAATATCGCCCTTATCAAGTACAAGGACGGCGAAAAACGCTACATCATCGCCCCCAAGGGCCTTGAGCTAAATGCCCAGGTGATTTCAGGGCCGACAGCTCCAATTGAAACCGGAAACGCACTTCCCCTGGAAAATATCCCCCTGGGCTTTACGGTTCACAACGTGGAAATGACCCTGGGCAAGGGCGGCCAGATAGTCCGCTCCGCCGGAAGCGGTGCCTCGGTTGTGGCCAAGGACGGGGATTACGTTACACTGAAACTTCCTTCCGGCGAAATGCGAATGATCTTCAAGAAGTGCTATGCCACAATCGGCACGGTAGGAAACGAGGATCACATGAACGTGGTAATCGGCAAGGCTGGCCGCAACCGCTGGCTGGGCATTAGGCCCACGGTTCGGGGCATGGCAATGAACCCGGTGGATCATCCACACGGAGGCGGTGAAGGGAAGAGCAAGGGTAAAAACCCGGTTACTCCCTGGGGCCAGCCCACCAAGGGATATAAAACCAGAAAGAAGCATAAGCCTTCGTCCCGGTTTATTATCAGCCGGGCAAAGAAATAGGAGTGCGGGGTGTCAAGGTCCATTAAGAAGGGGCCCTTCATTGAGAAGAGCCTTTACAAAAAGGTACTGGAGTTGAGCAAGTCCGGGGAGCGCAGGATGATAAAAACCTATTCCCGCTGTTCAACAATCATTCCTGAAATGGTAGGCGGGACAATCTCTGTCTATAACGGAAAAACCTGGATACCCGTATACATTACGGAAAACCTGGTCGGCCATAAGCTGGGCGAGTTCGCTCCCACCCGGATATTCCGGGGCCATGCGGGTTCGGACAAAAAAGCCGGTAAGTAGGACATAAGGTAGGAGCAGGATGGCAGCAGTAAAAGAAGATTCAGGCTATAAGGCCATTACAAAGTTTCTGCTTGTTTCCCCCTTCAAAATTCGCCCGGTGGCGGATCTTGTCAGGCGGAAACCTTACACAGAGGCAATGTCCATTCTGGAGAATATGCCCCACAAGGGTGCCAGGCTTATTCGCAAGACAGTGCTTTCCGCCGCTTCCAATGCCCTTAGCCAGGACAAGAAGATTATGGAAGATATGCTCTATGTCAAGGACATTAGAGTTGACGAGGGCCCCAGGATGAAGCGGATATGGTTAAGGGGCCGGGGCCGCGCGGATATGTTAATGAAGAGGATGTGTCACATAACCGTGATTATCGATCAGACCGCGAATGCCAAAGCAAGCGCTACAACTACCAAAGCGAAAAAGGCAGGGAAATAAATGGGACAAAAAGTTAATCCGATTGGATTGAGGGTTGGGATCAATAGAACCTGGGGCTCCAGGTGGTATGTGGACCCCAAAGACTATGCCAAGACACTGCACGAGGATCTAAAGCTGCGAAAGCTCATCATGGATATGCCCGATACAAAGGGCGCTGACATCGCGGAGCTGGAGATCATCCGCCACCCGCAGCGGATTACGATTACAATTCACACCGCCAGGCCGGGGGTTATTATCGGGGTAAAGGGAGCGAACATCGAAAAGATCGGCTCAGAACTCCAAAAGCACGTTGATAAAAAGATTCAGATCAAGATCAAGGAAGTGCGTAACGCTGATAACAATGCCCAGATCATCGCTCAGAACGTTGCCCGTCAGCTTTTGGCCCGCTCAAGTTTCAGGCGGACCATGAAGCAGGCCATAAGCAACGCGATCAAAAAGGGCAATGCCCAGGGTGTCAAAATTCGTCTTTCCGGACGGCTTGGCGGCGCTGAAATGTCCCGCACAGAAGAGGCCAAGGAGGGGCGTATTCCCCTTCATACACTTAGGGCGGATATAGATTATGGTTTTTCCGAGGCTCAAACCACCTTTGGCGCAATCGGGGTGAAGGTTTGGGTTTATAACGGCATGAAGTACGGCAAAGAACAAAAGGAAGACGCGGGATCACTGCTCCGAAAGCGGCGGGACAGGCTTCCTTCAAGCCGGGGCGAAGGCTCGCGAACTGAAAGTTTGAAGGCCGAGGCCAGGTAGGGTTAAGGAGCGCATGAATGTTAAGTCCTAAGCGAGTTAGACGTCGAAAGGTACAGCGAGGAAGTATGCCTGGGAACGCTACCCGGGGGAACAGTGTTGTCTTTGGAGAGTTCGGCCTGGTTGCCCTGGACAGAATGTGGATAACCAACAGGCAGATAGAAGCTGCCCGTGTTGCCATGAACAGGCACATCAAGCGCGGTGGAAAGCTCTGGGTAAGGATTTTCCCGGATAAGCCCTTCTCCAAAAAGCCGGCGGAAACCCGCATGGGCAAGGGAAAAGGCGGGCCGGAATACTGGGTGGCTGTGGTAAAACCAGGCACGGTTATGTTTGAGCTGGGCGGCATCGATAGAAGCCTGGCGGCGTCGGCCATGAGGCTGGCAGGGTCCAAGCTCCCCATCAGGAGCAAATTTGTTGCCCGCGCGGACATGGAACTGGGCGGTTAGGGATAGCTTATGAAGAATTCGTTTAAGAATCTAACGTATGCGGAACTTAAGGTAAAGCGGGCTGATCTGGCCCGTAAGTACATGGATGTGCGGTTTCAGATGGTTGTCGGCCATGTGGACAATCCCCAGCAGAAGCGGGTTTTGCGCCGGCAGATTGCCCGCCTTAATAACCTGATCCATCAGCATGAGTTGCAGAATGAATCGAGTTCGAAGAAGCAGACTGCACCTGAGAAGGCATAAAGGAGCATAAGGTGGCTGAAGAGAAAACCGCCAAGGCCAAAAGCGGTAAAAAAGAATTTGTGGGCCTTGTAAAGAGCAACAAGATGGAAAAGACCATCGTGGTTTCAGTGGAAACTACCGCTCTTCACCCCTTGTATAAAAAATATGTGGTCAGGAGCAAAAGCTTAAAGGCCCATGATGAAAAGAATGAAGCCAAAATTGGCGACCGTGTGCGTGTAAGGGAATGCCGTCCAATCAGCAAAGAAAAGTGCTGGACACTGGACGCCATTCTTGAGAGGGCGAAGTAGAGGGAGCAGAAAAATGGTTCAGGTGGAATCTTTCCTGAATGTTGCGGACAATTCAGGGGCCAAGCTTGTGCAATGTATCAAGGTTCTTGGCGGTTCAAAACGTAAGTACGCAAGCATTGGGGATATTGTAGTGGTCGCCGTCAAGGAAGCTCTGCCAACTTCGGTTATCAAAAAAGGGACTGTTGAAAGGGCCGTGGTGGTCAGGACTCACAAGGAGTACCGCCGCCCCGATGGAACGTATATACGCTTTGACGACAATGCCTGTGTGATCATAGATCAGGCGTTGAATCCCAAGGGCAAACGCATTTTCGGGCCGGTGGCCCGGGAGCTGCGGGAGAAGGGCGATTTTATGAAGATCGTTTCCCTTGCTCCGGAAGTTTTATAGGAGCGGAACATGATTGAAGCGGCACATAAGTTCAAGCTGAAAAAAGAAGACACCGTCCAGATCATAGCCGGCAAGGATAAAGGCAAGCGGGGACGCCTGCTAAAGATATTACGGGACAAGGACAGGGTGGTTGTAGAAGGAGCCAATATTGTCAAGAAGGCGAAAAAACGCCGGGGCAGGCAGGACAGAGGCGGAATTATTGAAATTGAGGCATCTATTCATTCTTCCAATGTGGTCATAGTTTGTAAAAAATGCGGACCTACCCGTATTGGCTACAAGATCAGTGGAACCGAAGGTTCCAGGAAGGAAAAAGTGCGGATATGCAAAAAATGTGAGGAGGCCTTGTAATGGCGGTAAAAGGATATGTGCCCCGGCTCAAAAAGATCTACCGGGAACAAATTGCCCCTGAACTCATCAAGGAATTCAACTACAAGACGCCCATGCAAACCCCCAGGTTAGAGAAGATTGTGGTAAGCATGGGCGTAGGTGAAGCGCTTCAGAACAAAAAACTTCTGGACGCGGCAATTGAAGATCTCAGCATTATTACAGGTCAAAAGGCTGTAAAGACCAAGGCCAAAAAGAGTATCGCCAACTTCAAAATCCGTGCCGGCCAGGAAATCGGCGCCAAGGTTACCCTGCGGGGCAACATGATGTACGAGTTCATGGACCGGCTTGTAAACGTGGCCCTGCCCCGTGTTAAGGACTTTAGGGGAGTAAGCCAGAATGCATTTGACGGGCATGGGAATTATGCCCTGGGACTTACTGAACAGATCATTTTTCCGGAAATTGACTTTGACAAAATTGAGCGTGTGGCCGGACTTAACGTCGCCATTGTTACAACGGCGCGGACCGATGCGGAGGCCAAGGCCTTCCTGGCAAAATTCGGCATGCCATTCAGGAAATAGGGGGATTTAGTGGCAAGAAAAGCAATGATCATTAAAGCGCTTAGAACGCCCAAATATAAGACAAGGAAGGTAAACCGTTGCCGTATCTGCGGAAGGGCCAGGGGTTATCTTAGAAAGTTTGAAATGTGCCGTTTGTGTTTTCGGAAGCTCGCCAGCGAAGGGCTTATTCCTGGCGTTACAAAGTCAAGTTGGTAGGAGAAAAGGATGAGCGTATCTGACCCCGTAGCGGACATGCTGACTAAAATCCGTAATGCCGGAATGGCAAGGCATGAAAAAGTTGATATCCCCACCTCCAAACTGAAGCTTGAGATAGTCAAGATTTTAAAGATTGAAGGGTATATCAAGAACTTTAAGAAGGCAAACCAGGACGGCGCCAATGTGATCCGGGTTTTCCTAAAGTACGATGAAAAGGCCGGGCCCATTATCCACGGCATTGAAAAAGTCTCCAAGCCCGGCCGCCGGGTTTATATGGGGTATAAAAACATGCCCCGGGTTTTTAACGGCTACGGTACCCTGATTGTATCTACATCTCAGGGCGTTACCACCGGGAAAAAGGCCGCCGAGAAAAAGGTCGGCGGCGAAGTCATCTGCACGGTTTGGTAGAGGTTAGGTTATGTCGCGTATCGGAAAAATACCGGTGAAGATTCCCCAGGGTGTCAAGGTCAGTTTTGCCAACGATCTGATAACAGTGGAAGGCCCAAAGGGAAAGCTCACCCAAAAGTATCATCCCATTATTAAGTTCGAAGATAAGGGGGATGAAATTATCGTGACCCGGCCCAACGATGAAAAGCAGAGCAAGGCCTTTCACGGGCTTTACCGGAATCTGCTTAACAACATGGTCACCGGAGTCTCTGCCGGCTTTAGCCGCGCCCTTATCATCAGCGGGGTTGGCTTTAAGGCTGAGGTTCAGGGCCCGCTTTTGATTTTAAGCCTGGGCTTTTCCAGCGACATCTATGTAGGCATCCCCAACGACCTGACCGTAACTGCCGAAGGCAGCAAGGTGGTGGTGTCAGGCATAGACAAGCAGAGGGTGGGGGAGTTGGCTTCCCAAATCAGGAAGCTCCGGCCCCCTGAGCCCTATAAGGGCAAGGGGATCCGCTATGAAGATGAGCAGATCAGAAGAAAAGTCGGGAAGTCTGGTGTCAAATAAATTGACACCTTGGTTAAGTAGGATGGGAACATGCTGAGAAAGATGTTGGAAAAGAACAGAAAGCGGCTCAAAAGAAAGGTGCATATCCGGAAGAGGGTGTCCGGCACGTCTGAAAAACCGCGGATGACGGTTTTTAAAAGCAATCGATTCCTTTCGATTCAGATAATTGACGATGATAAGGGGCATACTCTGGCCTCGGCTTCTACTTTGGAAAAGGATCTGCGAAAGATAAAACTCACAGTGTCGGGGGCCGGCCAGTTAGGCGAACTAATGGGGAAACGGCTTATAGAGAAGAACATCAAAACAGTTGTTTTTGACCGGAACGGTTATCTGTATCACGGTCTTGTTAAGGCAATGGCCGATGGAGCCCGGAAAGCCGGGGTCCAGTTTTAGGGGGCATTTAGAATGGAAAAGATGCTGAAGGCGGACGGAGTCCAATCGGACGAAGTTCAGGCGGGCGAAGACCAGGCGGGCGAAGTCCAAGCGGACGAAGCCTCGCAAGCTTCGGAAAAGCTCCCGGCGGATAAGAGTTTGAGGGAAGACCAAAGGCCCGCAGGCGATAGGCCAGAAGGCCGTGGCCGCAGGGGCCGGGGTGAAGGCCGGGACAGGGATAGGTCCAGGGACAGGGATTCTACAGAAAAGGAATTCATCGAGAAGCTGGTTAAACTCAACCGGACCGCAAAGGTTGTTAAGGGAGGCCGGCGCTTTTCCTTCTCTGCCCTGACGGTCATAGGTGACCGGAAAGGCAATGTAGGCTACGGCTTCGGCAAGGCCAACGATGTTTCCGAGGCAATACGCAAGAGCATCGAAAAGGCAAAGCGGAATATGATTCCCATGCCAGTTAAAAATGGTACCATCCCCCACGAAATTATTGGGGTGTTTAAAGCTTCCCGGGTGCTCTTAAAGCCGGCCTGTTCCGGCACGGGGATCATCGCGGGCGGGGCTGTCCGGGCCATAATGGAAGCCGGTGGCGTAACGGATGTTCTTTCCAAGTCGATTGGTTCCGCCAGTCAGTACAACGTAGTAAAGGCTACCTTTGACTGCATAAGCAAGATGATGGATGCAAGGACAGTGGCAAAGAACAGGGGCAAACCCCTAAAGGAACTTTGGGGGTAGTAGTATGGCGGGGAAAATCAGGATCAAACTTGTGCGAAGCGTTATCGGACGCCTGCCCAAGCAGCGAGCCACCGTGCGGGCCCTTGGTTTGCGGAAAATAGGTTCGTGTACCGAAAAAGAATCAAGTCCGGCGGTCTTGGGAATGGTCAAAGCCGTATCCCATCTGGTGTCGGTTGAGGAGATAAAGTAATGGCTCACGATTTTAATTTGCGCGCTCCGGAAGGCGCCAACAAAAAGAAAAAGATCCTGGGCCGGGGTTCGGCTTCCGGCCGGGGAACTACCTCCGGCAAGGGAAACAAGGGACAGCAAGCCCGTAGCGGCGGCAAGACCTACGCCGGGTTTGAAGGCGGCCAGATGCCCATGTACCGAAGGCTGGCCCAGCGGGGCTTTTCTAATTATCCCTTTAAAAAAACCTGGCAAATCGTAAACCTTTGCGATATAAACGAGCGTTTTAACGAAGGCGAAACGGTAGATGAATCTTCCCTTTACGCAAAGGGCCTAATCAAGGGCAGTGTAAGAAGCGGGGCCTTTAAGCCCAGCTACCCGGTCAAAATTCTGGCAAACGGGACCTTGAGCAAAAAACTGAGCTTTAAGGTAGCTGCGCTTTCTGCTTCTGCAAAGGAAAAGATTCAAAAATCGGGCGGGGAATTGGTGCAACATGGCTAATCCATTCGTTAGTATTTTCAGAGTAAAAGAACTCCGGGAACGTATCTTCTTCACCTGCATGATGCTGGTGGTGTTCAGGATCGGTGCGTTTATTCCCATACCAGGTGTCAATGCCAGGGCGCTAAACGCCTTTTTTATGTCTCAGCAGGGTTCGCGGAATGCAATTGTCGATTACCTCGATTTTTTCGCCGGGGGTGCTTTTTCGAATTTCTCGGTGTTTATGCTGGGGATCATGCCCTACATTTCAATGTCGATCATCATGCAGCTCCTCTTAATTGTATTTCCAAAACTAAAGAAGATCTCCCAGGAAGAGGGGGGGAAAAAGAAAATACAGAAGTACACCAGAATGGGTACCGTTGGGGTCTGCCTTGTTCAGTCCTTTGCCGTCACCCAGTACGCCCAGAGCATTTCCCGCAGCGTTGATAACTTTCTTTCGCTGGACATTTTTGCCTTTACCATAATTGCCATGATTACAGTTACCACCGGGACCATGTTTTTAATGTGGATTGGGGAACAGATCACCAAGCGGGGAATAGGCAACGGCATTTCCCTTCTGATTTTCGCCGGAATTGTCGCCAGGATTCCCGAGGCATTTATTGAGCTTGGCAGACGGGTCAGGGCCGGGGATCTAAACCTGGTTTTTGTGGTTGTTGTCTTGCTCATGTTCGTGGTGGTTGTTACCCTGGTTGTCTATGAGCAGCAGGGGCAGCGAAAAATTCCGGTAAATTACGCCAAAAGGATAGTTGGCCGCAGAATGTACGGCGGAGCCCCAAACGCCTTTATTCCCTTTAAGATCAATCCATCCGGGGTTATTCCGGTAATCTTCGCCTCTTCCATTCTTACCTTTCCCCTTCAGATTGCTTCGACCATCGGCGAGAATGTAACCTGGCTGGGCATGGTTTCCAGGGCACTAACCCCCGACGGCACCGTGTACAATATCATGTATGTTCTATTGATTGTATTTTTCGCTTATTTTTACACCCAGGTAACTCTTAATCCAATTGAGATTGCCAAGAATATACGTGAAAACGGAGGTTCCATTCCGGGGATTCGCTCGGAAAAAATTGAAGAATATCTTACAAGAATTCTCAACCGTATAGTGCTGCCTGGCGCTTTTTACCTGGCGGGTATCGCGATTACACCAACATTGATTCAGTACTTTTTTAATTTCCCAACATCTGTTGCTTATCTTCTGGGGGGTACCTCTCTTCTGATCATGGTCGGCGTTGATCTTGATACAATGAGCCAGATTGAAGCCATGCTAAAGATGCATCACCAGGAGGGATTGACCAAGAAGGGCCGCCTGCGAGGCCGGAACCTGTAATTTTTTAGGAGAATAAGGATGAAAGTCCGGACGAGTGTTAAACCAATTTGTGACAAATGCAAGGTGATCAAGCGAAATGGGATCATCCGCATAATTTGCAAGAATCCCAAACATAAACAGAGGCAGGGGTAAAAGATGGCGCGGCTTGTGGGAGTTGACCTCCCGAATAAACACGTTAATATCGCTTTGACCTATATTTTTGGGCTTGGAAGATCCAGCGCAGATGAGATCTGTACGAAGGCCAAAATCGACCCGCAAAGGCTGATCAACGATCTTAGCCAGGAAGAACTCAATGAGTTAAGGAATATCATTGAAAGTGATTATAAAGTTGAGGGCCGTCTTCGAACTGAAGTCGCCCTTAATATCAAGCGCCTTATGGATATTGGCTGTTACCGCGGGCTTCGGCACCGCAAGGGTCTGCCCCTTCGCGGTCAGAGGACCAGGACCAATGCCCGTACCCGTAAGGGCAAAAAGAAGACCGTAGCCGGCAAGAAGAAGTAGGAGGAAGAGTGGCTAAAGCAACTGGTGCCAAGAAGAAAAAAGAGAAAAAATCCGTATATGAGGGGAATGTATACATACAGGCTACCTTCAACAATACTATTGTTACCATAACTGATCTAATGGGGAACGCGGTTTCCTGGGCCAGCTCAGGCGGCCTTGGCTTTAGGGGCGCCAAAAAATCGACCCCCTTTGCCGCCCAGACAGTAACTGAAAACGCTCTCCAGAAGGCCATGCAGGTTGGCCTTAGGGAGGTTCATGTATACGTTAAGGGCCCCGGGATTGGCCGGGAATCGGCGATTCGTCAGCTTGGAGCCCTGGGTATTAAGGTGAAGTCAATTAATGATGTCACTCCGATTCCGCATAATGGCTGCAGGCCAAGGAAAACTCGCCGCATCTAGGCGGCGTTACGAATATAAGGAAAGAACATGGCAAGATATACTGGCCCTGTTTGCCGGCTTTGCCGGACAGAACAGAAAAAAATGATGCTTAAAGGTGAGCGCTGCAAGAGCGATAAATGTCCAATTAACAAAAAGCGCCCGCCTCCTGGCAAGGATCCAAGAGCCCGCCAGGGCAAGCGCTCTGATTACGGACTTCAGCTTCGGGAAAAGCAAAAACTGAAGCGAATTTACGGTATGCAGGAAAAACAGTTTCACCTTTTCTTTGAGCGTGCTTTGCGTATGCCCGGCATAACAGGTGAAAACCTCTTTGCACTTTTGGAAAGGCGCCTTGATAATGTGGTATACCGGCTTCGCTTTGCCGTTAGCCGCAGCCAGGCCCGGCAGATAGTACTTCACGGTCATGTTAAGGTAAACGGAAAGCGGGTTAATATACCTTCTTATCTGGTTAGACCGGAAGACACAGTAGAGATTGGCGAGAGCGGGAAAAACTTGATCATCATTAAAGAAGCGCTGAAGGAATCCGGCAAGTCCGGTGTTATGCCCTGGCTTAGTCTGGATCCTGACACGATGAAAGGAAAATTCCTTGTCGTGCCAAGGCGAAATGATATCACCGATCTTGCTGACATTAAAGAACAGATGATTGTCGAATTATATTCTAAATAGGAGTTATCATGGCCCGTAAGAACCTATTAAAAGGACTTAAACGTCCCAAGGGTATTACTTTTGAGCATAGTGAACTAAAGCAAAATTACGGTAAGTTTACCGCGACCCCCTTTGAGCCGGGCTTTGGCTGGACTGTGGGAAATACTTTGCGAAGGGTGCTCCTTTCTTCCATCCAGGGTTATGCCATTACAACTGTAAAGATTACCACCTATGATGAGGGCGGAACAGCCCGAATGGTACCCAGTGAATTTGAAACAATTCCCAATATTGTTGAAGATACCCTTGAGGTAATTAACAATTTAAAACAGATCCGGCTCAGATTGCTTGATGATGTAGAGTCAGAAACCTTTTTTTACGAATGGTCAGGTAAAGGTGAGATTAAGGGCAGCGATTTTGCACGTCCCGGGCTCGAAGTCCTTAGTTTAGGACAGCATGTAATGACCCTCATTGATGGTGCCAAGCTGGATTTTGAAGTAAAGATTGAGTTTGGCCGCGGTTATGTTCCTTCCGAAATTAATGAAAGGTATGTTGATGTAATAGGAACTATATCACTTGACGCCATTTTCTCGCCGGTAAAAAAGGTTAAATTTTCGGTGGTTCCGACCAGAGTGGGCCAGCGTAATGATTACGACAAACTGGAACTGGAAATATGGACCGACGGTACCATCAAACCGGACGATGCTTTAGCGGAAGCAGCCAAGATAGCAAAGGATCATTTTTCGGTATTCATTAACTTTGACGAGAACAATCTTGGCATGGAAGATGATTTTGACGAAGATGATGAAAGAATACGTCAAATCCTTTCTACCCCGGTTGAAGAACTGGAGTTGTCAGTTCGCTCGTCAAATTGTCTTAAAAATGCAAATATCAGGACCATTGGAGAACTTACCCGTAAAACCGAGGATGATATTGCAAAAACCCGTAATTTCGGTAAAAAATCCCTCCAGGAGATAAAAGAAAAACTCAAAGAGTGGAATTTAAACCTGGGGATTAGCGACATTAGTGTTTTAAGAAACGCAGTAAAGAGAACCCAAAAGGAAGTAGAAGATGAATCATAGAATTGGCTTTAACCCCCTACAGAGGATGGCTGCTCACAGGAAAGCCTTGCACCGTAATATGGTCACATCCCTTTTTAGACATGAGAGAATAAGAACCACAAAAGCAAAAGCGATGGCAGTTAAACGAACTGCAGAAAAGCTGATAACCCGTGCCAAGCTGGACACTGTTCATAACCGCCGTATTGTTTCCGGCCGTCTTTTTGATGAAGCCATTGTTGCAAAACTTTTTACCGATATAGCACCGCGTATGAAGGAAAGACCAGGTGGTTATACCCGTGTTATAAAACTAGGTCAACGCCCCGGCGACGCTTCGGAAGTGGTGATTCTGGAACTGGTTGATTATAAGCTGGATACAGGTGAAGCCTCCGACAAAAAGGCAAAAAAGGAAGCAAAGAAAGAAGCCAGGAAGAAAGCAGCAAGTCAAGAGGACACAGAGGAGAATAAGTAAATGTCAAAGCCTAACAGAGGGAAGAACTTACGTGAAATATATGCCCACGGAAGAGGGGAGTGTCCTGTCTGCCTGAGAAATGGTGTTAAAGTTTTGTATGAGCAGGAAGCGGATGGAAAGAAAATCAAGGTTTGCAAGACCTGCAAGGCTGCTATAAAAAGCGGGAAGAAAACTTTAGCAGTTAACAACTAACAGAACATAGTGCACATAGGTTTTTATTCATTACCAAAAAAGGAGAATGAAATGAAACAAAATGTAAAATTTACAGCTATACTTTGTTTAACAGGAAGTATTGTCATTGCGGCAATAATCGGATTTTCAATATTGTCATGCGATAACGGAAGAGTTGACCCCAATTATCCGGGAGCGGTGTCAAACTTAATAGCAAGGCCGGGCAATGGGCAGGTGTTTCTGTTTTGGGCGGCTCCGTCACACATCGGCGGGTCAAGTATTTCCCATTACGAAGTTTCAATCGATAACGGAACAACTTGGGAAAACGCATGGTGCGTAACCAGCCATACTTTTAGCGGTTTAATCAACGGCACAACCTATGCTTTTAGAGTACGCGCTGTAAGTGCGATTGGAAGGGGAGTTGAAAGCATGATAACAGCCAGACCGAATGCGGACGGTCTTGACGATTCCTCTCTTGACGGTTTTTGGGCATTAGGAATAGGAGAAGCTTTTGTTGTTAATATTGATGGTAGTACCGGTGTTTATACAAAAATAAATATGGCAGATTCTTTGTGGCGAGATGCTGTAAACAAAGGTTTTGTGAGAGTAAACGACTTGGCGTTTCAGAATCTTGTCAGAACGAGTAATTTAACATGGAATGGCCAAGAATTAAGAATTACATGGGATCCTTCCAGCCCTAATATTGCTACAGGTGTAACCTGGATAAATATTACCATTACTATGAGCGTGAATTGTCCAACCTTTCAAAGTTATAATTCTTCAACTGGTTATGTAACTTGGACCAGAAGTCCTTATTACTAGGCTTTTTTTTACATTTTACCTGAAATTACTCGTTCCTGATTTGACAGATCTCGATGGATTTTTATTATACGATAATGATTTTTCTCCAAAAGCTCGCGGATCGTCGGCATCTGTCTGGGGTCGGCTTCAAGGAACAAAGCTCCCTTGGGTAGAAGGTAATTTTTTGCCTGTGGGATTATTTCTTTAATGTATTTTAAGCCGTCACAGCCGCCGTCAAGGGCAAGTACCGGCTCCCGGCGTACTTCAATAGACAGAGTGGATAATTCCGATGATGGAATATAGGGAGGGTTGCAGACGATAATGTTGAATTTGTCCTCGATTTTCTCCAATAGATTGCTTTCGATAAACATTATGGTGTCATCAAGATACTGACTGCTCAAGAGCCGTCGGCTTAAAAGCCGGTAGCTTAAAAGCCGTTTGGCATTTCCGGCGGCTGTTTCCAGGGCTTTTTTGCAAATGTCCGAGGCGCTTACCCTTAGACGGGGGCGTTCGTATTTTAGCGAAATTGCCACTGCACCTGAACCGGTACAGAGATCCAATAAGGATATTTTATCAACCTCCGGCTCTATATTATTATCAATATGCTCTAATGCTGCTTCAACCAGGATTTCTGTGTCCGGCCTTGGAACCAGCACATTTGGATTGACGTTAAACGTAAGGTAGCGAAATTCTTTCCGGCCCAGAATATGGGCAATACATTCGCCTCCAAGCCTTCTTGATAATAAATGGAAAAACTTTTCATAATCCTCATCGCTTATTTCTTCTTTTCCCCTTATTATAAGTTCTTCACGGCTTAAATTCAGGGTTTCCGCCAGCAGCATGTTTGCATCAAGAGCAGGGGTATCAATATGTGATGATTTAAGGAGTCTTGTTCCCTCAGTCAGAGTTTCCTTAAGAGTCATGCGCTCGCGGAGGCTTTTAAGAGTTCCTCCCTGGCAGATAGCTTTAGGGAATCAAAAAGATCTTCCAAATCTCCCTGAATAATAAGGTCAAGTTTGTATAGAGTAAGGTTGATCCTGTGGTCAGTCAGGCGGTTTTGTGGAAAGTTGTAGGTTCTGATTCGCTCGGATCTGTCCCCTGAACCAACCTGGTTTTTTCGTGCTTCTGCCCGTTCCGAAGCGGCTTTGGCTTCTTCCATTTCGTATATTCTGGCCCTGAGTATGCGCATGGCTTTGGCTTTGTTTTTTATTTGACTTTTTTCATCCTGGCAGTGAACTGTAATACCGCTTGGCAGATGAGTTATGCGCACCGCCGAGTCGGTGGTATTTACACTCTGGCCTCCGGGGCCGCCTGCACGCATCACGTCAATGCGTAGATCATCCGGATGAATTTCAATTTCTGTCTCATCCGCTTCGGGAAGCACAGCAACGGTAACCGCTGAAGTGTGAATGCGGCCGGATGACTCGGTTGTTGGAACCCTCTGAACGCGGTGTACTCCCGATTCATAACGAAGGTTTTCATAGACATTTTTTCCGTGTACAGAGAAAATAATTTCCTTAAAGCCGCCCAGCTCTGTTTCGTTTGAACTCATTATTTCAAACTTCCAGCTTTTCATTTCCGCAAAGCGGGAATACATATTAAAAAGATCTGAAACAAAAAGGGCTGCTTCTTCTCCGCCTGTTCCCGCCCGAATTTCCATGATTATGTCTTTTTCATCCAGGGGGTCACGGG
>Ga0099364_10000192_pt1 | contig 102904 bp, 116 predicted proteins | sample TergutTh196P3_FD_73070 | JGI IMG/M metagenome (GOLD analysis project Ga0099364, IMG submission 73070) | Microcerotermes parvus P3 segment gut microbial communities from Pointe-Noire, Republic of the Congo - Th196 P3 | ecosystem: Host-associated > Arthropoda: Insects > Digestive system > Gut ...
GCCACTCGCGGCGCGTGAGCGAGGGTGTTTTTGCCTACTTTTTGCACAAGCAAAAAGTAGGTGGGGGTTTGGGGGCAAAGCCCCCATTAAGGGACATGGGGTTTGGGTTTTGCCCCCATTATAAGGGGGAGCGGGGGCGAAGCCCCCATTGTGCGGCGTAAGCCGCACCGATTGCGCGGCGTAGCCGCGCCCAAAGAAAAAATAAAAATACCCCTTGCAATTTCCAAAAACCTATGATACAATTGATAAAAACAATAAAGGTACATAAAACTTATGAAACACACCCAAACAATCCATCTAAACCAACTCGGCTACGCCCCGAACGCCGTTAAGAAGGCGGTCTTGCCTGTAGATGCAAGCGAGTTTTCAATTGTCTGCACTGTTGAAAACGCAGTTGTTTTCAATGGCAAAGCCTCCGAAAAAGTCTACTCGGAGGGTTCGCGGGAGTGGGTGAGGATTGCCGACTTTACCGCTTTAACGCGGCAAGGCGAGTATGTGCTGGTGGCGAAGTCGGGCGAATCGGCACAGTCGGCGCAATCGCCGCAGTCGTGCGAATTGGCGCAGTCGCCGCAGTCGTGCGAATCGCCGCAGTCGCCCGAAACGGCGCAGTCGCCCGAATCGGCACAGTCGCCGCAATCGCCGCAGTCGTGCGAATCACCGCAATCGGCGCGGTCGTGCGAATCGGCGCAATCGCCGCAACCGCCGCAGTCGTGCGAATCGCCGCAATTCAAAATCACCCCCACCCCCTACGCCGAACTCCGCCGCGCCTTGTTGGATTTTTACGAGTACCAAAAATGCGGCGTTGCAGTTGACGCGGGGCCGTGGTCGCACCCGCCCTGCCATACCTCAATCGGCTTTGTAATCGACGAAAACGGCGCGAAAACCGGCGTGACGAAAGACGTTGCGGGGGGCTGGCACGATGCGGGCGATTACGGGCGGTACATAGTCCCGTCGGCGGCGACAGTCGCGCAGTTACTGCTTGCGAATAACCCCGACCTCCTCGACGTAGTATGGTTCGAGGTCGAGTGGATGCTGAAAATGCAGGACGAGGTCAGCGGCGGCATCTATCACAAGGTCAGTTGCCGCAATTTCAACCCGCTGAACGAAATGCCCCATGACGAGCATGACGAGTTGGTAATCTGCCCGATTTCAGCCGAGGCAACGGCCGATTTCGCCGCGTCTATGGCTTTGGCGGCGCGCTTTTACCCGCAGTATTCTCAAAAATTGCTCACATCGGCAACCTCGGCGTGGGATTGGTGCATGAAAAACTTGCACTTCGCCGAATCAAACAGCGGCTTCAAGAACCCGCCCACCGTCACAACAGGCCCGTACGGCAACACGAGCATCAAGAGCAAATACTTCTGGGCGGCGTGCGAGTTGTTTGGGGCTACGGGGGAACAGAAGTACCACGATTATATCAAGACCGCAGAGATTAGCGCGGGTGTACACTGGAAAGAGTCGGGGACTTTCGGGATTCTTGCCTATTTGCGGAGTGCCAAAGCCGATTCCGCAATCGCCGCCCGCATGAAAAAGACCCTTTTAGACAGGGCGGGCGAGATTATTACGGCCTGCAATGCCGACCCGTACGGGGTCTCGCTCGGCGTTGACTATAGGTGGGGTAGCAACGGCGACATCGGCAACAACGCCATGACCTTGCTACTCGCCGAGCAATTTGCCGACATTGCAAATAGTGCAAATAAATACCGTGAATACGCGGCCGAACACCTGAATTATCTGCTGGGCAAGAACCCGCTCGGCAAGTGCTACGTCAGCGGATTCGGCGCAAACCCGCTCAAACACCCGCACCATCGCCCGTCGGTGGCGGTGGGTGAGGCTGTACCCGGTATGGTGTCGGGCGGGCCGTGCGGCAACACAAGCTTCGAGCCGATTCTGCACAGCCACTGCGCCAACCAACCCCCCATGAAGTGCTTCATCGACCACCACGAAAGTTTCTCGTCGAACGAGATAACTATATATTGGAACGCCCCATTCTATTTCTTGCTCTCCGAGCAAGAAATAATGAATAATGAATAGTGAATAATGAATAATTGTGGAGGTCGCTCCGCGACGGTTTTCCGATTGAATAGCTTACAACTCGTATGCAATCTTTTCACGATAATTAAACTAAATATCGCGAAAAATCGGTATACGAGTTGTCAGCTATTCAATCGGAAATCCGTCGCGGAGCGACACCTCAATTATTCATTATTCCTTATTCACTATTACTTGAAACGCAGTTCCTCCCCGCGTTTTTCGCACTATAAAGTGCCTTATCCGCTCCGCCGATAAGTTCGTATACGGTCGTTTCGCCTTGCTCTTTTGTATCGGCCGCGTTTACACCTATGCTTATGGTAATTCTTGTGGGCGGTTGGTCGGGGTTGCAGATTTGTCGGATTGGAACCTCCTCGACCTGCGCCCGCAACTGCTCCGCGACGCCTTTCGCGCCCTGTAGGTCAGTATTCGGCAACAGCACCACAAACTCCTCGCCGCCCCATCTCGCCGCAAAATCCCCCGACCGTTTCAGCACCTGCCGAAAGACTTCCGCAACGGTGCAAAGCGCGACGTCGCCCTGCTGATGCCCGTAGGTATCGTTGTAATGCTTGAAATTATCCACGTCAATCATCAACACACTTATCGGTATCTTCTCACGCTTGGCGCGCCGCCATTCCGAATTCATCTGTGTCTCGAAAAACCGCCGATTGGGCAATTCGGTAAGGCGGTCGGTCATGCTCAGTCGTTCAATTATCCGCAGTTGCTCCAATATCATAATCTGATTACGCAGTCTAAGTTTAACAATCGCCGACGAAAACGGCTTGCTGATGTAATCCGCGGCCCCGAGCGACAACCCCTTTTCCTCGTCCTCGGAATTACGCAGGCCGGTGATGAAAATCACGGGTATGTCTTTCGTCAATTCGGTGCTTTTTAACACGGTGATAACTTCATAGCCGTCCATGTCGGGCATGATTATGTCGAGCAGAATCACGTCCGGCGCGTATTTCTCTGCCGCCGCAATCGCCGCCGCGCCGCTTTTCGCCGCATATGTAGTATACTCGCCGCTGAGTATTGAATTAAGCGCGATAATATTCGAGTTCTCGTCGTCCACAATCAAGACGGCGCGTTTTCTTGCGGATTCAATATTATTTGTCATACGTAATCCCCTTTAAGCTTATTTAGCTCGTCAACGGCTTCCTTAAATTCGTAGTTCTCAACCCGCGTAATCAGCACGTCCGCGCCCGGAACAGCCCGTAGTCGCTCGACAAGATTAAAGCTGTCGGGGTTAATATTCAACAGCAACGGCTCTAACTCGGCGAACAGCTCGGCAGTCTCGGACTTGGATAGCGGCCGAATATTTTCTTGCTGTGTCAATGCCGACTGCAACAGCGGCTCTAAGCCTTTGTGTACCTCATCGAACGCGGTTTTGAGTTCACTCATTTTCTCAATCGGCGGCAATTCGTGCAACTTCAATAATCGTTCAACTTCCATTGCCGCGTTTTGCAGTTCGGGCTCGGCAATCTGCCCTGCGTTGCCTTTGAGAGTATGCGCCAATCGGTGGGCGAGGGTGAAGCTTTTGCCGTCAATAGCGGCCACGAGTTCATCGTAAGTCCCGCGGTTGTTCTTGGCGAACGCAATCCGCAGTTTCTCAAGGATTTCCGCCTTTTGCCGAAGTCGCTCGGCCTCGTCGTCGTCGCCCATGCTAATTGGAGTTAGGTACTTCAAGAGTATCAGCCACAATTCCTGCGCCGTGAACGGCTTTCCAAGGCAGTTCGGCATATTATTTTTGCGGTACTTCTCCAACTCGCCCGACATGACGTTTGCAGTCATGGCGACTATCGGCGTGCCTACGCCCAACTGGGTAATCCGCGACGCCGCCTCCATGCCGTCCATTACAGGCATGAACATGTCCATGAAGATTAGGTCGAACGGCTTTTCGCCGTTTTCCATGCGTGTAATGACCGCCTCGAGGGCTTCCTTGCCGTTCTCGGTCTCGACCGACTGTAGCCCCACACGCGCCAAATGCTCGCATATAAGCTCACGGTTCATGAAATTATCGTCGCAAATCAGCACTAATTCTTGGTGAAAATTCGGCTTTTGAATCTTGTTCGCCTTTGACTTTTCGGGAGCATGGGATTCAGACTCGGTTGCGGCATTGGCAATGGTATCAAAATCAAGTTCAAAGCTGAACAGGCTGCCCGCGCCCGGCTCACTCACGACGTTCAGCTTGCCGCCCATGAGTTCAACCAAATTCGCGGTAATCGACAAGCCTAAGCCCGTGCCGCCGTAGTTGCGGGTCGTCCCCGAGTCCGCCTGCATGAACGGCTCGAAAATCCGCTCAATCTGCTTACTGTTCATACCTATGCCGTTGTCGCATACTTCAAAATAGACAATAGCCTTAGTGTCGCCCTGCTCGTCGGTCTTGATTGTCTTGACCACCGCCGATAGCTTTACCGAACCCATGTCGGTGAATTTCACCGCGTTCGACAACAGATTCATCAAGGCTTGATAGAGCCGTACCGAGTCCCCGATAAGTTTCCGCCCCGCAATCGGTTCTGCATAGAGCCGCAAGTCCAATCCCTTTTCCTTAGCCGCCGGAAGTATCACCGACTGACACCGCGAGACGACTTCATGTAACTCAAACGGCGCATTATCGAAAGTCATCTTGCCCGCCTCGATTTTGGATATGTCAAGAATATCGTTGATTATTCGGAGCAACCATTTTGCACTGTCGTTGATTTTGCCGAGGTAATCCTTGACTTGATAATCAATTGCGCGGTCAATCGCAAGCTCGGCAAATCCTAACACGCTATTCATCGGGGTGCGAATTTCATGGCTCATTATCGCCAAAAACTCCGACTTGGCGCGGCTTGCGGCTTGTGCGGACTCGAGCAATCGCTGTTCGGTGATGTCGCAGTAGTACCCTTCAACCAAGTGCGGCGTGCCGTCTGTTTTGGTCTCAATCACGCGGCTGCGCTCCCAGATAACCTTCTCGGTGCCGTCGGGAACAGTAATCCTGTAGGTCGTCTCGTACGGCAGGCCTTTCGCGAGTGTCTGCTCGCTGATAATCATGACGTTTTCGGCGTCTTCAAGATTATTGATATTCAGATACCGCACAGAGCTTTTCCCGATTAAATCCTCGGCGGCGTAGCCTATAAGCTCCTTTGAGCCCTTGCTTACGAAAGTATATGTATACTCGGGCGGGTCGTAAAGATGCTGAAACACCATGCCGGGCAGGTTGTCAATCATCGCTTCAATCCGCGCCGTCATGCTCTTGAGTTGGGTTAAATCCTGCACAGTCGAAAGGAGTACATTATCAAAGCCGTCCTTGTAATCGTCAATCCGCACAAGTGTCACCAAAACGGGGTGCGGAACCCCCAAAGTCGTCTGATACACCGCCTCAAAGCTATTGTAACCCTTTTGGACGGCGACTTTTGCATACTTTTTAAGTTTCTCCAACGTATTTTCACCGTCGGGCTGTTTTTCGGGGAAGACTTTGTAATAATTATCGAAAAACTCCTGCTTGGTCTTGCACCCCGAATGTTTGAAGGCGGTCTCGTTGCAGTCGATAACTGTTAAATCTTCCTTGATTAAAGCACAGACAATCGGGATTGCGTCGAGCATTGTCTTTATCCGCAGGTGTGTTTCCTCGGCGGCTTTTTCGGCGGTTTTGCGGACGGTAATATCGGTCGCAATGCCTAAAAGTCCGATTACGGTGTTGTTTTGGACAAGCGGCGTGCGGATAATCTGCATGGCTTTGCGGACACCGCCCGGGTAGGTATACCAGTTCTCGGTGACAATGGTCTCGCGTTCTTTCAAGACCCGCTGATTGCTCGCGTAGAACTCGGCGGGCGTGTTTTTATCGGTGGTGTACATTGCGTCATAATCCTGCCCGATTATGTCTTCCTTTGTCACGCCAAACTCCCGCTCGAAGGTACTGTTACAGCTTGTGTAGAGATTATTCAGGTCTTTAGTGAACACCAAAGCGGGAATCGAATTGTATATAGCGTGGAGCCGCGCCGTCTGCTCTGCCATGGCTTTGCGGGTTTTCAAAATCATCGTGTAGGACACCACAAGGATTGCAATAATCACAAAAAGCGCGATGAGTACGCCGATGAACAGCGGGCGGTCATGGTGTTCGTGGTCGGTCATAACCACAGTAGCAGTCAGCGCAACCAAAATAACTATGACTGCCGCCACGGCGATGAATAATAGCTTGTTAATACGATTCATAGTGTGTCCCTTCAGAATAATGCAGAATGCAGAATGCAGAATGCAGAAATAGTTTGGATTTAATTAGCGGAGCAGTTGTTTGGGGGCAGTGGGGGTGCAGGGGTCTATGTCTGCGACACCGCAAAGAATCCGTGCGCCCGCGGCAGAGACCGTTCAGCCCACGCAACATCGACAATGAGTGTTCCACTTGGCGGCTTGTGGGTTCGCTGTGCATAAGAAGTCTGCCCCCGAAAGGGGTTCTTCCGTCTACAAAATTTTTGGGACGAGAGGGTTATGTTTCGCCAAGTGCAAGGGCGGGTCGCGCGGTTTCTTTGAGGTGGCGCAGACATAGACCCCTGCACCCCTACTGCGATTCACGCCTTTAAGCCCTCGCGTTTCCGTGGGATTACGGGCGAACCCATAGTAACCCGCCCCTACAACATTGTGAATTATTAACGACATAAAAATTTTTTCAGTGTAGGGGCGAACTGTGTTCGCCCGCATGTACAGCAAGGTTTGTAAGTGCGATTTGGCGGGCGGGCGCATTGCGGTCTATATGCGGGCGCGCATTGCGCGCCCCTACAGCGTTCACGCCTTTTCGCCCAATCGGGTATGGGCGGGCGCGCCGTAGTAACCCGCCCCCACAACCTATTTCAAACCTTTAACAAAATCCGCCAAAACATCCTCCATATCGGGTTTGCCGATTTCTTGCAGGCTGTATTCTACGCGGGTGTGCGGCTTGTTGATTTTTACGACGCGGCCTAAGTCTATGGGCGTGGCAATTACCACGGCATCGCAGTCTACGGCTTCGATTGTCGCGGTCAGGTCGCGCATTTGTTCCTCGCCGTAACCCATTGCAGGGAGTAACGTGCCTATGTTGGGGTAAATGCGATAAGTCTCCGCTAATTTCCCGACTGCGAACGGCCGCGGGTCGATAATTTCAGCCGCGCCGAACCGCTTCGCCGCTACAACTCCTGCGCCGATTTTCATTTCGCCGTGGGTTAAAGTCGGGCCGTCTTCTATGACTAACACCCGCTTACCTTTGATTAGCGCGGGGTCTTCAACGCTGATTGTACTCGCCGCATCAATCACGACTGCGCCCGGATTCACCCGTGCAATATTCTCGCGCACTGCCAAAATATTCGCAAAATCCGCGCTGTCAATCTTATTAATCACGATTACATCGGCAATCCGCGCCGTCACTTCGCCGGGGTAATACGCCAGCTCGTGGCCGGGCCTGTGCGGGTCGGTTACTGTTATCATTAAATCGGGCTTGTAGAACGGGAAGTCGTTGTTGCCGCCGTCCCACAGGATTACGTCGCAACCGTCGGGGTCGTTTTCGGCGGCGCGCAGAATCGCCTCGTAGTCCACACCTGCGTAGATTACGTTTCCGCGGGTAATATGCGGTTCGTATTCTTCCATTTCCTCAATTGTGCAATTGTGCTTTTTGAGGTCGTCTATAACTGCAAAACGCTGAACCTTCTGCGCCTCCAAGTCCCCATAAGGCATCGGGTGACGGATAGCAATGACTTTCAGCCCTTTTTGCATAAGAATCTCGACTATTCTGCGGGAAGTCTGGCTCTTGCCGCAACCGGTTCTCGACGCGCCGACCGCGATTAGCGGCTTGTTAGACTTAATCATGGTGTTCTTGTGGCCGAGCAAGGTGAAATCCGCGCCCGCCGCATTAACCATCGCGCCGATGCCCATGACGGTGTTGTAAGTCACGTCGCTGTAAGCAAAGACGCACTCGTCCGCATCTAAGTCTTTAATCAGCTTTTCAAGGTCTTTCTGTTCATAAATCGGAATCCCGTCCGGGTACAGTCCGCCCGCCAACGACGCCGGGTATTTCCGCCCCGCAATATCGGGAATCTGCGCGGCCGTGAACGCCACGACTTTGTAAGCCGGGTTGTCCCTGTAAAAAGTGTTGAAGTTGTGAAAATCGCGCCCCGCCGCGCCTATGATTATGATTTTACGTGCCGAGTTTGACATGTTTTTTTCTTCCTTTCGTTTGTAAGATAGTCACATACTTTAATTATACATAATTTGGGGTGGGTTGTCAAGAATTTTGGGGAAATTTTTGGGGGTGGACGGCGAATTGGAATTTTCGCCTTGACAAAAGCAAAAAAATAATGTATAATAGGCATAGGGAGAGTTGAAAAATGCAGATAGATATTCAAATTGATGCGCTTACACCTTGTTTGGTGGAACGAGAAACCGAGAAAATCGTTGACACGACTATCGAGAGAATCAGACCCTTGAAAAAAGATTATTCGGGCTGGAACTTTGATTGGTCTGTTCCGCTGAGAAATAATTACGAAATTTACGCATTGAAAATCATGGGAACCCCACAAATACAGGGTTTGATAGCGTTAAAAATTGTCCCGGCAAACGCCGCCGTGCATATTGATATAATCGAAACTGCACCTCATAACTACGGCAGAACAGGGAAATATATTGGTGTCGGCGGGCATTTGTTCGCGTTTGCCTGCAAGTTGGCTCAAGACAACGGATATGATTATGTGTATTTTGATGCAAAGACCAATCTTATTGAGTACTACAAAAAAGCACTCGGCGCTGTTCAAATCGGGCGTTCTCAAAGAATGATAATCGAGGGAAAAAGTTTTGACGGTTTACTTAACAAGTATTATGGAGGAAATCAACATGAATAACGAATATTTACAACTCGACGAAATGGCAACCGACGGTATCTTTGCCGTCCCGTCTGACAAAGACTTTGACATGCTGGCTCTGCGCCGTTATTGCAAGGAGAAAAACAAGCCTTACGAGGAACTTTCCGATGAGGAGATTAGTTTTTTTGCTGTTACGAAGAAGGCGGTTATTTAATAGAAAACGGCGGCCCACAAGCCGCCGTTTCCTTATCCAACCCCTAAATCGTCCCCCCACTAACCGCATTCTCCTCCGCAAACCTATCATAATCCAAATCCTCACTCCGTGTCATATCCCTATTCCGATGTAGCAAATCATACATACAAGGCACGACGAACAGCGTCATCAGCGTCGCGTAAATCAGCCCGCCGACTACCGTCACAGCCATCGGCTGAACCATTTCGGTGCCTACTCCCATGCCGATTGTCATGGTGCTCATGGCGGCAATCGTAGTCAGCGCGGTCATTAGAATCGGGCGCAGACGGATTCGGCCGGCTTCGACTAAGGCGTCTTTCTTGGCGTAACCCTCCCGCCTAAGCCGGTTGACGCAGTCGATAAACACCACGCCGTTGTTAACGATAACACCTGTAAGCAGTATCAGCCCTATCATTGCCACGATTGAGAGTAACATATCGGTAATCAGCAGTGCCACAAACCCGCCCGTGAACGCCAACGGTATCGTAAACATTACGATAAACGGCGACAACAGCGACTGGAATTGTGCAACCATTATCAGATAGATGAAAATCAATGCAAGCAACAGCATCAGATAAAGGTCGCGGAAGGCCGTCGCAATCGACTCCGCCTCGCCCCTCACCGACACGGTACAGCCCTCATGCGGGGTATAATCGGCGAGTAACCGCTCAATTTCAGCGTTCACAAGGCCCACGTTGTAGCCGTGCTCAATCTCGCCGCGTACGCTCATTGTCCGCGCTCCGTCGATTCTGCTGATTGACGAAAAACCGACGTCGTCATAGACTTCCGCAATGTCGCCGAGGATTACGATTTCGCCCTGCGGTGAGATAATTTCAAGGTTTTCAATCGCCTCGCGCCCCGGCTCGACCCAGTCGCTGTCTTGAATTATAATCTGATAATCATGCCCCGAAAAGCTCATTGACATCTTAGTTTCGGGATTGGCGACCGCCTCCATTGCTGCCATGTAGACCTGCGCGGTAGTCAAGCCTTTCGCCATTGCCGCGTCTTTGTCCACTCGTACCCGCAACTCAGGCGTAGCCTCGTCTGAGCCGTCGTCAATGTTAATCGCGCCGGGTACACCGCGGATAATCTCGGCGACATCAAGGGCGGTATCGCGAATGTTATCAAGCTCACGCCCGGTTATCCGCACCGATATTGCGTCACCGGTCAGCATCGACATTTCCGCGCCCGAATCGTAGGTTACATTAATCTCAACGCCGAGTTCGGCCTCTTTTTGCATAATCTTCTCGGAAATCTCGTAATTCGACATAGTCCGTTCGCTCGAATCGACCAGTAGCAAATAAATATCCACGCCGTAATCGCCCCCGCCGCCCATGCTGCCCATGCCAAACATCTCACCAATCATGCCCATCATGCCCCCGCTCGAGACATTGACCCCGACATGCTCAATATCGCTTATCGTAGTAATATGCGCGCTCAAGGCCTCGGCAATCTTCACGGCATCCTCAAAACTCGTGCCGTCCTCAAGCCCGACATTCACGCTGATTTCCTCCGAATCCATGCTCGGGAAGAATTCAGTACCTTTTGAGTAGACCACCCAGCCCGAAAGCACAGTTGCCGCCATTGTCACCAAAACTATGGCGATTTTCGCCTTTAACGCACCGCGCAATAACTTAGTGTAAAAGTCTGCAATACGGCTGAAAAACTTGCTGTCCTTAGGCTTCATCTTGCGGAACATGCCGCTCGACGCCGCCGGGATTACCGTCAAGGCAATCAGCAGGCTTGCAAGCAGTGAGTATGCAATCGTAAGCCCTAAATCGGTAAACAACTGCCGCGTCAGCCCTTGTGTGAAGACGATTGGCAGGAATACCGCGATTGTGGTAAGTGTACTCGCGGTAATCGCGCTCGCAACCTCGCCCGCGCCTTGCACGGCGGCGCGCTTTGTCGCCAAGCCCTCGTTGCGAAGTCGGAAAATGTTGTCGATTACTACAATAGAATTGTCCACCAACATCCCGACTCCCAGCGCAAGCCCCGACATCGAGATGATATTCAGCGAAATCCCCGTGAAATACATCAGCGAAAACGCCAGCATTAAACTCACCGGTATCGAAATACTTACGATTAGCGTAGGCCGCAAATCCCGCAAGAATATCAGCAGAATTATGACCGCCAAAAGCCCGCCGTAGATTAGATTTCGCAGGATTGAATCGACTATAATATCTATGTAATGCCCTTGGTCCATCAGCACCGCAAATTCAAGGCCAATATCGCTGTTTCTGCTTGTCAATCGCTCCATTTCGGCGTTGATTCTGTTGCTCAAGTCCGATGTGGAAAATTCGGTCTGCTTTTGTATGGTAATCATGACTGCGGGGCTACCGTTAACCCGCGTGTAGAGCGTGTCGCCGTTGTCGGTTATGATAATATCGGCGACGTCCGACAAGCGGATTTCCCGCGTGCCAAGCTCACCGAGCGGCATTTCAAAGAGCAGTAGATTTTTCACGTCATCAGCAGAGCCGAGCCTGTCGCCGACACGCAGCATTAAGTCCTCGCCGTCGTCGTCAATGAACCCGGCGGGCATCGCGAAATTCTGTGCAAACAATATGCCTTGAATGGTCTCGATTGACAACATTTGCGCTATCATTTCATCGAAATCCATGTTACCCATGTCTCCAAAATCGCCCATCTCGCCAAATTCGCCACTGTCGCCAAACTCGCTCATATCAAACTCGCTCATGTCAAATTCGCCCATATCAAAATCTTGCGACTGCATTTCAAGCATCTGTTGCATTACCAACGCCTCGGCATCTTCGGGCGGCATGCCTTGCATTACGAGCTCGGTAATCTGCTCGGCGGCGCGTGCCTCCATTTCGGCGGCGGCGGCTTCGGTGGCGGCGGCGATTGCGTCTGCGGTGAACTGCGCGATTGCTGCCTCCATTGCCGCGTCAATGTCGGCTTTAATTGCCGCTTGAACCTGCTCGGTTTTGCTCTCGCTTAGAATTATGTAGACTTGGTTTTGGAGTAGGCCCGACGTTGACACCGATGCCACGCCCGGTACTGCCTCAAACGCAGGTACAACGCGGTTTTTCGTGAAGTCGGACAACTCGCTCATGTTCAAGCCTTCTGCAAAGACCGACGCGACCATGACCGGCATCATATCGGGGTTAAGCCGCATGATGAAAGGCTTTGCCGCACCGTCGGGCAGGGTAATCATGTCGATGGCTTCACGAATTTCAATCGAAGCGAAATCCATGTTTGTGCTGTCGGTGAATTCCAGAAACACCATCGAAACGTGCTCGCTTGAGGTGGACGTAACCTGCTGAATCCCGCTGATAGTCGCCATTCGCCCCTCAATCGGGGTGGTTACGTCGGCCTCGACCTGCTCGGGCGTTGCGCCGCCGTATTGGGTGACGATAATCGCGTAAGGCAGATTAATACTGGGGATAAGGTCGGTCGTGGTGTTCATGAACGACACCACGCCGAGGACGGTAATCAGGATTACCATTACTAAAACCGTGAATGGTTTGCGTACGCTCATTTTTTGAATCATGGGGAAATTCCTTTCGTTTTGTTTATATTTATTATTTTTATGGTGTATACTTGATTAGGTTTACAGGGACTTTCGGGCGGTGTGTCGGCAGGGGGCAGGGGGTCTATGTCCGCGCCGAGTGCGGTTTCGCAGGCCCGCGTTTGCGATTGATAAAGTTTAACTTTCTCGAGCCGAACCGTTATCAGATAGCACAAACCCTATGCGAGTACGGACTTTTCAAGTAGATAAAACCTATTAAGTCGTGAACTTATAAGTTTGCAATCGAGGAAGTGGGGCTTAAACAGTCTGTGTGTGCGGGCGGTGCAATGCACGCGACACCGCACTCGGCGCGGACATAGACCCCCTGCCCCCTGCCGACACACCGCGTTCGCCCCTGCATATCTATTCAATATAGGCGAGTAAAACTTTTTCAGCCGTGGGTGCATTTTCGTGGCATATGAGGTAGGCGTAGCCGTTCTTGTTGCCCACTTTCATGGCGTCGGCGGCGGTTTGCTGTAGCGGGTAGAAGGCCAACTCGTCTTTGAGTTTCGACTGCCGTGTCCGCAGAAAGTCCATAATGGCGTTCAGCTCGCCCGGTTGCGGTCTGATTACGATGATTTCCGCTAAATGCACTGTCAGAGCCTGTTGGTAGCAGGCGATTTCGGCTATGGCTTCAAAGTCAATCCCGGGTACGAAGACCTCGATGTCGTCTTGAGTTTCGTGCCGGGTCATGACGGGGAAGTCTACACTTTCTAAGATAATCTGCGCTAATTCGGCAGCTGTAAAGCTTTGTGGGTTGTCGGGGTTTTGCGGTGTAAATTCAGATGAGTTGTCAGAATTTGGGTCTGTAAAGCCGCTTGGGTTGTCGGATTCGGGGTCTGTAAAGCTATTTGGGTTGTCGGGATTTTGGGGTGTAAACTCGGACGAGTTGTCGGGGTTTTGTGGTGTAAAGTTGCTTGGGTTGTCAGGGTCGGAAGCTGTAAACCCCGACGAGTTGTCATCGTCAACGGACGGTGATTTCGCCCCGCAACTTGATAATATTGCGACAATAACCAAGATACTTATTATTTTTACAACTAATTTCAACATAAACGCCAGTTCTCCCACAACTCGGGCATTGCCTGCGCGACTCTGCCCATTATTCTTACATATTCTTTCGCGTCGCCCTCGCCCAACAATTGCAGGAACCGTGTGACTTCATCGACTATTTTCGAGTAGTACTTATCGGCGGAATCCTTGCCTTGCGGGGTGATTTCGACGATTATTTTCCTGCGGTCGCTCTTGTCGATTCGGCGGGTGACGAAGCCTTTGTTCTCCAAATTTTTCAGTGCCGCGGCGACCCGCGCCGAGCTTACGCTCATCTCAAGGCTGATGTCACCCGGCAAAACGCCGCCGTCGCGCCCGGTGTTCATGGCTATGTATTGCAGGATAAACGCCTCGCCGTGCAAGGCTTCGTTGATGTTCCTGTGCAGTTTTGACTTGTGAAGTGCCAGCATTTTTTCCATAAGCTCAACCGCTAATTTGTCGTAGTCCATGAGGCCCTCCTTGTCGATTGCGAAATCTGCGGACGCGCATTATGCGCCCCTACATTTTGGGTTCACCCTGTAACACGTCCGCATTATGTAGGGGCGGGCATTGCCCGTCCGCAAGTATAGCAGATACTTGAATTTACCTAACACCGTTACATTGTATCACGGTTAGGAAAATAAGTCAAGAGTTTTTTGAAAAATATTTGCAATATCTGTAAAAATGTGTTATACTTAGACTTAGTATAGCCAAAATGGGGACGAAAACCTTGGAAATTAACCCCATTAGTGCGGGAAATAAAGCCGCAAGCGGCGCTCCCCTGCGGAAAGGGCTTAGTGAAAATATGAATTACACAAATAAGGTCTGCTCTTTTACGGGGTATCGCCTGCAAAAGCTTTACGAGGCGCTCGGCGACAACAGTATCGACGAGCTTAAAGCGGCGTTGCATGCCGAAATCGACCAATTGACCGACAACGACTTCACGGTTTTTCAGTGCGGAATGGCTCTGGGAGCGGATATGCTGTTCGGCGATGTTGTAATCGGCTTCAAACGGCGGTATCCGCGTGTGAAATTCAACGCGATTATCCCTTGCAGGGGGCAGGAACGCACTTGGAGCGCGGAACAGCAGGCGAAGTATCACAGCATGCTCGAGTACGCCGACTTGGTGCATTTCGTCAGTGATACGCCGTATTTTGACGGCTGTATGCAGCTCCGCAACCGCTATTTGGTGGACACCTGCGACCTGCTCTTGGCGGTCTACGACGGCAAACGCGGCGGGACTATGCAGACTGTGAGTTACGCAAAAAAGACCGGGCGCAAGTACCGAATTATCGACCCGGGGACGTTGTTACAGATTACTTTGTATGGATAAGGTGATATTTATGTATGATAATGTTAAATTGTCGGAAGATGAGACTGCTGTTGTTATTTTGGACCAGACGAAATTACCCGGCAAAATCGAGTATCTCAACCTGAAAACTGCCGCCGAAATGAAAAACGCCATCATGACTTTGCAGGTTCGCGGTGCGCCCGCCATCGGGATTTTCGCGGGGTACGCGCTGTTTGTCTTGGCGAAAAGTATACCGCAAACCGCCAATTTCAGCGCGACTTTGAAGGAACTGCGGAACTACCTCAACGCCACCCGCCCCACCGCCGTGAACCTGAGCAAAGCGCTCGACCGCATGATGAATGTTGCGCGAAATACCGTGAAATCTTCGGGCAAAAACCGCGAGAAAATCCTTGAAGCATTGTGGCGGGAAGCCCGATTAATCCAGCACGAGGACGTCGCGACCTGCCGCAGTATCGCCGAGTATGCACTTTCGCTCGTGAAAGACAGGCAGGGAATCCTGACCTACTGCAATGCGGGCGCGCTGGCAACATCGCGCTACGGGACTGCGACCGGCGGGATTTTTCTCGGTGCCGAGCGGGGGTACAACTTCAAGGTCTACTGCTGCGAGACCCGCCCGCTCATGCAGGGGGCAAGGCTGACGGCGTTTGAGCTTGTCGAGGGCGGCATTGACACCACGCTGATTTGCGACTCGATGGCGAGCAAGGTCATGGCTGAGGGCAGGATTCACGCCTGTTTTGTCGGGTGCGACCGTGTCGCCGCGAACGGTGACACCGCAAATAAAATCGGCACGAGCATGATTGCCGTCCTTGCAAAACACTACAGAATACCTTTTTATGTATTCTGCCCGACCTCTACGCTTGATTTGAGTTGCAAAAACGGCAAGGAAATACCGATTGAGACCCGCCCCGACGATGAGGTTCACAGCGGGTATTTCCGCGAGAGACTCGCCCCCGAGGACGTGAAAATTTATAATCCGTCGTTCGATGTCACGCCTGCCGATTTGATTACGGCGATTGTTACGGAGAAGGGGGTTTGTCGTGCGCCTTATGGGGAGAGCCTCAAGAAGATTTCGGCGATGTGAGGAATTTTTGGCCACAGGAAAACATCTATGAATGTAGGGGCGGGATTTCCACGGCGCGTCCGCAAAACCCCGCATGACCGCCGCAGTCCTACCGATACACAGCGCGGTGTTATGTAGGGAACGGTTCGTAACCGTTCCGCATGTTTCAACGACCTCATAAACGGAACGGTTACAACGCCGCGAACCCCCCGCAACCGCCATGGAAACACCACCGAAACATACGGAACGATTACGAAATTGCGAAAATATACTGAACGGTTACGAACCGTTCCCTACAATAAAATTTACCGACGACAGGAAATACCACGCAATCTCAAAAAACCCCACGGACGACCGAGGGCGGTCGTCCCTACGTGAAAAATTTTCAACCACATGAAAAATATAATCGAATGTAGGGGCGCGCATTGCGCGTCCGCAAAACCCCCACACGCCCGCCGCAAACCCACACAACCGCGGAAAATTTTTGGGCGATGCACGCCCCAAAACCCCCGCAACCACCATAAAACCAACGGGCGAACGCAGTTCGCCCCTACGTTGAAAAAATATACAAACAACCAAAAAATTAAACACGGTGAAAAATTATGCAATTCCCCGAAAACGTCAACCAAATAATAACCACCCTCGAGACCGCCGGCTTTGAAGCCTACGCGGTCGGCGGCTGTGTGCGGGATATGCTGGCAGGGGCAGAACCGCCCGACTACGACATCGCCACAAGCGCAGTTCCCGATGAAATCAAGCAGGTTTTCAGCGACTGCAAAACCATAGATATAGGTGCAAAACACGGCACGATTGCCTTGATTACAGACACCTCCAAAATCGAAATCACCACCTTCCGCACCGACGGCGACTACAGCGACAGCCGCCGCCCCGACTCGGTGACCTTCACACGCGACTTGAAGTCCGATTTGGCGCGGCGCGACTTCACCGTCAACGCCATGGCCTACTCCGACAAGACCGGCCTGATTGACCTGTTCGGCGGCGAAAGTGACTTGGGGCGCGGGATTCTGCGCTGTGTCGGCGAGCCGGAGAAACGCTTTACCGAAGATGCACTGCGGATTATGCGCGGTTTGCGGTTCATGGCGGAGCGCGGATTTTCATGTGAGCCCAAAACAGGAACAGCACTGCTCAAACTCAAAGACCGCCTGAATTTAATCGCTCCCGAAAGAATCCGCGCCGAGTTCGACCGAATGTTGATGGGGCGTTATACCGAGAGTATAATTTTGCAGTATTATGACGTTTTGGGGGTCTTTGTGCCGGAAATACTCGCCTGTGTGAACTTCAATCAGCGCAATAATTACCACATCTACGACGTCCTAACCCATACTGCGAAGACAATCGCCGCGATTCCGCCGCTGCCCGAAAATCGGCTGCCCCGAATCGCGATGTTCTTCCACGATATTGCCAAGCCCGAGTGTTACCGGCTCGTGAATAACAGCGGCAGTTTCAAGGGCCACGCCGAGCGTAGCGCGGAGATTGCGCGGCGGGTAATGCGCCGTTTGCGGTACGACAACGCCGCGATTGACCGCGTGAAACTGCTGGTTAAGCACCACGACGAGGAATTTTCGAGCGATGATGTAAGTGTCAAGAAACTGCTGTGCAAATTTGGATTGGAGACAATCGAGCAGCTTTGCACGGTGAAAAAAGCCGACGACAGCGCGAAAGCCGACTTCGTAAAAACACAGCGGCAATCGCAGTATATCTTAGCCGACAAAGCCCGCGCAATCATAGCCCGCGGCGACTGCTACTCCCTCGCACAGTTGGCAATCAACGGCGCGGATTTGCTCGAAGCGGGTTACAAAGGCGCACAAATCGGCGAAAAATTGCGGGAATTGTTACTGCTTGTGATTGAGGGGAAACTTGAAAACGACAAAACCGTTTTAATGCAGAATGCAGAATGCAGAATGCAGAAATAACTTGATTATCAGGTTGTTTGCCGACGGATATGTGGGTTGTAATTATATTTATTTCTGCATTCTGCATTATTATTTCTGCATTAGATTAAGAAGGAGTATACGAGATGGCTGTAGACATCGGAATGGACCTCGGCACTGCGAACGTAATCATCACCATCGGCGGCAAAGGCATCGTCCTTTCGGAGCCGAGCGTTGTCGCGTATGACAAGAAAAAGCGCAAGGTCATCGCGGTCGGGACCGAAGCCTACGACATGATTGGCAGAACCCCCGAGTACATTATCGCCGCGTTCCCGCTCAGGGACGGGGTGATTTCCGACGATTACATGACCGAAATCATGGTGCGCGAGTTCATTCGCAAGGTCAGCGGAAACATGTTGGTCAAGCCGCGGGTGGTGCTTTGCGTGCCGTCTTTTGTCACCGAAGTTGAGAAACGCGCATTGGTCGAAACGGCACAGCTTGCGGGCGCACGGAAGGTCTACCTGATTGACGAGCCGGTGGCGGCGTTGCTCGGCGCGGGGGTGGACATAACCAAGCCCCAAGGCGTGATGGTGGTTGACATCGGCGGCGGTACAACCGATATTGCAATCGCCTCTTTCAACGGCATTGTCAGTGCCGCCTCGATTAAAATGGGCGGCAACAAAATGGACGCCGCGATTATCCGATACATGCACCGCAAATACGGCTTGATGATTGGCGAGAAGACCGCCGAGACCGCCAAGAAAACCCTCGCAAACGTCTTCGACCCCGACGGCTCGGAAAAGATGTTCGTCAAGGGCAGAAACGTCCTCACCGGCCTACCCGGCAGGGTGGAAATCAGCGACCTTGACGTGCACGAGGCCTTGTCGCCCGGGATTGACGATATTATAACGACAATTCGGGGTGTACTCGAGAAAACGCCCCCGGAATTGGTCGGCGATATACACACAAACGGCGTTATACTTACGGGCGGGGGCGCGCTTTTGGGCGGCTTGGACAGGCTGATTACGGCGTTTGTCGGCGCGCCCTGCATACCCGCAAGCAAGCCCGTGGAGTGCGTTGCGCGGGGTGTCAACAAGGCGTTCAAACACACAGGCGAGTTGCTTGATGGGTTTGAAAAAATCTCCGTCTATAAGTAGGGGCGCGCATTGCGCGCCCGCAATAGTGCAATGCGCGCCCGCAATAGTGCAATGCCCGCCCGCATTAGATAGATGTTGCGTAAAATTAAATCAACGAAAGGTAAAACCATGTTAGAATACGATGAAATCCGTGCGGAACTCACCGCCATGAAGCCCGAAATAGCCGAACTTTCCGAGGCGTTGGGTTTGAAGCGGCTCGAAAAAGAAATAGCCGAGCTTGAGGAACTTTCGATGTCGCCCGATTTCTGGAGCGACACCGAAAACGCGCGGCTTGTCAACCAAAAATCGGGTGCAATGAAGAACACCCGCGACGCTTTCCTGCGGCTCAAAGCCGATTACGAGGACGTCGTCACCATGGTTGAGCTTGCCGAGGAGGACGGCGATATTTCGCTCGTCGCGGAAATCAAAGAGACCGCGGCGAAAGTCAAGGCCGAGCTTGACAAGCAGAAGATGACGACCCTGCTCTCGGGCGAGTACGACGGCAAAAACGCCATACTCGCTCTGCACGCGGGCGCAGGCGGCACCGAGGCCATGGACTGGGTCGAAATGCTCTACCGCATGTTCACGCGGTGGGCGGAGCGGCACGATTTCAAGGTCGTTTTGCTCGACTATTTGGACGGCGAAGAAGCGGGGATAAAGTCGGCATCGGTGCTGATTCAGGGGCAGAACGCCTACGGCTTGTTGAAGTCGGAGCATGGGGTTCACAGGCTTGTCAGAATCTCGCCGTTTGATTCTTCGGGGCGGCGGCACACGAGCTTTGCCAGTCTCGAAGTTATGCCCGAAATTGATGAAGATGTGGCGATTGAAATACGAGACGAGGACATAGATTTCGAGGTCTACAGAGCGAGCGGCGCGGGTGGGCAAAAGGTCAACAAAACCAGCTCGGCAGTGCGAATTACCCACAAGCCGACCGGCATTGTCTGCGCCTGCCAAACACAGCGCAGTCAACTGCAAAACCGCGAATACGCCATGCGTATGCTCAAGTCAAAATTGATTGAAATTAAAGAGCGCGAACATCTCGAAAAAATCTCCGACATCAAAGGTGAGCAGTTGCAAATCGCGTGGGGCGCGCAGATTCGCTCCTACGTTTTCATGCCGTACACGATGGCGAAAGACCACCGAACCGGCTTCGAGGTAGGCAACATAAACGCAGTCATGGACGGGGATTTGGACGGGTTCATTAATGCTTATTTGAAGGCGAAAGCAATGCAGAAATAAGAATGCAGAATGCAGAAATAATTAAATTTATCTGTTGTCCCCAACAGCCATGCGCGTTGTAATTTATATAATTATACGGTCGATTTCCGTCGGAAAACGGCTTGAAAATTAAATTATTTCTGCATTCTGCATTCTGCATTCTCATTTATTTACGGGGGTGGAACTAAAATTTACGACATTGCAATAATCGGTCTCGGCCCTGCCGGCTCGACTTTGGCGCGGTATCTGCCGCCGGGATTTAGGGTGATTGCGCTTGATAAAAAGTCCGCTGATACTGATACTGACTGCGATTGCGCCGACACCGACAACGGCTTCCGCAAGCCTTGCGGCGGTCTGCTTGCGCCGGACGCGCAAAAGGCTTTGGCGAGTTTTGGACTTACTTTGTCCAAAAATATTTTGGTGAACCCGCAGATTTTCAGCGTTCGTGTGATTGACACGAGCCGTTCGGGAAAACCGCTCGTGGGGCATTACCAGCGGTTTTACATCAACATTGACAGGCATAAGTTTGACCTGTGGTTACGGTCGCTGATACCCGAAAATGTTGAGGTCGTGGGCGGCTGTGTGGTTGTTGCGGTTGAGAAAGTCGGCGAGTTTTGGCGGGTTGTTTACAGCCGTAACGGCGAGAGCAAAACCGTGACGGCACGGTATATTGTAGGTGCGGACGGCGCGAAATCGATAGTGCGAAACGCGGTATTTCCGCGCAAAAAAATCAAGACCTACCTTTCGATTCAGGAGTGGTTTAAGGCGGAAAATTCCTGCCCGTATTACTACAGCATTTTCGACTCGAAGCTGACCGACTGCTACGCGTGGGGGTTGTCGAAAGACGATTGTTTCATACTCGGCGGCGGTTTTACCCCGCAGAACGCCCGCCGAAATTTCGATGAATTGAAGCAAAAACTCACCCGCGATTACGGCGGATTGGGCGTTGACTTGAACGCGCCGATTAAGACGACCGCCTGCCTCGTTCTGCGCCCGTCAAGCCCGTTGCAATTCTGCACCGCGAAAAATAACGCCTTTCTGATAGGCGAGGCGGCGGGGTTCATCAGCCCGAGTTCGCTCGAGGGCATAAGTTACGCAATGCAGAGTGCAAGCCTGCTTGCGGGGGTTTTCGCGGGTAAAAAAACTTGCAATTATGCAAAAAAGTACACCGGCGCAACACGCGGCATAAGGTTCAAGCTGACCTTGAAACTTCTGAAATGCCCGTTCATGTATCAGCCGTTTTTGCGTAGAATAGTGATGAAAAGTGGACTTCGGCAGCTAATGCAGAAATGAGAATGCAGAAACTATTTCTAATGCAGAAATGAGAATGCAGAATGCAGAAATAATTTCATTTTAAAGTTTTTTCCAACAGCCATGCGCCTTGAAATTTATACAATTATACGGTCGATTTCCGACGGAAATAAACGTTGTAATTTGCTTATTTCTGCATTCTGCATTCTGCATTTTTATTTATTAAAAGGGGGAAATTAAAATGGAAAACAACTCAAAATTTCAACAGTTTTGGCAGAAATTCTCACGGTCTTTGGTTGCCGGGGTGATACTCGCCGTCCTCGGAATCGCAGCTGTAATCGGCTCTGCCTACTTCGGGCAACTTCCTGCCGCGGTGAATTTTATCGGCGGCGCAATCGGCGGGTTCATCGCCACTGTGGGGGTTTTTGTGATTGCGAAATGCGCGAAAAAACCGCCCTCGGAATGAGGGCGGCAATCGCACTAATAACTTTCCAGCAACTCAACAAGGCACTTCAAATCCTTGTAGGCGTCTAAGTAGGCGTATTCGCCGCCGCCGTCGCCGTATTTGCCGCGCTGAACGCAGGTCATGCCGAAATTCTCGCAGTTCAAAATCATCTTATCCATGCCACGGACCCCGAACGCAAGGTGGTGAATCCCCTCGCCCTTCTCGTTCAGAAAATCCCGCCAAACACTGGGTGTTTCGTTGGGCTGAATAAGTTCAATCTGCAAGTTCGCGCCGACGTCGAAGAACGCCATAAGGCAGTTCGCCTCGGGTGCGGGCTTGCCTTTTACTTGTGTCTGTGTCACCTCAAACTTGCCGCCGTCAAAATGCGGGGGTACAGGTAGACCTAAAAACTCCGCGAATTTCTGCTTGGTGGCTTCAATGTCCTCAACAATGAATCCAACTTGGGTTAAGATGTTTGTGCCGACTGTTCCTGCCATGATAATTCCTCCAATTTTATTTAATAAATAGGCGATTGCGAAATTCACGGACGCGCAATGCGCGCCCCTACATATGGCGATTTGGTTTTGTCGTTCGTCTGCATATTGTAGGGGCGGGCATTGCCCGTCCGCTAAACGACGAGTTTTGCAATCGACTATATTTAATAAAGGTATTCTTCCAAGTCCGAGTAAGGCTCGTTGATGTACTCTACTATAAACTCGCCGTTGGGACTGCGCGCGAAATTGACGTGCACAATCAGCAGTTGCTCCTCGAGCGCGGTGCTTGAGAGCAGGTTGCTGTAAATTATGTCGTAGGTGTACTGAAACGTCATCGAACCCGCGCCGCTGATTAGGAAATTGTAACTTGAAATATTGTCCAACTCGACCGCAAGCGAACGCCCGTCCGCACTTAATACGGGGGTAATCGTCACCCTGTCGGTATCGGAATTTCCCGCGTTTTCGGGGCGCAACTCAACGTCCGAAATCATCGGGCCGTTCGTGGTGACTTCGAGGTAGAGATTCGATATATTAAAGTTGAAGTCGTCCTGCCCGGGGGCTTGCTCCTGCCGCGTCATCGCCGTGAAGACAAACTCGTTTTCGGCAATATCGGGATTGTGCATACTGAAATAGAACGCGGGGAAAAACTCCGGTGTCCCCGAAGCCAACGCCGCCGCGAAAATCTCGTCGTCGGTGAAGTCGGCCGTGATTAACATGTCCTCGACCTTCTCAAAATAGGCGTCAATATCCACGCCCGAGTTGTAGAGTCGGCGTAGAACCATCTCGCGCCCGTCCGCCCACGAGTGAGTGGTGTCGTCGACGTAAACAATCTCCGGCACACGCAATTCAAGGTACGCCAAAAACCCCACCACGGCAACCACCGCCAAAATTAGAAAAACAAATAAAATTTTCCTCATATTTTCCCCTCCGTACCGCCCCCGCTCGCAAAACCTTAAAGGAATTTTGCGGCACGGGGCGTCCCTTCTGCAAATTTATTATCAATTTTTATTTTCCTGTATCAAAAAACTTTTATAAACCTTTGAGCCATGCAAGTATATCCTCCAACGGCTCTTTTTCAACATGCGAACCCGCGATGTAATCAGCGGTCGTCGGGGATTCCATTGTTGAGATTGTAAACATGTGGCCGAGATTTTCGTAGAGCTTAAACGTAAAATTCGCGCGGTCTCCCGCGATTTCTTTGTACAAGCCGAAATCGGAATCGGTGTAGACCTGAAAATCCTTATCGCCGTGCAAAATCAGGTACGGCTTTTCGGTTACAGCGAGAATTTCAGCGGGCGGATTCGCTTCCATTTCGTCGATATACACAGCGGGCAAGCCGAAGTACGCCCCCGCCTCCTCAAGCTGCGCCAATACCGCACCGCGCTCCTCCTCGGACTCCATGAGACTTATAAAATACATGTTTTGGTCGTAAATTATTTCACGCAGACTGCGCGGACTGCCCGCCATAATTACCGCCCCTGCAAACGCTTCTTCGAGGATACGAGGCGCAAGCATGCCGCCCAAACTGTGCCCGATTACGAAGATTCTGTCGGGGTCAATTCGTGCATCTTTTTGCAGAAATTCAGCGGCTAAGACTGCATCGTCAATGGTTTCTTCGCGGACTGTCAAGTTCTCGCCGTACTTTTCCACCAACGCCGCGCCATGCTGAAAGGTCCGCTTGTTGTACCGCAAAACCGCCACGCCGTTCGCCGCCAAATACTCGGCAATGTCCTCATAAGGCGTCATGCCATACACCGCGCCGTCCATGTCTATGGGCCCGGAACCGTGTACGATTACGACTGCGGTCATGGGCGAATCGACATTATCAGGCACCGAGAGTATGCCGTTGAGCGGAAACTCGCCGCCCTCGCCGATAATTACGGGGACATCGACAAAACCGTCACGCTGAATCGGCTCTGTGTCGGCTTTTTCAAGCACAGGATAGCCTTGTATGAAAAGCCCCGCAATAAGCCCGCCCTCGTCAAAAACAAGCCGCAAAATCACCCCGGAATTTTCATGCCGCGAGGTCACATCGCTGATGAAATAGCCGTCCGCTTCGAGATTGTCAAAGTCCAGCACTTCATGGAACGGCCCCGCTTGCAACTCGATAGCTTCCCAAATCCCCTGCAAAGCCGCGCTGTCAACGCCATGTTGCCGCATTTCGGCGTTAAGCCCGGACTCGGCCGCCGCAAAATCCCCGTCTGCACAAAACCGCACGAATTTCTCGGCCGCCTCGTTGTAAATTCCCCACGGGTCGAGGTTTTCCTCGACTGCCAAAGGTTCGTCTTGCTCGTCAATTGTTAACGGTTCATCTTGCTCGTATGGCTCATCAATTGTCAATTGTCCATTGTCAATTGTCAATTGTCCGTCACTGTCATTGTCGTTGTTACAAGCCGTCAGCGTAAACACTAACGCCAACAGCACCGCCGCAAATCTAAATTTTTTCATGGTAAAGCCCTCCTAAATGTAAATTATATTTACATTTTACCACAGCGAATCTGTCTTGTCAATAGTGTAGGGGCGCGCATTGCGCGTCCGCTAATTTATACTGTGCGTATTACACACAGTATAAATTAATATCCCACGCCGGGATATACTCGTGCCGCCGCAGATACATCTTGTATTTACTGTTGCTCCCACTAATCAAAAGCGGCAGGTCCAACAAGTCCTCGTTGCGGTGGTAGAGCGAGACGGCGAGTTTCGGCTTGTGCTTTTTCAGCAGTTCCGCTGCGCCCGTAAGCGCGGCTTTTTCGCCGCCCTCGACGTCGAATTTTATATAGTCGGGCTTGATTGCGCGGTGTTCCGAGAAGGAATCCGCGCTGATTGTCACGACTTTTTTAGTCTTCCCGACATTCGGCGACAACGCCGACTGCCGCCCGCCCGCACTGTTGAAGTCTTCTGCACCGTCCTTGTCGGCGGCGGCGGCGTTGACCGCCTCAAGCTTGTCCGGCTCGAGCAGGTAGTGCCGACGGCGAAGCTTGCAGAAATTCCGAAAGTCCGGCTCAAAGGCGTAGATTTTGCTGAAATTCCCGCCTGTAATCTCGATGAATTCCTGCACCGTATCGCCGTCATACGCGCCGAAGTCGAAGAAAATTTCACTGCCGTTTTTCTTCAGACACAGCAGGTCAATCGCGGCGTCGCGGCAAGATACCGTCTCTTGCAGGTAGTTCAGCTTGCCGCTGATTTTGTAGTTAATCAGCGCGTCGAAGGTCTTTTTAGACTGCTCGTCCGCAAAAAGCCCCCGCACTTGCGCGATTTTTTGGGCGTTGCTCTCGACGAATTGTTCATCAAACAAGCCCATATGAACATCTCCGTAAACAGGCACGTCGGGGGCAAGCACCTCGTATTTATTACCGAGAGTATAAATTTTTTGGACTACTGCGGGTAAATTCGTGCCGAATGCAACGAGTATTATAAAATCGCCGAACTGCGCCTCAATATCGCCGAGTTTCCGTACCTCAAAGCCCCTGAACGAATGGCCGCGCACAAATTCATCGCTCGCCATGAACGCCGCAGGGGTAATCCCGCGCCGCTCCATAACCGCCAAAATCTTATCCGCGCCATTGCCCATGCCGTAAATGACAATAGGCTTGGGGGTGTCTTTGAGGTAATTCCAGATACTAACACTCTCATTAAACATAGTATTTACTCCGATATTTTCACAGATACATTTATTATAACATAGAATTTCGCTTTTTGCAATACAGAAAAAAACCAAGAATTTCGGCGTTTTATTGTCTAAATTACCGTGTTGACATTTGTCCTTGCTTGTGGTAGAATTTTTAGTAATACACTACATAAATGCAGAAATGAGAATGCAGAATGCAGAAATAATTTATTTTTCAAGCCGTTTTCCGACGGAAATAAACGTTGTAATTTGCTTATTTCTGCATTTTGCATTCTGCATTATCATTTATTTATAAAGGAAGGGGTAAACTGCTATGGCTTACTTTACCAACGATGTCTCCCGCACATTCGGCGAGTATCTGATTATTCCGGGGTATTCCTCGGCGAACTGCATACCGTCCGATGTCTCGCTCAAAACCCCGCTTGTTAAGTTTAAGAGGGGTGAAAGTCCTCACGTTTCCTTGAATGTTCCGCTCACCTCAGCGATTATGCAATCGGTATCAGACGACAACATGGCGGTTGCACTTGCGCGGGAAGGCGGGATTTCGTTTATTTTCGGCTCACAGTCGATTGAGGACGAGGCGGGAATGGTCGCCAAGGTAAAGGGCTACAAGGCGGGCTATGTCGTGAGCAATTCCAATCTGCGCCCCGATATGACGCTGCAAGATGTCCTGCGATTGAAAGAGCGCACCGGCCATTCCACGATGGCGGTGACAAAGGACGGCACGGAACATTCTGAGCTTTTGGGAATTGTCACGGGGCGGGATTACAGGGTCTCGCGTATGAACGGAAACGAGGCTGTGAGCAGTTTTATGACACCTTTCGACAAGCTGATTACTGCCCCTGCCGATATTTCGTTGTCCGAGGCCAATGACATTATTTGGGAGCACAAGCTTAACGCCTTACCGTTGATTGATAATAACAAAAAGTTGGTTTTCTTTGTATTTCGTAAGGATTACGAGGTGCATAAGGAAAACGCGAACGAGCTTTTGGACGACAACAAGCGGTATATAGTCGGCGCCGGGATTAACACTCGCGACTATACCGAGCGTGTCCCCGCCCTCGTAAAGGCAGGCGCAGACGTGCTTTGCATCGACAGCTCCGAGGGGTACACCGAGTGGCAAAAATTAACAATCGCCTACATTCGCAAGGAATATGGCGAGGAGGTCAAGGTCGGCGCGGGGAACGTGGTTGACAAGGAGGGATTCCTGTATTTGGCGAATGCGGGCGCGGATTTCGTCAAGGTCGGCATTGGCGGCGGCGCGATTTGCATTACACGTGAGCAAAAAGGCATCGGCAGGGGGCAAGCCAGCGCGGTAATCGAGGTTGCCGAGGCGCGCAATAAATACTTTGAGGAGACCGGAATTTACATCCCGATTTGCTCCGACGGCGGGATTGTCCACGATTATCACATTACGCTTGCATTGGCTATGGGAGCGGATTTCGTAATGCTCGGGCGGTATTTCGCGAGGTTCGATGAGGCCCCCGGAAACAAGGTCATGATGGGCGGGAATTACGTCAAGGAATACTGGGGCGAGGGCACAAACCGCGCCCGCAACTGGCAGCGGTACGAGACCGACGGCAGCGGGCGGCTCTCGTTCGAGGAGGGCGTGGACAGCTATGTGCCGTACGCCGGCCCGCTCAAGGACAACGTAACCCGCTCGTTGTCTAAGGTACGGAGCACTATGTGCAATTGCGGGGCGATGTCGATTCCCGACCTGCAAAAGAACGCAAAACTCACCCTCGTCTCGTCTACGGGGATAATTGAGGGCGGTTCGCATGATGTTATTTTGAAGGAGGCTATGCGGGGGGTTAATCAATAATTGATAATTGACAATGGATAATTGTATTAGGCTGTTAGGTTTTGTGTCTTTTTGTAGGGGCGGGCTTCCATGCCCGCCCGTAAATCTCGCACAATCACGGTATTTTATGTTGTGTAAATGTTTTGGTGTAGGGAACGGTTCTTAACCGTTCCGTTGATGAAGCCATGCAAATTCGCATAGGTTAAAAAGCTTGCGGAGACTTTGCGGAACGGTTATGAACCGTTCCCTACATGACATCGCGCCGCGTTTCGGGGGGCGAACGCCGCACCCCGCACGACCGCCGAAACACCCACGGGCGCGCAATGCGCGCCCCTACAGCAAAAATTTTCAACCACATGAAAATATTATCGTATGTAGGGGCGAACTGTGTTCGCCCGTATGTTTTGCGGGCGTTGGGTTATGTGGGTTTTTGGTATTTTATGTTGTGTAAATGTTTTGGTGTAGGGAACGGTTCTTAACCGTTCCGTTGATGGAGCCTTGCAAATTCGCATGGATTAAAAAGCTTGCGGAGACTTTGCGGAACGGTTACGAACCGTTCCCTACATGACACCGCGCCACGTTTCGCGGGTTCGCGGGCGGGCGTGGAAGCCCGCCCCTACGCACCACAAACCAACACTATTCAACAACAATAAACTCCTTTATCCCCCCAAGAACCCTCTCCCCAATCCCCTGCACCTGCAACAGCTCCTCCACGGACTTAAAATCCCCGTGTTCCTCCCGAAAATCTATAATCCGCTGACCGAGTGCGGGGCCGATGCCGCGTAGAGCGGTCAATTCGTCGAGGGTGGCGCGGTTGATGTTGAGCGGCGTGAATTCGGCGTCGGATTCGGCGTCGGAATCGGCGTCCGAACCCTCTTGGTGGCCGCCTTTGCCGTCGTATTCGCCGGATTGGTTCATGTTGCTTGCAAACTCGACATAAGTCGGCGCGGCATTGCGATGTAAATAAACAAAAGCCGCGCATGAAGTTATAAATACAACGCAGAGCAACGGAAACAAATATCTTTTCACGTTAATGTTCATACAAGCACCCCCTCGTCTTCCTCAAATTCAAGCGCGATTTTGCCGTGCTGCTCCTCAAATTCGGCGACGTAATCGGTGACTAATTTTATCAGCGCACCGTTCATAGAGCGGTTTTCGTAGTTCGACACATACCCAAACTTGCCCAGCAAATCGGGGTTTATTCTGAAAGATAGGTGTTTCAAGTCTTTTTTCATATGCTCCTCCAAGTTGTGTACTTTTAATTAATTATACAGGGAAAAGCGGTAAAAAGATATAAAGTGAACCCATTATGGGTTCACTTTTTTGAAAAAATTTATTTGTGGCTAATTTATTCGATAAATTAGCGGATTAAATCAATGGTCTCAAGCCCTTTATCTACGCTTTTTCTGGCACTCCGTTTTCGAGTTTCTACTACTTCACCCCCGCATAATTCACAAATAGGTCTCTAATTGTTGGTTGTTGTGTTAATGGCTTGTTATTCGGCTGTATTCATCAACTATTAGTTCATCAAATGATTATTCCGTTTGATTTAATTGTTGCGAGATGACATCGACGAGTCGCGGAGGCGGTTAAGGCGAGGGGGTGGGTTTGAGGTTACGGCAATTTTGTAAGCTACACCAAAAACGCCCCAACACCGCTCATCAAATTCCACACAAAATGCGCCGCCATCACTATCCTTATATCTTTGAACAGCAGATAAGCACAAGCGTAGATTGCGCCCGACGCCAGGTAAAACAGATTGTCCGCTATAGAAAAATTTGCGGTGTGAATAAACGCAAACAGGCAGGGTGTAATCGCGACAAATAAAATTCCGTTTTTCAGTAAATTTTTCCCCGCCAATCGAAAAACAATTTCTTCCCATATGGGCGCGAAGATGACCATTGAGATAAAAGCTCCGAGCATAAAAACCTCTTGAAACTCCGCGGCGACCAATGCCGCAGGTGCCTTTGCCATCAGGTCCGGCAGGGGTTGGCCGTCGATTGAAACGACTATAATTAAAACAGTAATTATCACAAAATCGGCGACAATTAACAACGCGATTTTGCCAACATCTTTGAGTGTAAACTTTCTTGAAAAAGCTTCTTTTAATTCTTTTTTATTCAAGAAAATCACAGAAACGGTAACTATTAAATCTAATATAACCGCCAAAATTACTATGCCCATTGTTATGTCAGTGTTAGTCGGCAAAATCACGCGCCACAACACGACCGACATTCCCAAAATGAGGGTGAGCCCCCATCTCACTTTGTCACTTGACATGAAACTTGTTTTTTCTTTTTTCACGCCCATATCACGCCACCTCCGATTGAATTAATATACTAATAAAATTGCGATTAAATTGTTTGCAAAGCGAGCAATCATCAGTGTTTCTAAAGCACAATCGCCAAAACAACAACAATAACAGCAAGCACAAAAATAACAACAGACACGACTTTAAGTATCTTGTTTTTCATCATTTATCCCCTCCTTTTTCATTATTCCGATGTCACTTATTTTCTACTTTTTACTAATTTTTATCACCGAAAAATAGCCGCCGATAACTATAAAACATGTGATAAGTGTCCAGATGAAACCGGTGTCACTGAGCGGTTCGCCGTCAAATATAGCACTGCGCGCGGAAATTAACAACGAGAGCACACAAGCGACAATGATGATAACCCAACCGATGATAATTTTACTTTTACTTGACATTTTCGTGTCCTCCTTTTTGTTTTACTTGACAAAATAAAGTCTATAGTAAATTAACTTAAAAAACACTAAAACCTCTCGCCACAAAACCCATACAGCAAAACGGAAAGTCCGCTCCAAGCTTTTGCGCCGATTTATTTTGTGTTTTTATTAAGTTAATTTACTATACCACAGGCGAAATTACCTTTGTTGAATTTAGACTTAAATAACGAAAATTACTACTAAACGACATAAAACTCTACCGTTTATCCAAAATAATATACCGTTCTTCCAAAGTATTGACATCTCGATTTTTTTGTGATATAATAGTTATAAATTCAAAAAAGCGAGGCTTCTAATGACAATATTAATGCTTGCGGGGGCGTTTTGCTTCAGCGTTTTTATAATTTTTTGCATGGATAACATGCAAATTTTCAACGTCGGTAAAGAGAAGAAATTGATATATGCGGTGGGCGGAATTATTATAGCTGCGACTGCCATTATCGCCAGAGCAGTTGCGGGTTTGAGCGGTCAGGCGACGGTGATTTTATGCTTGTTTTTAATGATAATATTGTGGTTTGTGATATACAAAAATCCGCCAAAAGTTGCAATGCTCACGGTTTACATCGCGGCAATTTATTTCGGCGTCGAGGGCATGTACACTTTGTCGTGTACCTTGATTGGACGCGAACCCGCGCCGCCTTTTGAATACGCCGCGCATACTGATATAAAAATAGCCGCGATTTGCTGGTGTGCAGTTATTTTAGCAACAATTTTTCTGAAAAAGCCGCTCAAAAAGCGCATCGACATGAATATTCTAAACAATCGTGCAATGTATTTTATGGTGATAAGTGCCTGTATTTCGCTGTTTTTTATCTACCTCAACTTTACAATTAGCGACACTTTATTCACTATTGGACAGCAGAAAATTAACTTTAGCGACATAGCTTACTTACTATTTTTCGTGTCAAGTATAGTCATGTTTGTGATTACACTGCGGTATATTTCAAAAGAAACTGCAATGAGAACTGAGAAATTGTTAATTGAATCGTCTAAAAAATACATTCGCGACTTGGAAGAATCTTATAACGCACTCCGCACCATAAAGCATGACTACGTGAACATTCTAACCTCGCTCAAACTGCATATTGATGCGGGTGACATGGAAAATCTTGAGAAATATTATTACGGCGAACTTACAGAAATTAATAGAGATTTACTTTGTCAAGACCGGCTAATGAGCAGTCTGCAAAATGTTCAAGTAAGTGAAATAAAAAGCGTGTTAATTTACAAAACATCGGCCGCCGCCGGGCAGGAAATTGACACCTGCATAGAGGTTAGTGAGCCGGTTGAAAAATTAGGTGTGTCAACTGCAATTGTTTGTCAAGTTCTCGGTATACTTTTAGATAATGCAATCGAAGCCGCCGCTGAAATTGAGACGGGTAAAAAGTGTCTGAATATTGCCATAATTAACAACCCTAATTCCAAAACATTTATCATAAAAAACACTTGGCAAAGCCGAGAATTTCCTATAAGTAAGCTGTTTGAATTAGGGTTTTCGACAAAGGGAGAAGGCCGCGGAATCGGGCTTTACACCGTGCGAAACTTGACAGAAAAAATTAAAGGTTTGTACCTCGAAACAGATGTTTCAGACGAATTTTTCACCCAAATATTCACAGTAAAAAACGACTGAAACGTGAAGTTTTTTTGGCGCAAATTTCAAGGAGGAAACAGTAAAATTATGTTAGATATTTACGTCTGCGAAGATAATAAAAAAACCTGCGAATTTATAAGCAACTTTATATCGGATTACTGCATATTCCGCAATTTAGACGCGGGAATTGTTTTAGCCACGCCGTATCCAGACGAAATATTAGACAAATATATCGCTTCAGAAACTCCCGCGTTGTTCTTTTTAGACATTGACTTGAAAACAAAAATAAACGGCATTGAATTGGCGAGCCACATTAGAAAACAAGGCAGGAAAGCCTTTATCGTCTTCGTAACCACCCACTCGGAAATGACACTTTTGACCTTTCAATATAAAGTAGAAGCGTTAGATTTTATCATAAAAGATAATCAAAGTGACATGAAAAAAAAGATTGGGGATTGTATCAGCACGGCTGTAAATCGGCTGAACGAAAACCCCAATTCGAGAGCTATAAAAGTTAACGTAGATGACAAAATTATTTTTGTAGACATGGACGAAATTATATTTATTGAGTCCACTCATATCCGCCACAAACTCCGTCTACACGCGAAAAAACGCACATTAGAATTTAACGGAGAATTGAAAATAATGCAGCAGCAATTAGATGATAAATTCATACGTTGCCATAAGTCGTATATTGTTAATAAAGATAAAATTTCGAGCATTAATAAACGGGAAAATACGATTACTTTGATTAATAAAATTGATTGTCCGATTTCTCGGAGCGGGAAAAAATTGTTGTTGCAATTATAGCGATTAACTTTAATTAAATTCCACATACCCCCCGCCCCGATGAACGGTAATCCTCGCCCCCGTCATAAGCTCCAAATCCGAGAGCGTCGGCTGAATTATCCCGACAATTCCGGGTGTTTTTATGTCAAGTTTCTCGCCGTTTTTATAGACTTCAAAACTGATAATTGTACCCGCATCATTTGTCGTTATAACCGACGTCCAGGTGTCCGAACCGATTGTCCATTCGGCGGTCTCGTCGCCCATTTCGTGGCTGCCGCCGAGTGCGGTAATGATAGTCTTGAAGCCGCCTTCAACGCTGTAATTCGCTTGGCTGTCCGGATACGCGCCGAAGTTTAATTGAGGGTTGAAATTAACCAAAAAATCGTCATGTTCCTCGTGAAAAACTATTATAAAATCCTCGAAAAATTCGTCGCCTATTTTAATTTTTTCTAATCTTGAGGGGGTGTATTTTTCAAACAAATTTTCATCTAAATTTTCGTCCGATTCTATCCGGCCCCACTCAATATATTTCAAAAATTGCTGTTCCAATTCGGTGTAAATATAATCCAAAGTCGGCGGGTTTTCATCGTGATACAAAAAATCAAAACCCCTAATATGCGTGTCGGCCCACACTTCAACTTGAAGCCTGCTAAGGTCAATGTACGTCCCGTTTTTTCGGTTAATCGGCAACGGTGAAATCGTCGAAATTATACTGTAAATTATTTCCGAAACAGGCATTAAATCATCGTAGTTTTCAATGAAAATTCTAACTTCGGTGCTCGCAAATTCACTGCTGTAATCACTGCCGATAATGCCCTCAATAACGCTCTGATTCCGCTCTAACCAGCGTTCCGGATACAAACATCTCCCCCACAACGAATCGCCGTAATCGCCCTTGAGAATCGACGCATTTACCGCAAAATCCACCCCGTCCGCCGCCGTATAATTATAGTTGGTATACCGCTCGCCCTCCTGCGTCGATGTGTGGGTAAAACCGATTGTAAAAACCTCGTCTAACCCGCTCTGTATCTCGTTTTGCGGCGGTATCTCAACAGGAACACAACCCGCAAAACAAATACAATAGAGTAGAATAATTGCGGCCGCGAAAATCCTCATAATGTGCCGCCCTTGTGCTTGTTTTTCGCCGCAAAATAAATTTCGGTGACACAGGAAAAAAGCGACTGTTTGTCGTCTTCCGAGAGCTTGTCGCCGCCGAAAATCTCCCGCGATTTATCGAGGTAATACCTCGCGTCCAAAACCCCGCGCCCCTCGGAAGTCGCGCCGAAGTAAAACCGCTCCTCGCTTGTCAGGACGAGGCTTCGCGCGTCGTCGGTCAGGAAGACCATGTCGGTGTCGAGGGCCTCCGCAATTCGCAAAAGTACCGCCTGCTTAGGTTCGCGCGAACCCGAAATGTAGTTCGCGAGTGCGCGGTAGGTTATGCCGATTTGCTCGGCGAATTCGGTTTTTTTCAAGCCGTTGCGCCTAATTAAAACCTCCAATTTCTCACTAAACCTCATATTTTTATACCTCGTTCTTAATAATAATGTTCATACTTATATTATAACCATGAACAAATAAAAAGTCAATATCTGTCGCAAAAAAATTTATTTATGCAGTGTTTATGCAGTATTTTGTGTATAATATGCGGTTACATTCATATTATACCTTGACATTTGCGGAATAGTGATGTATAATATATGTATGCAGACTTTACTCGAATAAGGAACAGGGAAATGATAGTAAGAAAATTTACACCCGCCGATTACAACGCCGCGTTGTTGCTGTGGCGGGAGACCCCCGGCGTGGTCGTGCGCGGCTGTGACGACTCCGAGGCAGTGACCGTAAAATTCCTCGAAAGGAACCCGAATACTTGTTTTGTCGCCATTGAAAATGACAAAATTATCGGGACAATTCTCGGCGGAAATGACGGCAGACGCGGCTATATTTATCACCTCACAGTCGCGGAAAGTCACCGCAATCGCGGCATCGGAAAGGCACTTGCGGACAAAACGATTGCGGCTTTGCGGGCGGACGGCGTACCGAAAATCTCGCTGTTCTGCCTCAACGAAAACACAGGCGGGAACGCCTTTTGGGAGCGGCTCGGCTTCACGGTGATGGACGAGGCGGTTACGTGGGCGAAACGCTTTGTAGAGTGATTAGCGAGAACGCATAGAAAATTTTAGAAAGGTCTGCCCCATGCCGCAAAACAACTTTGGTTTTCTGCGAGTTATGGCGGCATGGAATTGAAAAAATGAAACTTTGGAAAGGTCGATTCGCAAAAGAAATTGATAGTAAAGTTAACGATTTTAATTCGTCGATTGCCTTTGATTGCAGAATGTTTCGTGAGGATATTGAGGTAAGTTTGGCGCACGCCGAAATGCTCGGCAAAACCGGGATAATCCCGCAAAGTGACAGCGAAAAAATTGTCGCCGAGCTTCAGAAAATCCGCGCCGAAATTGACAACGGCGAGTTGTTATTTGATTACGAAGCCGAGGATATTCACACTTTTATTGAAGCCGAATTGACAAAGCGAATCGGCGATGCGGGCAAAAAATTGCACACCGCTCGTTCGCGAAACGACCAAGTCGCGACGGGATTGCGGCTGTATCTGCGGCGCGAAATCAGCGCGGTGCAAGACCTGCTGATTGCTTTGGTAGACACGCTTTGCAAGACTGCAAACCCGCATTTCGACACGATTATGCCCGGTTACACACATTTGCAACGAGCGCAACCGGTCACTTTCGGGCATCATTTAATGGCGTACGTCATGATGTTTTCGAGGGATATTGCCCGACTCCGAGACGCGAAAACTCGCATGGACGAATTCTGCCCGCTTGGGAGCGGCGCACTCGCCGGCACGACTTACCCGATTGACAGAAAACTAACTGCCCAGAGGCTCGGATTTTTCGGTGACGCCGAACTTACAAACTCCATCGACGGCGTGTCCGACCGCGATTTTTGCTTGGAAATTGCAAGCGGCTTATCAATAATAATGGTGCATTTGTCGCGGTTTTCGGAGGAGATAATTCTGTGGTGTTCGCAAGAATTTAACTTCATCGAACTCGACGACGCCTACTCGACAGGCTCAAGCATTATGCCGCAGAAAAAAAACCCCGACGTCGCAGAACTTGTCCGCGGAAAAGCCGGCCGAGTTTTCGGGAGCAATATCGCGTTGCTGACTGTGATGAAAGGCCTTCCGCTTGCCTATAATAAGGATATGCAGGAGGACAAGGAAGCGATTTTCGACGCGATTGACACCGTGAAACTTTGTCTGGAAGTTTTCGCCCCAATGATTCACACCATGAAAATTAACAAGGAAACTATGCAATTTGCCGCGACTTCGGGCTTTCTGAACGCGACCGATTGCGCCGATTATCTCGTGAAAAAAGGCATGCCGTTTCGCGATGCTTACAGGATTACGGGCGAGTTGGTGGCGGTTTGTATCGAGAAAAAGACAGGTTTGGAAAACTTGCCGCTTGAAGAATTTAAGGTCAAGTGCGAGTTGTTCGGCGAGGATATTTTCACGGCTTTGAAGTTGGAAAATTGCGTGCATAACAGGAACTGCGAGGGTGCGCCGGGGCGGCGGGGGCGGTAGGTGTACGGGGGTCTATGTCTGCGACACTGCAAGAATCGCACGACCCGCGCTTGCACTTGTTGAAGCATAACTTTCTCGTCCCCAAGACTTTGTAGATAGAAGAAACTTTAGTGCGTATAGACTTTTTAATTATTGCGAACCCACAAGTCGCCAAGGGGATAAGTCTCATATCGAGAAAGCGGAATATGAGAGGTTTGTGTGGCGGGCGTGCGATTCTTTCAGTGTCGCAGACATAGACCCCCGTACACCTACCGCCCCCTTTTAGAAAGAGGTAAAAAATGAATTTAACTTACGAAAAAACTATAACTTACGAGGATTACAAGGCACTGCGGGACGCTGTGAAGTGGAAAAATGTTTCCGAGCGGCAGTTTGAGGCGGGCTTGAAAAATGCCCTATATATCTCGATAATCAAGGATAATGACAGGGCCGTGGGGCTTATCAAAGGCCTTGGAGACGGCGGTTATTACTGGCTTTTGGCGGAATTAATCGTCCACCCCGACTATCAAGGTCACGGCTTTGGCAAGGCATTGGTCGAGGGGTTTTTGAAACATGTTGACGGCTTGGCGGTGGCGGGCGAAAGTCTGCACATAACCACGGCTTCGGCCAAGGGCAAAGAAAGCTTCTACGAGAAATTCGGGTTCAAAATACGGCCGTTTCCGGAGGGAATACAAGGCGCGGGAATGACTTTACTTTATGAAAAAAGGTGAAAAAAATGAGAGTATTTATTGATGGCGAGTCGGGTACAGTTGGGCTTAATATTCGTGAAAGGTTAAATAAATACACCGATATTGAGCTGCTCAAAATCGACCCCGAACTGAGCGAAAATGCAGACGAGCGCAAGAAATTTCTGAACCGAGCGGACATTGCGTTTTTGTGCTTACCGGACGAAATTGCAAAGGAATCGGTTGCGCTGATTGACAGCACGGGGAATATTACAACCCGCATAATCGACGCGTCAACAGCCCACAGAACCCACCCCGACTGGACTTACGGCTTCCCTGAATTGTCAAAAGCGCATGAGGAGCAAATTCGCACTTCTAAGCGCGTTGCAACGCCGGGGTGCTATGCGAGCGGCTTTATCGCGTTGGTCTACCCGCTTGTTTCGGGCGGTTTGCTAAGTGCGGATTCGTTGATAAGTTGTTTCGGGATTTCAGGGTACAGCGGCGCGGGTAAGGCGTTCATTGACGAGTATCAGGGTGACTTAATGACAAGGAATCCCGAACTCGCAAGCGCGAGATTGTACGCTCTTGCACAGTCGCACAAGCACCAACCCGAAATGCGCGCGGTCTGCGGATTGACTTACGACCCGATGTTCAATCCCGTGATTGATGATTACTACAGCGGAATGATTGTCAATATCCCGCTTATGAAGCCGAATTTTACTGCTTGTGATGTTCGGGAATTGTACAAAAAACACTACTCGGGAACTCGCGTTGAGCTTAAAAACAGCGACGTAACTTTCCTCGCCGCGAATACTTTAGCAGGCTCGGACGGCATGGAGCTGTACGTTTTCAGCGACCCGAACAGTGAACGGATTCTGCTGAGTGCAAGGTTCGATAATCTCGGCAAAGGGGCGAGTGGTGCGGCAGTACAGTGCTTTGAGATAATGCAGAAATAAAAATGCAGAATGCAGAAATGGGTTAGATTATGAAAGAAAATATAATTCTTGAAAAAACTATGAACTTTTCTGTTAGGATTATCAACTTGTACAAATACCTATGTTCAGAAAAAAACGAATATATAATGTCAAAGCAATTGTTGCGATGCGGAACGAGTATTGGAGCAAATGCCCATGAAGCCCATAACGGGCAATCGAGCAGAGACTTTTTGTCTAAAATGTATGTTGCTTTGAAAGAGGCTTCCGAAACTGAATATTGGTTGAAATTGCTCACAAAAACAGACTATTTAACCGAAAAACAAGGTGAAAATATATTATATGATTGCGTGGAAATCAAAAAGATTCTCACGTCGATAATAAAGACAACGAAATCAAATATATAAGGGGGTTTGTAGGGATAATTTCTGCATTCTGCATTATTATTTCTGCATTAAATGAAATGATTGAGTTTGAAGGCTTCACGCCCGTATACGGCGGCGTTTGCGCCGCGCAAGGCTTCACAGCCGGGAGCGTTCGCGCGGGCATTAAGGCAGGTAGCGGCAAGGACGACCTCGCCATGATTTATTGCGTGAAAAAATGCACGGCGGCGGCGGTTTACACCCAAAACGTCGTAAAAGGCGCGCCGATAATCGTCACACAGCGGCACTTGCAAGACGGCTTTGCACAGGCAGTTGTCGTCAATTCGGGCAACGCAAACACCTGCAATTCAAACGGCGTGGAAATTGCCGAACTGATGTGCAACTTGACCGCCGAGAACTTAAAACTCGACCCGCAAGACGTGATTGTCGCGTCAACCGGCGTAATCGGGCAGAAACTTTCGGCGGAAATTTTCGAGCAGAACATACCCTTGTTGTCTTGTTGTTTGAGCGAAGTTGGCAGTACCGATGCTTGCAAGGCGATTATGACTACCGACACGCGGCTGAAAGAATTCGCGTTCGAGTTTGAAATTGGCGGCAAAACTTGCAGTATCGGCGGCATTTCCAAGGGTAGCGGCATGATAAATCCTGCAATGGCGACACTGCTTTGTTTCATCACAACCGATGTCAACATATCCGCCGAAATGCTCCAAAAAGCCTTAAATGAAGCCAACATCGACTCCTACAGCAGGGTTAATATAGACGGAGATACATCCACCAACGACATGGCGTGCATACTCGCATCGGGCATGGCGGGCAACGCCGAAATCACTGATGCCAATGAGGATTACGCGGTTTTCCTTGACGGGCTTTGCGCGGTTATGGTTAACTTAGCGCGCGAGACTGCGCGTGACGGCGAAGGCGCGACAAAGCTAATCGAGTGCCTTGTCAAAAACGCGCCAAGTCTGCAAGCCGCCGAGTTAATTTCGCGCTCGGTCATTTCGTCAAGCCTTGTTAAAGCGGCAGTTTTCGCCGCCGATGCAAACTGGGGCAGAATCTTATGTGCGGCGGGGTATTCGGGCGCAGATTTCGACCCGCTGAAAGTTTCGGTGAAAATGCTATCCGCAAATGGCGAGGTGCTTGTATGTCAAAACGGTGTCGGTGTTGATTACTGTGAGGAGGCGGCGCATGAGGTTTTGTCGGCTGACGAGGTTGTAATTGTCATTGATTTGCAGGGCGATAATCCCGATAACCAAGCCATCGCTTGGGGTTGCGATTTGACTTATGATTATGTGAAAATTAACGCGGAGTACAGGACTTAAAGGAGAGCTACAGTGAAAATAAAAAACAACACAAGGGCGAAAATTCTTAACGAAGCCTTGCCCTATATTCAGAAATATTACGGAAAGTTTATAGTCGTCAAGTACGGCGGGAACGCCATGGTTAACGAGAAGTTGAAACAGGCGGTCATGTCGGACATTGTGCTACTGTCGCTGTGTGGGATTAAAATCGTGCTGGTTCACGGCGGCGGCCCGGAAATTGATGCAGTACTCAAAAAAATGGGCAAAAAGCCTAAGTTCATAAACGGCTTGCGTTGCACCGACAAAGAGACCGCCGAGATTGTGCAGATGGTACTAAGCGGGAAGGTCAATAAAGACTTGGTGGATTTGCTGTGCATGAACGGCGGCAAGGCGATTGGGCTCTGCGGGCTTGACGGCGGCTTGCTCAAGGCGCGGCAGTTGAGCGCGGAATTAGGCTACGTCGGCGAGATTACCAAGGTGCACCCCGAGATTATTTCCGATATAACCGACAAGGGATATATCCCCGTGATTTCTACGATTGCGGGCAGTGAAACTAATGCAAAAGACGAAATTTTCAACGTCAACGCCGACATTGCGGCGGCGGAAATTGCAAACGCAATCGGCGCGGAAAACCTAATCTTGATGACCGATATTGCGGGGTTGCTCAGAGACCCCAAAGATGAATCCACGCTGATTTCAAACATAAAACTAAGCGAAATCCCGCTGCTAAAAGAACAAGGTGTAATCTCGGGCGGCATGATTCCGAAAATCGACTGCTGTGTCAAGGCAGTCCGCGAAAAGGTTCAAAAAGCCAATATAATCGACGGCAGAATCGCACATTCCATACTGTTGGAATTGCTGACCGACGAGGGTATGGGTACAATGATTGTTAAGGAGGCGTTATGAATACAATTCAGAAATATGACACTTATGTCATGAAATCTTACGGGCGGGTGCCGCTTGCTGTGGAGACGGCGGCGGGTACAAGCGCGGTCGGCGAGGGCGGCAAAACTTATATCGACTTCGGGTCGGGCATAGGTACAAACTCGCTCGGGTACTGCGATGCAGACTGGGTTAACGCGGTCTGTAAGCAGGTGCAAACTTTGCAGCACAACTCGAATTATTACTACAACAAACCCGGCGCGGAATTTGCAGAAAAACTTGCAAAACTCACCGGTTACACCAACATGTTTTTCGGCAATAGCGGCGCGGAAGCCAACGAGTGCGCCATTAAACTTGCACGGAAATACAGCTTCGACAAATACGGCAAAAACCGCCATAATATTATCGCGCTGAAAGGTTCATTTCACGGCAGGACTTTAGCGACACTTTCGGCGACAGGGCAAGCCGATATGCACAACTACTTTTTCCCGTTCGTGCAAGGATTCATTCACGCCGAGCCTAATGACACGGCTGACTTAGCCGCGAAACTTGACGATTCTGTTTGCGCTATTATGCTCGAATACATTCAAGGCGAGGGCGGCGTAGTCGAGCTTGAAAAGGCGTATGTAGACGAGGTTTACAGGCTTGCCGCCGAGAAAGATGTGCTTGTAATTGCCGACGAAGTGCAAACAGGTGCAGGGCGTACGGGTAAGTTTTTGGCGGGTGAGCATTTTAATAAAAAAGCCGACATTACTACTATGGCAAAAGGCCTTTTCGGTGGGCTTCCGGCGGGGGTTTGCCTTGCGAATGAGAAATGCGCCGACGTATTCACCGCGGGCACTCACGGCTCTACTTTCGGCGGGAATCCGGTGGTTCTAAGCGGCGGCTTGGTGGTACTTGACAAAGTTTCCGACCCCGCTTTCTTAGCCGAAGTCGTGAAAAAAGGCGAGTATATCCGCGAGAAATTGTCGGGGCTTGACGAGGTCGTTGCGATTAGCGGAAAAGGCTTGATGCTTGGAATCACGCTGAAAAATAAAAAGGCAGTGGACGTCATGAAAGCCGCACTCGAAAAGGGTTTGCTGGCATTGACCGCGAAAGAAAAACTGCGGCTTTTGCCGCCGCTTGTGATTGATTATAAGAGCCTTGATTTGGGGTTGGGGGTTATTGGGGAGATATTATTATGATGTATCCGTATATTACTTTAGCAGATGAAACTTTAGTTACACATTCTCACCTCAAAGAGGAGAACGAGTTGAAGTCTGTGAACGTCCACTTTGAACGCCCGAAGCCTCACGGCTTTGATTCCGCGAGAATAAGTCTGCCGTCATATGCGTGGATAATGAGAGACGGCTTTACGGACGAGGAAATTAGAGACTTTGAAGCCTTTGCAAGCAATAATGCCCACCTACTCTTTAAGTATGCGGAAAAAGGGGGGCTTGGTATTGCGAAACTCGCCGTTTAGCGGACGCGCAATCAACCCCCTGCCGTAACAAAACTTTGCTTTAGCAAAGTTTTAATAGCCGCCAACTTTGTTTATAATTAAATAAAGCAGAAAGGGCGGCTATTGGACTTAGTGGGGGGTAGAGGGGGGTAGTAGGGGTACGGCGGGCGCAAATAACCGCCAGCCCGCCACACAAACCGTTCAGACTCCACTTCCTCGATTGCGACCTTACAAGTTCACGACTTGACAGGTTTTATCTATTTGAAAAGTCTGCACTCGCATAGGGTTTGTGCTACGTGATAACGGTTCGGCTCGAGAAGGTTAGACTTTATCAAGCGTAGAACGCGGGCGTGCGGTTATTTGCGCCCGCCGTACCCCTACTACCCCCCCTCTACCCCGACTGCTCCCCACACTCGCAAAAATTTTGCTGTATGTAGTGGGTTTCGCAATCACCTATATTGTTAATAAGATGGGAGAATATTTAGCATGAAGTTAAAACTGAAATTAACACTATTAACACTCGCAACCCTCATAAATTTCACCGCCTGCGATGCCGATTTTAACACCGAAGCCGAACTTCACGCAATGTTAAAATTCGCAATGGAAATCGGTTTTGAGTCTGTCGGTTTGGAAAGCCAAGACCACGCAAGCACCGTCTACAACTACCTCGCAGAGGACGGTGTGAAATTCACTGCAACCAGCTATCTCTACAGAACCGATTACAGTATTCGCGACCGTATAGGCATAAAATTCGACTATCCGCTAAAGTGGTTTGGGGCAAAGCAGGGTGAAGTTGAGAGAATTGTCGGGGACTTGTTCGAGTACGATTTTCATTGGTTCGGCATGATATTTTTCGTGAATCATCAGGCAGACTTAGAGCCTTTGTCGGAGTTGATTCACTCGTTGCTGACCGAATTCGAGCCTATAAGCGTCAATGCCGACGGCAAGGATTATTACTATCACATTCCGCATATTTTTGTCTACGCCCTTGAAGCAAATCCAAACCTTGACGAGTTACAGGATTCATACCACATTGACGACATGGGAAACTTGAAAGACCCGTATTTCGGCTATGGCGGGACCCTATACAGCAGTAGGCCCGAACACGGCACCTTCCTCAACGATACAAAAGGTTTTTTGTTCCCGATTATCGGCGAAGAATCCCTCACAGTAGACGAGATTTTCGATATTATGCAGGGGAATTTACTGACCGCGGTTGAGCAGGGACTGCTTCAAGATTTCGGGGTTGAAGAAGAAATGTTTGCCGACCACCCTAAGTCCTACTTGGCGAACTTTGTAATTAACGGCGAAGTTATTCTGTTGCGCCGATTCAGCTACGTTGAGGACCTTGACGATTATTGCATGGATTTCACCACCTACCGTTATGTGGGGCAAGATACAGTTTACAGTTACACCTTGAATGAGGGCAGTTTCCGCGAGGTAATTGAGGCGTTGGGCGGTGAATTGACTATAGAAGAATCCGCTGTTGAGTGGGTAATTGGCGAGAATACTTGGCGGGCTGAACTCACTCTTGTGGACGTTCCCGCGCCTGCCCCCTTCCATGAAACGGACACTTATGAGCATATTGCAGGGTTTGCCGTCTACAAGAACGGCGAAGAATCGCCACTGCCGCTGTCAAGGGCGAGCGCGTTCGGCGCGTTTTGCTTCACTATTCCCGACTTGGAACTCATATTCGGGAGTGAAGTTATAATCGAGAGAGCGAACGGGCGAGTTGTAATAAACAATTAAATTAATATAGCGAAAGGAATTTGCACATGAAACACTTACTAAAACTGCTCGACTTAGACGGCAAGGACATCATAGATATTTTGAACCTTGCCGACCAGTTGAAGTACGAGCAGAAGCACGGGATTGCACACCGTCACTTGGAGGGGAAAACCCTCGGAATGATTTTCGAGAAGTCGTCCACGCGGACTCGCGTATCGTTTGAAGTCGGTATGTATCAACTCGGCGGGCATGCCCTGTTCTTGTCGGCACAGGAACTGCAAATGGGCAGGGGCGAGCCGATTGAAGACACGGCGCGGGTGCTGTCGCGCTACCTTGACGGCATCATGATACGTACCTACAAGCAATCGGTGGTTGAGGGCTTGGCGAAGTACGGCAGTATCCCGATTATCAACGGCTTGACCGACGACTGGCACCCCTGCCAAGTTTTGGCGGATTTAATGACAATCCGTGAGCATAAAAACAAGCTTGAAGACCTGAAACTCTGCTTTATCGGCGATGGGCATAATATGGCGAACTCGCTGATTGTCGGCGGTTTGAAGGTCGGCATGAGCGTGACTATCTGCGTCCCCAAAGGCTACGAGCCGTTCCCGGCCGCGCTCGATTTTGCAAAGGAATACGCGGCTACCGGCAAGTTTGAGTTGGTGCACGGGCCGCTCGAGGCGGCGAAAAACGCAGATGTACTCGTGACCGATGTCTGGTCGTCAATGGGGCAGGAGTCCGAGGCCGCTAAACGCCAACAAGACTTTGCGGGGTTCTGCGTTGACGATGAGATGATTGCGGTTGCAAAGCCGGACGTCATGGTTCAGCACTGCCTTCCCGCACACAAGGGCGAGGAGATTACCGCGAAAGTTTTCGAGGAACACGCCGCGGAAATTTTCGACGAGGCCGAGAACAGGCTACACGCGCAAAAGGCCGTGATGGTGAAATTGATGGGGAGTAATTGACAAATAATTTAACTTGTGTTATACTAAAATTAACAGAAACCCGAGGGGTTAAAATATGTAAAAAATTATGAAAGGTCTGCCCCTATGCCGTGTTTGCGGCGGGCGGCATGGTAATGAAAATGAATGTAAAAGTAACCGCGAAGAAAATGCAGGTCGATGGATTAATCGAATATGCCGAGGCGAGACTTAGAAAGCTCGAACGGTTTTTCGGCGAGGATTTCGACGCGAAAATAACCGCGTCGTCACAGCGCGGCATGGTAACGCTGGAGCTGACGGTCAAGCACGACAATTTAATTTTCCGCGCCGAGCAATCCGCGCAGAACAAAAACGACGCGCTCGACGCCTGCGTTGACCGCATTATCAGGCAAATCCGCAAAAACAAAACCCGCATTGAAAAACGCCTGCAATCGACCGCCTTCAACAACGGATTCGGCGACGACGTCGAGGAGCAAGCCGACTATGAGGTCATTAGGAGAAAACAATTTATTCTGCGGCCAATGAGCGTTGAGGAGGCGATTTTGCAGATGAATATGCTCGGTCACAGCTTTTTCATGTTCAAGAACGGCGAGACCGGCGAGACGAACGTAGTCTACAAGCGCGACGACGGGAATTACGCGGTTATGGAACCGGGGTATGATTGATAGGCGATAAAAAGTATGTCAGGGCATCTCTGAATCAATTTAGAGATGCCCGTAATGTAGTTTTAGGGAGAAAAAAATTGTTTGTAGATGAATTAATTAGAGCCGTGTTTCAGATTCTTGCACTGTCGGCGATACCTTTCATTTGGTGGCTGATTGCCGCAAGAAAAGAGCCGTTTTTCGCGTGGGTCGGCTTGAAAAAACCGAGGGTTGAGGATAAAAAACGGTTCATTATTTTTGTTTTTGTGGCGTTAATAGTAGCTTTTTTGATGTCGTTTGTTTTAGACCCGATTTTGCCCGACGATATTCAATTAGCCAACGAGCGATTCCGCGGGCAAGGCATAAGCGCGTTAATTCCGGCGATTATATTTGCGTTTTTCGCAACCGCACTCGGCGAAGAAATATTATTTCGCGGGTTTATCGGCAATCGTTTGTGCGGAAAAATCGGCTTTTGGGGCGGTAATACAATCCAAGCGGTGCTGTTCGGGCTGCTCCACGGCGCAACCATGTTCCCGACGCTCGGCATCGCTGTACCGTTACTCGTCATCGCGTTTACGGCAACGCTCGGTTGGCTGATGGGTTATATCAACGAAAAAGCCGGCGGCTCGATAATCCCGAGTTGGGGATTGCACGGGGCTTCTAATTTGTATGCGGCGATGATTTTGGCGGGTTTGTATAGTAAATTAACTTAAAAAACACTAAAACCTCTCGCCACAAAACCCATACAGCAAAGGTTTTGCGGCGATTTGTTTTGTGTTTTTAATAAGTTAATTTGCTATAGTATAAACCCACATTAGAGCATGTTGACACTATCCAAATTTTGTACAACATCAACAAATTATCGAAAAACGATAAATCCTTATTGACATTCGATATATTTTATGTTATACTCGATATATCAAATAATTTATCGGGAGGTTTTATCACATGAACAAGAACAAGACTTTGGAGCAGAAAATCAAGGAAGAAAGCAGATTCATATGGGTTGCGATGAGAATTATGAGTGTCATGGCGGCGATGTTGGCGTTTTTGCTGGTGTTTGCTGTAATCGGCTTTGTAACAACGGACTATTGGGGCGATTTATGGTGGATTGGTCTGTTGGGGTTGAGCGGTGCCGGTCTGGCGGTCGTGTTTGACAGCGTTGCGCGGGTTTTCCGTGACGTGCGGCGCGGCGAATCGCCATTCACTTTAGTCAACGCGAATCGGCTGAAACGCATCTCGGTCGTGCTGTTAATCACAACCTTGAGCCTGTATCTCTACCAATTAATTCTAAGCGTTGCGGGGGTCTACAATGACGGTTTAGTGATGATGTTCACGGGGATTGCCTACGCGCTGTTCAGCGGTGTCGTCGGTGGGATTGCGTTGATTTTCCAATACGGAGTGCAACTGCAAGAACAAGCCGACGAGACTTTATGAGGTGAAGTTTGAAAATAATTAAAGAAAGGCGTGCCCCTATGCCCGGTAATTCGCGGAATTACGCAATTTTCATTGAAATTTGTGCCGGTGTGGGCGGCATGGTATTAAAAATATGGCTATAATTTTACGGCTCGACCGTGTCATGGCGGACAGGAAAATGCCGCTTAACGAGCTCGCCGAAAGGGTCGGCATTACAAACGCCAACCTTTCCAATATAAAAACAGGGAAAATTAGCGCGATTCGCTTTTCTACATTAGAAAAAATCTGTGAGGTTTTGGAGTGTCAACCGGGTGATATTTTGGAGTATCAAGGAGACTTCTTCGGGAACTAACCACGAGTGGATTTGCGTGCAGATTTTTCGTCATACAAGGCAAAAATTTCCGTAATGCTTTGTGCATTGCGGAAATTTTTAACGCAGTATGGCGGAAAAGCTGTGCGTAAAGCCGCCGTGCGTTAGTTTCCGAAGATGTCTATTGAAAATATTACGACCGCGTAGCCTTTTTCAACACAGGGAGTATCGCAATTGCAATCGCCCCGCCGATTGCCGCCGTGATTATCTGCGGGTATGAGAACATGGTTGTAATCATCGTGGCTTGTTGCGGGGTTAAGTCTAATAAAAAAGGTATCGCAACCAGCACGACGCCGACATAAAGCACGGCGAATTTCCCGAGCGCGCCCGCAATCAGCGCGGTTATGTGCGCGGTTATAACTTTTTTTGCCGCCTTGTTCCCGATAACGTGCCACAACGCGACAAGTGTCAAGTTGCCGAGGCATACGAAAGGTATGATAAACGGAAACTGCGGCCCTACCGGGATTGGCAACATAAACGCCATTACGGGCGAAAGCACCGCGACCGCCGCCCCGCATGCCAAGCCGCCGGTCATCACCGAAACGATTAGAATTAGGTTAACCACCGAGCCGGTCACGAGGGTGTTGAACGGTGGCGGAGCCGCCGCGGTGAGCGAGCCTGTGCCCCATTGGAGCGCGACTAATAGTGCGATTAGGACGCCTGTTCGTGCGATGAGTAGGATTTTGTTGTTCATGGTGGGTTCTTCTTTCTTTAGTGTATTAGGCAGTTGGGCAAAGCTACTCGCAGTTCGTCGGCTTGCCCATCACTGATTGGGTTATCGCTTAAATTTAAGTAGACTAAATTTGCCAACTCGCTCAAAGGTGATATATCGCTGATTTGATTATCGGACAAGGATAAAACTTGCAAATTTTCTAACCCGCTCAAAGGCGATATATCATTTATTTGATTATCTCGCAAGTATAAATGATTCAAATTCGTCAGCCCGCTCAAAGGTGAGACGTTACTAATTTGATTAAAACCCAAGTCCAAAAAGTCTAAGTTTGTTAAGCCGCTCAAAGCTGAAATATCGCTTACTTGACTTTCAAACAAGTTCAAAAACTTCAAATTAGGCAACCCGCTCAAAGGCGATATATCGCTGATTTGATTGCCGCCTAACCACAGGCTGTTCAAATTTGTCAACCCGCTCAAGGTTGAAATATCGTTGATTTGGTTGCCGCACAAATTCAAACTCGTCAAACTTTTCAGCTCTTTGAGCGATGATATGTCGCTGATTTGCGTGTCCACCAACCATAATCTTGCCACGTTCTGCGGAATTTCGCCGCTTGTAATCATTTCAACGAGCCGCTCGTTGGTTATGTCCTGCCCGCTTAGAACGACTTCGATTGTTTCGTCGGGTGCGGGCGGCTGTGTGATTTCCGACGTTTCGGAGGTCTCGCTTTCGGTGACACCCGCGCCGCCGCATGCGGTAAGCAGAACCACGCAAAGAATCAAATATATGATAGATTTCATGTTCGTAGCACCTCGGTTATTATTATACAGCATTTCGGCGGGTTTGTCAAGGTTTTTCTCACACAGGCTTGCAAAAAACGCAAACTCATGCTATAATTACTGCAAACGCAACCCCAAGTTGCGTAAATGCAAGCAGGGTTTGGTAGAGTGCAACCGCGGGAAATGATATATTAGAATTACACCGCTACCTCAAAAGGGACAGCGTGAAAAAATTCAAGGAAGGATTGCCCCGTTGCCTTGTAATTCGCGGAATTACGCAAATTTTCGTCGAAAATTTCTGCAAGCAGGGGCGGCAAGGTATCAAAATTATGAACTTTTCAGAAAATCTAAAAAACATGCGCCGTGACAAAAACCTATCGCAGGAGCAGTTGGCGGAACTGCTCGGCGTGTCGCGGCAGGCGGTCTCAAAGTGGGAGCAGGACAGCGGTTCGCCCAATTACCCGGAGACAGAAAAGCTGATTCAGCTTGCCCAAAAGCTCGATGTCTCGCTCGATGCGCTGTTGCTGAACCGCCGCCCCGAAGCCAAAACTTCCGCGCCCGCGCCCTTGCCGGACGGGAAAATTTTTATTAAGACCAACCTGCTCGATTCGGCGTATACCTCCTACAATAAGTTTGCGATTCAGAAAAACTTTTTCCCGGGTAAGAATCAGGCGAAATTTTTCCTGAACGGCGTAGAGTGCCACGGGGTCGGCTTTTGGGGCAAGAGCGAGACCCTCACTGTGCTCGGTGTCTACGTAACCCGCAAGGAAGCCGAGCGGGAACTCGCCGAAATACACAAGGCTATTCAGTGCGGCGAGACGGCTTACGAAATCAAGTACAGCGCGAAGGTTAAGGAAGAATGGCACGGGTATGTCTTAGATGATTAAATTTTTTGGTAAATACTATTGACATTGCTTGAATATAATGGTATAATGAAGGTATTACTACCAGACGATTGCGAAACTCACGGGCGAACCGTGGTGAATCGCCCCTACATACTGCGCCTACATATTGTAGGTAGAGGGTTTCATGGACTTGAGCGGGGGCAGAGGGGGGTAGTAGGGGTACGGCGGCACAAGGAATCGCACGCCCGCGTTCTACGCTTGATAAAGCTTAACCTTCTCGAGCCGAACCGTTATCACGTAGCACAAACCCTATGCGAGAGCAGACTTTTCAAATAGATGAAACCTGTCAAGTCGTCAACTTGTAAGGTCGCAATCGAGAAAGTGGAGTCTGAACAGCCTGTGTGGCGGGCTGGCGATTCCTTGTGCCGCCGTACCCCTACTACCCCCCTCTGCCACGACTGCCGCCTCATATTTGCAAAAAATTTGCGGTATGTATGAGTTTCGCAATCGTCTAATATTACTGCTTAAAGGAGAAATTCAACATGATTTTAGTTAACACCGATTTTATCACCGGCAAAAATTTGCATACCATCTCACTCGTAAAGGGCAGCGTTGTGCAATCCAAGCACATGGGCAAGGACATTATGGCGGGCTTCAAGACTATGGTTGGCGGCGAAATCAAAGGCTACACCGAGATGATTGACGAGGCGCGGGAGATTGCAACCAAGCGAATGATTGGCGAGGCGCAAACCTTAGGCGCGGACGGCATTATAAACGTCCGCTACGCTTCGTCGGCAATCCAGCAGGGCATGGCGGAGCTTTTGGCAGTCGGTACGGCGGTAAAGTTTATCTAAACTTAGACAAAAATAAAAACAACAGCTTACCGAATAGCCGCCCATTCAGTTTCATTTAATTATGAAAAAGATGGGCGGCTATTAAAACTTTGCTAAAGCAAAGTTTTCTCACGTCAGTGAGGAGAAGGGTAAGCTGTTGTTTTTTGGAGGTATATCGCTATGAAATTGGCTTAATCGTATTCAACCGCAATCATCTGCAAGTTCGTGCCCGCCTTGCCGACCAACCAGAATGTTCGGTCGTCGAGGCTGATGAAATTCTCTTGCGGTACATGCTCTAAGTTTGTCTGCATGGTGTAAATCATGTCTTGATAATAGAGTCCGTGCGGTTGTTGCAGGTAATACGGCATGATTATATTGCGATTGTCGATATAGCTCAGGCCGTTGTTTGCGACACCCGCCATTTGAGAATTGAGCGGGGACAATGTCCCGTAGTTGAGGGAAACACTTCCGTAGCGACTGTCACGCTGTCCGTCTTTCCTGTAAACGACACCGCCGCCCGAAAATATATTTGCTTGATTGGTTAATGGGACGCTCGTCATTCCGCAATACTCGGCATCAGGGGCTTGCTCCGACGTTTTGATTAGGTCGGTGAATAATAAATTGGCAATGACTTCTTGCGAGTTCGCCCCTTGAAAATGTTTCGTCTGAATGAAAGTATTTGTGCCTTTGCGGGCGATTGTAAGATGAATCTGATGGTTCTGCGGATAGGCGTGTTGCAAGGTTGCAATTGCCAGGGTCTGCGGCATCGATTGATAAATCGGCGCGGTCTCGTCATTGCGGTAACTCTGCAATTGTATCGCGTTTGAACCCGAGGCGGGATTGTAAACTACATACAAGTTATACCCGCCCCCCGGCGACAACAAGCGAATTTGAGTTGCAATGGACGTGTCAAGCATGTTGGTTGAATTGTAGAGAACATTTTGGTATACCCACGGATTGGTCGCCGTTTGATAAGAGTTGCCGTTTACCGGGCCTCTGCTGTAGGTTATCGAGAAGCCCAAGGTTTGAAAGTATGATGCAACTTGTGTCATGAAATTCCAGATATAAGCGTTACTGCCGCTGGTATCCGGTTGCATCGAGTTAATAATTTTTGTGTTTTCTAAAGACATTAGTGTAAACCTCCTGCATGATTTAATATAGTGACAATATCTTGCGGCAGTTTTATTTCAATCAGCTCGCCGTCAACGGTCAGTATGCGTGTTTCGATTTCGTGTGTGAATAATTCCATGGAATCAAATATCTCGATTAGCGGGTGATAATCGCCGCCGCTGTTCATCGCCGAAACTATGATTCCGTTAATCATTAGGCCGATAATTAAGCCGTCGCACTGGCCCCTCATGTAATCGCTCGTCATTCCCATATCACCTTCCTGCTCTTTCCCTCCCCGTCAACCGAAGTAATCCTGCCCGAAGTGTCGCGGGGAGTTGTAAAGTTAAATGTTCTTGCACCGATTTTCACATCGAAGCCGGTCGGCCTGATGTATAACTCGTCGAAGCCCCTGTAATCCCCCTCCGACCCGGGCAACCCGCCCGCAGTGTCAATATCGTCAAGAGGGTTCTTGGACTTTGCCGTGAGTGTAGCGCGGAGCCCGCCGTCGTAATGCAACGTGTACTCACTTATGACGGTCGAGAAAAACCCGAATTGGAAATCGTCTTGTATCCATATCCCGTCGCCCGCCTCCAGGTACGGCAGACCCTGCATTTTCATGGTAAGCCCGAAATAGGAGTAGTTGTCCCACTCGTCCAAGACCCGCCGCGCAATCGCCTCGCTCCCGAACGGGTTGAATTGGCGGCAGGTCTCTTTTGCAGTGCCGTCGCCCGCCCCCATTATTTCACCGTTCACAACGTATTCGATTCTCCGTATTCTGTTAATATCGGGCTTGAGAGATAGGTTGAATATTTGGTAACTTTCGATGGTGAAAAAGGCGCGTTCAAACTTTTTGAGTTGCAAAATACCGTAGCGGTCGAACCTTGCGACGCCGCCGTTTAAGCCCGCGATATAGCCGATTAATTCGCGGACGGTTGCGTTGCCGTGGATGTTTTCGATTGTGTCGGGTTTTGGGTAGAAGCCTACGTGGAGGTCATACTCCGAAGCAATGTTTGAAAGCAAAGTCGCCGCGGTGCAAGGAAACGAAATATTCCGCGGCTTGTAACGGACATCAAGGCGCGACATGTAATCATGGCAAGTGATAGTCTGGCGGTTGCGTTGCCTGCTTCGCCTTGATATAAAAAATTCCCCGAGCATGCACGGCTCGGAAAGTACGCCGTTTTCCTCAAACATAATGTACGGGCGCACTCGCGAGGTCAGCGATATACTGTGATTGCCCCAAAGCTCAAAACTGAACCGCCTTGAGCACGCCGTCCCGAAATTCATATCCTCGGGGTGAACCACATCGTTTAATTCAAACGATATAATTTCTGCGTTGGTGTATGCGCGCGGGCCGACTTCGATTTCGCACCGTACTATGCGGCCGCGCTTTCGTGCCATATCCATAAATTCTTGTGAAACATCAAACATTTTTAGTCCTTTCTTATCTAAAGCTCCTCTAAAACTAACTTAAAAGCTTTATAATAGGTGATACCGTCCAAAACATAATTAGTTTCGGCGACTTGTTCTTTCAAGAAAAAATTTGCAGTTGTAAGCTCGGTCATCGGGCTGTCAAAAGTTACCGAAATATATGGATTGTTTGCAAAAGAAAAGATATAATATAACTGCTCGGAATCGAGCCCGCCGAGGTGCAAAGTCAGCAGATGTTTTCTGTTAATAAAGTCAATTAACATATCTCCGCGCGAGTTATAATCTGTGCGGGTATTGCGTGCCGCGCGTTTTACCGTGCAGGATAAAATGCCGGGTATCGGTTGGTGGTTGAAGTATACATTCATCTGAGCTACCCTCCTTATTTTAACGGTCTTGCTCCCCATTGTCGGTGAAGATTGTTCATAGTTTCGGCAATAATTTGCGTAAATTCATACTCGCCGATTCTAAGAGAAACTTCAACGGGGCGTTGTGCGAAGTCGTCGCCGCCTGCTGAATTTTCATCATTTTTCACGATAATGGGTTGAATTGCACCGATTGAATTAATGCCTCCCGCGTTCTTTAAAGCGGCGTTTTCGGAAGCGGTCAGCACTGCCTCGCCCTTGTGCAAAAGTGCGGGGAAATCGTCGTACGGAATGTAATTTGTACCGCTCGCAAACGACGGTATATCCCCGAACGAAAAGGGATTCGCGCCGTTTGAATTAGACACGGAAGCCGCCGCCGATTTTGCCGATGACGACGAGGCTTTTCCGAGAAGTTCGCCGAGATTTGCACCCCCCGCACTTGAAATTTTTGTCAGTTCCTGCGTTATTGGCGTGAGTACACTGAGCAAAGGTGCGGCGAAATTTTTCAAGTTTACAAACGCCGCCCCAAGGCGGGTTAGAGCGTTTTCGGCTTGGGTTACACTGCCGGCGAAAATCTCACTTAGCATCTGCCCGAAAGTCTGCGCCGTGCTGCTTGCCAAGTTCTTGATATTTGCCGAGCCTTTTTCAAGCAACAAACCGGCGCGAAGCACGTCGTCTTCTACGTTTGAGCTGTCTACCCGAACCTCATATACAATACTGCCATCTGCCATTTTTTCCTCCTTACTTGACACTCTCCGAAAATATTTTTTGTAATTTTCGGAGAGCGTCTTTCTAACTTAACTTGCTAACTTTTCAAACAATTTTTCCAATTGTTTTTGGTAATTTTCGGGCGTGGAAACATCGTTGTCAAGCGAGTAAGTCCGCTTTAAGGCGTAGATTTTTTCTGCATCTTCCGCACTTAGGTTTGCGGGAATTTCCATAGCGCGAATTTTCATCACGTTATAAATTGCAGTGCCTTCGGGGAGCGCGGAAATCAACGCGCAAAATTCGCTCCATTGCAGTTCATCTTTGTGCAAATTTATACCGTATGCTTGTAAAAATCCGCCGTAAATTAACCCGGCGTCTTTCTCAAGCGAGAGAACCTGTAAAACCCGTTCACCGCTTGCTTTTTCGCAGTTGCCTTTCGGATTTAACGCCTCGAATATTTTGTCTAAAAGTGCGATTTTTTCAGGTTGTTTTAGTCGGTTTGCGCGGTAAAAAGAAAACCGTTTCAGCAACAAAAAAAGTGCGGTGTTTATGCGGGCGGCCTCGGAAATTGCGGGGTCTTTCAAAAGCAGTGATGATTTTATTACGTTTTTGAAAGTTGGATTTGCGGTGTAGGTATTTTTGTTGAAGGGGATAGGTTCTTGGGTTTGTATTCCTAATCTAAACATACTTTTTCACTCCCCGTTTATCCTCGTATTTCCTTTGTTTAACCGCCATCGGGAGGAGTTTGCGTGTGATAATATGTCTAATTATTTTCATAGTTTTTTCGGGATTATTTTTACAATCAAGTAGTAATTTTTCTGTAATTTCTTCGCCGAAAATTTCCATAAACATATCAATCACATCAAGCCCCAGTTCATGAGTTTCACCCGCTTGAAAAAGCCTTGTGTGAAGCTTTTCAAGTGCGGTTTTTGCCTGCTGCCCGCTTATTTCGACACTGATTTTTTCGCCGCCTGTTTTAAGGCGAATTTTTCTAATTTTAGACATAGTTTACACACTTGCGACTTCGGGTTTTCCCGCGCCTTTTAATTCAAGTGTAACACCATTTGGCTCGTTTGCATCGCCGCCGATTTCCTGAATTTTTGTCATCGTAACATTCCAAGTTACAACTTTTTCGCCCTTTGAAATTCGCAGTTTTGTCTTCCTTGCATCGCCCACACCGTAAAGCACAACATTAGAAAAAATGTAGTTAATTACGGGGTCGTCATTGATGTAATCGCCCCTGAAAGTGACGGTGAAATTTAAGCCGGTAACTTCACTTGAAGAAAAGCCGCTGTCGCTCAAGTAACTCGCGGTGTAAACGTTCTCCCCGAGCGACTGCGTGACGCTTTTGAAGGCGTTTCCGAGGCTTTTCCAATTGCGTGTTTCTGCGTTTGGCGTGATGTCAAGTTCCGCAGTTATTTGGTTGTTTAATTCTAACATTTTTATAGTCCTTTCTGTGAAAATTATTTTGCATTATTTTGATAAATAATCAATATTAAAGATTAGGCTGTAGAAATAATCCGCGCCTTTTCTTTGGACAAATTCGGGGCCTGTACCCATGCTTATTCCCGAAACTGCTGTGTGAATTTCGCGGTTTTTTGCATTTTTTCTTACGGTGTCGGCAAGGGAAAAAGCCGTTTCCATAGCGGTTTTGTGGGTTTTGTTTTTTACAACAAGTAACACCGCCATTCGCTGAAAAACACTGCCGTCTAAATAAACCGATTTCGCGTAACCGGGTGCAATTTCCGCGCTAATTCCTTCCTCGGAAATGCTGCCGATTGTTATATCGGCAAAGGGCCGTGAACCCTCATTTAGACACTCGATAACTGCCGTAAGAATTTGAATTTCTAATGTCATTTTTACTGTTCCCCTTTCAAACTAAGCAGTGATGAAACGAATTTTGCCTTTGCAACTTGCCGCCATTTTTCCGCATAAATCGCGGCCGTTTTATGCGCCCAAAGCTTGGATGCAAGCGGGTTTACGCTTGTATCTGCTTCTCCGATATAATAGGCGTAACGCGCATGTTTTGTGTTCCAAACTAACTTTCCGGTTTGCAAATCGCTTGCGTTAAAACTTGACATTAAAGTTTCGCCGGTGTCAACTTTACAAAACTTATTGCAATCTTCAAGTGCGGTACTTGACAATTCAAGTTGCGCTTGAATAGCGGCAGAGACAATGTTTTCTCCATGTTTCATCATGCTCATAAAAACACTCACTATATCACCTCGACTTTATAGTGATGAATTTTATCGCCCGCCATCACACTTTTCACCCCGTCGATTTTGTAAGTTTCGCCGCAAAAAGTTACTGTTTGGTTTGTATTAAATTGCAGTTTGTCAATGCCAAAATCGCCGTCTGCACTTGAATTTACACAGTCAAAATAAAACCGTGCGCCCTTTGAACGAACATCGCCGGATTTAGTTTGACGTGCCTTTTCATCCCGCTCAAAACGGACATTAAAAAGTGTAATTTCCTCGTAGTCACCGTCCGCGAAAATGCCTGATTTCATCGGGGTTTTCAGCGTTATGGTGTGCGGCAGCAATGCCCTTGGAATCGGTTGTGATAAGTTCATGTAAATTTTTCACCTTTTCCTTTCAAAATATAAGTTTCTTCGATTTTTGCGGTATTTTTTTCTAATTTTTGACCTCCGTGCCCGCATAAACCAAGCCCGATAATTTCAAAATAGCCGCCGCCGCAGGTGCTAAATCGTTTGTCACGCCGTTGTTTTTGCTCTCGTATGAAAAATCGCCGATTTTCACTTTGTGGTCGAGTTGAACCTCGTTAAAACCGTTGATAATGTAGCTTTCGGCTTGTTCGCAAATCGCGGTTTTTACGTGAGATTGCGCCGTCGGGTGCAGGCTACAGAGCGCGTCGCATTTCCCACCGGTAAAGAGGTTAATAACCCGTTCGGCTTTTTCAAGAGCCCGCCCGACCTCATCAGGCGAATTACCGCAATTAAACCCCATTTCGGTATAAAAATTAATGTCTACTATCATGTTAATTCCTTTCCGGTTCGTCGGGCGGGATTTTCTAATTTTTTACCCCTGCACCAAACAATAGACATTTTTGCTTGTCTACTGTTTGGTGCAGGGGTAACACCCGCCCCGAACCGCAAAATTGCTATTTATTTTGTTGAAACTGCGACTACATTTTGCTTATTTTTTGGTAAAAATAAGTCGTGGTATTTTCTGTAATCAACGTCCCACGCATCGGCGAATTGGTTGTTTTCCGGTGCGATAATTTTCACGTTATCGGTCTTGGAAACTGCAATCGGCGCGCTTTTCGGGCAGATAATCCAGTTAATATCTTTTGCAGTTGCAGTCGGCACAAAACCGCCTTCGTCGCCGCTTCTGAAGGTGTACGCGGTCTTCATTCTCGCACTCGGAACGGGAATTATGCAGGCGCCGTTGAGGTACTTGACTTCAAAGTCAAGTTCACCTTGTTTGAAATTGCCGACTTCGATAGTTTTCAGAATTTCGTCGGAGGAAAGCAAGGTGTCATAAACCGGCCTTGACATTATAACTATCAGCTCGCCCTCGCCGCCGATTATATCACTTACCTCGCCAAGTTGCGCCGATAATTCCGAAAGAATATCGCCCGAATCGGGAGTGTAAGTGCTTTCAATTTCCGCCAAAGATGCTAATTTTGAGTACCTGTAAGCGTCAATTTCCGGTATCACTTTTGTGCGTTGAAATTCCTCCGCGACATTGGCCGCAGATAGTGCGAATGCGGTTTCATCGACGTCAACTGCGTCTAATCTGAAACGTCTTCCGCGGTCCTGACTCATCTTGTAAGTTTCGTAACTAAAGGTAATCGCGCCGGTTGAATAACCAGTGTCGCGGTCATAATCGGCGAGGCCTTGTGTGGAAATGAGCGGCATTTTTATCTCCTTGCCGCCGTTATAAATCACCTGTCCCGCGTTTTCTTCCATCCAACCGGAAGTCGAGCTTTCTAAAATTTGTTTGTCAAGTTCCTTCTGAAAAACACTTGCGTATTCTACTGTATTGATTGCCATAATTATTTTTCCTTTCTGTTAATTTCCCGTTATTTTCGGGAAATATTTTTTGTTTAGTGACACTTTTTTATTGCATCACCTGCGTTTTTTGAACGCCTCGCGGACGTCACTGTACTTGTCTTCGCAAGACTCCGTCTTGACCGAAAACTCCGGCAAAACCGACCTCGCCAGAAGCAATTCTTCGGTTTTTGCGCGGAGCGCAAGGTTGTCTGAAATTAATTCGGCGTTGTCTTTTGTGAGCATGTCAATCCGCGCTTGCTGCGCGGATATTTCCGCTTTTAATGCGTCTAATTCAAGACACTCCTCGCAAGATTTCGGCGATAATTCCGGCGTCTCAATTAAATCCGATTCGACATTTTCGTCTTCAAAAAATTGCATTTCTTCATTCAAATTTCTCACCTCCTTTCAAGGCTTCATCAGCAACTGACACTGCGTTTAACTCGTCTGCCGAAAGCCCGTAAACCTCCATTAATGCTCGGTTTTTGTCGATGATTCCCGCCTTGAAAAGTTTCACCGCGTTGTCAATTCTCGCGCTGTTGTCCTGCATAACGCTGTCTGCAAAAACTACGTTAACTTTACAATCATCGCGGCTTAAAGTGAACGGCAACGCGCCTGTCAACTTGCCGAGCAAAGCGATATTTTCGAGCAAATCTGTCAACCCTTCGCGAATTAACTGTTGATGTGCAGTTTTTGTGCGATGAGTTTTTGTGCCTTGATTAATTACCTCGGTCGCCGTGCGAATACTGTTGCTTTTGAAGGACATTGCGCCCGGCGATAAACCCGCTTGCATACAGAGTAAATCCAGTAATTCCTCAATCGCTTCAACGTGCTCTCGTACTCGCAGTTCGGTTGAGTTGTCAACTATTTTCAACTCCTCGCGGTCGTTAGCCGAAAACGCTTGATAAACTTCGTCGCCGGTGTCAAAAAATCTGTGCAGTTTTCCGTCGTCGCCGTACTCGCCTTTAATCGCGGAAACAGGCACTATAATGCGCTTTCTGCCGAGTATAAATTCACGTTCCATGCTGTCAAAAATTATGTCAAGACTCTTTAAAACATCAGCAGAATTTGCCAAAACTGACATACCGAGCGGCGAATCGCAGACATTGTTCACGGAAGACGGCCGAAAGTATACAAATAACGGCTTTTTCAAGTTGCTGATTCTTGTCTCTTTTTGCAGTTTCGGGAAAATGTCACTAAGCTCAATTTCCTTATCGCTATCGCCGTCGTAGAGCGTGTTTGTGATGATGTAGTCATTGCCGAATTTCTCATGTTTCTCGTGCAAATAGTAACGTCTGCCGTCAATTTCAAACCGTGAAATAATTATACCGCCGTAGACCCCGCGCTCGTCGTATTGAGTGGGTATAAACTTGTCGCCGCCAATGTAATTTAGACGAATTTCGTTATTTTCGCTGTAAACTTTAATTACACCGCTTCCAAGCGCGAACATTTTTTCAAGAAACAGCGGAAAACACCGCCAGAATCCGTTATCGCGCAGAGTGTCACTAACGAATTTTTCCGCTTCATTTGAAGCAAAACCGAAGTCTGCTTGTTCGCAAAAGCAAAGCGCGGAAAGCTCGGCGCAGAGCGACTTTGCCGCCCCTAAAGAATTAACCCGCCTCATGCCGCCCTCGATGCCGCCTTTGCGCGCATATCTCCATTCGCCGCCACCCGCGTAGATGTGTTTCCAGCGTTCGGCGTCGGTCGCGAACGGAATCGGCGGCCTCGGAGCCGGCGTTATACTTGTGTTTTTCCTGAAAATGTTTTTGATGTTCATTGCGTTTTCCTTTCTTTTTTTACTCCGCAAATCCTTGCGGATTTGCTTCGCGGGGCAGGGGAACCCTGCCCCCTTGACATTTTTAGAACTTGAATAATTCCCTCTCGTACCGCTCAATTGCGTACTCGAAAGCATCGAGAGAATCAATGTTGACACTTCCGTCGTCAAGGCGGGCGTCTTTGCCGTTTTTGTCGGTTTTTCCGCTGTCCCAGACTGCGTTTTCAATTGCTTCAATAAAATTTACGCAACTTGAATCCACAAAAAAACGCCCCGCAGAAATTAGTCTGCACAGCATTGCAATTCTCTGATTTATCGGGCGTTTAAGCGCGTTTTTCACGTCAATCGAGACGGCGCGGCGGAAACTTTTTACTAATAATTGCTCCGCGCTGTCGCAGTAAATTGCTTTCAGTGGTGAAAATTCTTCGCGCCATTCGGCAGTTTTTTGGGTGAAATCTGCGATTAAACTTTCGGCGGATTTGTTCTCTTTGTCGTAGTGTTCGCGGAGCAAGTAGACATTCCTGAAGCCTTTGTCAAAGCCGACAAGACTGAATACGCTCGCGCTTTTGTTGCCGCCGTAATCCACGCCCATGACCGCGAAAAGTAAGGGGTTTGCGTTAAGTTTTTCGCGCATTTTTTTGTCACTAAGCACCATTTTTGTTTTGTCAAATTCGCCGTAAATTCTGCCCTCTGCCGCCACCCAAAGCCCTAAAATAAACCTGTCGTAAAACATGCCCGTGAATTCTTTTTTTAGACTTTCGACGTATTTTTTATCGAGATGAATGTTATCATCAAGTGTGAATTTTATGTCAAGTAAGTCTAAATCCGGGCTGTCGAGATAATCGCGTTTAAGCCAGTGATTCGGGTGGTCCGGGTTGGTTGTTGCGAAAAGTTTTGCGTCTTTTTCCGAGAGCCGCGACAACAACATTTTGAAAAATTCTTCCTCGAAAAGTGACAACTCGTCGCAGTAGGCACCATCGAGTGTAAGCCCGCGAATTTTGCCCTCACTGCGGGCGTCACTTACACCTTCTAAGTAAATTCGCCGCCCGAAAAGTGAGGCTTCTTTTTTAGCGAGAGAGTAAGTAAATTTGCCGTCGAAAATGTCCGATAGCGGCTCGAGAACATTGCGTTTTAGTGTCATGAGAGTTTTCGCCGTCATCATAAACTTACAATTTACATCCTTTGTAACAACCCAAAAACCCCATAAAAGCAGGGAAACATACGTCTTTCCCGAACGCACGCTCCCCTCTAAAATATTTATTCTTTTCAGTGTTCCGTTTTTGAGATGTTCTAAGCAGGCGGTCTGTTTTTTAGACAACGAATCTTTTTTGCAGGATTTTTCACTCAATAAATTTGTCACCTTCTTTCTTAAATATTTCCAAGATTTCTTCGAGCAGATGGTTTTGCTCTTTTTCCTTGTTGTCTTCACTTGCGAATCCCTTGTCGAACATCAACTTGAAAATACGCGCTAATTTTTCGAGGTCTTTTTCGGCTAAGTTGTCTAACAGCTCGCTGTCCGAAAGTTTCCCCAAAAAATACTCGCCGAACGCGAGGATTTTGTCTCTGTTTTCCGAGAAGAATTTTTCCTTCTTCATCTTTTCACTCCTCCCATGATACATCATAACACACATGTATAGTGCAATGCAATGACAATTTCAAAAAACACTTGAAAATTAATAAAAACTATGTTATAATATTATTAATACAAGTAATTATGGAAGGAAAAACGCCCGATGAAACACATTTTGATTGTCGAAGACGACCGCAGTATAGCCAAAAACTTGTCAATTTTGCTGTCCGGTGAGGGCTATTTTGTAACCTCGGCGCATACCCAAAAACAAGCGATTAATTCGCTTGAAAATAATCGTTTTGATTTAATTTTGCTCGATATTTCACTCCCGGATGGCAACGGATTCGCTGTTTGTACCGCCGCAAAACGCGTTAGTGACGCACCTGTAATTTTTCTGACCGCGATGGACGACGAAATTAACGCAGTGACCGGACTTGACATGGGCGCGGACGATTATATCACTAAACCTTTTCGCCCGATGGAGTTACTTTCGCGCATAAAAAGCGTGCTTCGGCGCAGTAATAAAGCGGAAGCTGTGGTGGAACTTGACAATTTGAAAATCGACACAATCCGCGGAACTGTACACAAAAATGGCTCTGAATTATTCCTTTCTGCATTAGAATATCGCCTGTTACTTGTATTTGTCAACAACCGCGGAATTGTTTTGTCGCGTGAGAAATTACTCGCGGAAATTTGGGACATCGCGGGTGAATTTGTCAACGATAACACGCTCACAGTCTACATAAAACGTATTCGCGACAAAATTGAAAACAACCCCGCTACACCCACAATTATTAAAACTATAAGGGGTTTGGGCTATAAAATGTGAGATATTTATACCTTTAATAATACAGTTATTTAGAAAGGCCGGTGAAAAAATGTTAATAGGAAAATCGAAGAAAATGATTGCGGAATTGAACGGGCAAATTGACAGAATACTTCACGGTGACGACAGTATTGACATTCAAATGTTCAAGGAAGGCGAGATGTATATTTTGCAAAATCAGATTAATAAAATGACTGTGAGATTGCGCGAAAATGCGTCTTTACTGAAGAAAGACAAGACTTATTTGGCGGATTCACTCGCGGATATTTCGCACCAACTGCGAACGCCCATGACCTCGTTGCAAATTCTACTTACATTTTTGTCTAAATCAACCTTAAATGAGACAGAACGCGCGAATTATTCGCGCGAAGCAGAGGCGTTATTGTCGCGCATGGACTGGCTTTTGTCGGCACTGTTGAAGATATCGAAAATTGACACCGGAACTGCCGTTTTCGCACATGAAAAAGTCAAAGTCAGCGAGTTAATTAAGCGCAGTACTGAGCCTTTTGCTATCCCGCTTGAGTTGCAAAATATCGAGTTAAAAATTAATTGCGATGAGTCACTTTCTTTTGTCGGCGACATAAATTGGACGGCGGAGGCGGTCGGAAATATACTCAAAAATTGCATTGAACATACGAGAAATTTGATTGAAATTAACTGTACGGAAAATGCAATTTACACCGAAATTATCATCAGCGATAACGGCGCGGGAATTGATAAAACCGACCTTCCGCATATCTTCGAGCGGTTTTACCGCGGCGAGAATTACAGCGAAAATAATTACGGAATCGGCCTCGCACTTTGCCGAATGATTTTGTCAAAACAAAACGCAACCGTCAAGGCAGAAAACTCCGAAAAAGGCGCGAAATTTATCATAAAATTTTACAAAGTGACAGATTTGTAATGAAAAAGTCACCGAGATGTAACATTAATGGTATAAAATAGAGAAAACATCATCGGGAGGATTAGAAAATGGAAATTTTAAGAGTAGAAAATTTGTGCAAAACTTATGGGCTTATGGGAAATGAGAATATTGTCCGCGCTTTGGACGATGTTTCGTTCTCGGTTCAGAAAGGCGAATTTATTGCAATCGTCGGGCCCTCGGGTTCGGGAAAATCCACGCTGCTGCACATTTTAGGCGGTGTTGACACGCCGACGTCGGGGAAAGTTTCCGTTGACGGAATTGATGTTTACGCGCAAAATAATGAGCAACTTGCTATATTTCGGCGGCGGCAAGTCGGGTTAATTTATCAGTTTTATAACTTGATTCCCGTGCTCACCGTCGCCGAAAATATAACGTTGCCATTGCTTATGGACGGCAGAAAAGTTAACACCGAACGCCTAAATGAACTGCTCGAAACTTTACATCTTGAGGACCGCGCCGCGCATTTGCCGAACCAGCTTTCGGGCGGGCAGCAACAGCGCGCTTCCATTGGCCGTGCGCTGATTAACGCGCCTGCGATTGTGCTCGCGGACGAACCTACAGGCAACCTTGACACGAAAAACAGCCGCGCAATTACCGACTTGTTGAAACTAAGCAATAAAAAATATAAACAAACATTAATTTTGATTACTCATGATGAAAATATCGCGCTTCAGGCCGACCGAATTATCGGAATTGAGGACGGAAAAATCGCAAGAGATGAGGTGATTAGATGAATGTTTTTTCAAAAATCACACTAAAATCTCTATTGAAAAATCGCACTCGAACTATCGTTACGATTGTCGGTGTAATCCTTTCTGCATCTATGTTAACCGCAGTTACCACCTTCATCTCGTCACTGCAAAATCAACTCATGCGAACCGCAATAATGCAAGACGGCGACTGGCATATTCGCTATGATAATATTTACGATGGATTTTTAGAAAAACTTGAAAATGATGAGGAAGTTGAAAGATTTGCCGTTTCGATGGAAACTGATTATGTATTTTCGCGCTCACTGATGACCGAAAGTGAAAATTCTGTCAGCTTTCGAGTGGTTGATGGCCACGATTCGCGGGATTTGAGGTGTCAAGTTTTCGCCTATGACGACGTGGCTTTGTCAACTTTGCCGATTAATTTAACAGCGGGCAGACTGCCCGAAAATGAGGACGAAATCGTCTTAACTTACGCTAATAATTTCTTTAAAGATTACAAAATCGGCGATACTTTAACAACAGAAAAACGCGTAATTACAACCGATTGGAGCACTTTTCAGGACGGGGATGAAGTAACTTTTGAGACCGTGACAAAAAGCTATGAAATTGTCGGTTTGAGCGGTTTTTTAAGCTACACAAATCAACTGCATTTTATTACAAAAATAGGTGACGAAGATGTGCATGAGAGTGCCCGCTATTCTGTTTACGTGAAGCTGAAAAACCCGCGCAGTGTCTATGTTTTTAACAGTGGAAACGCCGCGAATTATATTAACGAAACTGTCGATGAATTTAATAAAGTTAACGTAAGCTCGGCGTATAATAAGAATTATTTGCGTACTTTGGGCATTTCCGATAACAATAATATTAATCAAGTTTTGTATTCACTTGCGGCGATTCTGATTTCGCTAATTATGATAGGTTCAATCCTGCTAATTAACAATTCGTTTTACATTTCGGTGGCCGAACGGACTAAGCAGTTCGGGATTTTATCCTCGGTCGGTGCGACGCGAAAACAACTGCGAAAGTCGGTTTTATTTGAGGGTTTTTTTATTGGAATTATTGGAATTCCGCTCGGCGTTATTGCGGGAATTGCAGGGATAGGTGTGACGCTTAACGTCGTCACAAATCTGCTTGCAGACTCGCTTTGGGGCGCACCGTTAACTCTGCATATATCATGGGAATCCGTCGCCGTTGCAGTTGTAATCGGTGCAATTACCATACTCATTTCGGCGTATATTCCGGCCGTAAAAGCGGCGCGTGTTTCCGCAATTGAAAGCATTAGACAATCGCGCGATATTAAACTTAAACCGGGTAAGCTCAAAACTTCCAAGTTGACACAAAAACTTTTCGGAATTGAGGGAATTTTGGCAAGTAAAAACTTCAAAAGGGACAAAAAACGCTACCGCGCAACTATAATTTCGCTGTTTGTGAGTGTGGTTTTGTTTGTTTCGGCGAATTCGTTTGCGGAAACTCTAAAAAGAGGCGTGAATATGGCAGTTGATGTTGTTGGTTACGATATTTCTTTCACATCTGACGACATGGAAACTGATGATTTTCTAATGTTGTTCGATGAAATAAACAGCACCGAAAATGTCACTGACGGCGGCTATTATTTCACTTACACCTACCGTACGCAAATCACTTCCGAGATGATGAGCGATGCCGAAAAACAGCTCTACGGCTATGCTGACGCCGATAGGTTTATTATGGACCATATAGTTTTTCTAAACTTTATTGACGATGAAAATTACAGTAAATATTTAGACGAGTTAAACCTGCATGACGGCAGCGATTCCATGAGTTTTCCGTGTTACACAATTTCGCATACATACAACACCACTGAAAGGCGTGTAATCAGGGAAAATATGGTTGGCGACTTGAAGAACTTGACACTTGAACTTACGCCGAATATGCTTCGTGGCGGCGAAAATGTTACTCTTTCACTTAATTTTGTCGAGGTGATGCCTGCGATATTTATGCAAATGTTTTCGGGTAATTTTTTAGTGGTTTACGCGCCATTTTCCGCACTTGAAAAATTCAATTTAGACGAAATATCTCCCGAAAATCCGATGATGACTTTCCTTTCCGACAAGCCGAATACTACATTTGAAGAAATAGAAAATCTCGCCGAAAATTACACCCATGTGTATCAACTTTACAACATTGCCGAGGCGCAAAGGCAGGAGCGCAATGTACTTTTGGTGATAAATATTTTTTCGTACGGTTTTATAATTTTGATGTCGCTGATAACTGTTGCTAATGTTTTTAATACGATTTCGACTAACGTGAATCTGCGCCGCCGCGAATTTGCCGTGCTGAAATCAGTCGGTTTGTCCGACCGCAGTTTCAACAAAATGATGTGTTTGGAATGTGTCACTTACGGCGCAAAAGCCCTGTTTTACGGGCTTCCCGTGTCGCTTTTTGTCTCTTATTTAATTTACAAAAGTGTAAATTTCGGGGTGGAAATTAATTATCTGCCGCCGCTTGGCGGGATTATTGTCAGCGCGGGAGTTGTGTTTTTGGTGGTGTTCGCGACTATGGTTTATTCGCTGGCTAAGGTTCGGGGCGAGAATACGGTGGATACTTTGCGGAATGAGGTTATATAGCAATTTCTAATCGGGATTACTATGGGATGCGGGGCTGTGTTGTGTAGTATTGCGGAAGCCGCCGCAAAGCATGATTAAACCCGCCTATTCTTAACGAACAGGCGGGTTCTAATTTTCCGGGGAAGGAGGGAATTGAACCCTCGAAACGCCACCATAAACCCCCATTAACAAAGCAATATCAAACCGCATTAGCAAATTCATTAGCATTATTGAAAAAATCCGCCATTGCCTGTTGGCTTTTTCGCATGTCCTTTTTGGCTAAATGGGTGTAGATTTTTCGGACGGTTGAATAATCCGACCAGCCGCCGACAAGCATGACGTAGGCTTCGGGTACATTAAGATGATACGCCAAAGATGCAAAACTGTGCCTTAATCCGTGCAAACCGACCTCAGGTAAACCATTTTTCCGACAAATTCTGTTTATTTGTGCTCTCGCCGAATCGGGGCATCTTAATTGTATTTCGCTAATATTCGAGCAGACTTCATGTAAACGCGGAATCATTACATTAATATCGCGGCGGGAGGCGTTGTTTTTGTTTTCCGGCTTGCTGACGAGGTTGTTATCAACGTCCGGGACTACTGCACCGCGCACCTTGATAACGCCGTTCTTAATTTCGGGAATTGCCCATATCTCGCTACGGCGCAGGCTGTGAAGCGCGAGGAGTGCGGGGATTTCGCAGTCTTTGTCCTTGATTGCGCTTATGAAAATCGGGATTTGCTCGGGTTCTAAAAATGGCCGCTCTTTTTTGATTATTTGCGGTAATTTAACTTTCGGCGGAATAATGCCCTGCTCCAATAAGACCGATTTCACAAAACCCCACGCATTTTTCAGCGTTTTCGGTGAACACAGCAGAGCCTCGGCGTTGCAAACGCTCTGCCAATCTTTTATTTTATCAATCGGCGTATTCATAACGGCTTGAAATCTATTGTTTAAGATGATTGTGTACCCCCGCACGGTTACAGGGGAAAGGGTGTTGCTCCGCGCCGCTATGTACTTTTCAACCGCCTGCCGCAACGTCAGCCCGCAGGTCTGCTTTACCCGCACATCTGCCTTATGCCCGGACTTTATAAGCCGGGCTTTATTTATGCAATCTTTTTCCGTAAGCGCGCTAACCGACACGCTCTCACCGCCAAGCCGCAGTTGTATAAACCAACTACCGGACGGAAGCTTGCGAGGTTTTGGGAGTTTCATGGGGGTACCTCTTTCGGAGTTTTATTTGTTAACTCTTTTCTTTAGTCTTCAAAATATCCATAATTATATCTATTTTGCGCTCAATTTCTATCAACTCGTCGGATTTTTCTTCGAGATTGTTTTGATTAATTTCCTCCATAAATCCGGACGAAATTATACCCGTTGGAACGGCTACAAGTCCGATACCCAAAAACGCAATCACGGTGCCGAGAAATCGCCCTAACCCGGTTATCGGGAAAATATCGCCGTATCCCACCGTTGTGAGAGTTGCGACCGCCCACCATAAACCCGAAAAAGCGTTACTGAAAACATCCGGTTGTGCTTCATGCTCGAAAGTGTACATCAATATCGAAGCCATCAGCATTAAAATCAGCAAAACAAACAAAGACGAAATCAACTGCACGGCTTTGCGCCTTAAAACACCGCTAATACTCGATAACGCCTTTGTGTAGCGGTTTATTTTCAACAATCTCACCAATCGCACAAGTCTCAACATACGCAGAACGCGCAAATCCACAGGGAAAATGAAAGGCAAGTAGAACGGCAGAATAGCGAACAAATCCACAAGCGCCATGAATGAAAAAGCGTATTTAACGCGGGCAACGGCGGCTTTTTTATCGGGATATAAATATTCGGAAGTCCACAAACGCAAAACGTATTCTATAGTGAAAATTATCAGCGAAACAAACTCAACCGTCCTCGAGGTCGCAACCACCCACGAGGGCAGACCGCTGAAAGTATCTAAAACTACGAGAAAAACATTGATAATTATAAGGACGAGTATAAACCACTCAAACACAGACCCCACAACGTTCCGCTTTTGAGATGGCTGAATAATGTCAAAAACAGCCTTTTTTGCTTTACTGATACTGCTCACGTCCTTTTCTGCATGGCATTATGTAGTCTCTTGATTTTGTTTTAATTTCAGCTTTATTATCGCGCCGAAACTTTTTCCGTTGTCGCCGCCGTAAACTTTAAGATTAAAGCCGCCGACAATACGGTCGCCGTTTTCGATGAGCCATTCTTTTTTATCACGCGGAATATTTCCGATTTGCTGACCGTTTACATAAACCCCCAAAGCAACCTCGCCCTCAAAGTCATATTGCTCAATAGAAACTTGACAATTATTAGCAAACTCATCATCTCTAAACTTTATTTTACGCAAAATAGTCTGCCGATGTTTTCTCCCGTTTTTGAATGTAACGCCTGCAACCTTTATTTCAACTTCTTCATATATAGGTGCGGGGGTTTTTTTGGCGAACAGATTACTAAAAAATCCCATTGTGTAATCCTCCGTAAAATGCTTTATTTATGCCATTTCCCTTTTTCCCACACCGGAAACACCAAACCCTTTTTTATATGTATTACAAGCTGCGTACATAGTTTGTCTTACAAACTCCTTGCCCTGTTCACTCAGCGACCGATAATCTTCAAGGAGCTTCATCTCATCATCGGTCATCGGTTCCCCTTCGCCTTTGGGTTTTTCTTCCCAGCCCATAAGCCAAGCAACAGAAGTATCCAAAACATTTGCAAAAGCAGAAATTTTTGACTGCGGAATATCAACCGAACCGGATTCTATTTTTGCAATGCTCGAACGCGATGTATAACCCATCGCTTGGGATAATTCGTCTTGTGTCATGCCGAGTTCTTCTCGCCTGTCTTTAATTCTTTTATATAAATCCGTCACAATTACACCACCTTTTAACAAATAATAACACAAGAATTTCCAAAAGTCAATAAAAATTGACTAAAAATATAATGTTTATTTATATTCACCAATCTAACGCATGTAAGTATATGCACATTCAACAAAAATTGTCTTTTTGCAAAATATGTATTGACTTTTTCAAAAAGCGGCGATATAACGCAAATGGTGAATGTAGTTCACGCCCAAAGAAAGGGGTGATTCCATGACGAACAGCCAATTATTAATAAGCATTATTAAAGAAAGTGGTTTTAAATTGAAAGCGGTAGCGAAAAAAATGAATTTAAGCCCTTACGGCTTACAACGCAAGATAAACAATACGGTAGAATTTAAGGCGGGCGAAATTTCCCGTCTATGTAAAATACTCAATATAGAGAGTTGTCAACAAAAGGAGCAGATTTTTTTGCCCATCAAGGTGATTTTAATTCACGCGAGGGTGTGAAACCTGCCTAATCCTCAAATTCTCAATCATGTCCGCCGAAAAAGGAGCTCACCATGCCAAAAACCAAACCCCTAACCAAAGACCCCTTTGAATCCTTTTTAATTCTAATCCGCGGCACAATGGTCGTAAAGGGCGAAACCGCAGACACAATCAGCGCGAAAACCAATATAAATCGCCAAACATTTTACGCACCTTTGCGAAATCCGCACGATTTTAGAGTGAGCGAATTGCAGGGGGTTTCAAAGGCCCTCGGCATACCGTGGAGCGAATTGCGGGATAAATTACCGGAAAAAAGTTGTTAGTTTAATGCAGGAAAAAATCTAAACTTTAAGGAGAGAAAAACCATGTCAATTACAGAAAAAATTAAGAACATTCAACTGCCGCCCTGCCCTTTTTGTGGCGGGAAAAGCGACATCGCGGTCGCTACAAAAGCTGTCATTTTTTGCTGGGATTGCGGTGCACAAGTTTCGCACAAAAGCATTGATGAAGCGGTCGCAAAATGGTGCCGCAGGGACGGCGAAAGGAAGGTGCCGGCATGAACGAAAACACAGGCACATGCAGGTTTTGCGGGCAGAATCGCATAGTTGACGAAAAGTATAAAAAACTGCCCGGAGAAAAGCGTGATGAAGCGGTGACAAACGCTTGCACCTGCCCCGAAGCAAGGCGCGCCGTCCGGGTAAAAGAGCAGATTGAAAAAGCGCGGAATTGTATAAATCAACTTTGCGGCGAGGAAGCGGCAAGCATCGGAATTTCGCCGATAAAAACCGAGGCAATCGAACAGATGTATGCGGTTGTTGATTCAATTGCGAATGGCAATTTACGCAGCGCAACTTTACAAATTTGTTCGCGGTGTAAAGTTGTTATCGGCTTGACTTCAAAAGGCACAATTAAAGTAAAACGCACCGATAGCAAAACCCATCAACTTGAAGAATAAAAAAGAAAGGACATAGTGAAAATTATGAACGAAATTATCTACTTAGAAACCTCACGTTTAACCCCGCATATAAACAATCCGCGCAAGGATTTAGGGGATTTGAGCGAGTTTACGGAGAGTGTTAAGGCGAACGGAATACTGCAAAATCTTACAGTTGTACCTACTGACATTGCGGAGTTTCGCAAAATGCGGACAAGCAAGCGAAAGTATAACGGCGACTACATAATTATCATCGGACACCGCCGCCATGCCGCCGCAAAACTTGCAGAACTTGACAAAATTCCCTGCATTATCGCCGACATGGACGAAAAAACCCAACTCGCGACTATGTTGCTTGAAAATATGCAACGCAGTGACCTGACAATTTATGAGCAGGCGCAGGGTGTACAGCTGCTACTTGACATGGGCGAAAGTCAAGCCGCAATCGCAAAAAAGACAGGTTTTTCAAAGTCAACTATCAGCAAAAGAATGAAACTTTTGCAGTATAATCCTGATGATTTTAAGGGGGCAACCGAGCGCGGCGCGACCCTCGAAGATTTCGAGCAACTTGACAAAATTAAGGACAAAACTATCCGCGAAAGTGTACTCGAACACGCAGGAACTAACAATTTTAATTTTAAGTTAAGAAATGCACTTGACAAAGAAAAAGAACTCGAAACTATGAGAAAACTTAAAGAAAAATTGTTAACTTTTGCAAAGGAAATTAAGTCAACAAACGGTTATAATAACTTTTCAAATATTTGGGTCTACACCGCAGAAAGTTATACTATTCCGGACGATGCAGAAACTGTTAATTATTACTTTGTTGATGGTGGGAATCACGTTAAACTTTGCACGGATAAAACAGAGGAAGAAAAGGCCGCAAAAGCCGATAATACCGCGAAAAACAACGCCGATGAAGAGCGACTTCAAAAACTTAAAAACTTATCAAATCAAGCCTACGAATTGCGGTGCGATTTTGTCAAAAACATATCCGACAAAACCGCAAAAAGCAAGGCAGGTGTTATCGTCAAATTCGCGGCAGAAAGTGTAATTTCTAGCTTGCTTTATTTCAATGATGTTGACTTGAAGTCGCTATTTGGCATTTTTGGAATTGAATTTGATGTTGATGTCGATAATGACACTGCTTTTGAAATAATCGAAAAAAGTTACAAGGTATCTTATGAGAAGTTGCTTTTGGTATCAATTTTTTTCTCGCTTGATAATAACTTGAATTACTTTTATGAACTTCTGCATAAACCCCCGGAGCATAAATTTAACGAAACACTTGACTTTGTTTATAGTTTTCTCACGGCTCTCGGCTATGAAATGTCGGACGAGGAAAAGGCTTTGCAGAGCGGTGTTCATGGGTTGTTTGAATCGGTATAAACACAGAAGTGTTTATATACATGCGGAAAAAAGCATGTAAAAAAGACGGCGGTCTATGGCTTACGATAGGCTTTATCCCGGGGTTTTTGTGGGCTAAACTCGGGAGAAGGTTAAACCCACCACCGAGCATTTTTTACAATGTTCGGTGAGAGATGGCAGAGTGGAGTAATGGTGCTCGGACGTTTATACATTAGCGTTCCATGCGGGTTCAAGTCCCGCCTCTGCAAGTCGCCTGACATGTGACAACGGCGCGGAAAACCCTCCAAAATTATAATATTCCGCGCCGCCGCTTCGGCGGGAAAACGCTTGAAAGGGAAAGCAAATGAAAGCAATACTTGAATTAAAACTTCCCCGAAATTGCAGGGAGTGCATTTTAAAAGAAAATGGAGTTTGCAAGCCCATAAGTCATAGCAAGGAAGAACGTGCTGAGTTTTGTCCGTTGAAAATTAAGGGGGAAATAAAAAATGAATATTGATAAAGCAAACGCTATTTTTATGCAAATTAATAGGGAAGATATCGCCGACAATGACAAGATTACAGCAATTAAAATGACTGTAGAAATGCCCATGCATATGGGGATAAAAATAGTTAATTTGCTTGGTGTAATTCGGTTTTTACTTGATAAAAATGCGCGGTTAGAACACGATAACGAGAAACTTCGTACAGGGTTGCAAGAACTAATCGCTATGTCTGCCGAGCGGATTAAAGGGGTAGATAAATTTTTAGAAAATTTAACGGCAGAAAAATGCTAATCGCCCTACACGATGCCGAGCGCGACCACATGCCCGGTAAGATTTTTCCGAACTTCGCGCTTATGAAAATTTCCGCATATCATAAGGCACAGGGCGACACGGTTACATGGCGGAACGCTTGTGAAAATGACGAATATGACCTTGTTTATTCCTCAAAAGTTTTCGATTTCACACCCGAAAATCCCTACTTGCCGCCGAACGCAATTACAGGCAGAACGCAACGCGGCAAAAGGCATTACACCTAACGCAAGTCAGCTTGAATATTGTCAAAAATATGTTTTTAAGGGGCTTTATAAAAGGGAAAGTTGGCGAGAATATTGCAGAAATCGAGGGTTGAAATTTGACTAACAAAGAAATCACAATAGACGGTTTTTGCGGGGGCGGCGGCTGGTCTACCGGCTTTGAAATTGCCATAGGCGAGCCGGTCACAATCGGGATAAATCACGATGCCGACGCAATCGCCATGCACAAGGCGAACCACCCCGAGACCCGGCATTACAACGAAAATATTTTCGAGGTTGACCCGCGCGAAGCCTGCGCCGGGCGGCCTGTAGGCTGGGCGCATTTCTCGCCCGATTGCACACACTTTTCCGTTGCCAAAGGCGGCAAGCCTGTGAAAAAGACAATCCGCGGGCTTGCGTGGGTTGTTGTAAAGTGGGCAGGGACGGTCAAGCCGCGCATTATTTCAATGGAAAACGTCAAGGAATTTATGACGTGGTGTCCGCTTGTTGCGAAACGTGGTGAGTGCGGTAGAGTGATAAAAATTGACGGCACCGAAGCAGAACGCGGTGAATATGTGCCGCTAAATCAGCAGTACTTGAAACCCGACAAACGCAGGAAGGGCGAAACTTTCCGCAAGTTTATTAAAGCGATGAAATCGCTCGGTTACGAGGTCGAGTGGAAAGTTTTAACCGCCAGCGATTACGGCGCGCCGACCTCGCGAAAACGATTGTTTATAATTTTTCGCCGCGGCGGAAAGCCGATTGTGTTTCCAAAACCGACCCACGGCGACCCGAAAAGCGAAGCTGTGAAATCGGGGGAATTATTGCCGTGGCGCACCGCCGCCGAGTGTATTGACTGGAGCCACGCACCGAAGTCGATATTCGAGCGTGAGAAGCCGCTCGCCGAAGCCACGCTTGCCCGAATCGCACGAGGTATTAAAAAATTTATTGCGGAAAATCCCGAGCCGTTTATACTTAATTTCAAATTCGATAATTCGCCCGAGGATATTTGCAAACCCCTTAGTTCAATGACGACTGTGCGAAGTCATTATGTGGTAGAACCTCACATTATTCATCTAAATCACAGCAAAGATAACTTTCGCGGACAAAGGATTGACAAGCCTTTACCGACATTGACATCAAAACAAAGTATCGGGGTAGTTGCATCGTTCATGTGCAAGCATTACGGCGGCGGTTATACCGGCGCGGGGAGCGCGCTGAAAACCCCACTTGACACAATCACAGCCACAGACCATAATGCGGTTGTCGGCGCGACTTTGATTCAGACCGGCTACGGCGAACGGCAAGGACAAGCTCCGCGAGTACCCGGAATTGACAAGCCGCTCGGGACGATTGTCAGCGCGAATAAACACGCAGTTATCGCCGCATATATGGACAAAAGATACGGTGACAATGGCGGGGCGCGCGGGAGTGATTTGAATTCGCCGCTTGACACCGTAACCAAAAAAGACCACAATCAACTTGTCGAGATTTTCCTCGAAAAACACGGACTTGTTTCAGACATCGAAATCTACGGCGAAAAGTACAAAATAACCGACATCTGCATGAGAATGTTGGAGCCGCGAGAACTTTACCGGGCGCAGGGTTTTCCCGATGATTACATAATCGAGTACGATTGCAACGGGAATAAATTCCCGAAAAGTAAGCAGGTCGCAAAGTGCGGAAATTCCGTGCCGCCTGCGTTTGCCACGGCTTTGGTGAGGGCGAATTGGGCGGAGAAATGTGGAGGTGAGCAGACATGAAAATAAACAAACTCAACATAATAAAATGGCTCGCAATAATCGCAATAACCGTAATACTTTTCCTGTGTGCAAAAAAACACGCTTACGAATTTCGCGGTTATGAAGCCATCGGTGGCGAGTATATTATACTGCTGTTGCCTGTGATTTTTGTTTTAATTCGCAAGGTTGTGAAGGATTGGTTGAACCGGTGGCGAGCGGCTTGTGAGGAGGTAAAACGAGATGATACATAAACCAATCTACACCCCCAAAGGTTGCGCCAACGAATATTGCGAGCTGGCTTTGAACATTTACAAAGGCTGTAACCACGGCTGTACCTACTGTTTTGCGCGCGGAATGGCGAAACGCTTCACACCGAAAGGCAGTGTCTGTAATTTCGATAATCCCGTCCCGAAAAAGGATATTGTCGAATCGGTCAAGCGGCAAATCGAGCGCGAGCAGATGACAGGCAAGTTAATTCATCTGTGTTTCAACTGCGACCCTTACCCTTCAGAAATTGACACCACGCCGACCCGCGAGATTATCAAAATTATAAAGCAAAGCGGAAATCACGTGCAGATACTTACTAAAGGCGGCCGCCGTGCGGAACGTGATTTTGATTTACTTGACAAAAATGACTGGTTTGGTGTTACTTTTACGGGTTTATTTACAGCAGAAGATAATAAAAAATTCGAGCCTTATTCTGCGGGGTTTTATTACCGTCTTGACACAATTGAAAAAGCACACTTAAAAGGTATAAAAACGTGGGTATCGCTTGAACCTGTGATGGTTCCGGCGAATGTTAAATTAGTTTTAGAGAGCAACAGAAATATCGACCTTTTCCGAATCGGCAAACTGAACTTAGACAGAAACAACTCAACCCCCGAATTAGAAGCAATCCACGACAGCATAAACTGGCACGACTTCGGGCATGGGTGCGAGCGGCTTTGCTTGGCGCATGGGCGCAACTATTATATTAAAGAGGACTTGCGAAAGGAGATGCAACATGTTATATAAAACCTGCCCCCCCTGCAAAAGCAACCTTGACCCCGGCGAGACTTGCGACTGCGATTTCGGGTTTATCCCGCCTCGAGAACCTGTTGCTTACACCCCGAGGGTGATTGCAAAGCCCAAACCGACACCCGAGGAAATCACAATTATCACCGCGAATATTATCAGAAATATCGAGGTCAAATCGGCGGCGAGGGCCATGAGTTAACAGCCCCCTATATATATAATAGTATACCCGCAAAATTTTCAAGGGCGAAACGGCCTTTTTCGGGCTTGTAATGGAGCTTAACATTTCGGCGAAATGCAAATGTTCACAAAAACAACGGAGTATGAAAAAATGAGAATAAATAATTTTGTTTTGAAAACTCAGTCTGTCCGTCCGTCATTCTGTGAAATGTTAGAAATTGTCAAAGAGGGCATCGAATTTGAGTGCATAGATGAGCATGACAAAACATGGGCGGTGGAGCTTTGTAAAATAATCACCGAAGTCATGTTGTTGAACCCCGGCGGCGAAATCAGAATTGCCGGCGAGGACATGAGCGTTTCGCTTGTGCAGGAAATTTATTCACAGCTCGCATGTGAACACATAACATCGGTAATCTGCAATTATCGGAAAGTTACCAAAAAAATTAAGAACAAGCGAGCGTATCTGCGAACTATGCTTTACACGGCGTTTTTTGAGGAAGTTTCGGAAAACGAAAATGATTTTGCAATGTTGGAAAGGGCTTGGTGAAAGATGACTTTTGTGCGTGAAAAGCAAATTTATTGCGGCGAGGAGTACTTGGAAATCGACCTCTACAACTACACTGGCACAGAGCGGGAAATCGCGCAAGGCGGTCTGCGCGGCAAAAAAGAAATCCTTTCCACACCTCGGCAAATCGACCTGAACGAGGAAGCCTCACGCCGCAAATTCACACAAGTCGTCAACACAAATTTCAAAAACGGCGATTTTCATGTGACTTTGTCTTACGCTGATGAAAACATTCCCGCAACAGTCGAGGGAGCAATGCGCGACTTAGAGAATTACATACGCAGGCTTAATTACAGATTGGCAAAAGACGGAAAAGCCCCGCTGAAATATATTTCAATCCCTGCCTGTGTCTTCAAAAGCGACGGCGTTACACCTGCGCGGGTGCATCATCACATCATCATGAGTTGCAACCTTGACACTGCCGTGATTATCGACACATGGCGCAAAAGGCGCAAAAAGGGGCAGAAACAAGGCGACAAAATCGGCAGGGTCAATGCCGATATAATCCAAACTCTTGACGATGAATACGGGCTTGCGGCATTGTGCACATATTTGTCAAAGCAGGCGGGCGGCAAAAAAAGATGGCGACCGTCTCACGGGCTTGAACAGCCGCTCCCGGATATTATCGACTCCGACGGCGAACAGCTGAGGCTGTCATTCTCGGCGAACCTCGAAAAGCCCGTCAGTGTCACCAACAACCGCCGCTTCAGCCGAAAGGAAGTAGAAAAAATCGCAAAAGCCCCGCTCGATGTCGCCTACTGGGAAAAGCGTTACCCCGGCTACACCGTGGTCAAGGGGGATTACGGCTTTAAGTCCGTCTACTCCGACCTGCGAGGCTGGGCGGTCTACCTGAAAATGCGCAGGGTTCGGGAGTAGGGGCGCAGATGTATCGGAAAAATTTGTAGGGGGTGGTGTAAAAATGAAAAGCGTAACCGAGATACTAAAATTCTGCCGCGACATCGACAAAGAAATACTTTACAACAACATGCGCGTTGCCGAATGTCACGAGTTGCTTCAAAACGCAGGCGGGAGCGTTTCGTTTGTTGCTATGTCAAAAAACAAGCACAACAATTCAAACCCGACCGAGAAAATATATATCGCAACCCATGACAAAATCGAACGCTTGACACAGAAAAACGAGGAAATACGCGCTTTCAAAGATGCGGTTTACAACGAAATCGACAATCTCTCGCCGGTCGAGAAAATAATTATTTATGGGTTTTACATAAAAAAATTCAGTTGGATGCGTATTTCGGCGGAAGTTCATTTTTGTATTCGGCAGTGCAAAAACATACGCGACCGCGCTGTGGAAGTGCTTGAGGACAAGTTCAAATCAAATAAAACTATCGCCGACTTCAAATTCAACGGGTAGAAATTTCACGTCTTTGCCCATATATATACTATTTTCAAAAGATTGCCCGCCATTGCCCGATTTTTGTGTTATAATAGAAACATGAAAATCTGTCAAGTGGGATTTTCCCCGTGAAATTGTCATTTAAACGAACATTGGGCGAGGCTTGAGGTTCGTTTTTTATCGTTTCCGAGAAAAGTGGAATTGTAAAAATATAAAAACAAACAAACAAACGAATAGAGGTGATGACGTGGATACCGTTCAGAAAAAACGCGGCGGTCAAAAAGGCAACAAAAACGCCAAAGGGCAAGGTGCGCCTAAGAAAAACAAGAACGCAACAGGCCACGGCGCACCGAAAAAGAACAGAAACGCCGCCGGGCATGGCGCGCCAAAGCAAAACAAAAACGCCGAGACCCACGGTGCGTACAGCTCTGTTGATTTCTCCGCGCTTTCGGAAAAGGACAAAGAATATATAAAACTTCTCGGAAATTTGAGCGTACGCGAAAAAATGAATGAGAAGTTAGAATTTCTTTATGTCAAGCGGCACGACCTCATGAATCGCATTGAAAAATTAAAAGCCGACGATGATTCGGGCTTGCTTTACACCGATAAAGAAATCGTTTCAAATTCAGCCAAAGGCGAAACCACATCGACTATTAGGGGGAGTGCGTTTCAAAGGCTCGTGGTACTCGAAAATGTTTTGAATAACACCAACACTAAAATTATCAAGCTACTCACTATCCTAAAAACAGATGAGTTTGAAGAACGCAAACATCAGCTTGAAGCAGATAAATTCGACTTGGCAAAACAAAAAGCAATCGGCGAGTTTAACGTAGAACTCGATGTAGACAGTGAACAAAACCCGGCAAAAGCGACGAAGGCCTAAAGGTACTTTCGGCCGCTTTTCTCCTCTTGCGGGTTCGGCGACCCCGGGGGCTGTTCAGATACGAAAAAAATTTAACCGCTTCCGTGATTTACATTAATTTTTTTGTGGGTGCGGCGAATTGGCGCAAAAGGGGTGCGGCTGTTTGAAAACTTTGAAATTATATTATACAAAGGCGGTTGCAAGGGTCCTCGATTTGTCGGAAAGGCGGGTAAGGCAGTTAAAAAGTTCGGGGGTAATTCACGAGCATAAAGGTGCAAAAGGGCTTTATGATTTAATCCCGACTGTGCATAATTATATTAACTACCTGCGAAATCGCAACCCGGACAGCGGCGAGAACATTGACTACAACACCGAACGCGCTTTGTTGGTACAGGCGAAACGGCGCGACATCGAATATGACTTAGGCGTAAAAGAGAAAACGCTTCATACATCAGCTGAGATTGAAACGGTAATGACGGGTATGTTTATTAATTTCAAGAACCGCTTAATGGCAATCCCCTCGAAATTGTCGCCGATATTGTCAAAAAAGACGGACAAAGCGGCAATCCACAGGATATTAAAAGAGTCCATTGATGAAGCCTTGTATGAGCTTGCAAGTTTTGAAAATACTTTCAAAAACGAGGGGGAGAGTGAGGAAAATGAAAATGAAAGCGGAAACCTATAGTTTATTTAAGCGGGTATTCGACGTTTTGAAGCCGCCGCCCGATATGTCGCTTGCAGATTGGGCAGATGAATACCGCATTTTGTCAAAAAAGACATCGGCAGAGCCGGGGCGATGGAAGACGAGCAAAGCCCCGTATCAAAGAGAAATCATGAACGCAATTTCGGATATAAGCGTTCAAAAAGTCGTTGTAATGTCGGCGGCGCAAATAGGGAAAACAGACGGCTTTATTCTAAACCCGATAGGGTATTTCATGCACTACGACCCTTCCCCGATTTTGGTAATGCAACCGAACATTAAACCTTTGGGCGAGTCGTTCAGCAAAGACCGATTGACACCTATGTTGCGCGACACGCCTGTTTTGCGAGATAAAGTAGACGATAAATTACGCACCGGCACAAACACAATCCTACACAAAGAGTTCCCGGGCGGGCATATTACTATTGTCGGCGCAAATTCACCATCGGGGCTTAGAAGCCGCCCTATTCGGATTTTGCTTGCAGATGAAATTGACGGCTACCCTGCTTCGGCAGGCAACGACGGCGACCCGCTCTTGCTTGCAGACAAACGCCTTACCACCTTTTGGAATAAAAAGATTGTTCTGATTTCCACGCCGACCATTAAAGGCACATCGCGAATCGAACTTGAATTTGAGAAAAGCACGCAGGAAGTATGGCATGTGCCGTGCCCTGCTTGCGGCGAGTATCAAGAATTATTATGGGCGAACGTGATTTTCAAAAAAGAAAATTTGAACGAAATAGAATATTTATGTGAAAAATGCGGTGTGTTAAGCGGCGAGGTTGACTGGAAAGAAAAGTATACAAGCGGCAAGTTTATACCGCGCTTCCCCGGCAGAAAAACTCGCGGCTTCTTCTTAAACAGCCTTGCTTCCCTCTTTGTTGAGTGGCGAGAAATTGTAGAAAAGTTTCTTGTTGCGAACGAGGAAAAGAAAAAAGGCAACATCGCGCTCCTCAAAGCATGGACTAATATAGAAATGGGGCAGACGTGGGAGGAGGAAGGCGAGGAAATCGAACCCGACAGCATTTATAAGCGGCGAGAAAAATATAATGCGGAAGTGCCTGCCGGTGTTATTTGCCTTACCGCCGGAGTTGACACACAGGACGACAGGCTTGAAGTTGAGGTTGTCGGCTGGGGTGAAGACTTTGAAAGTTGGGGGATTAAATACCAGGTTTTTTATGGCGACTTAAAAAAAGAAGACGTATGGAATAGACTTAGCAAGTTGTTAGACAAGACTTTCGCTCGTGAGGACGGCGCGAAACTCCGTATAGTCTGCGCCTGTATCGACAGCGGCGGGCATTTCACAAACGAGGTCTACAAATTTTGCAAGAAAAGATTTTCCCTAAATACATTTGCGATTAAGGGCTTCGGCGGTTTCAGTATTCCTTACATTGGCAACGCTTCAACTTCAAACAGGGCTAAAACGCATTTAATTAAACTCGGTGTTGACATAGGAAAACATCAGCTCTATCAAAGGCTGGCTGTTGAAAATGCAGGGGCGGGCTATTGCCATTTCCCCGAAAACTCCGACTGCGGGTATGATGAGGATTACTTCAAGGGTTTAACCTCAGAAAAAATGGTGCTGACATACAAAAAAGGCATTGCAAGCTATGTTTGGAAAAAGAAAACGAGCGGCTACAGAAACGAACCGCTCGACTGCCGCAACTATGCACAAGCCGCCCTCGAAATTGCGGGCGGTATTTTAATACTCAAAAAATCCGACAAAAAAGAAACCGCACCGCTTGCAAAAAAGAAAGGGCGGCGGACTATTTCAAAGGGGGTAGATTAGATGGCGGGAATAGATTTACAGACCGCAGAAAAACACCTTGCCGCATGGCTTGAAGCCGAGCTTGAATTGACTACCCACCAAAGCTACAGAATCGGTACGCGGTGGCTGACAAAAGCGGACTTAAAAGAAGTCCGCAATCAGATTAAATATTGGCAAGGCGTAGTGAATCAGCTAAAAGGCAGAGGGCGCAACCGCGTTTACCGCGGCGTTTTGCGAGATAACTAAAGAATTGGCAAATAAGGAGACAAGGCATGAATTTTATTGAAAAAACCATCGCCGCCATATCGCCGACGGCGGCTTTAAAACGTGCTGTTAGTCGTGTCAAAACAGAAATAATCAACAGTGGCTACAGCAATTACGGCGCATCGCACAGTAAAAAATCCCTTATAGGCTGGTATTCGCACGGCGGAAGTGCAAAAGAGGACATTAACGACAACCTGCAAACACTAAGGGAGCGGTCGCGGGATTTGTTTATGGGCGTGCCAATTGCCACCGCCGCCATCAAAACAATGCGAACAAATGTTGTCGGGTCGGGGTTAATCCTCAAAAGCCAAGTTGACAATGAGTATTTGAAACTATCAGAGGAGCAGGCGCAATCGTTAGAAACCGAGATAGAACGCGAGTTCGCGCTGTGGGCTGAGAGCGAAAACTGCGACCTTGAACGGCTTGACAATTTCTTTGAGCTTCAACAACTATGTTTTTTGAATTGGCTGATGTCGGGCGATGTAATTGTGCTTTTGCCAACCACAAAGCGGATTAACTCGCCTTATGATTTGCGTATACAGCTGATTGAAGCCGACCGTTTGAGTACGCCGATTGACAAGTCAAATGAGCCGCGTATTCATAGCGGCGTTGAAACAAATGCGGCAGGTGAGGTGCTTGCGTATTACATACAAAACAATCACCCGCTTTCAAGCGACAATACAAGTCAAGACAAGTGGCAACGGGTCAAGGCGTTCGGAGAAAAAACAGGACGGCGAAACGTCCTGCACATTATGAATCGTGAGCGAATCGGACAGCGGCGCGGTGTGCCTTTTCTCGCGCCGGTCATTGAGGCTGTTAAGCAATTGGGGCGATACACCGAGGCGGAGCTTGTCGCGGCGGTTGTCAGCGGAATGTTTGCTGTGTTCATCGAGAAAAGCGAAGAGGGCGGCGATGCACCTGCATTAGGCGAGGTTATACCCGAGAATGAGCAAGTAGACTCTATGGATATAAATTCAATCGAAATCGGCAACGGCTCTATCATTGATTTAGCACCCGGCGAAAAAGCCAAAGACGTAAGCCCCGGCAGACCTAATTCTAATTTTGACGGCTTTGTCACAGCTGTAACCCGGCACATCGGCTGCGCGCTTGAAATCCCGCACGAAATTCTTATAAAAGAATTTACAAAGTCCTATTCGGCAAGCAGGGCGGCATTGTTGGAGTTTTGGAAGACTATAAAGATGTACCGCAACTGGCTTTCAAATGATTTTTGTAAGCCGGTTTTTGAACAGTGGCTTGCTGAAGCCGTAGCGAAAGGGCGGGTACCTGCGCCGGGCTTTTTCACCGACCCTGCAATCCGCAAGGCTTACAGCGGCTCTGAGTGGAACGGCCCGGCACAGGGTAGCCTAAACCCCGTGAACGATGTCAAAGCGGCAGAAATGCGAGTGCAAAACGGCTTTTCTACCCGCGATAAAGAAGCGCAGGAGTTGGCAGGGAGCGACTTCTATAAAAATATACCGCAACGCAAGCGCGAAGAAAATCTTATGAAGGAGGTGAGAGACATTGGACGAGAATAACATGTACATTCCGTGCGATATGGTTTGGAATATAAGTCAAGTAAACAGCCAACTTACAGAAATTTATATATACGACAATATCGCCAACAAGCAAAGCACCGATTTTTGGACCGGCAAAAAAGGCACAGAAATCACGCCGACACAGTTTAACGAGGATATAAACAAAGTCGTCACGCCGGAAATATGCGTACGGATTAACAGCGGCGGCGGTTCGGTCTTTGCGGCGGAAGCAATCAGGACGGCAATCCGAGAAAAACGTGCGAAAGGAAAAACCGTTACATGTAAAATCGACGGCTTTTGCGGGAGTGCGGCCGTGGGTATTTCTGCCGCCTGTGAAAAGACATCTATAGCGGCAAGCGGCTATCTGATGATACACGACCCGTCTGTTTTTGTATACGGCTATTGCTCCGAAGCCGATTTTTCCAAGAACGCGGTTATGCTAAACAAAATCAAGAAAGGCTTAATCGCGGCTTACGTTGACAAAACATGCAAAACAGATGAGGAGCTATCCGCTTTAATGACCGCCGAAACATGGTACACAGGCGAGGAAGCCGTAGAAAACGGCTTTTGTGACGAATTGCTGTTTGAAGAACCTGATGAAAGTGACAGCCAAAACGCGCTTTCAAATTCAAGCAAAGCTCCCGAAAACATGAGCATATTCAACGCTTCTATGTCTATGTACCGCAACATTCCGAAATCGTTATTAAATAGCCGCCGTGTAAACCTAAACGGCGGCATTTTTAATGAAGCAAGTCCGCCGGGAAGCGGCAATCAAAATCCAATAAGCCAAGAAAGTCAAGAAAACCAAGAAAATCAAAAAGGAGTTGAAAACAGCATGGAAATTAAAACCGTAGAGGAATTAAGAGCGGCACACCCCGAACTGACGGCGCAAATTGCGGCAGAAGCCACCGCCGCCGAACGCAAGCGCATACAGGACATTGAGAATGTCGCGCTTGCAGGATTCGAGGAAGTAATCAACAAGGCAAAGTTTGAAAGCCCTGTAGCGGCTTCCGAAGTGGCTCTGCAAATTATTGCCGAGCAAAAGAAACAAGGCACGAGCTATCTCGCCAAAGTAAGCGAGGACGTAGCGGACAGCGGCATAGGCTCTGTTGAATCGGGCGCGTATGAGGGTTTAAGTGACGAGAGTGACCCTTTTAGTGCGGCGATAGACAAAGTTTTGCCGGAAACTAAATAAGAAAGGAAGGAGAAACATCATGAACTTTACTACAGCAGGTAATCCGATTACAACCGCGGCAGTTTACGAACCGGAAAACTTTTTCGCAGGGGACTTCCCCATTAAAACCGATTATGGCAAAATCAAGAAAGATGCGGTTATACGCGCCCACGCGCCCGTTGTAAAAACAGCAAACGGCATTGAGGAAGCCACGGCAAGCAACCTCGGCAATCTTATCGGTATAGCGGCAAGTGAACCTAATGGCGACGAGGTCGTCTATTACCTCACAGGCGAGTTTTTCACCGGAGCAATTGTTTTGCCGAGCGGCGTAACCGCCGAAGCGTTAAAGGACGCATTAAGAAAATTGAGCATATTTTTGAAGGAGGTAAGGACTAATGCCTAATAATATCAGCATTTACGAACCCCGCACAATGGACAAGTTAATAAGACGTTTGCCGCCTGTGCATACGTTTTTCAAGTCCACGTTTTTCAAGCGGGAAAAAACCTTTACAACCGAGCAGGTTGACGTTGACTTCAAAAAAGGCAACCGTGCGCTTGCGCCGTTTGTACACCCTAAAATGGGCGGCGAAACCATAGCAAACTCAGGCTATCAAACAAAAAGCTACAAACCGCCGCTTATTGCACCGAATAAGATTACAACGGCGGGCGATTTGGTGGCACGTCTGCCCGGTGAAAACCTCTACAGCGGCAAAACCCCGGCAGAACGAGCAGTCGAGAAGATGGCAGATGACCTTACTGAACTGCGCGAAATGATATACCGCCGCGAAGAATGGGCTTGTGTGCAGGCGATATACACAGGCAAAATCCCCATCATCGGTAAAGGTCTTGGATATGACATAGATTTCAACTTCACAAACAAGGAAGTTGTTAAAACCAAGTGGAGTACGAAAGGTTCAAACCCGCTTGAAGACCTTAAAAGATGGCGCGAACAGGTACAAAAGAACGGTTTTATAAACTGCGATGTCTGCATTATGGCAAGCGATGTTGTTGAAGCTTTCAAGACCAACGAAAAGGTTATGAAAGTTCTCGACACAAAGTCTTATGACCTTGCCGTGTTGAAACCTCGCCAATTGCCGAACGGCGCGACTTATATCGGCACAATACAGGAGTTGGGGCTTGACATTTACACCTACAACGAGTGGTATCTCGACAACTGGAGCGACCCTGCAAAACCCGAGCAGAAGTCGCTCGTACCCAAAGGCACGGTCGCGCTTCTCTCGACGAGTGCAGAATACTCCATGTATTACGGCGCGATTACAATGTTGAGCGGCAATGGCGGCCCGAACGAAAACTTTGTCACAGTTGAAGGTTCACTTGTACCTAAAGTGTGGGTTAAGCACAACCCCGACCGCCGTTTTCTCGCGCTTAACAGCCGACCGCTTCCTGTTCCGCATGAAGTTGACAGCTGGTTTATCGCTGAGGAAGTGGTTTAATGGATTTTCAAGAACTTGTAAAGCGCGATATTAAAGCGGTTTTTCATAACGCAAAAGAACACGCACGAGTTATGAAAGTCGAATATAACGGGGAGAGCTATGAAATTCCCGTTATAATCGACAGCGAGGAAGCGCGAGACCGAAGGCGGCTTGCCAAAGACAACGGTGAGGGCATGTTTATTGCGGCGTTAACAGTCTATATATCGTTTTACGATTTGGGGATTGTGCCGCGAAAGGCGAGTGTAATCGTTATCGACTCTACCGCCTACACTATCGCAAAAGCCGCATTTGACGAGGGCGAAATAATACTCGAATTAGAGGTGCTTGACGAGTAAGTTTCCAAGGAGGTCTAATGATTGAAATTACCGAAAGGCAAATCGACCGAGTAAGTCTTATACTTGACGGCTTAAAGAACATGCCGGAGACGGCATTGGCGAACGTCATAAACCGCGCGCTTACAACAGCCCGCTCCGAGTCCGACAAAGGGATTCGGCAGACATATTCAATCAGGCAAGCAGACCTCAAAAATAACCGCAACATAAGCGTGAAAAATGCAGGTAGGTCAGATGTGGAAGGCTCGCTCAGCTATGCAGGGAACTTGATACCGCTGATTAAATTCAACCCCGGGCTTGAGGGGTTGACAAGGCGGCAAAAGGTTCAAGCAAGGCAATTAACACGCAATCCGCCGACCACTTTCAAAGATGCTTTTGTCGCCCGCATGAGCAACGGACATGTTGGGATTTTTGAGCGCAAGGGAAAAGAACGCTTCCCCATAAAAGAAATCATGGGTTCGTCAATTGCACACATGGTTGAAAATGACGACGTGTGGCCTGCGGTTGAAGCCGCCGCACAAGATACAATCGACAAAAGGGTCGAGCAGGAAATAACCCGCATTTTGAATGGTTATGGAGGTAGACGATGACGGTAAATGTCTTACTTGATGGGCTGAAAAGTTTCATAGAAGAAAACACAAAGGATATAATTTTGCCTGTGAGACTTGTGAAAAACAAGACCACGCCCGAATATGAAAAGCGTAAGGGCGAGGACGTTACTCACCGTCCCCCGAAAGTCTACAAAATGCGCCTGCCCACCAAAGAAGCGGAGACAAACGAAATCCCGTATATACTTTTGCAATTTCTAACCGGAAAAGACCAACAAAAGCCCGGCGAGCCGCCCGACAGTGAGTGCCATATACGCATTATTGTCGCGACCTATTCCGAGGACGGCAGCGAGGGCGCAGGGGATTTGCTTAATGTGCTTGTGCGAATACGCACGGCTTTATTAAAAGCAGGGGTTGTGGGAAATCAATTTTTGCTTCGCAAGCCGCTTGAGTACTATAGCAATTTTACTTTTAATTTACTACGCAATCCAAGCGCAAAACCGCATAGGTTATAGCTTTTACGCTTGTCTATCGAATAATTAATAAGTAAAATTGCTATTGTATACCCCGAAGATACCCACCCGTATTTCTTAGGGGAGCTTATGCTCGTCTTTGAAATGCCGGAAATAAAGCGGGAAGTTCCGCTTGATAATTTTTAACTAAAAATACAAGGAGGGAATATATAATGCCCGAAAAAAACGCAAAAAAGCCCCCGTTAAACGAACCGGAAAAAAATCCCCCGGCAACAGACGTTAAGAAAACACCCCCGGAAACGACTTTCGTCTATGTAGGCCCGAGCCTGCCGAACAGTATGCTGAAAAGCAATACCGTCTTAAAAGGCACACTTGCCGAAATCAAGGAGTATTACAAAGAACCGCTTACAACCTATCCTACGGCGGCAAAATTGATAGTACCTGTTTCAAAGTGCGCTGAGTATCGCAGTAAAGCGGCAAGCGGCGACAACATTGTTTCGACATGGTATGCGGACGTAATTACCGCAATAAGGAAAGGAACGGAGGAATAAAATATGGCATTTTATCATGGCGTAAGCACGCGGCAGACCGAGACTTCAATTTCGACGCCCGTAAGAACCAGTAGCGGCGTTACATTTGCTGTAGGTACTGCTCCTGTGCATGTTGTCGATGTGGGCAATTCACGCGGCAAAAACGTAAACGAGCCTATCTACGGCGGGAATTACAACGAAGCCGCAAACACGCTCGGGTACGGTGAAAACTGGAAAAATTACACCCTTTGCGAAGTTATGTACAGCCAATACCGATTGTACACAACCTCGCCTGTGATTTTTGTCAATGTGCTTGACCCGGCAGTGCATAGAAAAACAACGGCGGCGGCTTCCTTTGCTGTAAACAACAGGCGAGTGAAACTGCCTTTTGAAGCTTTAAAGGACACTGTTGCAATTGAAAACTACAAGGCAGGCGAGGACTTTGACAGCTTCTATGACGGCTTTAATCTCGTTGTTGAACTTTTAGACAGCGGCGCGATTCCCGCGAGTGTAACAGAAATTTCGGTCAGTTTTGACGAGGTTGACCCCTCACAAGTTACAAAAGCTGATATTATCGGTGGGTTTAATATTGCGACAAAAATGACAAGCGGTATTGAGCTTATCGAAATGGTCTTCCCGAAATACGGCATTATCCCCGACATAATTATCTGCCCCGCATGGTCGCATGACTCGGAAGTGGCGGCGATTATGGGTGCGAAGGCGGCTTCGATTAACGACATCTTTGAGGCGAAGGCCTTGATTGACGTTGACACAAGCATAGTTACCCACTATACCGATGTGCCTGAGTTCAAGCGGAAAAATAATATTTTTTCAAAAACCCAAGTCCTCTGCTTCCCCATGTGCAGGTTAGGCGACAGGCTATTCCACTTATCTACGCAAATGGCAGGGGTTATGGCGCGAACCGACTCGGCGACTTACGACTGCCCTGCCGAGAGCCCGTCAAATAAGTCTTTGCAGATTGACAGCACGGTTTTGCAGGACGGCAGAGAGATATTCCTCGACCTCACACAAGCCAATTTCCTCAACTCAAACGGCATAACGACAGCCCTTAACTTTATCGGCGGTTTTGTGCTGTGGGGGAATTATACCGCTTGTTACCCTGCTAACACCGACGTTAAAGACTATTTCCTTAATGTTTCGCGCATGTTCGGCTGGGTCTCGAAAGTTGCGATATTGTCGTCGTGGAACCGGGTTGACAAGAACATAAGCCGCCGCTTCATTGACAACATCGTGAACAGCCTTAATATCTGGCTGAACGGCTTAACAGCGGACGAGTTGATTTTAGGCGGACGGATAGAGTTTCGGGAAGAAGACAACCCTGTAACAAGCCTTATGAGCGGCAGGGTCAAGTTCAAAATATTCCTCACACCGCCAAGCCCGGCACAGGAAATCATGTATAGTAAATTAACTTGAAAGAAACACAAAAGAAATCGGCGCAAAATCTATTGCCTATGCGGTTTTGTGCCGAGAGATTTTAGTGTTTCTCAAGTTAATTTACTATACGATTTAGAGTATGATGTTTCGTACATCATATCGGCGTTGACGGAATAGGAAGGAGTGTAAAAAAATGCGAGTTAACGAATCAATTATTAATTTTGCCGTGTACAGCGACAAAATAAACTTTTTAGGCATGGCAGACGTGGAATTGCCCGAGTTGTCGAACATGACCGCGCAGATTTCGGGCGCAGGCATCGGCGGCGAATACGAGAGCGTGATAATGGGGCATTTGCAGGCGATGACCTTAAAACTAAACTTTCGGACATTGACGAAAGAGGCGGTTGTACTCTATGAACAGCGCAATCATCAAATTGATTTGCGAGTTGCACAACAGGACAAAGACACCGTTGCAGGGCAACCGCAAGTCACGGGTGTGAAGCACATTATGGTTGTACAACCTAAAAAACTGCACCCCGGAAAAGTCAACCCCGCATCGTCTGCGGACGCGTCCGGTGAATACGCTGTGACCTATTGGGCGACGTTCATTGACGGTAAAAAAGTCCTTGAAATCGACATCTTAAATTTCATCTTCTTCATCAACGACACCGATTATTTAAGAGATGTTCGGCGAGTGTTAGGCAAGGATTCATAAAAAAATTATTGGAGGTTCAAAATGCAACAAGATACTAAAAAGACTGCTCCCGACGCGAGAGCTACCGCAAATACCGCCGCAGAAAACACCGACAATCCCGGTGTATACTCGCACAAGTTTGACAAGCCTTTCGAGTATGAGGGCGAGAGCTATTCTGTCATTAATTTTAAGTTCAACAAGCTAACCGGTGAGGACTTATTGAACATCGAAAAAGAAATGCAGGATAGCGGCGAGTTTCTGCTTTCGCTCGAGACTTCAAGGGGATTTTTACACAGAATGGCAAGCAAGGCTTCCGGTGTCGGAAGCGACACGCTGAGGGCGTTACCCCTTAACGAGTTCAACAAAATCGCCAATGCAGGGCGACGTTTTTTATTAACATCGGGCTTCTGAAAAACCCTTGCGAGTGGTTGCGAAAAGAAGCCTTCCGCTTGTCGCGGGCGAGTTATACGGCGGTCACGTTTTGGCTATCGCTTACTTTGACCGAGCTCGATGAGTGGATTAGGGATATTAATGCGGCGATGAGTGAGGATGGCAAAAGGGCGGATTAAAATCCCCCGACGTAAGAAAACTTTGCTTTAGCAAAGTTTTAATAGCCGCCAATCTTTTTCATAATTAAATGAAACTGAATGGGCGGCTATTCGCCCTTTTGTATTCTAAAGCAATTCCGAAAGGGCGTGGGGAAAAATGGCAAACCGCAAGGAATACGATCTTTTATTAAGCATAAAAGCCGCTGTGGGTTCGGGGTTTAATAGCACTTTCGGGGCGGCGACTACTTCGCTTCGTACCATGCAAAACGAATTGCAGGGTATTCAGAAAATTCAAAAGGACGTTTCGGCATATACCAAAAGCGAGGCCGCGTTGAAGTCCTTGATTGAGAAAAAGCAACAGCTTACTGTGGCGGTCGGTGATAATACTGCCGCTATTCAAAAGGTCAACGCGCAAATTGAAAAAGAAGAACAGAATTTGTCTAATCTCGGCGACAAGCTTAAAAAGGCGGGAGTTGACACCGAGAAATTAGCCGAGGAAAGCAAGCGGCTCGGCAATGAGTATGAGAAACTGCAAAAGAAACAAGAAGAATTAGCCAACCTTGAAAAATGGCAGCGTGAGACTTCGGCGGCGTTAAAAGAAGCGCAGAAGGACTTTATCAAAACCACAGCGGTGGTTGCCGGGCTTGGTGTGGCTTTCTATAAAGGCTTTATTGAACCAGCGGCGGAGTTTGAAAGCGAAATGTCGAACATCAAGGCAATTACCGGAGCTACGCAGGACGAATTACAACAAATGGCGGACGGTATTCGGGATATTTCAAGGACTACCGGAACTGATTTGTCTGAAATTACACAGAACGCGAAAATGCTTGCCGAGGCAGGCGGTGACGTGAACTTGATGATGGAGCAATTACGTCACGGTACTAATTTAGCAAACGCCACACAAAGCGATATGGCGACAACCTACGACTTTGTCGTTTCGCAAATGCGGACTTTCAACATAGAAGCCGAGGACACGAGATTAGTCACCGATAGTTTTGCGTTAGTTACGTCAATGGCGAACTTGGAGCTTTCTCAACTTGGTTATGCCTTTGTCAACACAGGAGGTTCAGCGGCGCAGGCAGGCATGGAGATTAATGACGTAAATGCGATTATGGTTGCTTTTTCGGAGGCAGGGCTTAAAGGCGGTTCGGCAGGTACTTCTCTTAATGCCGTTTTGCGAAACCTTTCGACCCCGACCGAGAAGGCACAAGCGGCGCTGAATGAACTCGAAATCGCGATTTACGAGGAGTGCGGTGCAAGCCGCGATATGCTTGAAATTATGGCGGACGTGCAAGACACACTTGCAGATATGTCTGACGAGCATCGCAACATGTATCAGCAAATTATATTTGATACCGTGGCGCAAAAGGGCTGGAATATAATAGTTGATGAGGGCGTTGACAGCATAAAAGAAATCCGCGACGAGTTAAATTCCTCGGTTTATGCCTATGACGGCGCAGGGCAAGCGGCAGGCATGGCGGCGACACAGATTGATAATTTCAAGGGCGACATCGCGCTTGCAAAAAGCGAGTTGAAATATTTGTCGGTTACAGTAGGCTCTATGTTTTTGCCTGATATGCGTAATATAGCGCAGACTATAGCTGACGTAATAAGAACCACGGGCGATTGGATTGAGGAAAACCCCGAACTCACAAGGCAGATTATTGAAATTGCTCGTAATATTGCAATTTTAACTGTCGGGGTTAAGGGCGCGAAAGTAGTCTTTTTGCTACTTAAAAAAGAGATGATTGCGTTCAGGGTGCTTGCAAAAGGTGCGGCACCGGAAGCGAAGACTTTCGCCGCCGTCTTGAAAACTTTAGGCCCGGCAGGGGCAGTCGGCGTTGCGGCATTGGCGGCTTTGGCGATTGCGATTGAGCTTAACAAAAAGAGGATGCGGGAGTTACAGCAAGAGTATGCTTATCCGCTTCTTTTTGATAATGGCGGCATGAAACTAAGCGAGTTCACCGATAATTTGATTGCGAATACTCGCTTTACCTACGAAAATGCGCGTGCGGTCAACGAGTCGCGAAAGATAATGGAAGAAAACCGCTTGGAAATTCAAAACGCGAGCCGCGATATTGACTTTTACGGCTACAATCTGCGAACCCACGGCATATTAACCCCATCGGAAGCCGAAGCCATGATTGAGCCGTTTAACAGTCTTGTTGAAGCATTGGAAAATGACTTTACTGTTAGGTATGACGTTGTTTTCACGGCTTTCAAAAATGCGGCGACAAGCGTTGCAGAGTCTCTCGGTGCGGATATTGCGGAGATTTCAAGCTTGCTTGACGGCTTCAAAAACAAGTACACAAATGAATTGACCGCTTCACAGACGGTCGTTAATGCCCACTTAGAGCGGGTGTCAAGCGGCGAGGAAGTGACTAAGGCTGACTGGGATACTTTCAGCGAGGAAATGAAATTCATTCGCGATATGGAGGCCGCCGCAAGCGAAGCCGCGAGAGAATATGCGCGCATAAAAGATAACTTTGCAAGTATTAATTTCGGCGATAATCCCGAGCAGGCGTTGGAAGAAATAAAGCGATTGCGCGAATATGTGACATCATATCAAGACGAGTTGACAACGGCGCAGATTAACTTAAATGAAGATATTAGCGTTTTGACAGAGCAAGCGGGCATTATGCTTGCCTCGGGTCGTATGAACAAGAGCGAGTATGAGGACTATATAGCCGCATTTGAGGCGGCGCGGTATATAATTTATCAGTCTTATGTTGATGATTTTAACGCCTTGAACGCCGAAGTCGCTGCCCTTGCAAAAAAGGCAAAAAATCAAGCCGACTTGGCAGGTGCGGCACTCATTAGAAATATGAGCGATGCGGAAATGGTTTGGGCGACAACACGAGCCGCACTAAATTCATGGGTGGAGGACCAAGACCTTGAAAAGAGCTTTGAGCGAGTTGTGTACGGCAAGGTTTATGATGTAATTGAGGACTTGAACAAGGTACTTAGAAAGACGAATCTTCAACCGCTTGTAATTGATGCCGAGTTAAGCCCTCGTGCCGCCGAATTATTAAGCGGCGCGAAAGACCCTCGCGCTTCGCATTACACCGTAGTTAACCCCTTTGAAAACGGCTATTCAAATTTCCAAAGTTTCAAAGACTTAATGGCGCAAAACGCCTACGCTGTCGGTACTGATTCGGCGGCGCGTGGGTTCGCGCTTGTGGGCGAGCGTGGCCCTGAGCTTGTTGACTTTGCAGGCGGTGAGCGTGTCTACACCGCAAACGACACAAGGCGGATTTTAACTGCACCGAGTGTCAACACGACAACAGGCGGCAATATATCAGTGCATATTGATTTCGCGCCGATTATCCGAATTGACGGCGATAGTCCCGGCGACTTGGACGAGAAACTAAAGATTTTAAGCCGACAAGTGGCGGAGCAAATCAGTGAGACTCTTCGCGAAGAACGGCTAAACGAAAGGCGGACGGTTTATGCGTAAATTTTACACGACAATCAGCGGCGATATGTGGGACTTAATCGCTTTCAAAATGCTTGGCAGTGAGCTGCACAAAACCGCGCTGATTGAGGCGAATTTGAGGCACAAGGACGTCTATATTTTCCCTGCCGGTGTGGCTTTGCGACTGCCTGAGATAGCGGCAAGCGTGGGGGTGGGGTTGCCGCCGTGGAAAAGAAATACCCCCTTTTAAGGGGGCGGGTGCTATAAATAATATCATCTGCGTTGATATTGCTGATGATGTTCAATGCGTAACTCGGTTATAAGCGCGTTTTGTAAAATTTGCGAATAGTTAACATTGTTTTTATCGGCAAAAGTCGCTAACCATGCAGGGATTGTGAGGTTTTTTCTTATGGCTTTGTCGCCGTATTTTTCCGCATAACTATCCATGTCAAGGACGATAAGGCTGACAATTCCGTCGGGTTCATCGGGGGTTACAAGCTTTATATCGGTGGGGGGCGGCGCGTGATTTCCGTCCTCAAATTCATCGAGAAGCCAGCCCGAAGCCGCATCAGTTGCCATTTCAATAGCGTGCGCCATATTGTCGCCTTGTGTTACACACCCTTGCAAATCGGGGAACTCGACAAGAAAACCGTCTTGTTTTTCGAGCGGATAAAAGCAGGCAGGATAAATGAGTTTCATATACAATTCCTCCGTTATTATATGCAGGGTTTAGTCGAGCCCTGCTTGCTTCATTATGGATTTAACTGTTCTCGGGTCAAGGTCGCCGGAATGAAAGGGTATTGTTACTTTGCCCGGCTTTGTCGGGTGAATATAGTGCCTGTGCGAGCCTTTTGCGTTTTTGAACCGCCAATTGTCTTTGAAAATTTTGCTTTCGGCTTCTTTTGCTTTCATTCCATCACCTCTTACATATATTATAACACGCATAATGCGTATTGTCAAGTCTTTTTTGAAAATAAATAAAAAATTTAATCGGGAGTTATACAGATGAGTAAAATTGACACGGCGCGGCGGACTGATATTGATGTTACGCTTGATGGGGTTAATATCAGTGCCGACATGAACAAATACCGATTATCGCTGACTTATACCGACCATGAGCAGGACAGGTCTGATGATTTGCGGATTGAAATTGAGGACAGCGAGGGGGATTGGCTGACTTGGTTGAATGAGGAGATTGAGGCTGATAATTCGGCGGTTGACGCCGATTCTGACGGTGATAACGGCGATTTTAAAGCCGGCGACATTGTTTATTTCACGGGTGGACATCATTTTGTGGCTTCGACTGCTACTGTTTCGGCGAATTTTACACCGCGAACGGCAGGCCCTGCAAGGCTTACGCATACTGCGCCCGGGGCGTTGCATCCTTATCATGTTATCGGGGGAGCTTTTACCGCTGTTGAGGGTTCGTCTAATGTCTACGGCTGGGTTGACGGCTCGCAATTGACAATGTCGCATCCGCACGGCGCGCACCTCGCAAAGCTAAGTGCTGTGCTTAGTTGGGATAAATCCCAACCCCTTTTTGCAATCGTAAGCCTACGGCTTATTTGTTTTTTCTTTAATCAATAAGGAATTGTTTTCACAAACCAACTTTCAAATTTAAATTTACTGCGTTGGCATTCAAAAAAGTTATTGCCATATTCAATTTGTAGGTCTATTAAATGCGGTTTATCAGCTCTTAAAACTATTTGATTTTTCCTGATTGAATTAGCAGGTATATAAAAAACGTGTATTTCCTTTTTCTTATTGTCATTTAAAATCAACCACCAGTCACTGTCTAATAAGCCAATATCAGGGTTTGCCCAATATGTAGATCCTGTCTTGTTTAGTGTGGAAAACGTCGTATTACTTCCTGTGGTGATTCCGTTTGCCAAACATAAACTTACTGCTTCTCTTTTTGAAATTGAACCCTCTGTGTCAGTATTTATTCTATCGGCATAATTCGTTACCGCCGAAGCCATATTATTGGTGTAATGGGGTGATAAGTTTTCAATTGCTTTACTCTTTCGCGACACACTAATTTCTATCTCGCCCATAATAGAAGAAACAACATTATCCGAAAACTCTTCTAAAAGTTTATCTTTAAGTAAGTCGCTGACTATACTTGCCCCGCTTTCGGAACAAAATATATTTACTTGCTTTTGAGTTTCTTGACGGTCTTCAATTTCGCATAATTTATCAGCGCAGTATTGATTAAGCGCGTCAAATGAATATCCGTCTTTACTTAAAAGTGCTATAAGTTCAGCACCCTCATCAGAATCCATAATAAATGGTATATCCCTAATTTTTACGATACCTTTATTTGATTCACAGTAAAATTGCATTGTTTCGCCGAGCAGAATACCGAAATCCAACTTTAACTGCCGCATATACGACATGAGTTGGTCTGCGTTCCGCTCCGACAATGTAACACTCGGCTTTTTCAGCTCCACCACTATAATATCTTTACCAGCAGCGTTGATAATCACATCGGGTTTAAGGCTTTTAGCCGCGCCAACAGGGATTGTTTTTCCGGTAACAATCTCGCCTTTATATGCAGACCAACCCAATTTTTCAAACAAAAGCTCCACCGCGTTTTGAAATTCCCGTTCTGTTGCATTGAGAGTTTTATTTATGCGAAAGCATATTTCGTTCCATATCTCCTTATAATCCATGTAATTCTCCCATTATTATTTACTTTTCCCTTATTATATCATAAACCCTTTTCATTTACAAGAGTTTTCGACAAAATTTTCGTAATGCTTTGTGCATTGCGGAATTTTTTAACGCAGTATGGCGGAAAATGCGCCGACAAGATGTGCGCGAACTATTGTTGGATATGCTCTTAAACTGTTATTCGTCTAACCTCATAATGCGGGAAATAAAACTTTGGGCGGCGTATTTGTTTAGAAAGGGCTTGGTGAAAATATGGCATGGTTAGGTTCGCTTGGCGATATTGTTTTTTCGGTGTCGTGAAATAAAGTTAATACTTTTGACGATTTGAAAACAGAAAGCTCCGGGCAGTATGCGGTTCACAATCGGCATTTGAAAGATGCACTGCATATTCTCGCAGGGCTTGACGATAACAGGGTTGCGATTATTTCGGCTTGGGCAGGGAGCGAAACTGTGACGCTTGAAAATATGCAGGAGCAGACGGAGTTGAAAAAACCTGTGCAAAACTTGCCGATTATCGAGGACGGAAAAGTCGGCAATAAAAGGATTTTGCGGCTTCAATTATCCAACAAAGAGCTTAATTCCGGGTATACTTTGAATCAGCTCGGCATTTTCGTGAGCGTTGATGGCGGTGAGCCGATTTTGTACTTTTTGGCGCAAAACGAAACGGGCGATGCAATTCCGTCAAAAGAAATTGTGCCGGGGTTCTTGGCGGAGTATATCACGACGTTGGTGTTTTCGGCGCGGTCGGATGTTGCTGTGGAGTGTTCCGAATCGGTTTTTGTGACACATGATGCGCTTGATACGAAAATTGAGGTACTGCTGCAAAATGCGGAATCGGTTTTTGTGACTCATGATGCGTTTGATTCGGAAATTGCGAAAATTGAGCTGTTGTTGCAAAATGCACAAAAGCCCGATTGCGCGTTGATTACCGTGTCGCCCGAATCGCCCGAAAATCCGCGTGAAAAAGACCACTGGTTTGACACTTCGGACGGGCAATCGGGGCAGAACCCTGCGAATTTTAACAGTGTTATAATTGCAAACGCTGTTGTAAGCGAGACAGAGCCTACGGGTGAGGAAAAAATCTGGGTGAAAACCTAAAAAATCTAAAAAAACTAAAAAATTTTAAGGAGTAAAAAATTATGGCAGACAGAAATATTCAAATGAAACATCATAACGGCACGGAATGGGAAAAATTATTTCCGAAGACGAAAATTGAGCAGGTTGAAGCTTTGGCCGCGCTTTTGAGCGAATTGGAAGTGATTGCGAAAGGCGCGTCACGGGCGCGGGTTTTTGCGACTGTTGCGGCTTTGGATGCGTGGCTTGCTGTGACCGGGAATAAGGCGACTTTGCAGGTCGGGGATAATTTCTACATCGAGGACGTGGCAGTGCCTGATTATTGGTGGAACGGCACCGAGAAAAAGCCGCTTTCGACTGAGAAAGTTATAATTGCGTTGGCGAGTGCGACTGTTGACGGACTGATGTCGAAGGCTGATTTTGCGAAACTCAGCAATATTGCCGCAAACGCGAATAATTACACCCACCCGACAAATCACCCTGCGAGTGTGATTACGCAAGATGCGAATAATCGTTTTGTCAGTGATGCCGAAAAAGAAACGTGGAACGCAAAATCCGCAGGCGCGCATAATCACAACGCTTCGGAAATTAACGCAGGTACGATGCCGGTTGCGCGTGGCGGTACTAACAGAACTTCACAAGCGGCGGGCAATATAAACTATGCAACTTCGACAACTGCAACGGGAGTAATTGCACCGCCGACCGCGAATGTCGCGCAGGTTTTAGTACATATTGCGACAACTGTGGCAGGGTTGCCGGTCTGGCGAAACTTGACAGGGGCGACAAGTTTGCGAAACGATTTGGGGCTTGGCACAGGCACGGAAAGCATCGCAATTATCACCGCTTCGGCAACTGCACCCGCAAGCCCGAAAACAGGGGACGTTTGGTATGATTTTAGTAATTGATGAGGAGGTGGGTTTTTAATGGCAAATATAAATTTTACGCATAAAATCCGCACGGCGACAGGCTGGGATACGCTTTATCCGAAAACTACACCGGAGCAGGTTATAGGGCTGAAAATCCCGAAGCCTGCTACTTTTATTGTGGGGTTCGGCGATGATGTTGACTACAAAGTCACCGGCACAACAAACCACCACACAGTAATAAACAACGCAATTAACGCGCTTCCGGCAAGCGGCGGGAAAATTATTTTGCGGGAAGGGACTTATACCCTCGGTGCCACTGTGAACATGAATAAAAATAATGTGACTTTGGAGGGAATGGGGAAAAGTACAATTTTGCAGAGAAGTGGTCAAATCATAGAAGGAACGGCGTTAAATTGTACAATCAAAGGTTTAACTTTTAATCGAATGTCGGGAGACGGCTATGTGTTCCGAATTCTTAACACATCACAAACCCTAATATGCGAAAATGTTTTTAATGGGGGAACTATGTTGGTTTCCGGAAACGATGTGGTTGTAAAAGGAAATTTTTTCAAAAATTCGCAATTACGGATAGATGCGAGCAACAGCACTGTAATCGGAAACGTGGTCGATAGTAGCAATTCTGAAGGAATAAACGTAATAGGAAGAAATGTCGCCGTAACAGGCAATAAATGTTTTGGCTGTTTAACAGGCATAAGCTTAAACCCCCACTATGAACATGAGGGTTGTTCTGTGGTAGGAAATGTATGTGTAGATTGTAATGCGGGTATTGTTATTATGACAAATAGAAATAACATTTCAGGCAACAACATAATCAGGGGCACAGGGCTTGCGAGCAATTATACAACTACCCAATATTCAATAGAACTTCAGTCGGGAGCGCAAGGAAATTTTGTAATCGGCAATAATATTTTAGGCAAGGCGGTGACAAATAATTCGGGCAACACCACAAATACCATAACTCAAAACAAGCACTTAAATACAGCCGCGGGGTGGTAAAAAACATGAAAAAAACTTAAAAAACAAGAACGCATAAATGCGGGTGGCGAAACTTGAAAAAAGCACATTAGTGCAGAAAGGGATTAGGGAAAATATGCAACTTTATCGTATGCAGGGTGATGTTTTGCAACTCCACCGTTACAAACTCACTTACACCGAAAACGAAATATCTTTTGCGAGCGGGAAAAAACCTGTGGAAAAGGCGGTGCAAAAACACGAGTATTTAATATCCGACGAACACCGCGACGAGTTTATTCAACTGCTCGAAAATCGCGGAATCAGCGAGTATGAAATTGAGTCGCTTGAGCAATATCAACTTGACAATGAATGGCTCAACGGAAAAACTTTCGAGGACATAACACAAGTCGCAGTCGCCTTTGAAATGGGCGAAGCGGCTTTTTTACTGCACTTGCAAGAAAACGACACCGAGCTGCAAACCGCGCTTTATTTGACGGAACTTGATTTTAGATTAATACTTTTGGAATGGGGGTTTGCGGTATGAACGTCTACATAGCTTTGAAAACGATTATTGAGCGCGGCGGGTTCAATCCCGCCGAAATTGCCGAGAAACTTGAAGTTTTTCGGCTTGCGGAAAGGCTTACGGTTGAGCAGTACGCGGAATTGGCGGAAAAAGCAGGGGTTGATGTGGGAAATAAATCTTTGTCAAGTTTGTCTGTGAACATGAAATTAGCGGCAATCAGAAATCAATTGCTCGAGAGCAATACCGAGGCGATTTTGCACCTCGAGGGGATTATTTCTGATGAAAGTTACAAGGAAACTTACGAGAAAAGGTGTGAACTGTGCGAGGAATTTAAGAGCCTTTTAAGTGAGAGCGACTGCGAAACGGCGGGGTCGGAGCAGTTGAGGTGTGTCGTGTCCGGGCAGTTTGTGAAGGCTTGTTATGAGGGGTTGACCGTCCCGGCGTTTGTTTCAAAGGGGGCGATATAATGTGGGAAACACTAATAATCGCTGTGTTTAGCCTACTTCAAGCCGTGTTGGTGGCGATTGTCACCAGCGAGCGGAAACGTAGAAAAGCCGAGTCGAAAAAATCCGAAAGGCGAGCGGCTCGCAGGGCAGAGGAAAGCCTTTTGTCGATGAAGCTTATAAACGCAAACACCGAGCTGACTTTTGCGACTGCCGTTGCCGTTGAAAAGGGTCACACAAATGGCGAAATGAAAAAAGCTTGCGAAAATGTCGAGTCGGCGCAAAATGAATATTTTGGCTTTATAAATCGGATTGCGACTGAGAAAATTTCGGAGGAATGACATGAAATACAGTAAATTTATAGTCGCGCTGGTAATAATTCTGAACGCGCTGTTCGCCGCCGCAGTCTTGTATGCGTTCCTGAAAATCGGCGCGGAACCGACAACGCTGATAATCTCATGGTTTGCGTTCACAACAGGCGAATTGTGGATTTTGGGCACCTTGTCAAAGCAGAAAATCAAGAATAAACAACCCGATAATTGCGATGAAAAATTGATTGAAGTCGTTGAAAATTTGAACGCGATTATTGACGAGAGGAGAAAAGGCGATTTTTCATCTTCTTATTACAATTCCGAATAGTCCGCCGACGAAGATAAAACGGGGGTTCGGATTTGAAATAATGTAGCGGACAGCCACAATCCAAATGCGAACACCCTAAAACCTGTACATGAGCCGCTTCAGCCCGCTCAAGCTCCGACAAACTAACAGTCTTCGTCCCGTCCTTCCAGTTAAAAGTAACCACCAACTTATCATCATACAGAAAAACCGAATTTACAAAAATGTTTACAATCGCCCTGCGATAATTCGGGTCATCGACGTTTCCGCCCTTAAATCGGCTCAGCCAAAACACGATTTGCTCTTTCGTGAGCGGTGTTTTCTCGATTCTTTCTTTGGCAAGCGATATTTCAATATCGGCTTTGCTTGCTTCAAGTTCGTCAAGCCGCTTCTTCACGGAAGCGTTAATAATCCCCGCTTCAATTGATTTTAACACGTTGTCAATGCGCTTGTCAAGGGCTTCGAGCTGATTTTGCAAAAACGGAATAATAGTATTTGTACGTTTTTGCAATTCCACAACCGCATCTGCAAGATTGCTAATGACATCATCTTTCAGCACGTTTTGTTGTGTCAAAGCCACAATCTGCCGTCCGAGAAAATCCTTTTTTGTCGGCTTTTTATCGCAAGATTTCTTATAAATCCGATTACTGCATTTGTAGTAATAATGCACCTTTCCGGTCTTGCTCGTGCCGCCCGTTCCGACCATCATCGCACCGCATTTCCCACAAAAAAGTTTAGTCGTTAAAATGTACTCGGCATCGGCTTTCATGTAGGCGGGCTTGTGCCGATTTTTCGCCATACGCTCTTGCACTTTTTCAAAAATTTCCACAGGAACAATCGCAGGCATACCACCCGGAGTTACAACATCGCCGTACCGATATTCGCCGATGTAGCGGCGGTTTTTCAGAAGATTATGCAAGCTGCTTTTGTTGGTGTACTTGTATTTTATGTTAGCAAAAACCGCACGGCTGTTCATCTCGGCACTGATTTCTTTTACAGTTTTTCCGTCGGCGTACATCGTGAACATTTCAAGCACAATCGGCGCGGTGAGTGGATCAATTTCAAACATCTTGTCAGCATTTTTCCTGTATCCGAATGGTGTACTTCCGACCGCTTTGCATTTGAGCGCGTTTTCTTTCAGCCCACGCTTGACTTTGAGCGCAAGCTCCGCAGAATAATATTCCGCCATTCCCTCAAGGAGAGCCTCGAGAATAATCCCCTCCGGACCATCGGAAATGTTTTCTTTGATTGAAACAACGTTCACGCCGTTGCGTTTTAGGACACCACGATAAGTAGCCGAGTCTGCACGGTTGCGAGCGAACCTATCCAACTTCCATACGAGAACAACATCAAACTGCTTCTTCGCCGAGTCCCGTATCATGCGCTGAAACTCCGGGCGGTCATCTGTCTTTGCGGACAAAGCACGGTCGATGTAACTCGTGACAACAGTCATGTTATGCCGCTCGGCGTATTCCTTACACTCTCGCAACTGCCCCTCGATGCTATTTTCGGTTTGGTTGTCGGAAGAATATCGAGCGTAAATCACAGCTTTCATTTTGCACCTCCCGACTCGCTCAACATTTCAAGAAGCGTTTGTTTTAAGCGGTCATTCATCGGCGATTTCGGGTCAAAACACATCTCGACAAACGACTTCATTTCCGAATTATCCTTAAACTTCGGCTGATACTTATAGAGTTTTCCCTGCGGCTTGTCCGTGCGCCCGGTTATATAATCGAGAGACACATCAAAATAGTCCGCATACCAAATCAAAGTTTCGGGCGGCGGATCTGCTTTGTCGGTTTCGTAGCGGTTTATGCTCGTTTGTGTCACGCCGATTAACTCGCCGAGTTTGTGCTGAGATAAGCGAACACCCTCGCGCAATTCGCGCAGACGTTGTGAAATAATTCTCATAAGCCAATCCCCCTTTTTGTTCTATTATATACCATACGAGACTATATGTCAATACCTTATACGAATTTTATTTTTGGTGGAAAAGCGGCGGGTTTTCAATCCCCTGCCGTAAGAAAACTTTGCTTTAGCAAAGTTTTAATAGCCGCCAACCTTGCTTATAATTTAATAAAATAAAACGGGCGGCTATTGAAGCCGCCGCTTTAGGTTAGTCAGTGTACATTTTCTTT